>Ga0302213_1000101_pt1 | contig 56373 bp, 109 predicted proteins | sample II_Fen_N1_2_FD_194583 | JGI IMG/M metagenome (GOLD analysis project Ga0302213, IMG submission 194583) | Peat permafrost microbial communities from Stordalen Mire near Abisko, Sweden - II_Fen_N1_1 | ecosystem: Environmental > Terrestrial > Soil > Wetlands > Permafrost | place: Sweden: Abisko...
TACCTTTATTAGAATTCATATAATGTTCTTCTAATTCTTCTGGTGTTTTCATATTAAGCCCAATAATGGTTAAACACTGTTCCGTCAAATTGCGGATTTCTTCTTCTCTTATTTAGTAATCGTTTTATAACTTTTTTAAGTCTACGTTTACTATGTTTATTTTTTGAATATCGACATTGTTCACAATGACACGATCTTACTCTACAAGGTGGCATTATTCTACTTGATTAATTGTGTCTAAAATTGATTGTTTGTCAATTGATACAAATTCTTCTTGTCCAACTTCAAATGTTTTAGATTTACATTCATTATAATGTGAACCACCAAAACCGGTTTCATATCGTTCTATATAAGCATTTTCAGCAGCTAATTCAAGGAGTTGTTTACATACTTCTTTCATTGCTTCAATTACAACTTCATTAATAGATAATTTTTCATCACCTAATTTTTCGGATAATATGTTTTGTAAATTTATTTTTCTTTCTGACATAATTCTATTTGTTTAATAATTGAATTAATGATTCGATTAACATTTCCTTATTATCAAAATCAATTATTTCTTTATCCTTTAAATAAATTCCTCCAGAATAATCTGAAAAATATCTTAATTCTAATTCAAAATAATCATCATTTAATAAAAGTTTTTCAATTAACCAATCAATTACTTGTTGCCAAAGAGGTGCTGAATACCATTCTTTTTTAATATCATTAATATTATTAGTATTCCAATTCACTCCTACATTATGAATATCAAGTTCTGGACAATAAATTCCTAAACATTCTTCATCAAATCCTAATCTTTTTAATTGCTTAGCAATCTCATATGTTACAAATTGTTTTTCCATTTTCTACATTTAGGTTTAAACATATCAATCATAGCTTTCGGGTCACATGGTTTAAGTTTTGAATTCTTACAAAATCCAGCTTCACCATGATAATTTATAAAATTTTCACAAGAACCACAACATTTTTTAAATGCAGCTTCTTCAATAAGTCTATCTTCTTCAGTATATTCTGGAATATTTGAAATAGGCCAACCTGTTTCATCAAAATTTAAATTATCCATAATAAACTAAATTAAAACTTCCAAATAAAATACTTAAATGTAAAAACTGATCAAATCCAATACTTACAAAGAAGTCATGTACTTGTTTGTTATTCCATAGAATTGAGTTAATTCTACTAGTTATTGCATCAATTGCAGTATGCGTTACAAACTGAATTAAAGCAAATAATAATGATGTATACCAATACTGTGCACCGAAGTAACCTACTTCTTGTAGGATTTGCATAGGCACATATAATATCAGCGAATAAATAGCTGCATGTGCTAATAAAGCTTTAAAACTTTTATGCTTATTTTTTGCTTGATAATCAGTTTGAAAAACAAAATCTGCTAACCAATGAAGAATAAGAATAAAGTAAATAACGATTATGTTAATCATATTAAGTTATATTATTGAATAATGACAACGCTTCAGAAAGAGCCCAAACAAAACTAGTTTTATTTCCGTAGAAACCACAATATAAACTAGCTGAATTAAGAAAGAAATATCCATCATCTTCACCTAATGTTACTACTTGAGGACGTCCGTCTATTTGAATTATTGCAACTCCACCTTGTGATGTTAAACAATAAACTCTAATAGATTCGGCATTTCTATAGACTCTACTAATTGGAAAGTTACTATACATTCCATCTTGTCCACCTACTTCATCATTAATTGTATTGATGTCTTCACCAATAATACAATCTAGATTCATATCTCTTGCACTAGCTTGAGTATGTTTTCTATATTCTATTAATTCTTGTTGCTCTAAATATTCAGCATGTGTCATTATTTTAAGTTTAATAAGTTATGACTTGTTTTTTAAGGTCTGAAATCGGATTATAAATTGAATAAACTACAGCATTAAAATCACTCTTTGCTTTAGTATAAGATCTTAAATCGTGAGATAGCTGGGTATACGATTCACCCCCAGTATATTTTTTATCTTTTCTTATAGTTACTATTGCTCTTAGAGCACTCTCTAATTGTAAGTAGTAACCTACGGGTTTTGATTTGTTGGTTTCTGATCCTGTTGTTGAATACAAAACAAAATTTCCACCTTCATGTACTATTTTAAAATCCTTTTCTTCTATAATCATAGTTAGTTAAAATAGAGAGAGCCTAAGCTCTCTCTGAATTTTTTAGACTGCAAATTTATTTGCAACCTTTTTGATAAGTTCATCTATATTCTGAACATCAATCGTAGCCAAGTGAATTTCATTTTCGATATCCTCTGTACTAAAACTAGGAGCATCTTTAAGAATAGTTTCAAAATATGCAGAACGAATTTCATTCATAGTATCGTTTGTACGATATGAACGAACCTTCCATTTATCAGAAATCGTTTGTAACATAATACAATCTTCATTAAGTTCGAAGAAATTTTTGTATTCATCCGATTCTCTAATTGCAGCATTTGCAGCATAAATTGGATCTTGATACTTTTCTTTTAATTCTTTTTTAATCTTTGATGCTAAAGCACCTACTTGCGCATTTGATAATTTCATCTTTATTTCTATTTATTTGTGAATAATTTACTTACTTGTTTACCATCATATAAACCAGCGTGATATTGTTTAAAATGTTTCATACATTCTCCAACTGAATTAAATTTATATTCATTTAGAATATCTTTAATATCTAAATCATTTAATTGTTGTGGTAAGAATTGTTCAAGTATAACATTTTCTTCTAAGTTAGTATTACATTCAATGTTACTAGCTATCATCTTCTTAAGAACTGAAACAACTTCCTCGTCTGTAGCAATGTAACCTGCTACTTTCTTAGGACCTTTTTCAATTCTTTCAATTTCTCCAAGAACTACTCCTAAAAGTGTTCTTGTTTCTCGGTTAGTGAGCCTATGCTCTATTATTTGCTCTTTCAGCATCTTTCATCATTTTTAATTCTGTTATTACATGTCTTAAATCATCAACTGAATATCTTTCGATTTCTCTAATGAGTTCAAACTTTTCTTCATCAACACCCCAACTTGATACACAATTATCAGCATGTTTACTAAACAATGAAAAGAACCTACCTTTTATTGAATCACGTAATGCTCCATCAGATAATCCCATAAATGAATCTTTTTCTATAGGACCAATCATACATTTCCAATACCTTAATTCTGGATTTTCCATTAATCTTTATCAATTAAAATTGCAAATAATCCTATTAAAATAATTAATGCAATTAATATTATTTTTATCATGCTTCTGCTTTTTCTAATACTTTATCGACCATTGGTTCTTTAATGTATACTTTTTTCAATGATTTCTGTCCTGATTCAAGCATTACTAATGAATCATATAATTCTTTATTAATGAATTCACTATATAAAGTATTTGCCGAAGCTACTAATGCATCGCATTGTTCAATAAGTTTTCCAACTTGTATTTTAATTTCATCGTGTGTTAATACAACTTTTTTTTCTTCAGTAGTTTCTACTGGTTTTGCATTAACATCTTGTCCTAATTTATTCCAGGTTATATTATCCATCTATTTCTTCAATTAAAAATTGATTAACTTTCTTTTTAGTATATGTTGTATGATTAATAAAATCACATAAATCTTGATAAAATAAATCGCCAGCATCTCCAGAATGTTCATACTTATCATAATATACTTGTGCTACTAATTGTGTATAAATATGATCTCCATTACAAGAATCTATTAATTCTGGACCCCATTCAGGGTGTCTTGCTAAAGCAAAACCCATAAATTGATATGCAAATTTTTCATGATTTATATCTCCACAATAATCTAGGAAATCTTCACCTGCTTCAACCATCCAATCATTTATACGATCAAGAGTAATATCTTGTAATAGATCTTCTTCGTTAATTATTAATATAGAATCATTCATCTGAATCTTCTTTTACTTTTTTAGGTTTCTCTTCATTAGTAATTAATTTAGCAACTTCATCAACTACAGTTTTATACTTTGCAATAAATTCAGCAACAGTATAAACTCCATCTTTGTCAGCCATTTTAATTCCTACAATCTTCTGCATACATACTTCAAAAGGTAATCCGTGAGCTACTAATTTCATTTCTGTACGTTCAGTGTCCTTGCCCTCATTTACTTTTACAAGTAAACTTAAATCAAAAAATGGTCCAGTCGTATTTGACTGAACCATTTCGAATTCTTTACCTTTAATTACAATCATCTTACTTATTTGCGTAGTAGATTTCAGCACGCTCCGTCATTTGTTCAAACAAGTTTGAAAGAGTGTACGGAACTTTTTTGTAGAAACTCACACGGTTTTCAGCATCCAATGATTGAGCAATTTTTGCACGTTGAAGTGCTTTGTCTAAACCAATTGCTTTGTCAAACGTATCACCAGGTACAGAAATAACTACAATTTCTCCAGATGTTTCAGCAACTGGAACCAATTGATCCTTTTTGTTACAAAGTGACCATCCGAATACTCCTGCACCAAGTGCAACAACTACTCCGATTCTTTCACCTTTTACTACTTCGAGGATAGCTTTTGGGCCACCTTCGCATCTATAATCAATTGCTGATTGCAATCGATCATCTTCCTTTAAGTAAGATACTAATACCTTACCGTCAAAATCTTTAAGTGTTAAAGTTTTTTTCTGCATAATCTATTTTATTTGTGTTTATGTTTATATTCATGAAACCATATATTGATTTCATGTGAGTCGTCATTCATATTATAAAGTTTTATACGACGATCTAAATCTCGTTCAGCATGTTGTCTAAGTTTATTTATAGATTCATCACCTGATACATGATTACATCTATTGTTTTCACATACGATTAAAGTTTTCATTTTACGAACAGAATTATTATCAAAAATTATATATTCGATAATATAATCTTCAGATATCTTATAAGTACCTTTAATTTCTTTTTCTTCAGCTATTTCCCAATATATCCGTTTTAATTTCCTCATAATATTTTTTAAATTAAAAAAGGAGACCTAATAGATCTCCTTCTAAGCAGCTTGTACCGGGCTCAAACCGGCGACCTCCGCCGTGACAGGGCGGCATTCTAATCAACTGAACTAACAAGCTATAGTGTGGATTCCTTTTAACCCACGAAGCCAACTTAAATAAATTAAGATTTACTAGTATTTTTAAGTATCTAAGGTGGGGATCGAACCCACGGTGTTCACCACAAAGGGTATAAGATTTTAAGTCTTATGCGTTTCAGCCAAACTTCGCCACTTAGACATTTTACTACAGTTTATATCTGTAACAAGAACATTTATCACAAGAAGGCATAGAAGCACATCCTGCATGTGACATACCATCTGCATCAGCAAAACAAGTCTTTTGTTTCTTTGGTTTCTTAAACCATTTAATTAATTTTTTAATCATATTTTTATTAAAAAGGTAATATTATCATTAATTCTTTTCTAATTTCATAACTTAGTTTTTCAAACCAACATATAAATTCGTAATTATCTGTATTATTAGTTAATGCAAATAATTCATGATCATAACAACATGAACCAAAACCTCTAACATATCGACCACAAACTTCAATTTGTTGACTATATATTAACTGATGTGGTTGATCTGGATCTTGATAACCATATACACAACAAAGTCCATCGGGTTCACTTTTGTAATAACATGTCCAAAATCACCATTCTGATTGTGGTACATCATCAAATTCTTCTTCAAGTCCAGATTCAGGATCTATATCTAAATTTACTGTTACTAATCTCATTATTCTATTTTTAAAAAGGTAAATTATTTCTTATTTCATCAGGTAAGTTATTCATCCATTCTATAAATTTAGGATGATCTAAATGTTCATCAATAATAAGTAGTCCAACAGTTGCTGAACATTGTCCAGGATAACCTCTTGTTCCATTTACTTTTATCATATCACTAAAACTAAATTTATCATAGCCAATATTACCACCATAAAGACAACAACTTGCATTAGCACATTCCATAAGACAACCTGTAAAGAAATACCATTTATACTCTGAATCTTCACCGTATTCATTCATTATTTTATAATTTATAATTTAGTTGACCAACCAGGACTCGAACCTGGGCGACATCCGTCAAAGGGATGTGTGCTACCATTACACCATCGGTCAATATAGAAGCGTACACGGCAGGATTCGAACCTGCGGTGGAATATTATTCACCAGGTTAACAGCCTGGACCTGTCGACCAACTAAGGCAACGTGTACATTATTCTTCTGAATGTATTTCTCTGTGACAATTAGCACAGACCATAATACATTTATCTAATTCTTCTTTAACTTTTTCTCATGCTCTAGTATATCCTTTTGCTGATATTCCAAAATCTTTTTCATTTGGATCTAAATGTTGTTTCACCATGTGTTTTACACACTCTCATTTCATCCATTTTTACTAATTTTTACTTGTTTACTAACCACTGAGCTACGAACCTTTATACCATGTTAAAACCAATGTTCTGTATTGGTTTCATCAATTGTACCAACTATAGAGCGACGGATTTCTCCACCTCTACGAGAATGATACACAAAAACTTTTTTATCTCGAAAGATTTGTGCTAAATGACTAAAATTATCACAATTGAAAAAATTGTGTTGATTTCCTTGAGTATCATCTAAATAAAATGATTGTCTCCTCCAACCCATTTGTCGCATTGTTTCAGGTACAATTTCAATTACTTCTGGAATAATTGGAATAACTTCTGTATAATTACGTGTTGCTTTCACATAATCTTTTACTTTAATAAGACATAATACTTCTGAATACAATTCACGACCATCTGAATTTCTTTTAATTGCTTTGTAATACATAATTTAAAATTTAATTGTTCTTGTGTGACACACGGGGATCGAACCCGCAACGACCGGCACCACAAACCAGCGCTCTACCAATTGAGCTAATGTCACCATGTAAGAGCAGTAAGTGGGGTTCAAACCCACGACCCCAGGCTTGGAAGGCGAGTGCTCTGATCAACTGAGCTATTACTGCATGGTACGGGTAGGATCACTGTGCACGTGCCTACCGAGACTAGATCAGTCTTCTTACGAAGTTTCTCCAACACTTTTATCTTTAGGATTCGACGGTTTAGTCAAATTCTTTAATTCAATTACTTCTAAAGGTTCACCTGTTCCAGGAGCTTTAAAACTCTTTACAAGTTTGGCTTCTGTTACTATAAAACATTTACTAGAATCCCAATCAAAACCAAAATTAGTTCGAAGAATAGGTTCTGATATACGACTACCCATAGAAGGATAGTCTAAAGGAATAACAACTTCATCATCCCAATGTTGACTATTATAAGGTAATCCTCCTAAATACTCATATAATTCTCTTACTGTCATTATTCTTTGTATTTAATGTTCATTGCCTTAGCTACTTCTATGACTTTTTCAATTTTAGCTCTTATATCAGCATCTAGAGCGTCATATTCTTCTTGTGAAAGTTTAAGAGTTGTCATATGTTCTGATAATATATTAACTGATTGACAATACAAACATATTGAAATATCACCAGGTCCAGCTTTAGTACCATCTGTACACGCTGTATTTGCATTTAATATAGCCCCACAATTAGGACAAATATTATCACTTTGATTTTTATCCATAATTATAAATTAAATTTATTTAATTGTCTTACTAGTTCATAATAGTGTCTTGAATTTTTATCAGGTCTATCATTAACAATTTCTCTTGCTGTTCTAGGTTTATCAGCTTTTGTAAACCTTGAACATTCCCAATCAATAATAGCTTCTTCATAATTACAATTCGTTTTATAAAATGTAATATGATGTCTATTAATCTTACGATGTATCATTTTAATTCGATGTGTTCCTATAAAAGGAATGAATAGATACATTAACACTTTATCCAAATCATGAAACTTATACTTATAATAACCTAATAACTTCTTTTCAAGTTTTAAAAAAGCTATATAATGTTTCAATGTATATGGAATATGTTTCCAACTTTTAATAATGTTTTTAATCATCTCTTTATTTTTAATAGAGCCCAAGGTCGGGGTCAAACCGACGACAAATGGTTTACAATACCATTGCTCTATCACTGAGCTACTCGGGCGTGGTGGGAGGGCTCTTTTTTAAGTAGTGCTATCCCATGTTCTACTATCGCAATTTCGGTAATGCGACCCACCAGGACATCTACTCATCGAGCAGCGTCATTTATCCAGCCCATGTTGGAAGTTGACCAAATAATAATAATATTAAAAATGTTACAAAAACAACTCCTAATGCAGCTGTTATTCTCATTTCATTTTGTTCAGCCCATTCAGTTGCATGTCGTGGTGTTGCAAAGAACGTCCACTTTAGTTTTTTATACAGAGTCATAATTTTAATTTAAAATGTAAGCAATAATTCCAAATATAGCTAATGCTAATGTTAATATTGATGTAAATCTAAGAAATACTGCAATATTATACGTTATTTTATCCTTCTCTTCTTTAACAGTAGAAAGATCTGCTAAACCTGTAATAAGTAACAATGTTCCAGGTAATGTAAGAATTGAAAGTACTAATAATAATTTATCCATTTTATTTTGTTTAGTTTGTCACGATGAAGAGATTTGAACTCCTGACCCGTCCTGCATGAAAGGACTACTCTACCAACTGAGCTACATCGTGTGAAAAGTATTATTGGTGAACGCAAGTGCCACTCCTTATTTTTATCTTGCTTATTGTCTAAAGACTAATACTTTAGTGGGATGTGGTGGAGTCAAACCACCCGAGTCCGAAGACACCTAAGTTACAGTCAGGCCCGCTATAAGCTACGGTATAACATCCCATTTTTCATACATTATGTACAATTATTTGTAAATCAGCAAATTGTGTGATTAACTTCTTATGACCATTAATAAAATCTCTAGCTGACATAACCTTTTTATTAGGTAATTGTAATGAAACAATCTGAAGACTACTTTTATTACAATTTATAAAAAGTTTATTATTTTCAACACAAATTAATTCTCCATCTAAGAAATCACCTTTAACACGTCCAGTATACATACATGCATCTTTAATTTTAACTTCAGTATTGTTATCTGGTAAATAAAAGAATACTCCGTGATTCGATTCATATGCCTTCATTTTTGCATATACATCATCAACATTTTTATTAAAATCAAGTAAACAATCATCTTTAGTTATTTTACAACAATATGTAGCTTCACTTTCTATCTGTGGTCTTAAAATAACTCCACGAGTATATTTAGTGATTGTTAGAAGAATATTTTCAGCAGCTAAGTTTGATAATTGATCAAGAAGCATAATATATCCCATTCCTACAGGTAGATACATTTTACGTTGAGTAATAATACTTCCAGCATCTACAGCAGCATTCATTTTAATAAATGTAACTCCTGTTTCAGAATCTCTATTCAAAATAGCAGCTTGAATACAAGAAGCACCTCTATACTTCGGTAATAATGAACCATGAATATTAATTGCACCATATTTAGCAGAATCAAGTATTTTCATTTTAATTATTTGTCCATAAGATGCAACAACAATTAAATCAAAATCAGTACTAATTATACGATGTTCAAGTTCATTAATATCATTAGCAGTATATACTAAACAACCTAAAGCTTTACCAGCAATATAAATAGGTGTATTTTGTACTACTCTACCGAAACGTCGTGGTGGTGTTGTTATAACTGTAACTTGATAAATTTCATGTAATTTTTTTAATGCTGGAACTCCAAAAATTCCATTACCAATAAATAATATCTTCATCTGTTTATGTTTTAATTTGCGGAAATGTAGGATTCCAACTCCTATTCGCCTAAACGAACGCTTTGCTTAGCAGGCAAGCCTTACTTCTCGTAAGTTACTATTTCCAGTTTAATTATTGTGGAAGAAGTGGGATTCCGACCCACGCACCGCTTTTACACGATCTAACGATTTTCAAGACCGTCCTCTTAAAGCACTTGAGTACTCTTCCATTTAATTTATTGATTTGATTTTAAATAATTCTCATAAATAAGTTTAGATTCTTCTGTAAGAAAATTCTTATTAATCGGTTTGTGATTTAGATTAAAAGGAAATAATTTACCACATTCGGTACACCAACTAATTCCCCAATTATTAATTCTAGGAACACATCCTAATTTTACACATTTAGCTGCCATCTTAATTGTTATTTTCGTCAAATATTCCTTTTAAATACCAATAATCTTCACATTTTTTAGAATATGATTTACATTCATTTTCAATATGTCTCCAATTCTTTCTTACAAAAGAAGTTTCTTCATATTTAAAATAAGTTTTACCATCTATATAACTCTCGGGTTGTAAAAATCTAAATCCTTCAACTTCTATTTCTTTACGTTCAAAATTATATTTAGGTTTATCAGGAAAAATCGGAGGAGTTATAATCTGATTCCAACTTTTAGCTGAATGTTCTTTACGTCGACCATATTGAAAAGTGTAAGGATTATAATAATTCTTACTATTCCATCGTTTGTCATATCTTTCACATACTGAAAGTTGAATCATTGCAGTTTTATGAACATTAGGGCCATTTAATTTAACTCCTATTCTTTTTAAATAATCTAAACATTTCATTTTATCTATTTTTATATTTGTACTCGAGGTCGGACTCGAACCGACACATCTTTCGACATATGCTCCTAAGGCATACGCGTATTAACCATTTCGCCACTCAAGCATTTGCACATCAGGTAGGATTTGAACCCACGAACCTTTCGGATTAGTTTTGGAGACTAACTACTTTAACCGCTTGTATACTGACATATTTGCTCCCCCAAGGAGGACTCGAACCCACATGTCTCTCGACATATTCCGAAGAATACGCGTCTGCCAATTACGCCATTGGGGAATTTAGTGGGGGCGGAGGGCTTCGAACCCCCATGTCTCACGACCGCTATGGTCTAACCTATATTTAGCTGCGGCTACCAATTTCGCCACACCCCCGATTGTTTTTTTTTGTGATCTGACTGGGATTTGAACCCAGAACCCCCGCCTTAAAAGGGCGATGCTCTACCAGTTGAGCTATCAGATCTTGTAAATAACCACTTGGTTGTAGCGACACTACCAAGTGGTTTGTTGCCGAAACAACAACGGTCCTAAACCGTAAGTGGACTCTGTTGGTTTTGATCCAACCTCTCATGCTCTTCAGGCATACGCTTTCACCAGATTAGCTTAGAGTCCTTAAATTATATTTTATCCCATTCATCATCAGACAAACTATTTATTTCTTTCTTTGAAGAAGGTATATTAAAATGTTTACACCATTTTCTAATAGCATTATCTGATCTATTGTATAATTTACCAATATTAATAAATGTTTCTGTGCGAACTAAAGTTTTTAAATATTCACGAGTTATACCAAGTTCATCGTAAAAATCATTAGCTATTCGTTTAGCAGAACAACTTAAACATAAACCACTTACAGAAGAACTTGTTATAGTATTACCACAAGAATTACAATATAATGCATCTATAACTTTATCTTTAACATTTTTACCTTTATAATTATCAGTAAAAGCATGACAGTTTGGACATAATAATTTAAGATTATTTAATTCATTATTAGTTTTAATACCATCTATGTGGTGTGTTTCTAATGGAATAGGTTCTCCCATTCATTTAGTATTATCACAACATTCACATTTATGTTCTTTTAGATTATTTTTTAATAATTTATCTCTTAACTTACTTGTTTGTGTATATGCTGAATCTTTACAAAAGATTGTATCTAAAGTGTACACATTCTTAGTTTCATTTGAAGAATTTCTTTTAAAATGAATTGTGCTAATTTGATGTTTTTTTATCTTAGTTTGAATTGTTTCATAATTACCAGCAGTTAAAGGCAACCCATAATATCTACACACATCTGCAAAAGAATAACTTTCTTTTACAATTTTTTCTAAATTTTCTTTTGAATATTTGTTTTCCATAAATTGAACTATTATATTAATAGTACAAAGATACAAAAAATTTTCGAAAGTGCAAAATATATTTAGTTAAATATTGTTAATAGCAGAAAGAAACCACCGAAGTGGTTTATTCAAATAATCCTGAAGGTGTATTATGAAATTTATTATATAAAACATCTAATGTATAGGATTCATTATCTTTATTAACAAATAATAATTCTTCATCAATTATTGTCGGAGTGTAATTCTCCTTTAATACTTGTAAAAATGATTTAGTTCTTGTTACTGTGCCCCCAAATCTTGGATCATCTCCATAATTAATGATATAAGTTCCTGACGATGGTGTCATACTAGCAAGAACATCATTATGAACATATTCTGATCTACCATCATGAGTTATTGTTTGACTAAATTCTTCAAGTAAACCTCTAATCATATCATTACTGATATTAAATTCATTAGCTCCTGATATTTTATATTTATCCTCATCATTCATAGATTGACTACTCATAGTAATTGTTTGAACTTTTCCAAACAATCTACGCATGCTTTCAACAACTCCAAAAAGAGGTCTTGGACCTCGTCCATTTAATGCATCTTCAAACCATTCTAAAGACTGCATTAATACTTTATCACCTACTTTATATCGCTCTGTACCTCTCATATATTTCTTTTAAACTATATGCATCATTATTATCATTTATAAAATACAATCCACCTTCATCAATAAGTGGTGTATAATTCTTTTCTACATATTCAGGAAAAGATGAAGCTATTCCTTCAATCATATCATTACTAAAATTCCAATGACGTGGATCATCTACTAAGTGATATAAAGGTATATATGCATAACCTGCTTCATTATTTGAAATTACTTGTTCTTTACCAAAAAACTGACGCATATCATAAATTAATCCACCTTCAACAGCTACATGATTTTCCATCATTTCATCAAACCAAGCTAATGATTTTAGTCTAACAACATCACCAATTTTATACTTCTTTAAAGAACTCATCAAATATTTCTTTTAAAGTAAATGAATTATTATCTTTATCAGTAAATGTTAAAGTTTCACCATCAAGAAATGGAGTATAATTCTTTTCAAGATGTTCAGGAAATTTATTTGGAGTAATAACATCCCATGAATATTGATCAGGATCAATTATATTTTCATGTCTATGTATTAATTCAGAAGTTTTTATATTATCAATCATTTGATCAGTATACGTATATTCATTATCACTACCACCACTGCAACCTGCTAAAACATATCCACAATAATTTGTATCAACATGAGTAATAACTTGAATTGTTCCAAAATAAGGTCTCATATCACTAGCTAAACCTAATCTAACATCACCTCTATCGTCATGTACATCAAACCAATCTTTAGATTTCAAATGTACACATTGTCCTACTTTATACTTAACTGTTGGTAGTGAATCTCTCATATAACTGTGTTAAAGTAAATGAATTATTTTCATTATCTGTATAAGTTACAACTCCATCATAAGCAAATGGAACAAACTTCTCAACATATTGTATAAATGCTTTAACGTGAATTGAAAGACTGTTTGAAAAACCTAATAATCCACTAAAATCAGTAGTACCTCTCATTCTACCTCTCAATTCTTGTAATGAAAGTTGTTCATACATACTTAAAGCACTTGACATACTTGAAGTACCTGAAGTTAAACTAGATCCTATGGTATTATACATACTTACTAATCTATCATATCCATTAGTTGTAATTGGCATATCATAATACTTATCAACCATATCTATTGAGAAATACCAACCTTTAGAATCACTTTCAATATTAAATAATTCAACACCTCTTAATTGAGATCCTCCAATTTTTACAGATTTTATAATATGTTCTTTACCAAAATATTGTTCCATATCATTAGTCAATATTGGCAAGAAATCTGCTTTTTTCTCATCATACCATTCTTTAGGTTTTAATAAAACCTTCATTCCTTGTTTTAAAATCATTTTCCATCTTCATTTAACTTGGGTAATCATCCCAATTTTACCTAATTTATTTGTAAGAGCAGAGAGAATTGAACTCCCGACATCTTCCATGTAAGGGAAGCGTTCCACCACTGAACTATGCTCTCGGTTGTATTGTAGACAGTACTATCTTGTAGAACCAATACTAATTTTATATCTACTTTGTGTTCACAACAGGACTTGAACCTGTGACCCCCAACTTATCAGGCTGGTGCTCTAACCAACTGAGCTACGCAAACAGTTAAACAGTAACTATTCTTAGACTTTCGACATCCTTAATAGCTTTCCAATGATAACTAATTGCTGTTTACCAATTAGCTTCTTCGAAGAGTGGAATCTGTGGGTTTCGAACCCACCACCTATTGCTTGCAAAGCAATCGCTCTAGCCAAATGAGCTAAGACCCCGATTTAAAGTTTTTTGTGCCACGGTGATTGTATGCCAAACTGGTAAAAACTTAATAATACCCATGCGCCAAATACGATGCGCGAGACAAGTATGCATAAACTATCAAACTTTCGTTATTAAGTTCCTAGGCCTTCTCAATCTACGTTCAGTTGTTCCTACTGGTTTTATTTAATTATTTCAAGTTCTTCTGGAGAATAACCATATCTTAATTTAGAAGGTAACCATCTAACATTCCATTCATCACCTTCACCATCAGGATATACTAAATCTTCAACTATACCTATACACTTTCCAAATTCATCAACATGATCTTTACAATCATTTGCAATTAATCCTCTTTTAAAGGATTTAGTCATTTTAACTATATCTCCTGATTTCATAATTTTATTTATTTTGAGCCCATACCAAGATTCGAACTTGGGCGTGCGATTTTTGCAGAATCGAATGTTAACCACTTCACCATACGGGCTTATCTATTATTAATAATATTACTAATGGTTCCTTTACTACTAATATTATATTTTTCCATAATTTCTTTATAAGTATGCCCTAAATTTCGGTATGCTTTAATTTCTAAAACTAATTCATCAGAATATTTTTTATTAGCATTAGATGCAATTCTAATTCTTTCTTCTTTAGGTTTATCCATCATATTATCACTATATGATCCAATTTCAATATTATCCCAAGAATTATTTAATCCGTTACCATCTAAATGTCTAACTACTATATCTTCGTTAAAAATAATTTCTCCAAATTTTTGATATGCTTGTAATCTATGTACTTTAACTGGAATATGTTTTTCATTTAATCTAATATTAAATTTTTTATAATTTTTATTATAAATAGTTCCTGTTAAAATTTTTTCTTTAGGATTTAAAATATCACCATTTATAGTTATTTTATATCCTTTTTCAATTGCTAATAATTCATTTTTACTTCTTTCCATATTGTACCTACTCCTGGGATTGAACCAGGCTGTCACCAAATAACCTTTCAACAAGATATAAGCTTGAGGGTATAAGTAGGCATAAAAAATCTCTTTATTCACTTTAAGCAGAGTGGAATAATTATATTGACTTAGGTCATAACGAAGGCTTTTCTGCGAACACTAACCATATCATAACTACATTTACCAAAACATTCAACCACTGCTATGGTTTATAACCTACGTACTCAACTTTCGTCCTTACCCCTTATTGGGTTGGGTGTCTCCCCCTGGTTACCGTTTTGCTTCAATTAAAGAGATTTTATTTGTTCAACTTAGAGTAGTCACGGCTACCTCTGATCTCTAAGTCTAATACTAACAGTGGCAAAATGTAGCTCGACCCTAGTTAGTTTTGTTAATTGGTATGGGCAATAACTTTATAAGTTAAGACTACAACCCCATCTTTGATGGTTTATTCTATCGTAGCTAATAATAAATAAACCTAGTTGTACTCCAAGCTGGACTTGAACCAGCGACCCTCGGTTTAGAAAACCGATGCTCTATCCACTGAGCTACTGGAGCATTTTAAAAATGAGTAACGGGAGGGACAATTACACGCATGTTATCCACGGGACTACACCTACATCTTTTCGTTAGGGATATCTGGACTTAATTCCTCATTCTAAGTCAGCATTGGGTTCCCCTCTTACCTGACTCACCGACCATTCTCGGATGTTACTCATTTAATTTTTAAAAATATTGATGTGCTATTACGCCAAAGGGATTTCAGTCCTTACCAGTTACGGGGTGACCTCCAACTTACCTTACCACATTAAATTCCAACTTGAATTGGTTTATCAACGTAGTCTCGTCCCACTCTTTAGATGATTGCTGCTTCCAAGCCAACATTTCAATATTTTATATTTTAAAAAAGATATACTAATTGCGATTGTATATTATAGAAACATCATCGACGATAATAAATTACCATTCTAGATATAACATTCACCAATACTTTAAATACGGAGGAATTCCAGAGTCACTTCCCTCATATACAATTAGAGCCCTCTGGACCTAGACTGTTTCTTCTTTTAATTTTTTATTCCATTTTAAAAATCCTCTAATATTTAAAACTGTAAATGCTAAATACATTATAACTATTGAAATCATATTCCAGAATAATATTATTCCAAGAATACTTCCAATTGCTCCAAGTATGAAGCCAATTATTCTCTTATTACTTATCAAATAATAAGCGTATAAGTTTAAAATCATTAAAATCCAATCCATTATCTATTTGTTTAAGTTTTAAAAAGGGTTGGGTATATAGTAGAACTTTAATCAACTTATACGTTTATGAATTACACATAATTGCTATCTACCACCCTTTATTTTAACATCCCTCTCTGCCGCAATCAAGTTTCGGCTGTCTTGTGCTTTGTTTGAACCATTATCAATTGCCGATTTATGGTCACAGAGTTGAGGATATTTAGTTGCGAAGGAGGGAATTGAACCCCCGACCTCAAGGTTATGAGCCTTGCGAGCTACCACTGCTACCACTTCGCGATATATTTTGTATAGATGGTGAGACTCGAACTCACGACCCCTTGCTCCCAAAGCAAGAACGCTACCAACTGCGCCACATCTATATTTTAATTATTGAATATTTCACAAATTAATTCTTCAGAAATCCATTCTTCAATTACATCTTTACTATCATTTTCAGTAATAAAAAATATTTCATGATCTTCTATAGCATCTTTTAAATATCTTGAAACTTTATTAAGATCTGATATGCTTGAAGACTTAAAAATAAGTCTTGGTGTTTCACGATTACTTATTCTAAGTAAATAATATTTTTTTTCTATCATAATTAATTTATCAATATTTTGTATTCGGACGGGGAATCGAACCCCGCTTGCTGGGATGAAAACCCAGATTACTAGCCGCTATAAGACCCGAACATATATTTTTTATTGGGACTACAAAAGTACAACAATAAGAACAATAAAAACCCATAAATTATCAATTTATGATAAAATAATGATCTAACTGTTCTTATTGTTATATCTTTCAATAAATTTTACTTCACATCGATATCGTATATCTTATAAAGTAGTTGTGCATCTTGGTAAGTTAATGACATATAAATATCACCATTATTTAAAATAGTAATAGTCAGTTGTCCAACTTCTTTGTGGTGATTTATAAATTTTCCACTAAATATAGTACTTTCATTAAACTTTTTTATTTCTAATTGGTTATAACTAATATACTGAATATCAGTAGAATAAATCGTAATCTTGTCTCTAACATTATCCCATACTAGAACAACATTAGATTTTTGCCATCCACCCCATTCTCCATTTAAAACTTTAGCATTAAATAATTCAGTTTTAAACCGTTTAATTTCTGCTGAAGCTGAACATAGTGATATCAATAAGGCAATAATTACCAAGATTCTTTTCATTACTCAACTAATTTAGTAAGATTTTCGATAAATCGAGTGTTTTGAGCCTGAATAGATGAATGATCATCAATTTCTTTCAGAATAGCAGCGCGTTTGGCTTCTTTTTCATCAATACTTGCTTTTAATTCAGCGTCGAGTTTTTGAGCATCAGATAATGCTTTTGTAAAAGTTCCCATAATTTTAGCACGTTTAGCACCAAAATCAACTGACTTGAACAAGTTTGTAATAAATTTAAACATTTTGTTAAATTTTTAAAAGTTAATACTATTGAACGAAGTCATACTTAACTCCGAAACCTTCATCATATCGATTGACATGAGATTTAAATCTTTGATCTTTCGACATAGATTTCCATTGAGCAGGTTTCTCCCAATGTGGACAGTCCGGTTTGTTCCATTCATTTACCACTTCTTCAGAAATTCGCACTTTACGAACGCATTCCGAAGGATAGCGATCAGAGTGTTTGATTTTTCTGGAAATGAAATTTGGATGTTTTGCTCCAACTTCTGAGACGTCAACAGTGACAATTTGATTGTCAACATGTTTTTGAAAACCCATAAGGTTTCCTTTAAGATTAACGGTTAATAATACACCTAAACCCATTTTGTTTTCTCATGCCCTTGAGATATTTTAATTAGTGGCCAAATTACAGTTCTTAATACTGTCAAGCACATGTGTTTTCATCTAGAGCTACTATTGTTCACTCAAACACACAAAAGATCATTTTTCAGAATCTAGAAATTCATATGGTTCAGTATGATTATTAAATACTTCAATAATTTCAGCAATAATAACTTGATCAGAACCGGTCGCAATTATTTTATATTTGCGAAAGATTTTTAAAAGTTCTTCTTCCATATTTTATATATAAAGTCTTATTTCAAATTTACCAATCGCAAACTTATATCCAATACACTGTATATTCATCATTTTTTCAAATCTGAACCATTTACCACCAATTAGATATTTTCTATTTACTATTCGAATTCGCATAAGATTATTATGGTACAAATGGTTTAAACGTTACGCTTACACATTTACCACTTTCCCAAACAGGAATCATTTCACTTAACTCTTCTTCTGAGTCTATGTAAACTACACGCATGTCGGTAATTTCCTCAGAATCATTTATTTCAGTTAAAACATTCTCTGCATCATTTGTTACAGACATGTTTCCTAAATTTAAGTCGACAATATTAATGATACCATCGGCGTTTGTGTATACGTAATCAGCTTTTACCATTTTATTTTATTTGTTAATGAATTGTTTGTAATATACTCACACAATCAGCAGCTTCTTTTAAACCAAAACGTGATATTTCTTTAAGAATCTTTACAGCTGCAAGTTTAGAACCAGCATCAAATTCTGTTATTATTCTATCAAGTTCTTTATTATCAACACTATAACCAAAATCAGTATTGACTTTTGTGATTTCTTTTCTTAATGCAGAACGTTTTGTAATACGTAAAGATAATACAGCATCAAGACCTGCGTCAACTTCAGGTTCTGTGTTATTAGCATTATTAGCTTCAGTTAAATCCAATGGAATTCCTGCAGCCATACCTTTAAGTAATGTGATTAATGCGGAATTAAATCCAACATCCTTATCATTCTTAGGATTCGTAATCAACGCTCCTATTATATATTTCTCAATATCAGTCATTATTCTATTCTTTAGGGAATTCTAGTTCTTGTTGAACTTTTTTTGGTGGAACTTTATAGTTCATTGGCATCATTGTTATAATACCATTTCTTACATACATCTCAGCACAACGATTATCATCATCAAATGCCATAAGAATGTCATACTCTTCTTGAAGCTTCTTTAAAGTAGCTTCTTTCGATAAATATGATTTAGTATAGTCTATACCTTGTTTCATGAATAATTTATATTCATCATCATACAGAAGTCCTCCGTCTTCTAGTTTTTCAATTAACCATGCTTCGGTTTGAGGTCTTACTCGTTCAGGTCTCCCTGTAACAAGTAAAATCATATATCCTTGCATAGCTAGTGATTGCATTAGTTCACCAACACTTTTAATAAGCACGTCACCTGATAAATCACTCCAATCAAAAGGACTTCTGTTAGTATGATACAAAGTAGTAAGATCTAAATCAAAGATTACTGCTTTTTCTTTTTCCATAAGTTTTTTAAACTTGGTTTCCATTTAAATATTTTTGATATTGTAATAATGTAATAAATACTAAAAATTACAACAATCCAACTCATGAAAGCCCAGGCAACTTCACATTTTTCATAATCATGATCACACAAATCATTAACAAATGATAACATGAATATTGATAATATTACTCCGATAAAATACCAGATTAAAAATGTTATAAACATAATGTTAGTATAAAAATTACACTGGGAAATTAATCCCAGTGTAATTTAGTTATTTACTTGTTTTTAAATCGGCTTCAAGATAACTCTTAGCAATAGTGCGAATTTCTGTCCAATGTTGATCTCTCATTAATTTACCATTACGATAAACTATTTCAAGTTCATCAGCATATCCATTATTAATACCATATTGTTCTTTAGAACTTTCGATAGTAATGAATTCTGATCCGGCTTTATGAAGTTTCAAAATACCAGCTTTTGAAGCTTTAGTCATATCTCCTTTAGGAGATTTACGAATATCTTTTGATTCTCCATCAATTACAGCGAAACAGCATTTTACTGCCCAACGATCTGTATCTCTGGTCAATCCTTCAACAAGCAAACCACCACCTGAACCAACCGCAAAGTTTTCACAAGACCAACCAGTTTTAATGTATTCTGAATAAATATCAACGATTGAATTTTCATTCATACCATCTCCTTGAATTAAGCCTACATTATGATTAATTACTCTGTAATCTACTTCATTTAAGTGATATCCAAAAATATTACCAAGCATTTCAGAATACTTAATCATATTTGTTAACGGAACACCAGAATCCGGACGTAAAATAGTTCTACCTGGACGTGCGATAATACGTTGTTTGATTGCTTCTGAACCAATAACATTTTTAATGAAATTAGTATCATCATAAGAATCAATAACAATTGATACCATAGCATCGTCACCAGCGCGATCAAATTGAGCATTGACATAATCAAATTCTCCCTGACCAGGACCAAATACAGTTGCTACTGAGTGTTCAGTTGCCCATACAGATTTTCCTACGGTTGCATCTCCGTAATAGTCTTCAATAAATTCCATTGCTGGAACATTATCAGAACCATCAGAAAAGATTAAAGCAGCAGAACCACCTAAACAAGCAGCTTCATGACCTTGAGCACCTCTTAATCCAAAATCATTAACTACATAATCCAACATAGCGTTGTTAGTAGAGATTTTGAATGATGGAGTAATACCTTTATGAATATTATACATACGAGTAGCAACGGCAACTGGATACCAATTCCACATTAACCAAGGTTCGAAGTGACTAACCATTGGTGCAAACCACTCTTCAGTAGCTTCAATTGTATAACAAACATTACCAGTTGGAACAACAGTTCCTTCTTTTACAGCTTTGATTTCTAAAGGATAATATCCTAAATCGCGAACTTTTTCCCAAATTTCTTGAGGGAAATAACCAGGGTTACCAAAAGTATTTAAACTTCTACGAGCACCACGTTCAATATCTTCATTAGTGACAACAGTCATAAAATATTCTTTTATGAAATATTGTATACCATAGAAAACAATATGAGAGTGTTGACCTCCTACACGAGGTTCTCCATAAGACATAAGTCTTGTCAATCCCGAAGGACGTTGCGTCCAATGCACAAATTTATATGCATCAGTTGCGGTTGTTGGATGAAATTTTGGCATTTATTTAAATTTATTTTTAAATTCTTCAATACTATTGTATAAAGGAATATTATATTTAGAACATACAATTTCTATATTACCTTTTCTCCAAAATCCTTCAGGACAAATTACATGTAACTTTTTAGAAGTTGCATATAAACCTAATTCTAATAAACTAATTGGAGACATAGTTTTAGGATCAAAATACATAATAATTATATCAGAAAAATCTAATGCGTGTAATTCCCAAGAAACTTGTTGAAAAAATTCAGGATTATCAAAAGATTGAACCCAAGAACTATCCCAATTATCTCTACGAGGATTAAATATATTAAAATCTTTTTCAAAATATTTTGTCATAGTATCTTGCCAATTTTCAGCTTGACCCATTTCAATACTACCTGCTAAAAACATAGAAGGTTTATGTATATCTCGTTGATTTATATTATTTGGAGCTTTAATTACCATTGTTTAAATATGATCGTTAATGTTTTTAATGAATGTACCTAATACAATTATTACAACGATACAAATACCTGTAAAAATTATACCTTCTTGTAAATTCATTGTAGTAATTGCGTTAAAGTACGTTTCCATTATAGTTTTATTAATTTAATAAATTTTGAAGTGTCTTGTTTAATAACATCGTGTTGAAATCTTTCATAAAATTTAATATCAACTGCTTCAAATTCATGAACAAACCATCCAAATTTTTGAAGTTTAATAATATCTGCTTTAGGAAACCATTGATATAAACCCTCTAATGATTCAGTAACTGATAACCAGCCTACTAATTTAGGATCAAAATCCATTTCAAGTTTTGAATTTAAACAAAAATTAAAATCATTATGAATTAATCCTGTAAAAATACCTTTATAATCATACCATAAACCTTGATGGGTATTTATGTTACATACTCTGTAGTATTTTTTCATTTTTCAGTATTTTTTAATAAGTCAACTAATAACTTTTTATGTTCTCCAACCAAGATTTTGTCTAGCTCAGGACCGTATGGGAACCATTTTAAGGCAGCAATATCATCTTGAGGTTGTGGACTACCAAAAGTATATTTACATTTGTATAAATGCGTCATAATTTTAGCATCATGTGAATTCTTATATCGCCAATCTTCTACACGTTTTGAACAAACGAATTCAAAGTCAGCAAGTTCAAGACCTGTTTCTTCTCTACCTTCACGACGAGCAGCAGCTTCATCGGATTCATCAGTAACATCAACAAATCCTCCAACAAAACACCATTCTTTTTCATCAGGTTTTTGACCTAATAGAATTTCACCTTTTTCATTAAAGATTGCAACATCAACTGTTGAAAATGAGCGGGGATATTGTGAAAAAACCGAATAAATTATACCAGCTCTGAAATCAGATGATGCTAATATACGTCCGGCAACTTTCTTTCTAATATCTGTTGCAGATATATAGACTTCTGGTTCAAGTTCAGTTGTTTTCCAATTTCCAGTATAATATGGAATAAACGAATCTTTACCTCCATAAAGAGTAACTGTTCCAGATGGAAAAATATCTCTTACTTTAGTACGAATTTGAGTAGACCATACTTCATTGGATTTACAATCAGCAAGTGGTACAATTGAAGATATTCTATTTCTAAAATGTGCTTCGATCATAGCTTTACGGGTAATAAAATCCAATGGATTTCTTTGAGTACCCATTGCAGATGTAGTTCCTAAGAATAAAATTACCTTTTCGTGGTTTGCAAGAACATGTTCAATTAACTTGATATGTTCAGTATGCAATTCGTGTAGCTGAAATCTCCCGATAACAACTCCAATTTCTGTTTGAGTTTCGTTCATTATGGATTTAAAAATTGTTTTAGCAATTCATCATTTAATATTGTGTCTGAATTATTTGCATAAAATTCCGCAAAATCAAACATTTGTTGTTTAGTAAATTTAGGAATATTAATAAAATATAATTCTTTAAATTGTTCAAAAGTAATTTCTTCTCCTCTAAGTTGATCAAATATACCTTGTACAATATCTGATCCAGATCTCGCCTCAAGATTATTTACTACAATAGAAATATCATTACTATCTGAATGTTCTTTAATGTTAGTTGTGTGTGATCCTACCCATGAACAATTATTTTTAAATATTATTTCTTGAACAAATTTAAATTGATCCCTAGTAAGATGATGTATTTTAAAATTTTCGATTATCATAATTTTAAGAAGTCAGTTAATACATCATCTGGAGATGATGCGCCAACTATATTGTTAGTGTAATATTCAGCAAATGCAAGGATTTTCTCTCTAGATATACGTAAAGTATTAGCATATTTTTCTTTAAATTGATCATATGTTAATTCTTCTCCTTCAAGACCATCAAATGTACTTTGGGTAACTACTACACCGGATCTTAACATACCTTTAGATGTCATACATAAAGTAATAGTATTACTAGGACTAAACATTCTTAAATCTTTATCTAAGCTGCTTCCCCATCCACCACCATCGCGAAATACCATATTTTGAACAATTTTAGATTGTTCATTATCAAGATGATATATTTTAAAAGGTTTTATTTCCATTTTTTGGTTTTATAAAGTTATCAAATAATTGTTCTATTGTTAATTCATCATTTAAATGATCCATACAATATTTAGCAAAATCAATACAAGTTTGTCTACTTGTTTCACCTTTACCAAAATATCTAATTTTAAATTCTTCTAATGTTATTTCAGGATTATCATGATTATGAAAATATCCTCCAATAGTTGCATCACCAGTTATAGTATTATTTAAATAATGATATAACCCTTTCCACGAACTACCTTGGCTATCAACAAGATTAACTTCTGATTTACCATTTCTCCATTTTGAACCATTTTGAAATAATAGTTTTTGAACAAATATGGACTCTTCTGGATTATTTACTCTTATTTTAAAATTCTCATTTATCATTTTTCAGATTTAATATATATTCATCATATAATTCTTCAAATGTTTTTTCATCATTTAAATGGTTCATACAATATTGTACAAACAAAACATATTTATTTTTTTCTGAATGAATAGAGTCAGTTACATATTTACTACAAAAATCTGCAAATGATATTTCATTTTTATCATGTCTATTAAACGATGATGTAGAAGTTATATCAGTAAATCCTCCAATTTTTTTAGTTACAGAATTATATTCAAGTCCATTCCAATTTATATTTGGATTAGGTCCAAATAAAACTGTTTCTTGACCTTCTCTCCATTTAGCTCCATTAGAAAACAAAGTTTCTTGAACTATTTTATGTTCTCTTTCATCTGCAATTTTAATTTTAAAACTTTCAATCATTTTTCCAATCTTTAAATAGTTCTTGTGGCGTTTTTTCATCATTAAGGTGATCCATGTAATATTCAATGAATTTAAACATGATATCAGTAGTAATTATAACATTTTTAGTTGAAACATTAAAAATATCATATTTTTCAATAAATTCATCATAAGTAATTTCTTTATGCTCATGATCATCAAAATGTACATTAGTATTTCCAAAACCAGTCATTTGTTTTGAATGATATCTATAACAAATTCCTTCATAATAAAATGAAGATAAAAATTTCTCTAATAAACCCATACTACTTAATATTCTCTGAACAGTTTTTATTTGATCAGGATTACTAACTTTCATCTTAAAATTTTCTACTATTTCCATTTAATTTCAATTTAAGTGGAGGTGGGCGGAGTCGAACCGCCGTCCAAACACGGATACGTAATAAGATTATACAGCTTAGTATTTTACAGTTACTTTTCTGGCGTTTTAATCTAAACAGCAAAACTTGGGCCTGTTTGGTTACAAACAAAGCTACACCATCTGGTGAGACCAGCATACTTAACAACCCTCAGAAAGGAGGCGATGTGTTCCAAGGCTTTTGCAACGAAGCTTAACGTCATGTTACAACTTTTCTGTTCAAAAGTAAGTTGCCAACTCGTCGCTATTAAGCAGCTGCCATAAAGGCAGTACGAGCGAAAGAAATAGTTTTATTTCCAGTTATTGTTTGATCTCTGATTTAAGAGGGTGGTCTACCTCTGCTGTCTTATTATTTCTCTAACATGCTGTCGAAACCAAACACCCCCGAGTATTTTAAAAAGAACAACCTATCGGTTGTTCTCTCTATGTGCTAATTCTAATTCAAAAAAATCTTGAAGACTTTTATCACATTTAATATCACCACGTTGCATTGCTGCAATAATGTTACTAACGTGTTTATCGTCTAAATCAGGAACTTTAACTTTTTTACCAGCTTTAGTTATCCAATTCATACGATCTCTATCTTCTAGACTATAAGGTCCAACAGTACTAGCTGTTGCTACACCTTCGAGTAATATAATTTCTTTACTCATGTTCTTTGGATATGGTAATAGTTTCAATAGGTTTCTCTTTATTTACTTGTTTTACAAGTTCAATAGTATCATCGGAACCTTTTTTGTAACCTTCTTTATATCCTTTAAGATTCTCATTAACACCTAAAATAGCTAGTGCAATAGAAAGTACTATCCATCCGATTACATTTAACCAGTTTGGTGCAGAAACACTAAAAGGTTTAAATGATATTTTTAATTCAGACATTAATACTAATGCTGCAACTGCTAAAATAATTGTAATAATTGTTCCCATTTTCATTTTAATGAAGTTTTAATTTAAGTGTATCCTTTTGTAATTTTAACGTCTTGATTAATTCTTTATGACGTTGAATATTATCCCAAAGATCTTGGGATTCTCCATCACCCCAATAATACTGACGTTTAATTTTACATATGTATATTTTTGCTTTAACGTATTTTTTCAACAATTCACAATAATCACAGTCGCAAAATTCATTGTGAGCATCTATCATTTTCAGATAGACGCCCACAATTATTTCTTGTGACGATTTTTTAACGATAGCATCTACTTTTCGTTGTAAAGTCGCCAGTTTCATACTACTTTGATGCTTCCGCAAGTTTGTTGTACGAGTCAGCTGTGTTAGCTGCTAAAGCAATTTCAATAGCTTTAGTAAGTTTTTCCAAACTTTCTTTAGCTTTTTTGATTTCTTTATAACGAGCTTCTGACATTTTAGTCTTTGGCTCGCCATCAACATATTCAGTAATATCATCATAATTGATTTTACTTAATGCGGCTTTAGCAGCATCTTGTTTTTCAATTGATTTAAACAAAATATCAACACGTTTGTTAATTTCAGTATTAGCCATTTTGTCTATTACTGCGGCTGAGATAGTATCGTTACTTCCAGCAATTTTTTCTGCTACTTTTTCTTGAATAGTCATCTTTTTTTGTTTTGATTTTTTAGAATGATAATGCGTAAGAACTTTTTGAAAGTTTAATTTCAACACCTTCAGCATATTTACAAACAACCACACCATCAATAATAGAATATGGTCGTTCGAATAATTTAACACTGGTATAATCCGGCAATAATTTTGTCAATTCTTTTGGATAACCAGATTGATAATATGCAATAATTACAGGGTTCTTACGATAATTTACAAATTGACCATCACATTTATAATCAGTTCCTTTATAAGTAACTGTAATATTGAAATATTCAGGTTCAGCGGTCAAGTTAAGGAACTTGGCGCATTCAAGAGCAGATTCATCAAATAAATTTACTTCCCGGATAATAGATGTAAGTACATCCATTGTCAACATATCAACAGTTTCAACAAATTTGTCAACTGAATCACGATATGCAGGTTTTTTAAGTAAATCATCAACAATTTCAGCAACTGTAGCGGCATCAAGTTTACTGTAAATTTTGTGATATTTAACACGATTCAAACGATTTTTCAATTTGTTATTAATTGAAGAAGGATCGTTTGCAGTTAATAAGAAAATCAATTTAGTATGATACATACCATCCATTAATGTCAATAATGAATTTGATTCTTCATCACGACGATATACTTTCTCAAATTCATCAATAAAGATAATAGAATCAGAAAAGTGTGGATCAGAAATGAATGCTTCAAAACCGGGACCATTGTATGCTTCAGTGATAAAAATAACAGGTTTGTTCATTCTTTGACAGAATAACTGAGCAGCTACTGTTTTACCTGTTCCTTTTGTACCAGATAATAAAATACCAAGATTTTTAGCACTATTGTGTTCGTAAGATTTAATCCAACGATCAATAAAGTTGAAATCACCATAAAGTTTTGAAGGTAATTTAAAATCAATTTGTTGAGTAAGGAAAAATTGTTCATTACTTTCATTAAATTGTAAGGCATAATTACCAACGGGTAATTTATCGTGAGAACCAGTAATATTGCCTATAGTATAGACTTTATTATTTTGAATAATTGGCATATCTAATATTTTATTTGTTTTTGTTTTTGATTTAAAAAAGATCCGCTCTCACACATAGGAGAACAGATCTTTACAATTTTTCAATTTATTATTACTTCATTTGCATCATGAAGCTATTACCGGCAGCACCAGTAACATAAGTAGGAACGTGTGAACCACCTTCTTGCCATGCTTCAATCCAACGCATTTGAACCAACAACGGAGTTAAAGTAGAATTCTTAAGTTTATTAGCTTCAGCTTCTGCACGTGCATTAGTAAGCATAGCTTCAGCATCACCTTGTGCTTTAGCTACTTTAATTTTAGCTTCTGCTTCGGCTTTAACAACCTCATTTTGCGCACGTTGCGCATCTTGTGTCATCTGAACTTTAGAATTCAACGCATCTTTAATAGATTGAGGTATACGTACTGATCCAATTAAAGATAGACGATCTACTACAATTCCATTAGGAGCGAGTTGAGCTTTAACAAGTTTTGATACTGTGTCAATTAGTAAACCTTTACCGTTACCATAAACAGATTCAACCGGCATATTACCAGCTACTCTATTCAAAGCATCACGAATGGCATTACGAACTACAGTACCACGAATTTCTTCTACGCCTTTACGATAAGTTGTATACATTTTCGGCAATTTATCCATATCAAAGTGCATAGCAAGACCTAAATCTACTCCACATTCCATACCTTCTTTGGTTTGAAATGTAAATTCTTCATTAGTGTCAGAGCCTTCAGATTTGTCATGAGTAAATGTCCAGTTTACTTGGAAAGTAGGAAAATCGAAATAATCCTGACCAAAACCAGAGTAATAAGTACCGGGGCCTACTGGAACTGGTTGAACACCTTTGTCTGAACCATAACGTTCATTAATTACAGAGGCATAACCCGGATCAGTTGTGTGCATACAAGAAGTTAAAGACATTGAGAGAACAGCAATTACGCAAATTGCTAAAAACTTGAAGTTTTTCATTTTTTGTTGTTTTAATTAAGAAATTGTTTAGAGAATTTTTGAATTGTTCTGATAATAGAATATAGCCAAAAAAACATTACTGCGATTGTGCCGATAAAACCGACAGCTACCAAAGTATTGCTTGGATAACTCACAAGAAAAGGTGCGACAATGCCGAACCACGCAAATAAAATAAGGAGATACCCTATAATTTTTGCTACGAAAATAAAAATTAATTTTACCATTTTTTGTTTAAAAATTTAAGGATTCGACCTGGCTTGTAATAGATTTCTTCATCAAGTAATAACCTTATCAGCATATACATGAAAAAACATACTCCAAGAGTATTTATAATAGGAATAAATGTAATCACCATTCCTAATGCATAAAATCCTATTGTACCTTGAACTTTTTCAAGATAATTAGGATCTTCATAAAGTTTTACTTTTACGATATACATTATATATATCATTAAAAGAATTGAAATAAAATAAATTAACCACATATAATTAAATTTAGTTTGAATTTGAAGTTCCGTTTGGATTAATAAGATCGTCCATACGTTTAAGATCATCAATCTTTTTAGTCATTAATACAGCAGTTTCTGGATTAGGTGCAATGTTTTTAGCCATGACTAATGAACATACTACTTCTAATCTTTTATAAGCTTGTGCTTTATCGGTTGCTGTTTTATACCCATTTAGAGCACCATCAAGCAATTCAATAATTTTTTCTACAGACATAGTTGATGCTACCATCAATATTGTCTTTCCGTTATCGTTATTCGTCATCTTTTTCTTTAATTACTTTATAAATTTCTTTTAATACTTTCTGTAATTCAATTAATTGTTTTTTAGAACTAACTACTAAGTATGCTAATTCTCTTTTGTTAAAGATAGATTCAATCAACTCTGTTTCTTCTGACAATGTTGAACAATCTATATCTTTTAATTTTGCAAACTTATCAGGTGATGGTTTTTCAACTCCACACCCTCTCAATGAACTATCTTCTTCATGATTATAAGGCTTGCTGTTTGCAATAAAATTTTCTAATGCTGTAATTAAATCATTATCAGTTGCTGATTGATTATCTAAAATTACATCAATTAATTTAATTCTGTTTAACACGTATTACGCTCTTTAATATTTTTTTCATCTTTATCTATGTGTTTTTTAATTATTTTTGTTCCGCACCGTATTTCTACGGATTGGAATCAAAAACAAAATGAAATGGAGGGATAGAGAGATTCAAACTCCCGACCCTAGGCTCTTTTCGGCTGAGCTATATCCCTCTTTTTAATTGATTCACTAATGCATCAAAAGCACTAATACGTGGTTTAGCATTATGTACATCCCACCAATAAGTGATAGTTATTAACTGACACTTAGGTTCTTCGAAATTATACTGTGATGCTAATTTACACACGTTTTCATAAGTAAATGTTGGAAGAAAATCATCTATCTCAAAAATTGAGGATTTATAACCCTTATCTTTAAGAGTGATATTCAAACTCCAACACATACTACAGAAATTCAAAGCATTCTGATAGATTAAATACCTAGCTTTAGCTTCTTCAAATATTGCTATTTGATCATTTACGGGAATCATTCTTTTTTGGTTTAACGAGTTCTTTGTTTAAAAACTTACCAATAGGAGTAAATATAGTCGGTTTATCAAATTTACCAAATACTTCACTCCAACCTTCTAATGATATTTGTACAGCCAACCAAATTAATGAAACGAATATACAAGCAACATTGGCAAAAGGTATAATTGATATGCTTACAATTAACATTAATGTCCAAACTTTTAAACCTATAGGTTTAAATTCATCTGGACTATAATAATCAAAATCATCTGCAACTTTGGGTACTCTTACGTACCAAATAAAATAAATAAGTGCGATAAACGGAAATCCAAATAACATAAATACTCCCATAACTTTTTAAATTTTAAAAACGTTCTTTTTTACGCACATTAAAACGTTCACCATCAGTAGACGCTAACGTGTGTTGAGCTTCTGCAGCAGTGTTATCTGATGCATCACCTTCACTACTGTCGTCATAAGGATCTCCCCCATTCAGACCTTCTAATTGTTCACGCGCTTCTTGAATTTTCCTCAAGAATTCTGACATATCGCCAACTCCACCTTTACCTGTACCTTCACCTTCTCCATCACCTTGTCCGTCTCCTTCCTCAGGTAAATGAATATAGTCTCTTGTAATTGTAATTTTACGGGGGATAATAGCAATAACTTCTTCTACTTGTTCTTCAACAACATCTTCACTTTCAGATAAAGCAATTCCATCATCTTGAACTATGACAGCAGGAAACGTATCAAACGTTTCAACTGCGTCATATACAACTTCTTCTTCCATAATTTTTACTTGTTAACGGAGCATGCCGATTTTTAATATTTTACTTACTAAAGGTGATCCTTCTTGATGTCCAGCTTGATCTAACAAGATATTTCCACCAATAACATCATACATAGTACCTAAATCTCTGATAATTCTACTTTGATCTAGGAATGTTCCAATACGTCTTTGATCTCCAGATGCCGAATATCCATTGAATAATGTCATTCTGAAGAATTCTCTATGAGATGCTGCTAAGATCTCCCGAAAGTTTAATTTTTCAGAAGATTTAGCAACATTTACCATAACGTAAGAAGCTTTGTTACCAATTGCTTGTGTATCTGAATCAAACATATCAATGTTAACACTTATGTTCATTGCTTGACACATAAGAATGGTTTTCAAAATCTTAGTAAACGAACCACTATAGTTACCTCCAACGAAGGTACCTACTTGGAATGCCATATTAAGAGTTTGTTTTTTAGCTCCAGGCATAGATTTCTTAAAAATCTTATCACAATTAGAAGCATAATGAGACATTGACAAATTACCACTAAATTTATTTAAGTCGAACTTACGTTTCTGACTCTTACCTTTATAAACAAGTTCAAGAAATTCCTTGTCAATAGACAATTCTTTCTGAGCCTTATTTACAAGAGCTATTTTACTTTTAGTAAATGTCGCACGTTCTTCAAAATATCTCCTTGCCGATTCTGGTTCTTCTCTGACTGTACTCATACCTAAACCTCTAGGGTTTGTAGTAATATCGTCAAATTCAAAGATAGCTTGTAAAGATTCAAATCTTACAAAGTTAGCTCCAGATGGAAGTACTTTTGATACAAACTTTGGCGTACTCATTATGCTACAACTTGCATTTCACGGTTAACAGCTTTTGCACCTTCTTCATCCATATCTTCCAATACCATCTTCAAAATAGTTTGAGTTGTTACACCCGCTCTAATTAAGTTAGACATATCTTCAATATTTCTGGTAGATAAATAACTACCGGTCTTTTCTAATGATGCTCTCAATTTAGTTGCGAAATTATGATGAGGTCCCATTAATTCTTTTTCAAGACTTAAGTGATACCCAACATGATGACGACAAAAACGGAACCTGTCCATTAATGCTAAATCTTGAAAGTCACGACCAGAATACTCGATAGACCCTTTACCCCAGGTATTACCACACATTACAAGATGGAAGTCTTTGTGTTTCTGTGCAATAGGTTTGTCATCGCGGTGAGGAATAGAAATAAACTTTGATGAATCTGCGATACCATTAAAGAATAAGGCCATATCACCTGACATTGCATCATACTCATCCACCAAGAAAATACCTCCATTTTCATAAGCTTTCAAGAACGTAGTTTCCAAATATGTTTCAGATCTTGGTTGTTTATAACCAATCAAATCATGCACAGATGAATCTCTCGAACAAGAATACTTGTAAAAATCTAAGCCCATTCTATCGGATAAAGATGCAATCATATAAGTTTTACCAGTACCTGCAGGACCAACTAACATAGCTTTGTGGTGTAGGTTAAGTGACTTAACTACATCAGCTAATACAGGGTGATCTGAATGCTGGATACTAACATCAACCATACCAGGCATAGTAATAGTGGTGTGACCACGTCTTACTTCAGCAAGTAAACTTGTTCTGATATCACGGAAAATAAGATCTACTTGATTCTTATATTCCTTTACTCGTTGTTCAGTGACTGTGTTTAAGTTAGTTGTTAACTCAACATATTTTTGGTCCGTTTCATCCAAACGTTCCGCAAACATTTCATCAATCTCTTTAGACAAGCGTTGTAAATCAAATTCAGGAACAGGGATAGATTCAATAGGACCTCTCACAGGTATATTCTGCCGTGCAGGTGGTCTTGATGAAACTTCTTCACCAACATAATACTTAGGTGTGATGGTCCAAGAGTCAAATCTAAAAGATTGTCCTTGTTCACAAGACGTAATAAACGCACCATCAATGGTTTTACCCAATAAATAGTTCATTTTCTTTTGTCCATTCCATCCCACGGGAGTACCAGTTGTTGTTGCCCACAATCCTTCTCTCGTAAATTCTTCCTCTGTTTTAAATCTCCACTTTTTCATTAATCTTCTTTCTTTTATTTATAATCATTATTTTTTCTGTTCATGTGATAATCAGTCACATGTAATATTTGATGGGGGCATAAACCACCCTTTATACCTAAATCCTCCGAAACGTATATCATACTCAATAGTATCATCAATAAGTTGTCCTATTAATGGATTCATAAGTTTTCTAATGTTCCAGTGTAAGGGAGTTTCATATTCATAGTTCCATAAACAATCTCGTATGAATTCCTCTTTAGTTTTAATTCTTATTATACTCATTTTAATTCAAATTGAAACCTTTAAATTTTGTACAAGTTGGTTTCTTTCTGCATTTCCAGCATTCAGAATCATCTTCTTCTTTACAGTCAGATGAAGAATTACGCGGTGTTCCAAACATTTTATCTTTACCTTCTCTTGAATTCATGATTTCAGATAAAAGTTGTTTTAGTTCTTCAGGCATATCATCTTCGTCAACTACAACTTTACAGTGTTCTTTTGCGATACAAAGTGCAAGTTCACGTTTGGTAAGAGTTTTTTCAATTTCTTCAATTGCATGTGTAATAGAACCTCTTGTTTCTAATTTAAGAATAATAGGTTCGTGTAATCCACATGACTCAAATCCAGGTTTATCACTATTGTGATCAAAAGGTCTAACTTTAGCTAATTCAGCTTCAATAGCCACAACTAGATCTTTACCTTCTAAACTTGAATTACATAGTTCGATAATTTTTTGTTTTTCTTTTGACATTATAATAATGTTTTAAGTTTATTATTTGGTGTGAAATCATATTTGTCTAATTCAACAATCATATCTTTAAGTATTTCAGAAGTTAAAGGTTCAGAACCAATAACTTCTACAATACCTGCTTCTGCAGTATCAAACATAATATGCAGTTTTATTTTTAATTGTTGACTATGAACATACTTAGCAATCATATTGTTTTTCTTAGTATATCCACAGAAATATAAACTTCCCATTATGATATAAAACGAACAACAGTTTTGGACACTTGTAAAACAAAAACAGCACCAAAGAAAGCAACCAATAAGATTGGATATTTTTCTGGATGACATGCTGCAAATACAGTAATTAAGCCCATTAATAATGACCAAAATACTTCGATAATTTTAATTTTTGTTGTTGACATTTGTTTTATATTTAAAAAGTTAAATACTATTCATCTCTAAAATCTTCACCATCTTCTTGTTGTGATTTCATAATCATTTTAACAAGTGGATGTTGTGATATTTTTGTTATTTGTGCAATTGAACAAACTAATGCATACGCAGTTTCACGTTTGGTCATTGTTTTTTCAATTTGTTCAACGGCAACTGAAAGTTTACCGGCAAATTCACCTTGTGGTAAAACATTACGTAAATCACGAATACCTAATGCTTCTTCTGATTTTCGTTCTTCATGTTTAATTGGGTGAAGTTTTGTTAATTCTTTTTCAACTAATAATGTGAATTCATCAATTGGGGTTTCACATTCATGGGCTAATTTAATAACCTCTACTAAATTTGTTACATCATACATTTCTTTTTATCATTTTGTGTTTAACCTACACGAATTGTGTAACGCACTAAGCTTAATAACTTTATACTCCCTTAGTGGAGTTAAAACGAGGATGCTATAGAATCGTGATCCCATAGCATCCCTATTCTATTTAGATAATTGTTGAGATTTTCAACAACTTTTTCTTCTTATCAATACTTTTAAAAGCATTAGGTGATAACATTTCACAAGTTGTTCTATATAAACCACCTACTTTACGTAATTTCTCTAATTGAACTTTTAATTCTTCAGTAGATAAAACTGTGGTTGGCTCAAAAAAAGGTTTAATGTGCTTAACTTCTTGTTTTTCATACTCATCTTTATTAATAAAGAAAGTTTGATTTCCAACAGATACTGGAATAGAATCTAAAGTTCTAGCAAAAGCTTCTGCTTCTCCTAAAGTTTTAAACCATTTTAATCCAATAGAATCTTTATTTCCAGACCAATTCACACCTTTAAGATGAATTGCTTTAGGAGAATCAAATTTAAAACATGATTCACTAATACCAATTCCAATATCACCTTTTTTCATAATAGATACACCTACAGGATCATTATCAATTGCAACAAAATAACCAAATTCACTAAGTTTTTCAATAATGATTTTATCAGGATGTTCTTTAGGAAGATATTGTTGAATTTCAGATAAATCAGTAATTAAAACTGGAGTATAATCTTTTAAACTTAAATATCCTTTTTTATCATGAAATTTAGAATCTGTATTTATATTTTCACCCCAAAACTGATAAGAATTTTCTAAATGTGAAAATTTACTAATCCAAACACCTAATTTATACCATTTACCAACTTCAAATCTAGATACTTCTTTAGCCCAAACACCGTTATTAAATATCCTTGCACTAGCATTAGCACGTACAGGATTTGGATCAACAGGAATATAAATTTGAGTACTTTTATTATTGAAACTAAGATTATAATTCTTAATATCAAAATCTAAAGTATTACGTAAATCAGTAAATCTTTTAAGAGGATATCTCTTTAGTATTTCTGTTTTAAATAACTCATGAGAATCATATTCAGAAGTTGGAATTAAACCTTCTTCAGAAAATCCTTCAGATTCAAACCATTGTCCTTTATGAAATCCCCAAACAGAGTTTCTATGATACAAATGAACGATGTAATCTTTCTTTTTATACCATTGCCCCCAAGGTAAATCTTTTTTAATAGGTTCAACAAATGGAGTAGTATCTTCAGGAATTTTTTCAGCCCATTTACCAGTATAAGCATTATAAATAATACCATTAGTGCCATTATCTTTAGTACCGATATTTCCACTACTATTAAATTTAGGAATATCTTTAACACATATACCTGTAATTGAAACTAAACCTGAAGTTGCAGAATTAAATTTAGTACCAATAGGATATTCTTTAATGGCACGTTCTAATAATGCAATTTTTGGATCTATAGGTTTTTCATCAGTTAAACGAGAAACTAATTCAAATTCCTCAAAAAATGTAGATGAATCACCAGCAAAACTAATTTTTTTACATTTTGAAAAATCAATATCAATTGTAAGAATTTCTCCAATTTTACGAGAAACATATCCATTTACATTACCAATACATTTTACTTTATCACCAATTTTAAGAGTTTCATACCATTTAGGTTTATTGACTGAATAATTATTCTCTTTACACCAAACTTCAAATGATAAAATTTCATAAGAACTAGCTTTATTAGAAGTACTAAAAAATGAATTATTAGGAGAATTAATATCAATAATATCACCACACTCTCTATAACCAACTTTATCAATTCTTTTGAGCTTTGAAGCAGCAAAATCCCATTGTTGTTGATTAGCACAGTGAACACCTTTAGGTTTATCAATAAATTCAGTAAGTTTACACATTTGTTCATAATTCATATCAAATTCAAACGTGTTGACACAAACTGCACCAATTCTTGTTTTATTACAAATACGAACATTAATTTGTTCCATTTTTATAAAAACAAACTCTCTTTTAAGATAATTGATAATAACAATTGTTTTTTTGCTTTTTTCTTTTTCCCATTTTTTGATTGCTTTGTATTGTCCACGTCCAACAGTTATTCTTGGAATAACATCACAACCTTCTGGTGGAATAATATATAGCAGATCACAGCCCAACATCTGCTCATTAGGATCAGCAGGATCATATTCAAATACGAGACATCCTCTTTTTTTAAGAATGTCTCGTATAATTTGAACATTAATCGGATTAGCAGATTTGGATGCTGAAAGAAATACTTTCAACTGTCCCATAACTACTCAGCTTTAGGTGCTTTTTCTTTACCTTCTGAAAACCAATTTGTATAAGTTTTCTTAGCGACTTTCAAGTCAACTTCAGCGGCAAGTAATTCCACTTCAAGATCGTGAAGTTCAGCAGCCCATTTTTCTGCGTTGAAACCTGGTTTTACAACTTGTAGAGATAAAGTTGTTTCCGGTGATAAATCAGATAATTGAGTAATTTGACGTTTGATGTCACGAACTTTCTTTTCGTTGGCACGTACGATTTCTTCAGTAGCGATTTTACAATCTTCTGCTACGTCTTTGGCTCTTTGAGCTTGAATTGCTTCTGGCTTACCAGCCAACATTGCTTCAAATTTATTCATTGTTTTTAATTATTTAAGAGAATTAATAATGTTTTCTTTTTTCGATTTAAACACTTGTTCTGTGTGATCAGATGTAAATCCGTATTCAGCAACTAAGTGAGGACATTTCATAACCTTATTATACAAATTGTTAGGAAATGTATCTAACATAATATTGTTAGCTGCGGCAATAGTTTGACATTCTTTTTCAAGATTAAAATAGCCTTCACGTTGAGATTCAATAAAGTTACTTAGGTCTACATAGAATCGAGTAAATTGATCATAAGGAATTTGTTGATTTTCTTGCATCCATTTCCAGGTTACATTTTGACCATCTTTACGATTTTCCATAATGATTTTAGTTACTTGAATGAACATATCTTTGTCCATACCGGTAATCTTTTCTTTAGTTGAATAAGTTTTCCACATTTTATCAAAAAAACCTTTCTTTTCTTTAACCTTTTGGTCAAGAGCGTGTGTATAAGTTACATTTTGATTATAAACAACGGATGCTTTTTCAAAGTGACCATAAGCGATAGTACCAATCCAATATAGACCAAATATAATCACTAAACCAATAAAGTATTTCTTAACTGAAAACTTTTTATCGGGAACATCATCATCATCATCTTCAATTATATTATCTGTAAACGGTCCATCTTCACCTGTTCCATTACAGATCAGTTGAATTACATACAACATACAAGCAACACCTGAGAAGATGTACCAAACGATGTTAAACATGATATGAAATGCCCCAAAGGAACCATTTAAATCATGAGGGAATTCCATGTAATAAGTTAAACACGAAATAAAAAGAATCACTGAACATATCAATCCACCTAATAAGGCAAATTGACCTTTTGTAAATTTTGTTTTCATTGTTTTTGTTTTGTTTTGTTTTGATTTAAAAATTGAAATGCATTCCATAGCCTTACATAGTGGCAGTATAAAGAGTTTCACCTATATACCAAACCATCCACTATTCAGAGGGTTCCTATATGCTAACCGAGAGTTACGCGCTTCCTTTCAATTAAATTTCGACAGCTAAATACATATTAAGTAAGGATTGATGTCCATTACCTAATGATCCAACTGGTCGTGTATTATTTTGTAAATCAATATACGAGAATTTACCGGATGTTTCATCATATAATAATGATACAATGTTTAATCCATCTTCTTTAAGTTTTTCAGTTAATCCTGCTGAAAGATCTTTAACAGTCATTGCAAAATTCTGAATAGTAAGACAATGAAGTAAATCAAATAACATACAATGTTTAAGAATTTCACCTTTTGGTAATACTTTAAATAATGTAAGAATTGATTCCATTGCAGTAAATAATCGAGTTGTGGTTGACATGTATTTTGGATAGGTGCCCTCTTTAACATCAGCATTATATGTTACAAGAAGTTCTTTAACTTTGCCTTCTACAATACGACAACTAAATGTTCCATTTTCAAAAACACAGTCATTTTACCTGATATTTCTTCAGGATTAATAAACGTATGATTGAATATAAATTGACACAAATCTTCACCAGTTTCACCAATATAACCTAAGTCAGCAAACATTCCTGAATACTTACCTAAATCAATAAATGTAAACATTGAAGAAAAATATACAATTTTATTAATCATTGTTTTACCTGAACCATTTTCACCACACATTAAAGACAATGATCTTAATTCCATTGTACTTATATGCATTTTTAATGGTTGATCAAGCTCGCATTCAATGTTACGAGCTTGACCTAATGCTGTTTTGTCAACCATTACTTACGTAATTTTTCCAATTCTTCAATTGAAAGACCTTCACGAGCTTCACCTTGTTTCTTAGCAATAAGGGCATCGATTTCAGCATTATGTTTTTTGACATCAGCAGCAGTTTTACGTGCTTCTTGTTCTGCAACAAGGGTATCAAGAACATCGCTTACAATAGCTAATTTCAATTTTAAAATTTCAGTATCTTTTGATTTAACTTGAGTAGCTCTACGAGAGGTCTTTTCAAGTTTTGATACTTCTTCTTGAAGTAATTCTTCTGTGTTAATAAGGTCATTAACATTAGCAGACCATAACTGCTCAACTGATAATAAACCTACGCCAATAACGGCGATACGTAATTTTGCTTTACTCGCTTGTTTGTACATAAGCTTTTTTGTTTTAATTAATAATTGTGTATTTTAAAAAATGGTGTGTATTTTCACTCACATCTAATATAACCCTAAGAAGATTACTAAGTTAATGTGTGAGTATCGATCAATTGTTTCCAATTGGCTGAATCCAGCAGCGACGTCTTCCCGTTTTATACACATACGCGTTTTTACCATTTTATTTTGTATGGATAAAAGGATTTGAACCTCCGACCTCCGGCTAATGTTTTTGTCTTGCTGCCGACGCTCTAACCAGGCTGAGCTATATCCAAAGGGTTTTTATGCTTCAGAGTACTTCTTACCCATTTGTACCATAAGTACGCAATCGGTATTAGTTACTCCATTAGCAATCGCGTGAGCGGATACATTAGATCCTGATGCAACATATGCATTGTAAAAATCAACTAATTGTTTTTTCATTTGTTTGAATTATTTTAGAATTTAATTTTTAAGTTCACTATATGTTGCAACTCCATCTTTAATGGTTACTACAACTTTAATATCAATTCCTCTTACTCCTTCTTCAGTAGTAAGTTCGTAATTTTTGCCATTGAATTTAATATCAATAACATAACCACCCCAAGTTCCACTATAAATTCCATCAGGAAGTGTTACTTCCTGTGGAACTTTTACTGTTATTTTTGTGATTTTTCCCATCTTAAAACTTAATTTTAAGCATACGTTTAAATGAACCTTGTACTTTGACAATAAGTTCATCACGAACAGTTGCATTGAAACCTAAACCAGATAACTGCTTATCTGCCGGTGCTATCATAGTGGTGTTACCCAATACTTCAAGTACTTTACGATGTTCTGCTAATTCAGGTATTAAGTTCTCTGCGTGGAAACTACGAATAGAAGATGGAGATTTACATTTGTCTAACATGAAGAAGTAATGTTTGTTTCCAACATTATTATCTCCCCAATGATTCGGACTCAAGCAAACTAAGTTTACTTTATGAAATTCATTGGTTTGTATATTGTAAAGTTCTCTTGAACCATTAACTGGTTCAATTTTATGATCAATAGTAAATTTACCATTTTTCAATGTAACTTCAGCAATAGTAACCCATTGATGACATTTAGTTGCAGGATATTCATATTGAAAGATTTCTCCATCAAATTCAATTTCTGCTTTACCACGACCACCTGTTGTTCTAAAATTCCAATTATGAATTTTACAAATATACTTACCTTCTGGCATTTTGTTAATGTCAGGAAAAGTAATATTCTCAACAGGAATATATCCTGCTGGGGCTGCTGAAGTATAATCAACATCTTGAACGCCACCAGATTGACTATCAGTACGATTATTCCAACCAACACGTCGTCCAGAACCATATGTATTATGAACAATATCATCGGCACGATGAGAATTACCAGGCATGAATACATGTAAATCCATTAATGATTGATTAGGTTCTAGTTCATTCCAAGAATGACTAAAACGAAATACACCATCAACACGACCACCTGATGCAGAAACTGCTTCACGTAACTGAGATTTACCAGCTAAATTACCATTGAACGTCCAACTATAGTTGTTATCCCATTTAAATATTGACTTAGAATCCGGATTATTAGCAGTAGTTAATGACACCATATTACCACCGTGATTGTTTGCTAAGAAAGCTTCAACTGATATACAAGCAGGAAGGATATCCTTCATAAATGATTCAATAGATACTTCTTTAACATCATCAAACTCGCTACGTTTGTGACGAGTTGACACAGCCGGTTTAACAGAATCAAAAATTGATACAGATGGAATACTACCATCACCTACATTACTATGGAGAATTTCAGCAACTTTGATGTCGTCGAGAATTGCAAAACGTCGATTAAACGATTCAGTGTATCCGTTATTTTCCACAAACTTTTGAGCTTCCTCAATTTGTTTCTTAGTAATAGGTGCGACAGCTTTCATATAGTTAGCCGGATCAACACGTTTGTTCCAAGATTGGACAGCAGCATTTAACTCTTTACCTTCTGATAACTCCGAGCATAACACTCCAAGTAACTCATTTCTGAATTTTGCAATAGGTAAATTGTAAGATTTTATCCAACACCATGCAGCACGTTTGTTAGCAGCAAGAGCATCATATTCTTTTTTCAAAGGTATGAATTGCTCAACTTTATACAAATGTGTTTGACCATCAAGTAATGAACCTTGAATAATCAAATCTTTTACAAGATTCAATGTATCAATGTGAATTTCTTGCATGGCGCGTTCAAATACTTCTTTCGAAGATCTGAAATCAGCCATAATTGTTGCACTTGACTTACCAGTCTTATCAACATACATAGCTGGAATATCCAGGTGCATATGATTGAATGTAACTACTTCGTTAGGTTTAACAACACCGAATTTTTCAGCTTCTTCTCTGGTATAACGTTTATCGTTTTTGTCAATACCTAAACGAAACTTAGTAAGAGTTTTCTTACATTGTTCATAAGGTAATGAATTCAATTCATCATACGTTTCCGTGAAAATGTTTGCTATTGGAGCTTTACTTAAAGCAGCAGACAACGCGATTGTTACAGGTAAGAATTCACCAGGGCCTTCAAAATCAAATAATGAAAGAATTCCATTAGCTGGTGTGATTGCTACGATATTACCGTAACGACGAAGGAAATTCTTACACAAATTACAATTGTGTTCAGAACTTTCCGGATCTCTAAACATAGGATCATCTTCAAATGATTTGAGATATAAATCCCACACTTGATCACCCGTCATTTCAGACCTGAAAAGTTTACCCACTTCACACATTAGTGCAAGTTGGGCTTGAAGTTGTTTGTTAAAATTTAACATGATTTTACTTGTTACGAGTTAATCGATTTTTTAACGTTTCAAGTTCTTTTTGAATACGTGCACGATCAGCATCAGTAAGTGGTACAATACCAGCAGTTTTAGTTTGCTTAGTACCAGCTTTTAACTGTGTTTCCAATCTTTCGATTACTGATTTGCGACGTATAATTACTTTCAACTCCATTGAGTGGTTAACTCCATTCTTCTTCTTCATAAGAACTTCTTTGTTAATTTATTAATAATATTGATTTGTTTTGAAAAAACCTATTAGCACAAAGTCCTTTCGGTATCTCTGACTTCAAAGACAGGCTAGGACTCGAACCTATATCTCACTTTCATGTATGCTATTGTAGCGACTCTACAGCTACTCCATTTACTTAACCACATGCCCAACTAATAGATTTAAAAAAGAATTGTCAATCCTTTCCAAAGAGATTGAAATTATATTAACCATAAAAATAATATATCTATAACTCTAATATTTGATCTATGGAATTAATGAACTCATACCATTTCAAGTATAATGCTAAGGTGAGGACTTTGGTTTCTCACAATATTTATTCACGATCAACTAATTAGCAATTCTCTTATTTGTTTACTGAATGATATGAGGTACAAAATACGACATGTTGTCAGTAATTCTTGACGATGTTTCACGGATACCAAAACCACAAGACTCTCCACCAATAACCCACGATCCTAAGATCGGATACATTCCATCAAAAGACGGTATATCAACAAGTTCTTGGAAGATAAATCCTTCTTCTCCATATTCACCTTCAGTTTCTTCAAGAACTTCACCATTTTTTACAAGGGTTACGTTAGCACCTTCTCTTGAGAATATTGGTTTTTTACAATAGTTACCAGGAAGCGGTTGATCAGAAGCTTTTAATACGTATGGAGAATTAGGAAACAATTTGGCTACAATAGTAAGTAAATACTTGTTGCTCATAACGGCTTTCCAAAGAGGTTCGATGAATGTTGTTGCACATACAGGAATAGTTTTTCCAAACTCTTCGTTGAACATCCATTCATATGGATACAATTTAAAAAGAACATCAAGGTTATTACCATCAGCGTCAGTAAACAATTCATCATTCGAATGAATTTCTTCAACATCCATCAACGTTACATTCAATCCAGCTTCAGCAGCAGTTGATAGTATGTATGCAGTGGTAGTATGATCTTCAAGATTTTCTTTACCACATGCAAAATAATACATATCCGATTGATATTGTGTATGAATGTCTTTCCAACTTTGAATAAGGGCTTCATGAATTGAATTGAACTGATCATTACCAGGATATACTTCTTCTTTCCACATCCATTGTACAATGGCTGCTTCAAATAGAGATGTCGGGGTATCAGCATTAAATTCAAGACATTTTGGAACACCATTGATAAATGCAAAATCAAAGCGACCATACAGTGACAATTCATCACTATTCCACGAGTCAACGATTACTGGAATCATTTCAGCGGGGATATGTAATTTGTCCCAAAGATTATTATCAATAACATGTTGTACGGCAGCACAATACATTTGATAACATTCAACAGTTGCTTTTTCAATTTCTTCAATTTCTTTTGATGAAAAAGAATACACGGCATTTTCGAGCCAATAGTTTTCATTGAATTCGAAACCTAAATCAGATAATTTTTGTTTATAATCTGATCTAGGATTTATTTTAAGTCTAATCATTTTATGTTTTGTAAATGTTTTTGTTAAATAATTGAGGGATTTAACAATGTAAATCCCTCATTTTCTTTATCGAAAATCAACCACCGAAACCGTGACCACCACCGAAGCTATGACCTGATGATCCAAATCCACCTGAGCGAGATGATGAACCAGTACTATGTGAACCACTGAACATTGATGAACGAGTTGGTGCTGCAGTACGGAAAGCCGGTACAGATGACGGACGAGTAATTACATGATTTGCAGAATTACGATAAGTTCCAGAAGAAGGATAATAATGGGTTACACCTGAAGGACGACCGTTCATAGATGAATAAATCATCCAATAACCAGCGCTATTCCATACAGAGCGATTACCACTTTCATCATAGTATTCTTGCCCCGCTGTTGGTGACATAGGATACCCTGAATTTCTTCTACAAGAAGTTGCGCTTCCTGCTACCGCTAAAGCTACTAAAGCGGCAAAAATTGCATGCGTTTTTTTCATAAAAACTTTATTTAATTAAACTTAGAATTTTTTATTTAATAATGAAAAGATCACATCGTCTATTAGGACGATATTTCATTTTTGGATCATTAAGTTTACCACGTCCATCAGTACAAATCCTTTTAGGATCTATTCTCCAGATTTCAACCAACTCTTTTTTAACACGAGCAACACGTTTGTCACTTAGTTTAAAATTGTAAGGTTCGTTACCAATATAATCACAATAACCTAAAATATCAACTTTAAATTTAGGATTATCTTGTAGAATTTCTGCAAATTTAGATATAGTAATAAGAGCCCAATCATCAAGATCAGCTTTATCAAAATCAAAATATACTGCGGGAATGTCTTCAACAAGAATATTAGTATCTTTGATACAAGTATTTTCTGTCCGGTTTAACACATAAGAAGTTAAAGTATCCAATTTATCCGATTGTTTTTTAACCTTTTTATTAAGATCATAAACACGTGCAGATACTTTTGATAATTCTAATTGTAATGTATTATCTTTAACAGGATAACGTTTAGGGTTAAATTTATATGAAATAAATATAGTTCCTAAACCTACTCGGTCATTAGTAACACCTTTCCATCCATGTAATCCTTCTAAGTTATCTTTATTAAAACATATATAAGATACCTTAGCGCCAACATCAATCCGATCTGAAGCATTATACTTCAGAGAAATTGATGTTGGCATGGTAACGGCATTGCCGTATGAATCAGGTAATGAATGAAATCCATATTTATAATATGCATAACCAATTCCTATAGACCCATTAACAGTCCATTTAGTTTTAGTATATGGAAACATTAAATGTGTAAAATCAACAGTACCATTAATAGCTATTGTAGATATTTTAGTTGTAACATTAATCAAAGAACTTTGAGCTAATGGTATAATATAATATTGAGTATTAGCATTAATAGGTACATAATATCCATTTAAACTTAAACCATATACTGGAGTTAGTTTATATTCAATATTACCACCAATTGTAGGATTCCAATTTGAGGTTGGAAATGTGTTTACAAGAGCTTGATTGATGTCACCATCAAAACGATTAACACCAGCTTCTACTGTTGCAGTCCATTTGGAATACATTGGTTTAAAAGCGAACATACTCATACTTAATGAGAGTAATACAATGATTAAAACTTTTTTCATTTATTTTGTATTTTTAGGCCAAGTTAAGGCTGTTAGAATTGCTTTTAATTTTTCTTCGGTTAATAAACCATCATGATCAAAATTATGAATACAAATTAAATCTGTAATCTTTTTAGGATCTTTATGATCAGAAGAACAAATCCATATCATTTCATTTGCTTCACCAACACATCCTAATGACAGATGCCTATCACGACCTAAGTCATAGATTAAAGCACCTGTTATTGTAAAATGTGGGAGTGGATTAAATCCTAAAGCTATTGCTTCGTCTTTAGTCATTATTAAGAAAATTTATATTGTTTATTAAGAAAATTATTTAAATCATTTAAAGAAATATTATTATCTTTATAAGGAAATGCTAAACCTTGTCTTTCATCTTCAATATAATAATTTCCTAACCAAAGAATTCCATTAATCCATTTATATTGAACATAAGTTTGTTCAACAATTCCTGTTTCAATTGCTTCAATTTCTTTTAAAGCAAGTATTACTTCATCTTTGGACATAATTTAAAATTTTTGAATAAAACATATATCATAGCTAAAGCTACTAGTATGAAAATACCATCACCAACAGGTACACCTGGAGGACAATCTTCATAAACATATTCCCAATATCCATCAACCCAATGTTTACCTTGACATCCCCACCAATAACTCCAATAACCTTCATGCCAAACCCAACGACCACAATCTTGTGAATGATCGTTACATCTTTGAGCTATGTTCAATGCTTCTACTTTATCTTCAGATTTAGTTTCTGATAAAGATACAGCTGATTCAGTAGGAGTAGATTGTGACATAGATTGACTATGTGAAGTATTAGTTAATAAGGGAATATTTGGATAATTTGGAGATGTTACAGAAGTATTTTCATGACTATAGTTTGAAACACTTTGTTGTTGTGTTGAAACTTGTGATGAAGTAGAATTCATATGTGAAGTTATATTAGATACATTCACATTAGATGTTTGAATAGGTTCAGCTTGATATTCTACAGTAGTACTAGCTTTATAATTTAAACCAGCACTTGAGGGCAATGCTTCATACTTTGGAGTATGATAAGTAATCGTATGAGAATCCGATTGGTAATTCGAAGGACTACCAATTGGTGAGTATAATATTACAAGTAAAATAATACTTAATAAAATACCTAAAATAGTTAAGAGTTTTTTCATATTATTTTGTATCAGGTTCGTAATAAACTTTGTCTGGAGTTGATGGTCCACTAAAGATTTTAACCGCAGCAAAGCCAAATACAAGTGCACCAAGTGCTACTAATACTATAAACAGAAAAGAGTAAACAGATTTCTTTTTAAATTTTGTCATGATTAATTAGTTTTAAAAGTAAAACGGGGTGAAGATTTTATTGCCATTGTTATTTAATTCATTCAATGCATGGACTTATATCTTCACCCCTCAATAGTTTAATAAACAACCTACGCTTAGGTTGAGTGAACTTCAAAGCTACCAACTTTTTTATATTCAAATAATGTCTTTACTCTTAAAGACCAATTTCTGAACTTTTTAGCACCCTTTTCATTAGCTACATACTTTATCAGTGTACTGCTTATGAAGTTAGGGTCTTGCTGAGAACTTCCAATAGTTTAATAGTTGCATATCTCATACAGCAACATCTATTCTTTATATTACTATAAAGTTTCTAATCAGGATTTAGTTATTTATATCGAGGTAAATCTTGTTTAATTTTACTATATTCATTTCCTCCAATCATTAATCCATTTTTGTAAGCATGAATTTTATTTTCAGAATCAGTACACCATTCAAGATTTACTAATGAATTATTTAATTTATTTCCATCTATATGATTTACTTGTAAATTTTCAAAGATTGGTCTAAATGTTAACATTACTATTCTATGAACATGTAATGTTTTTATTCCATTTCTATTTTCAGCAGTAAATCTTAAATATCCAAATTTATTAGGAGATAATTTTAATATTTTCCCTTTTAATTTTCTTCCAATTTTAGATATTCTATTTAAACTTCTTATTCTTCCTAAATTAGAAACTTGATATATTTCTTCATATTCAGGAATGTCTTTTCAGATTTCTTCTATTTCTTGCATAATTATTATTTCAGGAGGTATCCTGTATGTTTTATTTAAATGTATAAGCAGTATCCTTGTGCAAAGGGCTGGTGATATACATCGAGAATATATTAACGACATGCCTTATGGCGGAATCGAATATACTATCTCATATAGCTTCATACGCTATACTACCTATTTATACACTGTATGAACGAGTATTTATCAGGATTTTTTGTTGTATTTTTAAACTAATTCGCTAATTTTAGCGATCCGGGCTTCATACTTAGCGATTTTTTCTTGACGATTTTTCAATTCTTCGTCATAAGCTTCTTGTTTAGCTTTCATGGTTTCTTTCAAAGCTGTAATATCATCTTCTTTCGATTTGATATTATTCCAATAAATATCGGAAAATGCTTTGATCGCATCATTCGAACTGATTTCATCCGGCTTAATAGCAAGATAAGCTTCTTCCAATGCTTCTTCAGCATCTTCTAAAGCATCGGCATGTTTGTCGGTAATTAGCGCGAATTGAGTTTTGGCAGATGACATGTTTTGTTCAACTGCTTTGATTTTGTCGCGGAACATTTTGATTTGTTTATCAAAGAACTTGTCAACACGACCACTGTCGTCTAACTTCAAAAATGCCATTACTTTGGCTACTACTTTTTTCAATACTGGAGCTGATTCTTGTTGTTCACTCATAACTTTAATTTTTAAAAATTTAATTGATTTATTTTAATTATTTTTATTTGTTAATCTTCTGAAAGATAAATAAAATCGATTTCATCATCAAAATTCTTTGATGCTATAACAGAATGTTCTGATGCAAATTTATAAGGAATATTCAATAATTTATTCATTTCATTGTGGATTAAATTACCAATCTCTTCAGATGTAGCTTTACGAACGCAACTATTTTTAAGCATGTGATCTAAAGACCAACCACCATCACCAGCTTCAATATGACAATCGAAACCGTCTATTTTAATTCTAGTAATTTTTGCTGTAAATGGATATGATACTTTAGTAAGTAGATTTTTACGATTACAACGACTTGACCACAATTTAGGTTCTCTAGTAATTGTAATATAATCACCAACAGTATAACCTTCATATAATTTTGATTTAGGTTCAGTTCGTGAAATATGATCATTAATAATCTTATTAACAACTTCCATATCAGCTAAATGCGGAGTATCCCAATAAGTATGTGCTGAATCTTTTTTCCATACTCCACGATTAATACATTCATCATATTCAAAATGATCTGTATGAACCTTAAAACATTTACGAAAATTCTTAGCATTTCCACTAGCATCTTGCGAATACCATTTACTTACTTCGAATTTTGATGGTGTTTCAGATTTTGGTTGAGTATATATCTTACAATACAATTCAGAATAATCACGTTTTACTGTTTCAAATGGAACTCGTTCACATACAGTTATATCTTTTAAATAAATAAATCCACCGTTCTCAAGACATTTTTTATTACAACAATCATAATAAATTATTGTATCTATTCTTTCTTTTTCTAATTTTGCATCAGTAAATAGAAAGATATAACTATACTTTGATAAAGTTACCCTATAAAATTCATTATGTTGAAAATTCAAATTAGGTGATGTACTTTCTGGTTTATAATCCTTTGGTAACACTTCAAAATCAGATGAAGTAGAATTGTTTGTTGTATAAGTCCAACCTTTTTCAATTTGATAAGAAACAAGTGAAAATTGATCAAGAATTTTAATAATATCACCTTTTTTTAATGATGTACTTTGTGGATGATCCACAGTTGCTCTTAAATATCGACCGGTTAAATCGTCTTCTGTTGACATAGGTTCTTCAAATTGAGTTTTTGCAAATGCTTCAGCTTCAGATTTAGTAGCAAACCATTTAGCTTCACTAGCTTTAGATAAATTACAATAATCAGTTCCATTATAAGGAAGTGATACTTTAACAGTTACTGGACCATTATCTCTTATTATTTTATCAATAGTTCCTTTAGGATGTCCACCATAATCTTTTAAAAGCACAACATAAGTGCCAACAGACCATTTTTCAGGTTGAGTTTCTTTAACAATTTCTGCCCAAGTATTTTTATCAAAGTCAAATAATGTAACTTTTTTGTCACCATCTGTTATAACTCTTTTATTTTCTTTAAAAAATGCAGGAGTTTTTAAAACAGTATATTTATCATTTGAAACCACAGGAGACATAACAATAGTACCAATAGGATAACGACGAATTGCTTCGTCTAAAACTTCTTGAGTATCACGTTCATTCCAATCTTTTTTCGCTAATTCAACTATTTCAGCCCATTTACCACAAAGAAATACATGACATTGTCTAGCTTCATCACATACATTATTTCTTGGATCAATTGTTAATTTAGATCCTAATGTATATATTGATCCAGTTGGTTTATTTCTGTATTTAGTTCCAATAGGATACCTTTTATTAGCTTCAGCAAGAAGTTCTTCTTTAGAAACTTTAGTCCAATCCTTTTCTGTATTAGTTGAAGTTTCTTTCAAAACATATTGTTTGAATTGAGTAAAAGTTATTTCTTCATATTCACTAAGCTTATCAGTATTTTTTGACAAACTATTAAACTTACCAGGACTTATACATAACCAATAATTTTGTACATTACTGTTAGTCCACCCTTTTGATTTAAATAATTCATTAGCATAAGGAATAAGAAGTTTACCTTCAGCTTCAGAAGTAGCTATAACACGCCATTTTAATGGTAATGTGAATTCTTTAGGTTTAAATACCCATTTTTTAAACTGATCCATTGTGAGTTCAGGAACTTCTAAATGATTTATATTATTCCAAGCACCATCTTCAAATAAATAACCGGCAGTTCCTCTATATTCATCATCATAACGAGATGTTTTTTTTCGCCATTCACTAATCAATTCAAAATCAGGCATAAGTTTATTAACAGCAATACACCATTTTTTAGGTAATGAAGTTAATTCAGAATTCCATAAATCATAAAGAATTTGAGCTCTTTCTTTAGGATTACTTCCTTTTAATTTTAAATAAACTTCTTCATATGGACAAGTTGCACCTAATGAAATATGATTTTCTAATCCGTATAAAGAAAATGATCTTTCTTTGGTTTCTTTAAGCCACCTTTCTAATAAATCATCAGAAACAAATGGATCATAACCTAAAAGTTCTTGAATAGTTATTTCTGTTTTATTATTACTATTATGTCTTGAATAAAATTCTTTTTCTCTAGTATTAACTATATAAGGCCATGTTCCTCCACTAAATTGACGATATAAAGTATCTTTAGGAACAGAAGTATTCCATCCTTGACCTATTAATTTATCATATACTTTTTCAAATATTTCAAAAGTAATAGACGGATTATATTTTAAATATTTATTCTTTAACATGTCTTTTTAGATTTAATTAATAACTCTGGTACATAATACCGTTGAATACACGCATGAAATTGATTTCTACTATTAGATACTCGAGCAAGATCAGCTTCATTACAATTAAATTGCAACATAACATAATCAGGCAAAAGTTCTAAGTTCTGTAACTGACGACACACTATTTGGGATAACGGAGCAACAGCTTCGTCAGTCCAAATAGCATTAGTGTCATTAAATGTTATGAGTTTTATCATATTTAAAAATTATCGTACCACCATTTTTTGGTGAACACATGACTACCACAAATTAACCACAATAAAGTTATTCCAAATAAAAGTATAGATGATATAATACCACATATATAAGAACATTTAAAAATAATTGGAAGTTCTATCTCTTTGGTTTTATTACCAATATATGAATCTTTAAGTTTTATTTTATTAAATTCTTTACGAGGAACATCAATAAATTCACCAAAATCATCTTTATATGTAACAAAAATTTGTAAATCATTGTCACCAAGATCCCACATTCCAGTAACAGTACCTTTTTGATGAATAATCGTACCTTGACAACTTGGATTATAACAAAAATATCCAAATGAAAAACACATAAAAAAGAATATTGCAATAAATATTCCTTGTCTTACGTAATCTAATATTTTAATTATCATACTATCTAGATTTAATGATGTTAGTTATCATCACTGCAGCTATCGCTACAATGATGATGATTCCTAAGGATAATTGCATGTTACAATTTATTAATGAATTTGTAATAAGAATCAAAATTAGAATTACCTCGATCAGGAGACATATATTCACATTCCCAACCAGCTTTGTGATAAAGAGATTCGAAATCTAAATATTTTTTATCATATAAATGTCTTTCAAATGATGAACGATTTTCATATTCAGTTTGATCCGGATGATTAAAAGCTTTAGTAATGATTTCTTTCTTTGTAATTGTAAAAGACCCACCATTATATCTTTCTTCAATCAATTGATTCACTGAATCAATGATATAATCAGGTAAAATACGTTTAACCTGATTTGGTCTAATTGGTTCAATCATTTTACTTGTAAGATATTAAAGTATCAGACTTTGCATTCCATGCTTTACGCATAATTTGCTTTTCATTTTGAGATGAGGTTAATATTTTACCTGCTTTAACCTTTTTGTGTTTAGTAACCACTTCGGATAATACAATAGTTTTTTCCATTTTTAATTTGTTTTGAGTTTATACATAATGTGTTTCGTCCAGCCTCTTCAGTAAACTTTTTAGCCTCTTCTGGATGAGGTGAATAAAAACGCAGCGGACGTTATAACCGCTGCGTTTAAATCAAATAATAATACTAATATACTTCACATTTCACAATGTTCTGTATAAATCCAATAAAAATTTACAAATACTAACTATGGCTTAATTATTTTAAGAGAATTTTAGCAAATGATGTATCATTCTTCATTTTCTCAATGAGTTCTTTAGAAGACATTTTCTTGGCTTCATCAAGTAATTTATTTTGTTGATCGACAACACCTAAGCTTGTTTTAGCATCCGCAGACATTGCTTTTAATTCGGATATAACAAATGTACTTAGTTCTTTAGGAATTTGTTTACATGTTGAATCAGTTGTAACATAATTCATAGCAGTTCCACCACCAATGATTAACAACGTATCTTTTTTACTTGGTATGAATGCATGAGCAAGTAAACAAATTGAGAATATTGGAATTATCCAACGTAAAGGTTTACTACAACGATCATTTAAATCTTCATCACTTTCGATAAATGAAACCAGCTTCAATATAACATTGAGTGCTAAAAGAATTCCGAAGATAATTAATACTCCTAAAAGTACATGTTTGAAACCATCGACTACTGTGAGCCAATAAAAGAGTTTAATATAATCCATTTTGTTTTTATTTATTTAATAATTTATTCATATATAAATCAAAATTTTCTTTACATGAAGTGAGAACTCCAACTTGATATGGTAATTCATTAGAAATATGAATATTATAATTTTTATCTTCTATTTTTAATAGTTCAGAATTTATAAATTCAGCAATACCTTTTGGAAGCCAAGCAGATGCTCTAATATGAGGTTTATCTTTAAATAAAACTTCACCTACAATTTGATCACTTTCAGGTACATTTGGATTTTGTGATTCATATACTCTAATTAATATATCACATTCATAACTTTTATTTAATGTAATTTTATTCATATTTTAAGTTTTGAAATAAGTGTGAAAGGTTGCACCTTTTATAAGAATTACCAACTGTAGCGCGTACACCTAATGTACCTATCTTACACACTAATTAGATTAAAAGAGTTTCCTCCCCATATTTCTATGGTTTGGAAACTCGAAAGAGTTTACTTTAAATAAAGACCGGTTAACATAGCAAATACAAACATTACTTCACAAAAATGAAATAATCCTATAAATATTACGAAAATCTCGAATTCTTTAAGTACGACACGATGTAACCAATTAAATAAATGGGTTATTATTGTATGAGCGATAACAATCAACAATACTCCAAATGCGGGTTCGAATGTGATATGCATTATTTAAATAGTGTTAAGATAAATAATCCAACTGACACACACATTATTACAATAGCAATAGCTTTAAATAGTTTCATTACTTACAAGTTTTAGTACGATAAATTGCACATGTTTTACCTAACATATCAAAGTTTTCTTCGGATGTAGCAAGCTCTCTTCTTTGATAAGCTGCTTGTCTTGGAGTTAAACCTGATATTATTTCTACTTTTACATTGTTACCTGTTATGGCGATGATTGATTTAGTTTTTGACATAATCTTATTTGTTTTTGAGTTTGATATGTTTAAACATATTTCGTCCAGTCTCATCAGAAACTATTTTATACTCTACTGGTTGAGTTAATAAAAAAGAGAGTACACACTATATGTCCAAATGCGACGATGTGTACTCCCTTAGTGTTTGTTATCAAAATTAATATGATAACCATTGTTTACTTCGCGGTACATCACCGATAAAATCGGTGAATCTAACCGGGAAGCATTCTTTCGTAATAAAGAGCTTCACCCTTTTGCTCCCATAGCCAGTTTCAGGACGATATTACGTTGGCTTGTTTTTGACACCAGCAATTAGCACGGCATCGGTTTTAGTATACCTATCTTTTATTAATTTGTCTTCAAGGATTGACAGAATGGATGCTATTTGTACATATAGCCGTTATACCTTACACTCGGAAGTTCCACACTTTCATCGGAGGATTGCGCACAGGTTTTCATTATACTTATTTGCAGTTAGTATTATACTGTTTAAAGGCATCAAACCACCATACTGAATCTCTTCTTGATTAGTTATTCAGATATGCTTCTTATATAAGAGATTATATTATTTATAACGTTATTATATAGAGAATATACATATCCAACCGTTTATCTGATGAAAGTTGCTTGATGCTAAGAGTTTAAAGTATATTTACAATAATTGCAGCTAATAAAAATCCAGCTGCGGCAGCATATAAATGCGACATAATATGATTTTCTTTATCAAAACATATTAATCCCATAAATATATCAAATGCTAAACATAGACTGAGTATAATTACCATTAGCTTATGTATTTAAACATTAATATTCCACAATCAATAAGTAAAGAAAGCATTACATATCCCATTCGTGATTCTTCTTGCCATTTGATAATATTGAATTGTAGTCCAATAAATGAACCTAACAAGTAAAAGATAATCCATGGTGCAATGTATAATAGAGTTTTTTCAGTTTTAGTCATGTTTTTTGATTTTACATTCTATTGATATAAACATTGCACACAATTCTACAAATAAATAGAAGATTAAGAACGGTGATAAACAAATTACTATTGCTTGAGTTTTAGTTAACATTATAGATCTTCATTTTTAAATTTGGTGATGAAATTATCTAACCATTTAAATCGGATATTAAAGCGAACTCTTTTTATGAGTTTATCGCATAACATACAGATAAAAACAATTAATAATAATCCAATCATAAATATCACTATTAATGTATTTATTCCAGGAATAAACCACATAAAATCACATTCAGCTTCATATTTACTAAATATATCTAAATACTTCGGAGATGCAATTCTATATAAGACACTACACAGAACAATGGATAATAAATATCCAACAATTAATAAGAATAGTACCATGATTATTGTAATGGAATGTGAAACTTAATACACAACATAAGTACAATCCCACACATTATAAATCCACACGCAAAACCTCCAAGTAATACACCTGTAAGATCTTTTTCAATATAATATTTTCTTGTTAGAAATATATCGAAACATAATAAAAGTAATAATAATATTATCATGATTATTTGATTTTAAATTTATCAATTGGATACTCGTACGATGTTATATCATCATCATACACATAAACCTTGATTTTATCCCGAGATTTAATGTGTGTGATGTAATATGTGTAAACCAATTTATGTTTTGGTTTAGTTATTGATTCAACTTGTGTAGCAATTGTGGGTTTTGTAGCTTGATGCATATGCCCACTTCTTGCTTCACAAGATGTTAATACTCGTAAAAGAATAATAACCAAAACTATTACAATAATATTAACAATAATTTTAATCATTATTCTTTAGGTCTAATTGAGTTAACACTAATACTATCGAATCCAACAAACGTTTGTTCTTTAAGTATTTGTACAGCTTCAATTGGAGTACGAGCACTAATGAATGTAGAACGTTTTAGAAACTTACCAGAAAGATATCCTTTGTAAGTTATTGTGTAAGTTTTTGATAATACTGGAGCATGTCTTCTTGATTGAGAATTACATGCAGTAAAAGAAACAATTAATACTATTGCTACAACAATATTAATAATAAAGATTTTTAATTTCATTTTAAACTGATTTTTCTAAATGAATAGCAATGTTAACAATTAATAATAGTATTATAATACCATATAATATACATATCTTTGGTAATTTAAAGTATGTAAATACATCAACTATAAGAGCTACTAAAATTGCAACCATTACCACTATTAAAATGATAACGATTGTAATTAATATTATGTTTAGCATTTGATTAATTTTTATGAATATTAGATGCAATATGATCAAATAAAAATATTGCCATTA
>Ga0302213_1000103_pt1 | contig 55590 bp, 53 predicted proteins | sample II_Fen_N1_2_FD_194583 | JGI IMG/M metagenome (GOLD analysis project Ga0302213, IMG submission 194583) | Peat permafrost microbial communities from Stordalen Mire near Abisko, Sweden - II_Fen_N1_1 | ecosystem: Environmental > Terrestrial > Soil > Wetlands > Permafrost | place: Sweden: Abisko...
AAGCTGAATAACACCACTTCCATAAAGAAATGGCACTTTTTCAAACAGCATATGGATGGCTATTTGGTTTGTGACTGCACCCGAAAAGGCAAATAACCCCGTCAGTAAACTCCAATGCGCATACGGCTCTGGGGCAATAAATGAAACACCAATCAACCCAACACTGATAATATCAGTCCACCAACTTTTATCAATTTTCATTCTCTCTCTCCTTAAAAAAATCGCCATTATACAGTAGCGTGTTTTAACTGGCGTTTATTGAGTTTTGCAGACCCCTCTTTTTGCGCCTCTTCTGGAACGTAATTGTCGCGCAAGAACGAGGGCATTTTACGTCCACGAACGGTCATTATATCTTCGATTAAAATGGCTTTAACAGGGGATTCTTCGTTTTGCATCACATCACAAAGATACCGAAAGATCAACTCCCCTAAACGATCCAGCGAAATTTGCCATGTTGATTTTGTTTGCGTATAGAGCCATTCACTAAAGGCGTAAAAACCTTCATAGACTTTGCCATCTATCCATAGATAGGTGGCACTTTTTTTGAAATTACCACTATTATAGATCATATCCCAAAAACGTGCAAAGCGTTTCATCTTTTGCATCTGTTCAAAAGGAATCAAATCATTTTGCAAAATATCATAAGGAGGCTTATCCGAGTAGACCATACCGTAAATCTCATCATGCCTTGAAATTGTTGTACCTGAGAGCTTTTTGAGGATGCCTATTTGGATTTCACACTGTGTCAGTGAATAGAGTTTATCCAAGTTACATCCAAACCCCTCCAAACTCTCTCCCGGTAAACCGATAATCAAGTCTACATGTAAATGAGCATGCGTTTGTTGTTGTAAAAAAGCAAGGTTCTCTTCAATCTTCGGTATATTAAGACGCCTGTGAATATTTTTAGATATTTCAGGATCAAGCGTTTGGATGCCCACTTCAAGCTGCAATGCCGCAGGAGGGAATTTTGCTATTTTTTCTCTGAGTGGTATCGGAAAATGATCGGGGATAACTTCAAAATGAACAAAATACTCTTCCGTTTTCTCAAGGAAAAAATCCAAAAGTTTGATGGCATTTTCAATGCTTAAGTTAAATGTTCGATCAATAAACTTGAAATTACGAACCCCACGTTGCCAAAGTTTCTCAAGTTCGCCTATAAAACGTTCTATCTCGACATCGCGTACTTTTTTATCCGCCGATGAGAGACAAAACTCACAGGTAAAAGGGCACCCTCGACTGGCTTCAACATAGCAATAACGATTTTTGATGTCGTGGTCTGTATAGTAATCATACGGGAGTTTAATCGCATTGATATTGACCATAGGCGCTTTGATAACACGTTCATCGGGAAGATTGCCTTCTAAAAGTGTTTTACAGAGCTCATAAAAAGCAAGGTCGCCCTCCCCTTGAATAATATAGTCCGCTTTACTAAAATCCACACGATGGGGGAAATGGCTCGCTTCAGGACCACCAAGGATAATCAAAATCTGAGGTGCAACTTTTTTAAGAATGCTTATAAGTTCTTGTACCTCTAAAGCATTCCAAATATACGCTCCAATACCTACGATTTTAGGATGGTAACGAAGGATCTCTTCTGCGGCATCAACCACTTGAGAGTTGATGACAAACTCTAGAATTTTTGCTCTGTCTTGAAGCTCCTCAAGGTTTGCAAACAAATAGCGTTGAGCAATGGATGTATGGGTATAGCGTGCATTAAACGTGGTTAAGAGAATTTCTTTCATAAAGTACCATTATTGAATTTTTATATAAACGATTGGAAAGAGTCGTCAACTCTAGATCTATTATTAGAGTTCTTGCAGAACTTTTAATACATTTTTAAAGCAAAGCTCTAAAAACTACAAACACTGGGTTTTCCTCGGCAGAAAGCCCGCGCACCTTTGGTGCTTTTCCTTCTTACACAATAAGTTTTGTAAGAAGTCTATTATAATAAAACTTTTTGGTTATCTTTGTTAAAATCCAAACTCTTAAATGTGTCGGGGTGTAGCGCAGCCTGGCTAGCGCGCTACCTTGGGGTGGTAGAGGTCGCAGGTTCGAGTCCTGTCACTCCGACCATTTATTTTGTGTCATATGCTTTTCTGCTCTAATACATTTAAAATTCAATAGCACAGCTGGTTTTTATGGAACCCGAAACGCTTAAAACTTTTCACAAAAGACCTATTGTTATCATCGCCCTTCTTACGGCGGTCTGTTTAGTCGGCGACTCCATGCTCTACGTTGTTTTACCGACACACTTTGAAGAAGCGGGACTTTCTTCATTATGGCAAGTAGGCATTCTCTTATCCATTAACCGTTTAGTAAGACTTCCTCTCAATCCTGTCATCGGCTGGTTATACACCAAAATTAGTGCGCGTACGGGTGTTTTGATTGCTGTTATATTGGCATTTTTGACAACACTCTCTTATGGTTTAATTCAAGGCTTTATTGGGCTTCTTATCGTGCGTTCATTGTGGGGCATTGCATGGGCATTTTTAAGGTTGGGGGCTTATTTTACGATTTTAGAATATGCCACAGATACGACCAGAGGTAAGAGTATGGGGCTTTACAATGGTTTATATCGACTTGGTAGTTTAGTTGGAATGCTCGTTGGAGGCTTTTTAGCCGATATTTATGGGTTGCTTTTTACCTCTATTTTATTTAGTCTTATAACGCTTTGTTGCTTACCCATTGTTTTTATTGTCATTAAACCAACATCCCAAGGCATGGTTGCTCATCATACCGAAAATGAACGAAACTTTTCTCTGTGGAGTCATCGCAATGTCTTATCCGTGCTCGGCATTGGGATGTTTTTTGCATTGATCTATCAAGGAATTGTGACATCAACACTCTCCTATCTGATTGAAATTCATAATGGCTCTGTTGTATTAATCTTTGGATGTCTTATTGGTGCTTCATCCCTTGCTGGTATACTTCAAGCAATTCGTTGGGGATTTGAGCCTTTTTTAGCCCCACTCTTTGGTAGTTTGACCGATGGAAAATCAGGTCGTTATCCTCTGTTACTACTCTCAACCTTCTTGGCAAGCATTTTATTTGCCCTTGTCTCGTATGACTTACCTATCTGGATATGGATTGGTGTGATTCTTTTACTGCAAGCCACCGCAACATCCCTTACAACCATTGCGGATGCTTTGGCCGCTGATACGGCAAGTAATGGCGCAAAAATAAAAATTATGACAACGTATTCGTTACTGATAGACTTTGGTGCAGCGCTCGGTCCAATGTTGGCGTATGTCATGAACCAATTTGTCCATCCTTATGCCTCTTTTTGGTTTGCATCGTTTGTTTTATTTGGCACAACGTTGGTCTGTACCTATAGCTGGATTAAGCAAAAAAGATCGTTTTGAAGGATGTTACCAAAGCCACGAAAGCGGGATTTTGTCTCTAAAGGTATGAAAATAGTAAGAGGGTGTTAGCCCTGTAAATTTTTTAAACTCTTTAATGAAATGCGTCTGATCAAAATAGTCACAGTGGTATGCAATAGAGACAAATTTAAGATGCGTTTCCCCTCGTAAAACGGCACTATTTATAACTCTTAACGCTTTGATAAAACGCGTATTATTTTGAATATGTTTAAAGGGTTCACCTAATACTTCAAGGTACTGTTTTTGTATCCACCGCTCGCTATATCCGCACTCTTTCGATAATAGCTTCAAAGATGGATATTCGCGCCCACTCTTAAGATAAGGAGAAATTGCCTTTTGAGAAAAATGTTTTTTTGATAATTGTTTTAGAAAATAGCGTTCAAAAACATCAATCATCGTCTCGGCTGTATTCATAGCTTCTAGCTCTTCAAAAAGTAATTCACCTTCGTGTTTCCCCCATATATCATGGATACTCAAATCTTCATTTCGAACATCAAAAGGAGAAATTCCAAAAACCTCATAGAGAACCTGTGGGTAGAGTGTCACTTTAAAACTTTTTACCAATCGCTTGGACGATGCACTCTCTTTTTGAAAAAAGTCCATCCATGTACCAATGCCGCTTTTGACATATGTTCCTTTGTCAATATCGAGCTGCATACTCCCTTCTTCAACAACTTCATTCAGACTACCGTAAAAATCAAAGACAAACTGTGTCATAAACGAGGGGAAAAAACGTGTAATATAGTGCTCTTTCGTATCTTCAACTTCGCTAATAATAGAGACGTATGAATGAATATAGGGTAAAAGAGTTGGATTTTTTGGAAATGCTTTGGCATAATCGCCCTGAGGTGGCATTCCCGTATCTAGAAACATTGTATTCCTTCAAAAGCTTGACATTTCCATCAAATTATATACTAAAAATAGACTTTAGTTGTTCGCATTTTTACTATAACACTAACAAGGTTATTGTATATACTTTCGACATTCAAATATTAACGGAGATTCGATGATGAAGAATAAGCTTATTTTGATGTCATGTGTTTTATTGACCAATCTATGCGCAACCAGTGATGACTTAGCATTACAAGTAGGTGCAGGTGTATCAACCAGTACAAGCCCTTATAAAGGTATTTCAAGTGTTATACTGCCACTGCCAGATATTGAACTTTCCTATAAAAGTGCTTTTATTGAAGGTATCAATATGGGGTACAATTTCTACGATACCAAAACGCTACAAATTGGAGTTATTGTACTTCCTGTTCTTGCAGGCTATAAAAGTAAAGACAGTCACGATTTATCAGGAATGGATAATCGCAATATCTCCTTGGAAGGCGGACTCAGAATGAAGTCTAATTTTGAAAACAGCTTTTTAAGCAGTACGCTATCACAGGATGTCACCAATACATCTGATGGATATACTCTCAACGCAGCGTATAATTACACTCTTTTAGAGACAAGAAATTCAGCTTTATCCCTCTATGCAGGATTGGAATACCTCAGTGACAAGAAAAGTGATTATTACTACGGTGTTAAAGCCAAAGAAGCGACACTCCTACGCCCAAGTTATCATGCAGATGGGGCTCTCAATCCCTTTATTGGTATGACCCAAGTCTTTGCATTTAGTGAGAGATGGTCAATTATTGCCAATATTGAATACAAACAATTTGACAGCACCATTTATAAAAGCCCTATTGTGGATGATCATTATCAGGTTGCGGGGTATTTAGCGGTAATGTATAGCTTCTGATCCTAAAAGCGATATGATCGTTTAGCTTTCATGATGAACATGCTGTTCTTCTTGATTGGTCAGTCTTTTTTCTATCTCGTCACTGGTTGCTTCTCTGATGCCAATAACCGTACCATCAAAAATAATGGTAAGGCCTGAAAGTGGATGGTTGGCATCGAGAATAACTTTATCTTTTTGAATATCAGATACCGTATACACCATCATAATCTCTTCGTCTTCATTTTCGCTAAAGACCATTTCGATTTGTTGTCCAAACTCAAGATCATCTTCAAATTGACTGCGTGGTTCCACTAAAACAAGATCACTTCGGTACTCACCAAATGCATCTTTGGGTGCGAGTTGAATATGAATACTCTCCCCTACACTCATACCTTCTAACGCTTTTTCGATTTTACCAAAGACATCATTGTACCCGCCATGCAGATACACCAATGGGGTAACACCACTGTCTAAGAGGTTATTTTCAGTATCAAAAACAGTATAATCGAGGGTTACGAGAGAATTTTTAGCGATGATCAAAAATGTCCTTACATGTAAAAGTCAAAGCCACTCTTTATGAGTGGCTTTTTGGGTATTAATTTGCGAGTTCGTAATTTTCTATGAGGTTAAAATTAAGGTATTTATAGACTTTTTCTGTCTTACCCGCCAGTTTTTTAGGGACTAAACTCATATACTCTTCAACACTTGGAAGTCTGCCTAAAAGCGCACACAGTGCAGCGAGTTCCGCACTACCAAGGTAGACTTTAGAATTAGGTCCCATACGGTTATCAAAGTTTCGGGTTGATGTGGAGAATACAACTGCACCTTCTTTAACATTGGCTTGATTACCCATACAAAGTGAACACCCAGGGATTTCAATACGCGCACCTGATGTACCAAAGATAGAATAATATCCCTCATTGGTGAGTTGATCTTTATCCATTTTCGTAGGCGGTGCAATCCAAAGGGTTGTTGGGACTTTTCCTTCACCTTGTAAAACTTCACCAAGAGCACGATAATGACCAATGTTCGTCATACAACTTCCTACAAACACTTCATCAATTTTATGTGGGCGTTCTGGATTTGCAAGTACTTCGCTAAGTGTTGCAACATCATCGGGATCATTTGGACATGCTAAAATTGGTTCCTTGATCTCAGCAAGATCAATTTCAATAATTTCTGCATACTGAGCATTGCTATCGGCTTTAAGAAGTTGTGGATTTTTAATCCAAGCTTTCATCTTATCGGCTCTTCTTTGAAGTGTTTTAGCATCCATATACCCTGCTTTAATCATTGCTTCAAGAAGGGTGATATTCGATTTTAAGTACTCAATAATTGGTTCAACATCCAATGCTACGGAGCATGCTGCGGCACTTCGCTCAGCGGAAGCATCACTCAGTTCAAATGCTTGTTCCACTTTGAGTTTTGGAAGACCTTCAATTTCAAGAATTTTTCCTGCGAAGATATTCTTTTTATTTTTCTTAGGAACCGTTAGAAGTCCTTTTTTGATCGCATAGTATGGAATGGCATTCACAAGATCACGAAGCGTAATTCCTGGTTGCATTTCGCCTTTAAAACGTACCAAAACAGATTCTGGCATATTGAGTGGCATACTTCCTGTAACGGCTGCAAAAGCGACCAGTCCTGAACCTGCAGGAAATGAGATACCAATAGGAAAACGTGTATGACTGTCGCCTCCTGTTCCTACGGAATCGGGAAGAACCATACGGTTGAGCCATGAGTGAATAACACCGTCTCCTGCATTAAGGCTTACACCTGAACGCGATGTAATGAAATCAGGAAGAGTGTGGTGAAGTTTTACGTCGCTTGGTTTTGGATACGCTGCTGTGTGGCAAAAGCTTTGCATCACAAGATCGGCACTAAACCCAAGCGCGGCAAGTTCTTTAATCTCATCTCTGGTCATTGGTCCTGTTGTATCTTGGCTACCTACCGTTAAGGTATGCGGTTCAACATACATACCAGCACGTACACCTTCTACGCCACAGGCACGACCCACCATTTTTTGTGCTTGAGAATACCCAATACCTTTTTGCTCAGCAGGCTGTTCTGGTTTTGCAAAAATATTTTCTGCACCCAATCCAAGACTTGCTCTCGCTTTTGTGGTAAGTCCACGCCCAATAATGAGAGGAATACGTCCACCGGCTCGATATTCATCGGCTAAGGTATTTGGAGAGAGTTTAAACGTTGCAACTACTTTGCCATTTTTCTCAATTTTGCCCGCAAGAGGATAGACATCAATTAAATCACCTGTCTCCAAGCCTTCAACATTGACTTCAATGGGAAGAGCCCCACTGTCTTCCGCGGTGTTAAAGAAAATAGGTGCAATCGTCGATCCTAAAATCAAACCACCTGTTTTTTTGTTAGGAACATTGGGAATCTCTCGTCCCATAAACCATTGAATCGAGTTGATACCTGATTTTCGGCTACTACCCGTTCCGACAACATCACCTACATAAGCAACTTCATAGCCTTTAGCAATGAGCTCTTTGATTTTCTCAATCGAACCAGGGAGTCTTTTAACCAGCATGGCATTGGCATGAAGAGGAATGTCACTTCGGGTAAATGCTTCACTTGCAGGACTGAGATCATCGGTATTGGTCTCACCTGCCACTTTTAAGACAGCCACTGTTATTTTTTCAGGAATAGAAGGTTTATCGGTAAACCATTCAGCGTTGGCCCAAGAAGTCATCACTTCTTTTGCATATGCATTTGTTTTAACAAGTGTTTCGATGTCATTAAAGGAGCCATAAACAAGAACCGTAGTCTTAAGTGCATTACATGCTGCGCGGGCTACTGTCTCATCTTTTGAGCTAAGAGCATCCACAAGAGGTTGAACATTGTAACCTCCAAACATGGTTCCTAACAACTCAATGGCATAAACAGGAGAAATCGCTTTACATGTAACCTTTTTTTGTGCCACATCATTGAGAAAAGCAGCCTTAACATACGCGGCTTCATCAACGCCAGGTGGAACACGATTCGCCAATAAAGATTTCAAAAAGGCTTGATCACCCTCCTCTTTCTTTAAAAGCTCGACTACCTCTGCTGTTTTTTTAGCATCAAGAGGTAAAGGAGGAACACCTAACTTTGCTCTTTCATTCACTTCTGCTTCATACGCTTGAAAAAAACTCATTGTGACTGACTCCTTGTGGTTAATTAGTTTACGATGATCTCACGCTGCCCTTTAGCGTTTTGAGAAGAGAGTATTCCCATGGCCTCCAGTTGCTCGACAATCGTCGCTGCTCTATTATAGCCAATATTCAATCTTCTTTGAATATAAGAAATTGAGCTCTTTCTTTCATTAAGGACAATGGCTTTTGCATCCTCAAAAAGCTCATCCAACTCACCACTATCTTTACTGCTAGAGGAGGATGAAAAGCCCTCTTCACTCTCTTTAAGAAAACTCTCGTCATAGACGACAGGGCGCTGCTTTTTGAGGTATTCCACCACGCGGTCAATCTCATCTTCGCTGGTGTATGGAGCATGTAAACGGATGAGTCCAGAAGTACCTGGAGGAGTAAAAAGCATATCGCCATTTCCGAGCAATGAATCAGCGCCCATGGCATCCAAAATGACTTTTGAGTCGATTTTCTGCCCTACTTTAAAACTAATACGAGAAGGTAAGTTTGCCTTAATAAGACCCGTTACAACATCCACCGAAGGCCTTTGTGTCGCCACTACAAGGTGAATTCCACTCGCTCTGGCCATTTGTGCCAAACGTGCGATGTAAAATTCAACATCTTTGCCACTTGTCATCATAAGATCGGCTAACTCATCAATAATAATGACAATATACGGAAGTTGTTCAACTCCAATACTTTTTGCTTTTTCATTGTAGTTTTCAATGTTTTTAGTTTTTGAACGGCTCATAATTTGATATCGACGTTCCATCTCGCTCACCATATTCGCCAATGCAATAATGGCTTGTTTGGGCTTCGTAATAACCGGTGTTAAAAGATGGGGAATATCGTTGTAAATTGAAAACTCTAACATCTTTGGATCTATCATCAAAAAGCGCAACGTATCAGGCGAGTTACGGTATAAAAGAGATAGTAACATGGCATTAATACCCACACTTTTACCACTTCCTGTTGTTCCAGCAATCAGCAAGTGCGGAAGTTTTTTAAGATCCGTTACAAAGGCATTGCCAACAATGTCTTTACCCAGAGCAATCGTCAATGGTGATGATGATTTTTTAAAAATATCACTCTCTAAAATCTCTTTGAGGTAAATCGTCTCTATTTTTTGATTGGGTACTTCAATCCCAACAACATCTTTGCCTGGAATTGGAGCTTGAATACGAATCGTCTTTGCTTTTAATGCCATAGCAAGATCATCTTGAAGCGTTAAAATACGTGAAACTTTTACATGCGGAGCTGGCTTAAACTCAAAGGTTGTCACCACAGGTCCAGAGTACGTACGTACCACGTCACCTTCAATTTTAAAGCGTCTGAGCTTTTCAAGCAAATCTTGAATTTTTTGATCAATTTCACTCTCATTGACATGAACAACTTTAGCAGGAGGATTTGCTAAGAAAGATAATGGTGGTAATTTAAAGTCTTTTGGTTTATCACACTCGCCTTGATCGATTTCAGAAAGCAGCTTGGTATTTTCAGCTACTTCACTGAGAATTTCAACTTTTTTAGCACTTTTAAGACGAACAAGTGGTTTTTTAGGCTCTGCATCTTCAGGATAAAGCGGTTCGATAATAGCAGGGTTCTCATCCGGTGTATCATCATCCAGCATCATTTTTTTATCAGCAAAGGAGCTTTGTTTTTTTGTGATTTTTGTTCTTTTAGTCTCTTCGATTGACTCTTCTTCTGATGCTTCTGCTTTGTACTCTTTGATTTTTGTTTTCGTAAATGTGGGTTTCATAATCGTTAGAAAATCACTAATGCTGGATTCCACTAAGAGTGACATTGAGAGTAAAAAAATAGCAATAATAAAAAGCCATGCACCCATAATTCCGATAAAAGCAATGAGCATATCAACAATAGAACGACCAAAAGAGCCACTCAGATCACTCTTAACCATAATAGACTGCGCCATTAAAAAAGCAAACAGTAAAATAGTAGACGCTAAGAATACTCCAATCCGCCGTTCTGTAAGTCTGCTCTCTTTATAGAGAGAAAAAGCAGGAAATATCAATACAAAGGGATAAAGAAAAGCAGCATATCCAAACGTATGTTGATTGAGTTTTCCAAGATAGGCACCGAATGTTCCAACAACGGAAGCATCCGGTAAAATAGTAGCGACACCTAAGAAAAGTATAATAGCAATAAAAATAATAAAAAGAGTCTCTTTTAAGATTGCAGATCCTTTACATGTAATAAGTACTGATATTATAACAAATTATTACATGTAATTTAAAAGTGACATCGAATTTATCTTCGACATCGTCGATAACATCGCTTCATAAGAGGTTGAAAGCGCTTGCAATTCCAAATAGGCTTCTGCTGTATCAACACTAATAACACTGCTCTGAATCGTCTTAACATTAACGCTTAGCATTTCAGATCTTGTATTTGCATCTGTCAATGCATTCGTTAATGCACCTATCTGTGTTTGTGCTTTTGTAACATGATCCGCAATATGATCAATCTGTGTTAACGCATTTTGGATACCTATATTACGAGGATCATCTGATGTTGAATCCATACGAAAATTTCCTGAACTTACAGCAGCTATCATCTCATCAAGTTGTTTAAACATATCAATAGATGGATTTGAAATTGCGACGGAATTATTTGCCATAAATGTAAGTGCAGAACTTCCTATACCTGTAAAATCAGTTGCACTTGCATCGTACATTGTAAAGTCAATATTAGATTTTGACGCAGTATTGTCTTTGATGGTCATTTTTCCTTGGTAATCTAAGGAGACAGAAACACTATTTTTAGCAGTGTTTACAGCATAATTATATTCTGCAAGATTAGCATTACCAATGGCTTTGTTATAATCGGTTGTTGCTTTTGCGACAACCGCAGGAGTTGAGGCAGGATCATCTCTTAAAATACCAGCATCAATAGCCTTTTGAATATAATCTGCAGTCTCAGTAGAGATACCAGTTTTTGCAATAGCTGTTTGTGCAGCAAGATTAACGGTATCGCCAGCTACACCAAACGCAATCGCATTATTAATGGCTGTTTGTGCAGCAGTAGAGACACCTTCTTTGGGTAAATTACCCGAAGTTGCCATACTGACAAGATCATTAAGTTGTTGGTATGTCATTTGATCAGCAGTTGTCGTTAAATTTAAAGGGTCACTTTTCCCATTATAAATAGAAAAAGTTTCATTGGTCCCCGTTGTTAGACCATCTCCATCTAAGTCCACGGAAAAGGTTGTATTAGCAATATCAAGATTAAGTGTTCCTGTTCTTTTTATACCATTTTTATCTGTATAATTAAGAACCATTTGCTTACCATTTAAACTATCAACGCCTGCAACATCAACTAATTTTGTACTGGCGGTTGCAAAATCGCTTGTACTCTTAACGACTTGCGATATATTACTAGAAAGGGTATTGCCATCTTTTTCAAAGCCTCTTCGTGCGTAGTTCATTCCATCAGGAATTTCTACTCCAGCCACCGTAGGAGATGTCATTGTTGAATAATTACTTTTACTAAATGAGATAATGTCAACATTTGGGTTTGCTAATAAATTATCAACATTCATAATCTGTTTTGCATTCCCAGTCTCTCCAGGAAGTGCACTTCGATCAATGGCACCAAAGATATTCATATCCAAAAGTTGGCTTCCTGATTTCAAATCTTTAACTTCTATTTGACCACGAGCATTCATGCTAACATCGACCACTTTATTGGTTGCTGTATTGCCATATGAATTACCAATAGTATCTAAGAGATCAGAAATTTTGGAACTCGTATCTATCGAAATGGTATTCGTAAACGTAGCACCATCACTCTTACGACCAGAGAGATAAAATACCGCTTTGGAATCATCTGTTGCACTATTATTGGTATCGCCAACAAGATCTCTAATGGTGTCCGTTGATTGTAAAAATACTTTTGTAGAAATGGCATTTTGACTATCTGTGGTCATAATATCTGGATGAAGTTTTGATTGATTGTACAGTGATATATTGGTAGAAACAACGCGATTATAATCAGTGTCTTTGCCTAAGAAGAGAGATTGCCCTGAAATATTATAAGGAAGTTCTACACCAGAGCCTATTAAAGCTGTTAAATTATCTGCATTTCCAGAATATGAACCATCAGCATTAATTGGTTTTTGTGATAACGCTGAACCAGAGAACAAAAATTGCCCGTTAATAGAGGTATTAGCTAGATTCATTAAATGATCTTTAATGCCTTTTAAGTCATTCGCCAACGCTTGTAAACTTGTTGAAGAGTTAGATGAATTTGAGGCTAATACAAGCTTGGCTTTGAATTGTTCAAGATTAGAGCTAAAACTTGTCAAAGTAGAATCTGTATTATCAGCGAATGTTTTGGCCTTAGAACTACTATCTGAAGATTGTTTTAAAGTATCAATTTCGTTGTTAAGACGCATAGCATCTACATATACACTCGTATTTTCATAGCTATTTTGTATTTTTAATTTAGTCGCAATTTGTTGATTGACATTATACAATTGCTCTGAAGAATTACGGTAGTTGCGAATGGACGTATCAAATAAAAGTGAGTTTGTAATTCTCATAGATTTCTCCTTAAATTTTCTTTGTAACTTATAAGCAATTTTAATTCCTTGTAGAAAATATCGACTTTTTGGCACTATTCTTTAACTTTTTAAAAAATATTATTGTCTTTTTTTAAAAAAAATTGTACAATCCTCCCATCACAACACTTTATATTAAGGAATGAGCAATGAAAAAAGCGGAATTTATCCAAGCAGTCTCTGAGAAAGCCGGTCTTTCTAAGAAAGATAGTCAAAAAGCTGTTGATGCAGCTTTAGAAGCAATCAGCGAAGCACTAGTTGCTGGCAAAGATGTAAGCTTTATCGGATTCGGTACATTTAGTACTGCTACAAGAGCTGCTAGAAAAGCTAGAGTTCCTGGTACTGACAGAGTCGTTGATGTTGCAAAAACAACAGCTGTTAAATTTAAAGTTGGTAAAAAACTTAAAGACGCTGTAGCAAAAGCTTAATATCTCGCTTCTAAAGCTTAAACATTCAGTTTTACTGATGTTTAAGCTTTTTTTTTGTACACTTCCAAACTCTTATTTACAGTGCCTGAGTGGTGAAATTGGTAGACGCGCTAGACTCAAAATCTAGTATGGAGACATATGCCGGTTCGAGTCCGGCCTCAGGTACCACCTTCTTTTATTTTCAACAATTTTTATAAAGAGATGCAAATACTCTTATTCAAAGCCTCTTTGTATGAAATTTTGCTATAATCTAACCCTATTTATTCTTTACATGTAAAGGCATGCAATGCAAAGCAATCTATTTGATAATCTCAAATCGCTCAAAGACAAAATGAATCAAGAAGAAAAAAACACCAAAGAAAAACTTATCGTAGAGCAAAAAGAAGAGAAAGAGAAGAAATTACACGATCAATTCGAAAAGTTTATGCAAAACTCTGGAGTTAGAAAACTACATTAATCCATGACAACACCCTTCTCACGTATCATCGAATTTTCAACACTAGAAACCAAATGTTCCTATCTTGATGGGTGCAAAACTCGGATGGAATATAAATACATCGAGAATGCAACAATGGAGCTTAATCAAGCTTTGATAGAACGTGGTTGGAGACGTTTTGGGCATTATTATTCTAGGCCACAATGCCAAAATTGCAAGTCATGTTTGAGTCTTCGCATTGATATCAAAAACTATAACTTTTCACGCTCATTTAAACGTGCTTTTAAAAAGGCTGAGGGGATTCGCTATGTGATCCAAGCTCCTACTATTAGCACCGAACACCTCGAACTTTATGACAAATATCATCGCCATATGGAAGCAAAACGTGGTTGGCAATATTTCTACCTCAAACCACAAAGTTATCATGAACTCTATGTCAGTGGTGCGCAAAATTTTGGTAAAGAGGTGCTCTATTTTCAAGATGATAAACTCATTGGAGTTGATCTCATTGATTTTTTAGATGATGGCATCTCTTCAATCTATTTTTATTACGATCCCGATTTTGAAAAACTCTCCTTAGGTCGACTCTCCATTTATGAGCAGATTATTTTAGCCAAAGAGTATGACCTCGATTGGATCTATCTTGGCTATTACGTAGAAAATTGTCAAAGCCTTAAATACAAGGCTTCGTATCAACCTTATCAGATTTTACAAGGCAATCCTAGTCTAGATGAAGATGCTATTTGGGTCTAGTATTTTAAACTTGGAATCTTTTTTGCTTCAAGTATCATAACTTGACACAAAAGGATGGATAGATGCACCTTTCACTCTCTCATGATATGCTAGCGCTTACGATACAAGAAGATTCAAAAACGTTTTATTATCTGCAAAATATTGCCGATAAAAATTTTCAGAAAAAAATTGGTCGTAAAGAAAAAATGATTATTTTTAAAGAGCAAGATGAGCTGGTGCAACGTCGCTATTTTTTAAAACTGATCAGTAAAATTTATCTACGTAAAACAGGTAATAGTGAACAAGCGCATATCATTGAAAATGCTATCGATAAAACCATCAAAATTTCCCTTTTAAAACCCAATCAAGTGCTTCAAAAAATGAGTATTAACCTTGTTATCGAAGACAGTTATGCGGTGGTGTTTCATCTGGGTTCCCATAACACACTATTTGCTTCATACCTTAAAAGCTATTTTAAAGACCATTTAGTCAGAATTCGCCCTAAAAATGGCACGATTACACTGTATCCAAACTCTGATGTGACGGTACGTCTTTTAGAAAAACTCTTAGAGCAAAAAGAGTTATTTGGCTGCTTTGTAGAATTTTCTTATGCCATGGAGGATTTTTTAGCGTATAAAAAAAGTTTTGTTGCAAAACGTGCAAAACGAAGTCGTCATAATGCCCTCTTCTCTTTGCTTGAAGAGTATTTTGGAATTCTAGGATGTAAAGTAGAAGACTCCTTTGAAATTATTCGCAAAAATTACCTTACCTTAGTTAAAAAGTACCATCCTGATAGCTGTGGTCTTTACGATGGTGATTTACATGTAAAGTATGTGGCGAAGTTTCAAGAAGTTCAAAATGCCTATGAAATGCTCAAGATGCACTTTAGAAATGCGGATGTAAAAATCGCTTAAAATTTTAAAGTATAGAGTTTTTTACGCTCAGAAGAGCTGGCAATATTAAATTGCTGACGGTATTTTGTAATGGTGCGTCGAACCATTTTGATCTTAAATTTTCCTTCAATGAGCTCTAAAAGCTTAATATCACTCAGTGGTTTGAGCCTATTCTCATTTTTTACCAATTCAATCATGTATTCTTTGATCGCACTATTGGAAATATCTTCTTCAACAGCGGTTGCAAAAAACTGTTTTAAAGGGATGACTCCCCGAGAACAGGAGAGGTATTTACCCGCAATTGCGCGTGAAATGGTTGAAGGGTTGCGCCCTAAATCATCCGCTAAATCTTTGAGTTTCATAGGCTTTATCGCTTTACCAAAGAAAAAGTCATATTGGTATTCCACAATCATCAAACCAATTTTATAAAGAGTTGCTTTACGCATCTCGAGTGCATCAATGAGATCTTTCGCATCTTTAATTTTTTGCGAGACAAAACTATGATTTTCATCCAACCCTTCGGTATCCAGAATGACTTCTGGATAATACGCATCATTAAGCCTTACTTCAATCGCACCCGCTAAATCATAGATAAAAATATCAGGAATCACCTCTTTTTCATCTTCTAAAAAATCAATCGCGGGAGGGTTACGAAAGCGTTTAATGATAGTTAATGCCTCATGAAAAAGAGGCTCTTTGCCAAAGGATTCAATATGCTCAAAATTAATGATGAGCTTTTCTGTCATCGTGTAAAGTTCATTCTCCAAAGAGAGGTCTTGAAGTTGAAATAAAAACGTCTCTTTAACATCAATGGCACCAATGCCTAATGGTTCAAGATATGAAAAGCGCTGTCTTATCTTTTCCACTTCCTCTACTGAAACCAACAATTTTTGAGCGATTTCACTGAGTGCTTGAATTTCAAAATATCCCTCAGAATTGATATTTTCAATAATTTCATACGCAATACGTTGTGATTTTTCTGTGGGAAAAAGTGGAGGATTGACTTGTTCTTGTAAGGCTTGAAAGAGTGATTTTTTATCAAAAGTGAGGGCTTCAATCGTTTCAGAAACGGATGTTTTAGCGATTTCAGAGAAAAAACTTTTCTTTTCAAAACGTTTATCGGGTGTTTCAGAACCTGATTTGACACTAATAAAGGGATTTTCTTGCACAAAAGGTTCAAGAGTTTCCACCAAACTATCCAGATTGGCTTGGAGTATGGGAAGCCAACCTCGAAGCGTTGAGGAAAACTTTTGTTTGGTTGTTTGTGTACCCGAAACCCTAAGTTTCAAAAACAATCTCCTTGTGGTTTAAAACCTGAAATCTTCGCCAAGATAATAGGTCTTAACCAGTTTATTTTGCGCGACCTCTTCACTGCTTCCACTGGCTAATAGAGCGCCATCTTTAAGGACATACGCCCTATCGCAAATTGCGAGCGTTTCACGAACATTATGGTCTGTAATCAAAACGCCAATATCAAGTTTTGCAAGCTCTTGCACAATGCCTTGAATATCTGACACAGCAATAGGATCAACACCCGCAAAAGGCTCATCTAGCAGCAGAAATTTTGGTTGCAAGACAAGGGAACGTGCTATTTCACAACGACGTCTCTCACCACCACTCAGGCTCACACCATTGCGTTTACGAATCGGTTCAATATTGAGCAAATTTAAGAGCTCTTCCACACGTTTCATCGCATCTTCTTTATTGGGATAAACAATCTCCGCCGCAAGCATAATATTCTCTTCAACGCTTAAATCTTTAAAGATACTTGATTCTTGAGGAAGGTAGCCAATACCCAATTTTGCTCTTACATGTAAAGGTATTTGCGTCACATCTTGGTCGTCCAAATAGACAACGCCAGAGCTCGGAGGAATAAGTCCACAAATCATGTAAAACATCGTTGTTTTACCCGCACCATTGGGTCCTAAAAGTCCTACGACTTCGCCGCTTTGAACATCAAGCGAAACCCCTTTGATAATTTCTGATTTTTTAATCACTTTTTGTAATTCTTTAACGTTAAGCGTATGCATTGATGTTAACCTTATAATTGCGTTTTAAATCCATTGTTTCGATATCCATTGTACTATACTCTATGCCAAAATGCTGTAGGATTTTTTCAAACTCAGCATCGCCCCACTCGATGAGATGGTAGCCTTCAGCGTCTAATTTTTCAATCAAACCACTTTGTAAAAAACCATTGCTTCCGCATTGATAAATATCATAGTGAAACAATTTTCCCGCATACTCATGCAAAATGGAAAAAGTGGGTGATGAAATTGCTTCTTCTATGCCTAAAATATGCGCAAATGCTTTGACAAATGCGGTCTTCCCACTGGCAAGATTACCGCGAAGAAGAAGTATCCCCGCCGGTCCAAGATCATTTTTAATCTCAGCAGCGAAAGCATTTAAGTGCGCTAAATCGCACACTTTTTCATAACATTTACTCATATAAGATAGGAGAGCTTAATAATTTCGCCAAGTTTATCCCACGCTTTTTTACTTTCAATGGCTTCTTTCATGAGCGCTATGCCTTCTTGCATGTCTCTGGCTTTTCCATCGATCATTAAAGCGCATGCTCCATTTAAAAGGACAACATCGCATTTTGCACCCTTCTCGTCACCTCGTAAAATCGCACGCGTAATCTCAGCATTTTGAATACTATCACCACCTTTAATCGCCTCAAGTGGTGCGAAGGTAAAGCCGTATGCTTCAGGGTTGATCTCACCTTCTGTCATGATGGCGTTTTCAATCATCGTATAACGTGTAGGAGCAGTAATACTAACTTCATCCAACCCATCAAGAGAGCTTACCACCATACTTTTTGTTGTACCAAGTTCCTTTAATGCTTTGCTAAAACGCTCAATGTAATCCACATGGAAAACACCGATGATCTGTTTTTGAGCATTCGCGGGATTGGCAAGAGGTCCTAACATATTGAAAATCGTGCGATGGGTTAGGCTTCTTCTGATCGGCATAATATGTTTCATGCACGGATGGTGATTCATCGCGAACATAAAGACAAAACCACATGCTTCAAGCATTTTGATCTGTTTTTCAGGCGTTAAACTAAGATTGAGTCCCAAAGCTTTAAGGACATCAGCACTGCCGGAAAGAGAGGTCGCTGAGCCACTGCCATGTTTCGCAACTTTACATCCAAGAGAAGCTAAAACGATAGATGTTGTGGTTGAAATATTAAACGTGCCGCTTTTATCGCCACCTGTTCCTACAATGTCAATGAGTTCTGCTTTTAAATGTGTAGGAATGTCTAATTTAACACTGTGTTCGCGCATCACATTTGCGGCGGCTGCGATCTCTTCAAAACTCTCACCTCGCTCGTAGAGTTCGACTAAAAATTGCGCTGCTGCTTCGGAACTGAGTTCATTTTCAAAAAGCGCATTAAACTGCTGATAGGCCTCTTGGTAATTCATTACGCTTCCCTTACGTATTCGTTTTGTTTCGTTTTTGGAATGGTTTTGGCCTCAGGTATTTGCAAAACCTCGTATTTAACTGTTTTTTCAAGATAATTAATGGTAATAATATCACCGACTTTGACATCTTTTGCAGGCTTTACAACCACATTATTGATGCACACAACGCCATTTTTGCACATATCTTCCGATATGGCGCGACGCTTCGTAATATTGACACTGTTCAAAAATTTATCGACTCTCATACCCCATCCTTAGGATTTAACGCCCATTCTATCAAAAGAATATTTAAACTTGCTTTTTTGACTTTACATGTAATATCACACCTAAAGCATAAGCAAAGTTTTTACAAAGTTGCGCTACCATCACGCAATTCTATAAATTCTGTGAGGATTCGTATTATGAAAAAAGATGTTAAAAAAGTAGTTTTAGCCTATTCAGGTGGACTTGATACCAGTATTATTTTAAAATGGCTCCAAGATGAGTATAAATGTGAGGTTGTTACCTTTACAGCCGATATAGGACAAGGCGAAGAGTTAGAGCCAGCGCGCAAAAAAGCCATCTCTTTGGGTATAAAGCCAGAAAATATTTTTATTGAAGATTTAAAAGAAGAATTTGTTAAAGATTATGTATTCCCAATGTTTAGAGCGAATGCAATTTACGAAGGTGAGTATCTTCTAGGAACATCCATTGCAAGACCTTTAATTGCTAAACGTCAAGCAGAGATTGCTGCGATGGTCGGAGCTGATGGTGTAAGCCATGGTGCAACGGGTAAAGGAAATGACCAAGTACGTTTTGAGATGGGGTATCTGAGTATGAACTCTGACCTTGTGATCATTGCTCCTTGGCGTGAATGGGATTTGAACTCTCGTGAAAAACTCCTCGCGTATGCAGAAAAAAATGGCATTGTGATTGAGAAAAAACCGGGTAAATCACCCTACTCTATGGACGCAAATCTTCTTCACATCTCTTATGAGGGACTTGTGCTTGAAAATCCAGCGGCTGAACCAGAAGAGGATATGTGGAGATGGACAGTAAGCCCTGAAAATGCACCAGATAAATCTGAAGTGATTGAAATTACCTATGAAAAAGGTGATCCAGTAGCGTTGAACGGCGTTAAACTCAGTCCTGCAACGATGCTTACCAAACTCAATGAGCTTGGTTGTAAACATGGTATCGGTCGTATTGACATCGTTGAAAACCGTTTTGTGGGTATGAAAAGTAGAGGTTGTTACGAAACTCCAGGCGGTACGATTATGATGAGAGCACACCGTGCTATTGAAAGTATTACGCTTGATCGTGAAGCAGCACATTTTAAAGATGAGATTATGCCAACGTATGCCAAAACCATTTATAACGGATTCTGGTTCTCTCCAGAGCGTGAGATGATGCAAGCAGCGATTGATAAATCACAAGAGAGTGTCAATGGCACCGTAAAACTCAAACTCTATAAAGGCAATGTTTCCGTTATTGGAAGAGATTCTAAAACCAACAATCTTTTCAGCGAAGCATTCTGCACCTTTGAAGAAGATGAAGTGTATAACCAAAAAGATGCAGCGGGTTTTATCAAACTCAATGCACTACGCTTTATCATTAGTGGAAAGAACAGAAGAAATCAAGGCAAAGCTTAAACCCAAGTGGATGAGCCAATCAATGATGAATGGAGTGAAGAAGCCATGATAAATTTAGTCAAAACAGTAACAAAAAGCTGCGAAGTGAGTGGTGAAGAGTTACATGTAATGCTAAATCTGAGAGCCCAAAAAAGGCTCAATTTTGTGCTCATTGACATTAGAGAGCTGTATGAGTACTCAGAATCGAGTATCAAAGGTACAGACATTCTTATGCCGACTTCGACCATTCATCAACATATGGATGAGCTTAAAAAACTCGCTAATAAGCTTTTGATCTTCTATTGCCATATTGGTGGGCGTACAACGCAAATGATATTTATTTTACGAAGAATGGGCTTTTCAAATATCGCCCAACTCAGTGGTGGGATTGACGCATTTCATGGCGAAAAACTGAAAAATGCCCCACTTCCAAAAAATATTCGAGCTTAAGGATTTAAATATGAAAGTTTTATTGATTAAAGATGTTAAAGATTTGGGTAAAAAAGGCGAGATGAAAGAGGTGAAAGACGGTTACGGTCAAAACTTCCTCATTGGCAAAGGATATGCCCTTTTAGCAACCAACGAAGTGATGCGAAAATATGAATCAGACCAACGCAAAAAAGCGGCGGCAGATGCTGAAGAGATTGCAAATCTTCATGCAATTGAAAAAAAATTGGGTGAACTTAAACTCACCGTTAAGCGTAAACTTGGTGCAAATGGAAGTCTTTTTGGTGCTGTTACCAAAGATGAAATTGCGCATGAACTTAAAGAACAATATGCAATAGAAATTGATAAAAAAACCGTTGAGCTTGACCATGCAATCAAAACGACCGGTAATTTTAATGTAAGCATTAAACTAGGTCATGGTATTCACGCCACATTGGCACTTATTATTCTTGGAGAATAAATTCTATGTTTGAAGCAACTACCATCCTTGCATGTCGCGGTGACAAAAAAGCGGTTATTGGCGGTGATGGACAAGTCACTTTTGGCAATACCGTGCTTAAAAGTAATGCTACCAAGATTCGCAAACTCTATAACGGTAAAATCTTAGCGGGTTTTGCAGGAAGCACGGCAGATGCATTTAACCTTTTTGACATGTTTGAAGGTATTTTGGAGCAGAAAAAAGGCGACTTGTATAAATCTGTTATTGAGTTTTCCAAAGAGTGGCGCAAAGATAAGATGCTCAGACGTCTTGAAGCGATGATGATTGTTCTCACGTGCGAGCACATTTATATCCTGAGTGGAACGGGTGATGTGGTTGAACCAGAAGACGGGAAAATTGCAGCCATCGGAAGTGGTGGAAATTACGCCATTTCAGCAGCACGTGCACTTGATCGTCATGCTAATTTAGATGAAGAGACATTGGTGAAAGAGAGTCTGAAAATTGCCAGTGAACTCTGTATTTATACCAATGACAACATTAAGACTTTTGTATTAGAGAGTAAAGAAGCATGAATTTAACACCCAAACAAACCGTTGCCTATTTAGATGAGTATATCATTGGACAGTTTAATGCTAAAAAAGCCATCGCCATTGCGCTTCGTAATCGTTACAGAAGACTCAAACTTGAAGGTGAGATGGCTGAAGAGGTTATGCCAAAGAATATTTTAATGATTGGCTCAACCGGAGTTGGAAAAACGGAGATTGCGCGTCGTATGGCAAGAATGCTCTCTTTACCTTTTGTTAAAGTAGAAGCGAGTAAATACACCGAAGTAGGCTTTGTTGGTCGCGATGTAGAGTCAATGGTGAGAGATTTAATGATGGCTTCCATTAACCTTGTCAAAGCGGAACACAAAGAGAAAAATCAAGACGACATTGCGTTACATGTAGAAAAAACGATTATCGAAAAATTGCTTCCGCCCCTTCCCAAAGGTGTGAGTGAAGAGAAAAAAGCAGATTATGAAAAAAGTTATGAGAAGATGCGTCAAAGGCTCCTTGATGGTGAACTGGATGATCTGAAAATTGAAGTAGAAATTTCTCAAAACAGTAGTGATCTAGGAGACTCTTCCTTGCCACCTGAAATGATTAAAGTGCAAGAATCTTTTATTAAGATTTTAGGCGCTGGTCAAGGTAATATTAAAAAAGAGATGAAAGTCAAAGATGCCAAAGAGGCACTTAAAATTGAAGCCAGCGAAAAACTCCTGGACATGGAAGCTGTTAAAAGTGAAGCCCGAGAGAGAGCTCAAAATGGTGGCATTATTTTCATTGATGAAATTGACAAAATTGCGGTAAGTTCTTCACAATCCCATCGTAGTGACCCTAGTAAAGAAGGTGTTCAACGTGATCTTTTACCGATCGTTGAAGGCAGCGATGTCAATACAAAGTACGGAAGCATTAAAACCGACCACATCCTCTTCATTTCAGCGGGCGCGTTTCATGTAAGTAAACCCAGTGATCTCATTCCTGAGCTTCAAGGTCGTTTCCCATTGCGTGTTGAACTCAGTTCGCTAACGGAAGAGGTACTTTACAAAATTTTAACACAGCCGAAAAACTCACTTTTACGTCAATACCAAGCACTTTTGAAAACAGAAGGCGTTGAGCTTATCTTTGATGACGACGCGATTGCTTCTATTGCAAAAATCGCACAAATCACCAATGAGAAAACCGAAGATATTGGAGCACGTAGATTGCATACCGTGATTGAAAAAGTACTTGAAGACATCAGTTATACAGCGGATGAGCACCCGGGTGAGACTTTACATGTAACCAAAGAATTAGTCCATGACAAACTCGATGCGATCGTTGAAAGCGAAGATAGCAGCCGCTATATTTTATAAATAAAGAAGAGAAATGAACGAAAAAACAAAAACAGGATATGTAGCCGTCATTGGCAGACCCAATGCAGGTAAAAGTTCTCTGCTTAATTGGCTCGTAGGCGAAAAACTAGCAATGGTTTCGCATAAAGCCAATGCAACAAGGAAGCGTTTAAACATCATTGCCATGCATGAAAATACACAAATCATTTTTATTGATACCCCAGGTATTCACGAGCAAGAGCGCCTTTTAAATCAATTTATGCTCGAAGAGGCAATGAAAGCAATGGGTGATTGCGATCTTATTCTTTTCTTAGCCCCTGCAAGCGATGCACTTCAACATTATGTTGATTTTTTGGCGCTCAATAAAGCCAATATTCCGCATATGGTTTTACTCACTAAAACCGATAGTGTCTCACAAACAGAACTTTTTGATAAGATTACTGCGTATCAAGCGTACCAAGATAAATTTGTTGCACTCATTCCTGTATCCGTTAAAAAAGGAATCTCCCAATCGTATCTTTTAGAAGCAATCTCAAAATTCATGCCTGAACATCCTTATCTTTATGATCCTGAGATTCTTACGACGGAGCGTTCTCGTGATATCTATAAAGAACTTATTCGTGAAGCAATTTTTGAAAATACCAGCGATGAAATCCCCTACTTTGCTGATGTTATGATCGATAAAGTAGAGGAAAAAGAGACTATCGATAATATTTATGCTACCATTATTGTTGACAAAAAAAGTCAAAAAGGTATTATGATTGGCAAAGAAGGCCAAACCATCAAAAGAATCGGTTCTAGCGCGCGTCTCTTAATTGAATCGCTGTCACAAAAGCGTGTCTTTTTGAAACTTGTTGTTATTGTTAAGCAAGGCTGGAGCCAAGATAAAGAAATGTTGAAGAAAATTGGTTATATAGTAGAATAAAGTCATTGTAGTATCATCGTTACATTTAACGGTAATTTTTAAAATAAAGGGGTTTATAAATGGCTGCACCTGAGGATAGACGTTTTAGCTCAGAAATTGTATCTATAGACCCTTTGTCTCTTGTCTCTTATTCTTACTCTAAAAATGAAATCAAACTTAATAAGCTTATCAAAAGCGACAAGAATGCATTTTTTATCTCCTATCTTCAAACGCGCGATGTCATCAGTGCGACTATTGATATTAGTCGAAATATTCCTGATAGCGATTTTAAAGATGCAATCGAAATCAAAGTCTACGATGAATTAGCCCTTGATTCTGCCGTTGAATACGTTATTAGCTATCTTGAAACCGAATCAAAAGATGCTAAAAATCGTTCTTTTAATGTCTTTATTATTGACTCAACTTTAATTCATTCTAAACTAACACCCATTAAAGAGAAGACACGTTATATTGATTATGTGACTACCGCTCCTTTTCTTATAAAATCCCTTTACCGCAAAAACTTTATTGAAGCAGAGGGAACACACTGTTTTGTCTATTTTCAAAAAACAGATGCTTTTTTAGCCATTTATAAAAATGGCGAGTATATCTACTCAAAATCTTTACACTATTCGCTCAAAGAGATCAATGAAAAATTTTGTGAACTCATCGGTGAACGAATTGATGAGGATGACTTTTATAAATTACTTACCACTGAAGGGTTAAGAGCAACCAATGGTCAATACCAACAAAGTTTGATGCAACTTTTTGGTGAAATATTTTTATATATTAGTGATGTTTTAGTCTTCACAAAGCGCTCTTACAATATTGATTTTATTGATCGCATCTATTTAGGTTCAGAAATTGGCTCTTTTTCTGGTATTGAAGAGTATGGCAAAAGCTATCTTGGACTTGAATCCTTCGAGTTTAATTTTAGTATTGCTATCAATTCGAAAGAGTGGTACATTGATCAAATTCATATTTTGATGATGTTGAGTGCTCAACTCTACATAGAAAATCCCGATGATAATCTCAATTTTTCAATCTACAAAAGACCTCCTCCTCTTAAATATAGAGCTTCAGGCAAACTCCTCGGCATTTTAGCGGCAAGTGTTATAATCAGTCTCGCCTATCCAGCCTATCAGTTTGCGTATCACTCTTTTTTAAGTCTTAAAGCTGCCAAAGAGACGAGTGAATATAATGAACTTTTTATAAAAACATCTGATATTAGACAACAATTAGCACTTCTTAAAGCTGAAAAAGAGAAAGTCGATGGCTTGGTCAATAATGAAACAACAAAATTTGAATTTAGAAAGAAACTTCTGAGTGAAATCTATAACAAGAAGATTTCGTATCCAATGAAAGCACAGATGCTTTTAGAGATTTTTCAACTTTCAAATCAAAACGGTTGTAAGGTTGAAGCCATAGAATTTAAGAAAAAACAACTTGATTTTTATGTACGGAATCAAAGTGAAAAGAAGATTACTGAATTCATCAAAGATTTAACAGCTTTGAAAAAATATAAAATCAATACCGAAAAAATTATTCAGGATGAAAAGATCAAACTCTATACCAGTAAAATCTCTATAGGATTAAGCGATGAATAGTCTTGATACTCTTTTGGATAAAATTGATCTCTATTTTCAAGGTAAAAAAAGTAGTGAAACGTATCTTCTTTTTGCCATGGCGTTTGTATTGGTTGGTTTTTTATTCTATAGCTACCTTTTCCCCGTAACTGAAAAGATGCTCAATCAAACTATGCGCAATGCCAAAGAAGTCGAAAAAAAGCTTCATGATGAACAAGCATATTTAGCTTCTGTTTCAAGAGATGGTGATGCAACTTTCTTGATTAAAAAAGTTAAATCTGATATTGAAAATTCAAAACTTCTTTTAGAGAAAACGACCTATACGAATAATTATGTTGATAGTAAACTCAAAGAGTTATCGTATCTATTATTTAACGATGAAAACTGGGCAAAATTTCTTAATTCTATTACTCAATTAGCACAAAAATACTCTGTAAAAATTAAAGTCATTGACAATAAAGTCAATGAGCCAAGTATTCAAAAAATTGAACAAATATTAACCCTCAAAGTTGATTTTGCAGGTAGCTTTGCCAATACAATGAAATTTATGAACGCCATTGAGGAGAGTGAATTGGTTGTTGATATTTATGAGCTCAACTGTACGGGTAAGAAAAATATTGAAGGACAATTTAATATTGCTGTTTGGGGGATGAAATATTGAAAATATTACTAAAAACAGTGCTCTGGTCTTGCCTATGCTTCACACTTTTAAATGCGAAAGAGAGTCTTTCCCTTGGGAGTGAAGTTAAAGAGTATGATAAAATTTTTGAACGAATTGCTGAGCGAAGGGTAGGTGCAGATGTCATTATGATTGATAAACTTGAAAATCCTTTTATTAGTGTAAATACAGATCAGAATAGTAGTGATGGCAACGAGACAGTACAAACTACCGTTTTTATATTGGAAGCGACATTTGATCAAAAAGCAAAAATTAATGGAAATTGGTACAAAAAAAATGATTTGGTTGGTTCCTTTAAGCTGATAAGAATTACCTATAACAGTGTTACCCTCCAAAATGAAATTGAAAAAAAAGAACTTGAAATAAGGACAAAAGATGAGAGCAATGTTAAAATACTTTCCAAATAACATTATTGCAATAGCAACGGTATTGGCTATCGCACTACTTTCGCCCATTCAAGCCGCCGAAAAAAGTAAAGCATGCGAGTATCGAACCTTTAATATTAAAACCAATAACAAAGCAACAGGGGCAGAACTCCTAACAGAACTTGCAGAAGTATGTGATTTTAGCATTGTCGTCAAAGATACGGAAGCCGAAAAAGCACTTGCAAAAAATCTTAATGGTGTCAATATTAAAAATCTCTCTCTCGATGAAGTGTTTCAACTCATCATTCAAGACAATGACCTTTTTTATGTTTATGATAAAAACTACTTAAAAGTTTCTGCACTGAGTACCAAGTCTTTTAAAGTTGATTATATCTCTTCCATTCGTGAAGGAAAAGCCATAATTAACGCTTCAGTCGATGCAACTCCCGTTGAATCCACAGGGAGTGGTGGTACAAAAAACACAACAGCTCAAAGTCAAAACTCTATCTCTTCTAACGAATCATTCGATTTTTGGAAAACAATTTCAATAGAACTTACCTCCGTTTTAAACACGGGAGGAGAAAGCTATAAAGCATCTTCACCTATCATCAATGCAAATGCTGGCATGATAACAGTAACAGCGACCAAAAAACAGTTGGATCGCGTTTCTGATTATATTGATCTACTTAAAGACAGGCTTCATAGGCAAGTGCTCATTGATGTCTCGATTATTTCAGTTGCCCTTAGTAGTAGCAATAAAACAGGTGTTGATTGGAGCAAGTTTTCTTTGAGTTTTGGTAGTAATTCTATTTTCAACAATAGCAATCAAGGGACTTTATCATCAAGTAATCCAAACACTCTGTATAATTCTGCAAGTACTGGTACAGCTAATGCATCAAGCAATCTTAATAGTTTAACTGTCGTGAATGACGCCGTTTTTTCAGTAGCAGGGTTAATTGATTTTCTAGGTTCAACCGGAGATACTAAAGTGGTTTCCAGTCCAAAAGTTTTGACAATGAATAACCAACAAGCATTGATCACGGTGGGAGATAACGTCAATTACCGTATACCTGAAGATACAACCAATACCGCAACGACAACAACAACACTTACAACAACGTATACAAATTATTCTATTTTTATTGGGGTTCTCCTTAATATTACACCTGAAATTTCAGAAGAGAATGAGATTATCTTACGTATTAATCCTTCCGTTAGTAACTTTAAGTACTCAGATGATGATGCCAAAACAACTAACCCTAGAGAAATTGCTCCCGATACTCAAGAGAAAAAGCTCTCTACTGTTGTCAAAGTTAAAGATGGCAGTACTATTATTTTAGGAGGTCTTATCGCTTCAACCAAAGGGAAAGCGGAAAGCAGTGTTCCCCTTTTAAGTAGTATTCCTCTCTTAGGAGAAGCTTTTAAACATTCTGCAGACACCATAGCAACCAGTGAACTTGTTTTTGTGATTACCCCTCGTATCATTGGAATCAAAGGGACAGATAAAGCAACGCTCAAAGATCTCGGGTATAGTCAAAGAATATATGAATAACCAATACAGTGATCTCAAAGCCATATTTGTAGATGGCGAAATCTTTGATTATGTTAATTTGGACAAGTCTGCAACGACGTATACTAAATTAGTTCAGACTCTGGATAAACCTTTAAAACTCATTTTATTTTATGGAAAACCAGGAACAGGAAAAACATTTTTACTGCAAAAAATCTATAATGATTTAAAGTCAAAAAAACGCATTATTTTTTTCCCACGTCCTTTCTTTGAAGAAAAGATTTTTATTAAAGCGCTTTATGAACATATTTTTGGAAAAACTTCTCCCGAATTCTCCAATTACAATGAATTCTTAGCGCTTCTTGGTAAATATATTACCTCTACGGATATGGCTATAACAGTCTTAATTGATGAAGCACAGCTCTATCCAACCGATCTCATTGAAAAGATTCGTCTTATGGCGGATTCAAGGCTTTTTAAATTTTTATTTACCGTACATAAAACAGAAAAAGAGGATGTTTTAGCCAAAGATTATTTTCAAACTCGTATTTGGGAAACAATCGAAATTGACAATGCCTCACAAAGTGAAATTAAAACATACATTGAGAAAAAGCTTCTTTTTCATAATCGATTTGAATACCTTTCTCTTTTTAAAGATCATCACTATAAACTCATTGTAAAACTCACAGGTGGAAATTTGAGAACCATTAATAAACTGATGTACAAGCTTTTTGAAATCTTAGAGTATTATGATGAACATAAACCATCCGCCATTAAAAGTAATGCTTTACATGTAAAATATCTTGAGATGGCAGGTATTAGTTTAGGGATGCTCCATGCTTAATGCAAATGAAATTGTTGAGCTTGAAAAGAAAGTTTTCAAATATAGAATGAAGCAACGTCTGCACTATGTTATTTTCATTGCTCTCTTTCTCATAGTGACACTGGGCGGATTCTTTTTATATCCTATTTTTACAACGTTTATTCATCCAAATGAGAAGAGTAGTCCAATAATTCAACAACTACCTCAAGCCAATTCGGGAGAGAGTAATACGTCTATCGTAACACCTCTTGAAACAAATACGACAACAAAAGATACGTCTATTACTTCAAATATACAAAAAAAAGAGGAAATACTGTTTTTACAACTGCCCATCATTGGCAAAAACACTCCAGAGAAGAGAGAGTCGTACTTACCCGAACCTATAGAGAAAAAGAAGAGTTTTGGGATACAAGAAGAAGAACTTGACAACAGAGTCCTTACGCGTAAAATGCCTGCAAATCTTGATGATGAAAGTTTTTACCGTAGTAAAGATGAAAAAATAGATACCGCCCTGCTCCCACCGCCTCTTTTGGAAGAACCAAAACAAAAAGGGATCATTAAGATTGAAACACATGAAGTCAATTCTATTCAATACCTTAAAGAAAAATTTGAAAAAACACACAATATTACCTTTGCGCTGATGCTTGCAGAAGAGTACTACCTTGCAAAAAACTACAATGAAAGTAATAAATGGGCACTTATTGCCAATAATGCTGATTCTGAAAACGAGAAAAGTTGGATATGGTTTGCTAAATCAAAAATAAAATTAGGTCATAAAGAAGATGCTGCGCTTGCCCTTAAAGCTTATTTGAAAAATAATAAATCACAAGCAGCACAAAGCCTTTTAAATCAAATCAATGTTGGAGAAGTCATTGATTAAGCAGATAAGGGTTCTTGCTTTGATAAATGGTACAATAGCCAAAATTCATAACTGATGGTAGAAACAATGAACGATATTACAACTAGCCTATTAACTTATCTTATTCACAACCGTATTATCGATGAAAACAGTGCCACCAAAATCAAAGAAGAGATCAAGCAAAATAGCCATAAAGTTTTGGGTGAAATTCTTTTAGAAAACAATTTTTTTACAAAAGAAGATCTGCTAATTTTAGTTATTGAGTTCTTTAAAAAAGGTTACCTGACATTAGAAGATGTTAATGCCAATTTTGCCATTGATAGTGAAAAATTCTTACAAGCTTTGGCTAAAAATCTTAATTACGAATACCTTGATCTTGATTCGATAGACATTGACTACCGTCTTGCCTCAAAACTACCATTTGCACAACTCAAAAAATATAAAGCATTGCCTATTCGTGAAGATGAGATCAATATTTTCATAGCCCTTAAAGATCCGATGGACATCAATGCACAAGAAGGTGTTCAGCGAATATTCCCACGAAAATTACTTAAAATCATTATTGCAGAACCTTCACAAATCGATAAATATCTTGTTAAAATGGAGCTTGGAGAGAGTATTAAAGGGCTTATTGGAGAAATTCGCAAAGAGATTACGTCCAGTGCTGCTGAAAATCCTCAAGAGTCATCCGGTATTTTAAAACTGATTGAGATTATTCTTAAAACTTCCATCCTTGCACGGGCGAGTGATATCCATATTGAACCAACTGAAAACAACTGTATTGTTCGTAGCCGAATTGACGGAATGCTCACGGAAACATTTATTTTTGATAAAGATATCTATCCACCGCTTGCTTCACGTATGAAACTTCTTTCCAATATGGATATAGCAGAAAAACGAAAACCTCAAGATGGACGTTTCTCCGCTACGATTCTTGGACGTGAGTATGATTTTAGGATTTCTGCACTTCCTACGATTAATGGTGAGTCCATCGTTATTCGTATCTTGGATAAATCTAAGGTGATGATTAAAATTGAAGATTTAGGCATGCAACCAGCAACTTATGCCAAATTTGCCCAAGCAATGCGCACACCCTATGGGATTATCTTTGTCACGGGACCTACAGGAAGTGGTAAAACAACAACCCTTTATGCAGCACTGAACGCTATCAAAAGTGTACAAAGTAAAATTATTACGGTTGAAGATCCTGTGGAGTACCAACTTACTTTAACACAACAGGTGCAAGTCAATGAAAAAGCAAACCTTACCTTTGCTTCAGCCCTGCGTTCTATTTTAAGACAAGATCCTGATATCATTATGATTGGTGAGGTTCGTGATACAGAGACCCTTCGTATTGCTGTTCAAGCAGCACTCACAGGTCACTTAGTGTTTTCAACACTCCACACCAATGATGCTATTAGTGCAGTTACGAGAGTGGTGGATATGGGAATAGAACCTTATTTGATGAGTGGCTCTTTAATTGCGATTGAAGCACAAAGATTGGTGCGTAAACTCTGTCCTTATTGCAAAACAAAGTACACACTTCCAAAAACTGCATTAGATGAAATTCAGATGATGCTACCAGAGAATTATCAATTTTATAAACATAATGGGTGCGAAAAGTGTTCGCAAACAGGCTATTTGGGCCGAGAAATGATCTCTGAAATTTTGCCTATTAGTGAAAAAATTTCGAGTATGATTGCACAAGGTTCTTCTAAAAGTGATATAAAAGAGCAAGCAATTAAAGAAGGCTTTATGGATATGTATCAAGATGGTATTTTGCGAGCAGCGAACGGCATTACATCACTCGATGAAATTGCAAGGGTGGCAAAAGGATGAAGTACTTTGAAGTAAACTATCTTTTTAAAGGTCAAAAAACTAAAACCATTGTCAAATCACCCAATCGTGCAGATGCCATTGCCATTGCAAAAGTGAAAATTCCAGGTGTCATTATCAATGTTAAAGAGACTTCTGCACCACTTGAAGACCAACTGAGCGAATTGAAAGCACAACTTTTTGGTGCACTCTTTCGAAAAAAAATCAAAATGCCAAATCTCATTGCGGCCATTAGGCAACTGAGTGTTATGACAGATGCCGGTATTTCTATTCATGACAGTGTTAAAGAAGTCGCAAGTGCGACTGTCGATAAAACACTCCAAGAGATTTTCAACAGTGTCAATGATGACCTGAATTCTGGGCTAAGCCTTACCCAAGCGCTCATGGGTTATCGAGAAGAAGTAGGTGATGTCACACTTGCTCTTGTTGAACTGGGTGAAAGTACCGGTAACATGGCAGAATCCTTGGAAAAACTCGCAGAGATTCTTGAAGAAATTGAAGAAAATAGACAGAAATTTAAAAAAGCGATGCGCTATCCTATTACCGTTGTGATAGCTATTGCCATTGCCTTTTCTATTTTGATGGTTTATGTTGTTCCTAAATTTAAAGATATTTTTTCAAAGCTCAAAGCAGAACTTCCTCTTCCAACAAAAATACTCCTTTTTATGGAAAATATTATTAACAATTATGGTCTGTATCTGCTTGTCGCCATTGTTGGAACCGTTATCCTCTTTAAATATCTACTGGTTCACAATGAAGAGTTCAAAAAACAGTATGACCAATATGTGCTAAAGCTTTATCTTATTGGTAATATCATCTTTTATGCGACACTCAGTCGTTTTTGCCTTGTTTTTACGGAGCTGATTCGTGCGGGTATTCCTATTGCTGATGCACTTGATACGGCACTGTTAACCTTAGAAAATACTCATCTTAAAAAAAGACTCTCTGCTGTGAAAATTTCGGTGCAACGGGGTATCTCTCTGACTGAATCCTTCCGAGATACAGGGCTTTTTGAAGGAATGCTGATTCAAATGATTCAAGCAGGTGAACAGAGTGGTACACTGGATAAAATGCTTGAAAAAGTAACCAATTATTTTAAATCACGCTTCAATCAAATTATTGATAATATTGCAAGTTATATTGAACCTATATTGCTTGGATTTATAGCAGGAATGGTACTTCTAATGGCACTTGGCATCTTTATGCCAATGTGGGATATGGCTAAAGCCGTTAAATCATAGGTGCTAATCTGTTGACCTACACGTATTTTACATGTAGGTCAACAGATGTTTAAAACTCTTTAGGAATCGTACAATCAAGTTGGTCTTTAAACTTCTCTTGTGAAAACTCAATAAGCTCTTTTTGCCCTATATTTGCAATCAAACATAAAGCACCTAATTTTTTACACCATAAACGTTCCACTTTAATGCGGTAATCGTCTTCTTTTACCTTCGTGTAAATGCTCCAACTACGGATACTTTTTTTCTCTTTATATTCTAAAATATCAATAATCTCTTTATCGTCAATTTTACGATCAATAACAGAGCGCAGTTGTGTCTCATTTAAACCTAAACGCCATGCTTTATAGCCAATAACGATCGCACGTGCGCGGTTTGGGGTATTCGTTTTGAGTTTATCAAAGCTAACACCAAAATATTTAAGTGCCACGATAATATCTTTGGCTTTAAAAATTTTGTCTCTTTCAATAAACTTCGGAGGGTTAGTACTTTCCAATCAATATCCTTTAGTATAAATGCATTAAAATGGCCAAATGGTTTCCATAAATTTAGCTCCCCATGGCCTTGTTGTTGTCTGATCAATGTCACCTTCTGTTTTATACAGAATCTTAGCATCAGCAATGAATTTTGAATCGATATTATTATTTTTATCAATATCATAAGGGCGAATCACACCACTGACTTGAATAATCTGCATTTCTCCATTAATCAGTAGCTCTCGGCTTCCTTCAATAAAGTAATGTCCATTATTTAAGATTTTAATAATTCGCGCAGAAATAGTGGTTGTAAAACTCTCATTGCGTGTATTACTCCCGTTGCCCGTAAACGAGTTATTTGATCCTGTCGTAAAACCAATATTTCCTAATGTATTAACCTGTCTAGAAACATTCCCTAAAATACCATTTCCAGCCGTTGTGACACCTGCCCCAAGAGCATCACTACTCTGTTTGGTAAGTGCTTTTTTGCCTGTAGAGGATTGTATCGTGCTTTCTGAAATCGTTATTGTCACAACATCATTGAGGTGCATCGCTTTAAGATCAGAAAATAAAGGATTGTCACCTTGTCCAAATAAACTACCTGGGTTTGGTGCTGTTGCTTCATTAACACGCGATGGGGTTTCATCCACATACACAGGTGCTTTCATACTGATCTTTGGATCGGCGGGATGCACGGAACATCCTACCAAAAAAAGAGCGGTTACAAAGCTACATGTAAGAACTCTCATATAACTCCATTTTATTCTATTTTTTACCATTATACTATAAAATACACTCTCTAAAGCAAATTAAGTTCCAAGGGAAAAAGATGTCACAACTTAAAACAAAACTCCAAGATGATCTCAAAGAGGCAATGAAAACGAAAGACAATTTTAAACGTGATGCCATCCGTTTTTTAATGAGTGCACTCAAGCAAATTGAGGTTGATGAACGTAAAGAGCTTAGTGATGCCGATATAATCAAAATCATCCAAAAATCACTTAAACAACGTGATGATGCCGCAACTGCTTTTAAAGCCGCTGATCGTATGGATCTTTATGAAAAAGAGAGTGCTGAAGCTGTTATTTTAAAATCCTATTTGCCCCAACAACTCGATGATGAAGCGTTAAAAGTGATCATTCAAAAACATATTCACACCAGTGGAGCAACGAGCCTTAAAGAAATTGGTAAAATTATGGCTGCTGTTCTTGCAGAGTGCGAAGGCGTGGCAGATGGTAAACGCATTAATGCTATCGCTAAAGAGCTCCTCAGCTAAGCAAAGAGGTTTACATGTAAAAGATTTTTTTACATGTAAACCTGATATAACTAGCGATGTTTTTCAATCATTTCCAAAGTCTCAATCGCAATCTCTAGCTCTTCGTTTGTCGGAATCACAAGGATTTTTACTTTACTATCCGGTGCGCTAATTTGCATAATATCACTGGAGCGCATTTCATTGAGTGCTGGATCAATTTTAATACCAAAATTCTCCAAATTTTCACATGCTTTAAGACGAACAGCACTTGCATTTTCACCAATACCACCGGTAAAGACGATACAATCAACCCGACCCAAAACAGCGCTGTAGGCACCGATATATTTTTTTAAACGATAATCAAACATATCACGGGCAAGTTTAGCCTTTTCGTCGCCCTCTTCATCTGCTAGGCGGGTAATTTCACGCATATCATTGCTTCCACAGATTCCTTTTAAACCACTCTCTTTATTGAGCATTTTATCCAGTTCATCCAGTGTCAGTCCACGTTTACGGGCTAAATAAAATACAATAGCAGGATCCAGATCCCCGCTACGTGTTCCCATAATTAAACCTTCGAGTGGCGTTAATCCCATAGAAGTATCCACACTTTGACCATTTTCAATGGCCGCAACACTTGCGCCATTGCCTAAGTGAAGGGTAATAGCATTAAGGGTATTTACGTCTTGGTTTAAATATTTTGCAGCTTCTTTTGTGACATAAAAATGGGATGTTCCATGAAACCCATAGCGACGAATACGAAGCTCTTCATAATATTTATAAGGAATAGCATACATGTACGCATGTTGTGGCAAAGTAGAATGAAATGCCGTGTCAAAAACAGCCACTTGTGGTACATTGGGACTTTGGTGTACCGAGACTTTCATACCGGCTAAATGACCAGGATTATGCAAGGGTCCTAGCGGAATCAAACGCTCAATTTCGGACATAACATACTCGTTTACCATCGCAGGTTCTTGAAAAGAGGCTCCTCCTTGAACCACGCGATGCCCTATTCCATCGAGCTCATTCAGATCGTGAATGACACCGGAATGAATCAACGCCTGACTCATCCATTTAAGGGCTTCATCATGATCAGGGATGGGGCATTTTTGCTCTCGTTTATGCTCAACATCATCAGCATCTTTGTATTTAATTTTAGCCATTGACTCTTTTTCACCAATTTGCTCAATGATTCCACTGGCTAAGACAGCATTATTGGCCATGTTAAAGAGTTGATATTTAACAGAAGAACTACCTGCGTTTAAGACTAAAATTTTCACTTATTTTGCTCCTTCGTTGGTTTGTGCTTGAATGGCGGTAATGGCTACGGTATTGACGATATCAGGGACTAAACATCCACGACTCAGATCATTGACAGGTTTTCTAAGCCCTTGTAATACAGGCCCAATAGCAACGGCACCAGAGCTTCGTTGAACCGCTTTATAGGTGTTATTTCCCGTATTAAGATCGGGGAAGATAAAGATGGTTGCTTCACCCGCTACTTTACTGTTGGGTAGTTTTGTTTTCGCAACACTTGGATCAATGGCAGCGTCATATTGAATGGGGCCTTCAACCATTAAATCAGGGCGTGTCTCTTTTACAATAGAAGTAGCCAATCGTACTTTTTCAACCTCTTCACCTTTACCTGAATCACCTGTTGAGTATGAGAGCATTGCAATTTTAGGTTCAATACCAAACATCATTGCTGTATCGGCAGAGGAGATAGCAATTTGTGCCAGTTCTTCCGCATTCGGGTCTTGATTGACCGCACAATCGCCATACACTAAAACACGTGTATCCAAACACATAAAAAAGAGACTGGATACAATGGAAATACCCGGTTTGGTTTTAATAATCTGAAGGGCTGGACGAATCGTCTCTTGGGTGGTGTGAATCGCACCTGAGACCATACCATCCGCATAACCTGTATAGACCATCATGGTTCCAAAATAATTTTTCATCATCATACTATCGCGAGCGACATCTAAACTCAAACCTTTGGCTTTACGCATCTCATAAAAGGAGGTAACAAACTCTTCCATAAGAGGGGAATTTAAAGGATCAATAATCGTTGCTTTACTAATATCGAGCCCAAGGCTTGCACTTTTTTGGCGTACCTCTTCTTCGACACCTAAGAGAATAATATCTGCAACATCACGACGCAATAAAATCTCTGTTGCGCGTAAAATGCGCTCATCATTACTCTCAGGCAAGACAATTTTTTTACGATCTTTTCTGGCGCGTTCAAAAAGAGCATACTCAAACATAATCGGTGTAATAGAACTTTTTGATGATTCGGTATCAATACATTTTTCAATCTCTTCGGTATTGACATTAGAAGAGAAAAGTCCCATTGCGAGAGCAATTTTTCGGACACTTTGCGGTGTAATGGTTGCTGGAACTTTCGCAACATTGACAGCCGTGTCAAACGTGCCATTATCCACACTTAAAATCGGGATAGAAAGATCTTTAAATCCCGCGATAAGTTTGTTAATTGATTTATGAGGCATCATGCCAGCTGTCAGTAAAATACCGGAGATATTGGGATAATTGTTTGAAAAGACAGTGCTCAGACACCCAACAATAATATCCGATCTGTCTCCTGAAGTGATAACCAAGTCGCCATCTTCGATGTATTCTAAGAAATTATCAAGTTTCATTGCAGCAATTTTACTCTGCTTTACCACGCGTCTTAGATCTTTTTCATCCCCGTAAATATGAACACAGCCTAGCTCTTTTTTGATTTCGGCTACGGTTGGAGTATCGAGTTCTGGAACTTCAGGTAAAAAGTACAGGGGAGCACATTGCAATGACTCTTTTTTTGAGAGAATTTTGAGTGCTTCGGCTTCCGTTTCACCTAAGCGATTGACAAAGGTTGCAAAATGTTGACACCCTGCCCCTTTAATCGCTTCTGCTTCAATCAAAATCTCATCCATAACTTCTCTCACACTCTTATTTTTGCCCTTAAGGACGCCGATAAAAGGGCTGCTGAGATTTTTTGCAATGGAAAGATTGATGTCAAAATCAAGAGCCTGAGAAAAGTTGGATTGATTTAACCCTTCAATGAGGACAAAATCGTACTGATTTTCTAATATTTTGAGTTTATCAATGAGATTTTCTAAAACATGATTGAATTTGTTTTCTGCAATTAAACTTTCAACTTCATGCACAGTGTAACCATACGTATCTTTATAGTCCATTTTCAAAGCATAATATTCGAGCATAAAATCGATGTCTTTATCGGTTTTAGTACCATCTAAAATCACAGGTCTAAAAAAAGCAACTTTACCAAGACGCCCTTTTAATAGTTCCATAATGCCCATCGCTACGATCAAACTGCCCGCTGCTGGTGCAAGCGATGAGATATACAAACTCTTCGTTTTCATCTCACTCCTTTTAAATTAATGGCTCATCATACTTTAGAACAGATAATAGGAATATAAGAAAAGAAGTTTTTTAGATAAAACTTGGTGCATCATTAGAGAAAAGTATCACATCACCCGCATACGTTTGCTCCGCTAAGGTCGCTTGGAGTTTCGATTTATCGGAAATAATTATTTTTTGCGCTTTAGAAATATTTTCGTGTAAAATCGTAACATTCGTTTTGCCTGTAATCAAGACAAGATCAAAAATGTCATCTATTTTTTTGGCAAGGGTTCTATTGGCCTCTTCACTGCTTTCAACAATACCGGGAGTGATGATGACTTTCCGCCCAAGATGGGTTGCAACAAGCTCATAGGAGCTCAGCATGCCTTCTAAATTGCCATTGTAGCTATCATCAATGATCAGTTTACCACCCGCCTCTATTTTTTGCAGACGATGCTCCACGCCTTGCAGATTGGCAACGGCATTTTTAATCACGTCAAGGCTGAGTCCTAAGGAAAGTGCAACATGAACAGCAGCAGCAATATTGATGGCATTAAACGCGCCTAAAAGTTTACATGTAAAGTGCTCTTTAACCCCATCAATCATCATTGAAAAATGAAGTCCCTCGAGTGTTGCATGAACATCACTGAGTTCAGCTCCAAACGAGCTAATGGTCCGCGTTGGCTTAATGTTAGCACTCTCATGAACAAAAGCCCTCTGCAGTCGTGTTGAATTGATCATCTCCATTTTGGTGTTGCGAATATTTTCAAGTGTTTTAAAATACTCAATGTGCTGTTCACCAATGCAGCCCACTACCGCAATATGAGGATTGACTAATCGCGCAATTTCATCAATATCGCCACGTGCTCTTGCTCCTGCTTCAACGATATAGACATCGCATTCCGTAGGAAGAGATTCATTGATGTCTCTCATAATTCCACCAAGCGTATTGACACTTCGAGGTGTTTTATACACTTTGAGTGTGCTACTTAAAATATCTGCTAAGAAGTTTTTAATGCTCGTTTTACCATAACTTGCCGTAATAGCAACGACTTTAAGCGCTTCATGACTCATTAATTTTTTATGAGCCGCTTTTTTAAACCCCTCAAAGAGTATTTTCTCATAGATCATACTCGCACCTTGAGCGATGAGCAGCGGAATAATAATGCCAAGTTTGAAGCAAGAAGCAAGGGCAAAACACAAAATATCTTGAAAAAGTGTCGCTAAAATCAAGAAGAGGAAAAAACGTTTAACGCGTGCCGTCCAAACTAATTTTTTATCCATCTTCCTTTGCCAAACAAAAAGAAGTGTTAGATAGAGCGCAACAAAAGCGTAAAGCGCGATGCCTTCTAAAAGATAGTAACCTATTAGGGGGAGTGCAAAAAAGTAGAGATGCCAGTCATACCGATTATAATGAAAAACAAGACGCTCAAGTCTATAACTATACCACTGCATTGCAATGATAAAATAAAATCCCATTCCTAACATAAAACTAAGATGTACAACACTTAAAATGATTTGATCCATAGCACCTATCTCTTTTCAAACGTATCAAAGGTGATTGCATCGACCTTTTTACATGTAATATCTTTCACCACTGAGAACAGTGTTCCATCGTATAACTTGCTGATAAAAAATTCTAACTCTTCTTCATATTCAGCATTAAAGACCACTTCAACACTGCCATCATTAAGATTTTTAACATATCCAACATAATTCAAAGCGTGCGCCATACCAACCACAAAACGACGATAGCCAACCCCTTGAACACGCCCTGTAACATTTAATAAATAGGTATTCAAAATCCAAACTCCCCAATAGTTTTTTCAATCTCTTTGGCTTGTTTGATAAAAAAGAAGTGATCGCCATCCATTGGATAGAAGTGACTTCCTTTAATGAGGGCATGCATTTTTTCTCCACTGGATAGAGGGGTCGCCCTATCCTCTTTACCCCAAAACAAAAACGTTTTTGCTTTACATGTAAAAAATAGCTCACTCAAATCTTCGTTCACAACACGTTTGAGAATTTCATACATAATATCGCTCATTCCCTCCACATCTTTCGTGGCAAACAACCGGTAAAAAGAGCGCGGCGCAAAGGGTTTTAGCAGTTTGAAAAGCGCTATTTTGAGTCGGACTTTCAGTGATTTTGGAGCAATAATGCCGGCACTGGAGAGTAAAACCAAAACTTCGGGTTCAAGTAAAGTAGCCACTTTACCGCCAAAAGAGTGTCCAACAATGATCAGAGGCTTTACATGTAACGCTTTCAAAAAGACCTGAACAATGTCCATATACGTTTTGGTATCGATTGCAAAATCAATGGAAGAAGCCCCAAACCCAGGGAGGTCAAGATAGAGATGCTGATACGAGGGAAAGCACTTGCCAAACGCCTGCTTCATAATCTCTTTATTGCTACCCCAACCGTGCAAAAACAAAATGGTCTGTGGTTGATTTTGATTCAATAGCTCATATGAAAGGGTATACGTAGTGTTATGAAATAAGATATCTTTCTTAGCCATCACTCTTCTTTTTCGTACTGGCGTAGATTTTTTCCAAAATATGAACGGCTTCGCTCATTTTTTCGTATTCGTCCACCGTGATCATCACCGCTTCAAAACGGTTATTTTTCACGATGACGATACGTTTATTTTGACCTTTACTGAGGCTTCCTAAGACGGAGCTAAAGTTGCGTACCATATCTGTCGCAGTCATTATCTCATTTTTAGCGTAGGTCATGTACAACCCTTTGTGCAAAATTTTATGTAATATCTTACATAAACAACACTGTTACTTCCCTTTAGCGGCTTGAATCGAGTTAATATAACGGTACTCTTTACGCATCGTAATGTTTTGAGGCAAATGCTTTGAAAGTGCCTTAATCACGCTATCAAAATCATCAAAAAGATAATTCGCCATACTCCCAGGGATCGGATTGATCTCGTTTAAGTAGGTTTTACCCTCTATCACAAAGAAATCACAACGAATGAGTGCCCCTATAAAGAGTGGATCATACAGCTTCACAAAGGCATCACGAATGCCCGCTTCCTCTTTCGCATCCAATGTCGCTTCATTCACTCTTTTGGTACGTGAGAAGTCCAAATATTTTTTATCAAAATCTAAAAATTCCTCTTTTTGAGGCTCTTCAATAATGGAAAATTGGAAGGTATTTGTTTTACACCCCGCAAGGTTATACTCTTTAACACCACTGATGAAGGGTTCTATTAAAACCGTGTCATCAAATTCAAAAGCAACATCCAGTGCATACGCCAGCTCTTTTTCTTCTTTAACAATACTAATGCCAATAGAGCTTCCAAGACGAAGAGGCTTAATAATAAAAGGGTACGGAATTCGAATGAGCTCACTACTCCCTTTACGAAGCGCTTGATAATCAAGTACATTCACACCCACTTCTTGTGCATAAAGTTTGGTAAAAAGTTTGTTATAACTAATACAACTTCCCTCGGTTCGTGGACCAATGTAAGGTACGCCAAAAAAATCAAGCATTGAGCTTAGTTTTCCATCTTCACCGTCTCGGCCATGAACAAGATTGATCATCACATCAAAAGCGATTTTCTCTTCGCCCAACATTTTCTTAGCGTAAAAACCACCAAGTTTTAGAAAAAGCATTTTGTCTTTTTTATACTCACCACTGCTAAAGCGTTTCGAAGTAATTTTATCGGTTGGAATAAGGTAAAAATTGCGTTCATAATCACAAAACAGATAGACAATTTCACATTTTAGGACTTTTTTAAGCGCAATGGCACTCACCACGCTAATCTCATGTTCAAAACTTTGGGCGCCAAATAAAACGGCTACAGTCATTTTCTTCCTTTATTTAACTAAGCTTTCTAAGAGCTTCTTTGATCAGTGTTTGGGTATCAACCCCTTGGCACGTACTCAGTGCTTTTTTAATCATCTCTTTTTTAAATCCAAGACTTTCAAGAGCCAATGAAGCTTCAATCATACTCCCAGAACTAGGATCGTCACTGTTTAATTGCAATGAAAAATCACTCAGTTCCACTAAAATACGTTTCGCACTTTTCGGGCCAATGCCAGGAACTTTTTGAAAGGCTTGCACATTTTGGCTTATTAAGGCTTGTGCAAAATCATCCGGACTCAATGTTGAACAGACCGCCAAAGCCGTTGAAGGGCCAATACCATTGAGTTTAACCAATGTATCAAAGACTTTTTTCTCATTTTCATCGATAAATCCATACAAACTGTGCTGATCTTCCCTGATAATTTGGCTTACATGTAAAGCAATCTGTTCGGTTGTAATTTTTCCAATGCAGACCAATGAGACAAACACTTTATAGGTCAACCCCGAAGCTGTTTTAATATAAACAAACGTCATCTCTTTTTTGACAATATGCCCTTCAATACCGACGATCATTTACTATACTCCGCTGAGCGCATCACTCTATGTTCGCCATTGCCCATATCTTTGAGCATAATCTCTCGTACAATTTCATGCTCCTTTGGATTGTAGGTGATATCTTTAGGCGGAGAGATAAGCCTAAAGCGCACTTCATTAAACTCTTTCCATGCAGAATGGTTAATAATCTTGGCAGCAAAGACTTTATTTTGGACTTGATTGAGCTCTTCTCGATACTCTTGCAACTCCTCTTTTTTGTCTTTAAAGGTCTGCAAAACTGTATTGTAGTCAATCACTTTTTCTTGAAAATCTTTAATCTTCGCAAAGAGTGTCACAGGAGGTTCTACCCCACTTCGCTTAAGCTCCAAAATCTTCTCTTTGACCATCTCTGCCATCGGTTTATTTTTATCAATAAACTCTTTTTTGGAACTAAGTTGCCTCGGATATGCTTTGAGTTCCTCTTCAAGTTTTTCGATTTTACCGTTAATAGAGTCTATCATCACATTAAACTCTTTGGTGACACTCGGATCAATAATAAATTTATTGTTTGAACCTTTGAGTTCAGTCACTTCCAATATCTCAGAAGCGGTAATCTTAGCGTTTGACATGAGATTATCAATTTTGACAATTTTTCCAATAATCTCACCACCAATCATATGTTTAACATGAACATTATCTCCGATAACTTTTCCACCCTCTAAGCGGTCAATTTCAATGTCCATCCCATTCGCTTCACCATGATGCACTGCAATAAAAATTTTATCGGCTTCAATGTACGAGCTCTGATGCGTTTGGCCACCAATTTCAGCAATTTTAGCCTTAATTTTTGCGCCACTTCCAATGTTTCCATCTACATGTACTTCCGTAGTTTCAACGCTCATTCCCGCGCCTATGGCATCTTTAAGAATGTCTTTTTCTTTGATGTTGATTTTAATGTTAGACCCCAAACTTGCATCAATTGAACCCGTTGATTTAAAGCTGATCTCATTAATTTCCATCTGGTCTTGAATGTCGTAAGTACCTTTGTCAAAATTGACATACCCACCACGAGTCGCAATGTATTTAATACTTGTTTCACTCTCTTTTTTAATTAAATTAGAGGTAATAACAATAGGAGCATCATTGGATTTACGAGGTTCCTTCACAGGAATAAATGCGCCTCTACAATTACGGCCAGGCGTTCCAAGTTGCGGTTTAATATACTCAATAATACACTCATCTTGATCAACCGCTAACACAAAACCACGTTTAGAATAATCTACTTTTCCATCGCTGCTTTTAGCATTAATTTTCTTTTTATAATGAAAAATAAGATCATCATTAATGGAAGGAACTTCATCCACACCTTGGCAGACAACAAAGGTATAATTTTGATCGATAATGCCGTTTACTCGGATATTGGCAACAATTTTTTTAATCTCTTTATACATATTCTGATCACGAATTCCCACTAAAATACCTGTTTTGATCTTCTTCATTTGAATATCTTGAATCATCTTCTCTTCAAGTTTTGAGGTATAGCGAACATCATTACTTTTCGCAATCATCGCAATAATTTTTGTCAGATTTTTATTACCGCTCAGCGTAATGTCAGGCAGAGGCGTGTGATCATCTTCTTGATCTATAATTTTATAAATCTCAACGCGATAGTGTTGAATAAATTTAAGATTAGGATTAAGTAAAAAATTATCATCGTATAAAAGCTTTTGTTCTTCTTCTGTCATCTCATTATTTTCACTCTTTTCATCACTGTAATAGGTCGTTGTACGAAGAAGTTTGAAAGAGAGTTCGGAAGGATTGAGATGGTTGGCAACCGCAACGTTTTTCAGCTCTTTGATGACATTTGTTGTGTCTATGACGATGGATTTAAATTCAGACGTTCCACCATCACTCTGCTTTGTTGCGTCCGTATTATTTCCCTTAATTTTGTCAAATAGCCCCAATGTGCACCTCTAAATAGATTTAAGTTGAGTTCTGAACCCGTGTGTTGTATATCGACCAAAGTTACATAAATGTTGCTTATCTTATCGAAAAATAGATAAAAATTTCGTTTAAACCATATTTGGATAGAATACCAAATGCTTATTAAATCATTTTTCACAAACAGTATTGGGACATTGGTCTCTCGAATTTTTGGTTTTATCCGTGATATGTTGAGTGCTTCTATTTTAGGAGCCAACATTTACAGCGATATCTTCTTTGTCGCCTTTAAATTTCCCAATCTTTTCCGCCGTATTTTTGCTGAGGGCGCGTTTACGCAGAGTTTTATTCCTAGCTTTATTAAAACGCCACGCAAAGCACTTTTTACCTATACTATTTTCTCACGATTTTTACTTTTCCTCATAATCTTTTCACTGATTGTCACTCTTTTTAGCGAATTTTTTGCCAAAATTATTGCCTTTGGTTTTGACGATGAAACCATAGCGCTTTCAGCACCCTTTGTTGCTATCAATTTCTATTACTTACCGCTTATCTTTTGTGTGACGCTTTTTGGCTCACTCCTTCAATACAAACACCATTTTGCCGTTTCCGCTTTGTCGACAGCACTGCTGAATATTGGCATGATAGGCGCACTCCTTCTCTTTCAAGGATGCGATCGTAAAACGATTGTTTATGCTCTAAGTTACGGCGTTTTAGTGGGTGGAGCGCTTCAAGTGATTGCCCATCTTTTTGCCCTTAAAAAAGAGCGTTTTTTTAAATTTTTAGCGCTTGGTTTTAAATACCGTCACAAGAGAGATGCTGCACTCGAAGAGAGCAATAAAAGCTTTAATCGCTCTTTTTGGCACTCGGTTATTGGCAATTCAACCCCTCAAATTGTCTCTTTTGTTGACACAACACTGGCAAGTTTTTTAGTCACAGGAAGCATTAGTTATCTCTACTATGGAAACCGTATTTTTCAGCTTCCTCTGGCTCTTTTTGCCATTGCCCTAACAACGGGAATTTTTCCAAGAATTAGCCGACTGCTTAAAGCCGAAAAAGAAGATGAAGCTTCACGTTTACTCTCGCAAGGTTTTTGGATTTTAGCGTTCTTACTGACCACCTCTACGCTGGGTGGCTTTATTTTGAGTGATGAAATTGTTAAATTGCTGTTTGAACATGGCTCTTTTTCAACAGAAGATACGGCCAATACGGGGTTTGTCTTGGCGATGTATATGATAGGACTGATCCCATTTGGCTTGGCTAAACTCTTCTCACTTTGGCTCTATGCGGGCATGAGACAAAAAGAGGCAGCGATTATTGCGATGTATTCACTCATTGCCAATCTAATTTTCTCCTTTAGCCTCATTAAGCCTATGGGAGCAGCGGGGCTCGCCCTTGCAGGATCACTTTCAGCGTTTGTTCTGCTCTTCTTTACCCTGCGTTCTTTTGGGCTAGCAAAGTTTTTTGCTATACTATATAGTAAAAGATTAGTGATTTTAGTCATACTCCTTATCGTAGAATGGGGTGTATTACACTATGTGAAGGAACTTATGCATGTTTATTTATGATTCGGTACAGAAAAAAAAAGTACCGTTTATACCTCTCAAAGAGAAAAACGTTAAAATTTATGTCTGTGGACCAACCGTTTATGATGATGCCCATTTAGGTCACGCTAGAAGTGCTATCGCCTTTGATCTTTTGCGTCGTGTGTTTGTCTCTCTTGGTTATCATGTCACGTTTGTGAAGAACTTCACCGATATTGATGATAAAATCATTAACAAAATGAAAGAGAGTGGAAAGTCACTCGAAGAGATCACTTCGTTTTACATAGAACGCTACAAAAATGAGATGCACGCTTTACATGTAAACGACGCGGACATTGAACCTAAAGCGACGGAAACAGTCACCGAGATCATTTCGTTTATTGATACGATGCTCAATAGAAACGTTGCTTATGCAACCAGCGATGGTATCTATTTTGATACCTCTAAAGACACCAAATACCTCAGTTTAAGTCATCGTATGATCGAAGAAGATGCAAGTCAATCACGCGTTGAGCAAAAAGAAGAGAAAAAAGATCAAAAAGATTTTGCCTTATGGAAATTTTCAAAAGCCAATGAGCCAAGTTACCCTGCTCCTTTTGGCGTGGGTCGTCCTGGTTGGCATATTGAGTGCTCCGCGATGATCGAAAAACATCTGGCCAGCAGTGGTGATTTTCAGATCGATATTCACGCAGGGGGTGCCGATCTTCTCTTCCCACACCATGAAAATGAAGCCGCACAAACAAGGTGCAAGAGTGATCAAGAACTTGCGAAATACTGGATGCACAATGGCTTTGTAACAATTAGTGGTGAAAAGATGAGCAAGTCTTTGGGCAATAGCTTTTTCTTAAAAGATGCTCTTGCAATTTACAGCGGTGAAGTGCTCCGTTTTTACCTGCTTGCAACGCATTATCGTGCCAATTTTAACTTTGCAGAAGAAGACCTTTTAAACACAAAGAAACGTCTTGATAAACTGTACCGTCTGAAAAAAAGAGTCTTTGAAATAAACGAAGATGGTGTAATGGTAATGCCCAGCTTTAAAGGACAAATGCTAGAAGCATTAGAGGATGACTTAAATATTTCTAGAGCATTAGCAATTTTAGATAATATGATTTCACATTATAACGATAAAATTGATCAAAATCCAAAAGATAAAGTTGCAAAATTAGAGGCACATGCCAATTTACAATGGATAGAATCACTTCTTGGCATTGGGCTTTACAATCCTTACATGTACTTTCAAATTGGGGTGAGCGAGGCCGAAAAAACGGAGATTGAAGCGTTGATTGAGCAACGAACCGTTGCTAAAAAAGCCAAAGATTTTGCTAAGGCAGATGAAATTCGCACCCTCTTAGAAACCAAACAGATCCAACTGATGGATACCGCTAATGGAACACAATGGGAAAAGGGAAACTAAATGCTCGGAATTAAAGGTGTTTTAGCGCGATTTTTTCCTTTTTTTAAAGACTATATTCCCTATTTTCTTTTAGCCATTTTTGGAATGCTCCTCTCCAGTGGAGGAACAGCCTATTCTGCTTATTTGGTGAAACCTCTTTTGGATGAAATCTTTATCGCAAAAGATAAAGAGATGCTTCAACTTTTACCCTATGCTATTATTGCCGTTTATGCACTCAAAGAGGCAGGAAGGTATACGCAAGCGTACTATACAGCCTATATTGGACAAGATATTATTAAACGCTTCCGTGACATGATTTTGGAAAATCTTTTAAAATTAGACCTCACTTTTTTTCATGAATACCGAACAGGTGAGCTCATCAGTCGCAATACTAACGATGTTGAGCGTGTGAGAACCGTTGTCTCCAACCTTATTCCAGAATTCATACGAGAGACATTGACCATTTTTGGCTTAGTTGCTGTGGTTATCTATCAAAGCTCTGAGCTTGCTTTTTATGCTTTAATTATTATGCCTTTAGCCGTTTATCCGCTCAGTGTCCTTTCAAAAAAAATGAAAAAAGTTTCACGTCAGTCACAAGAAAAAGTTTCAGATATTACAGCAAAACTGAGTGAAATTTTTAACAATATTGAAATTATTCAAGCCAACAATGCGCAAGCGTATGAGCATGAACTCTTCAAAAATGATAATGAACGCTACTTCAAACTTACCATGAAATCCGTTAAAGTGAATGAACTGGTCAGTCCTATTATGGAGACATTAGGTTCCATTGGCGTTGCCGTTGTCATTATCGTAGGAGGACGTGAAGTTATTGAAGGTGCTATGAGCGTGGGCGCTTTTTTCTCTTTTCTGACTGCGCTTTTTATGCTGTATACCCCCATTAAAAAGATATCAGGTCTCTACAATAAAATGCAAGACGCTATTGTTGCGAGCGAGCGCATCTTCTTCTTGCTCGATCAACAACCTTCTATCACCAGTGGCGAAGCACGTATTCCTACAAAAATTGATACGATCTCTTTTGAACATCTTTCCCTTTCTTATGGTGAAAAACAAGCGTTAAATGATGTCAATCTTGAAGCAAAAGCGGGTGAAATGATTGCGCTTATTGGTGATAGTGGTGGAGGAAAAAGCTCACTCATGAACATGCTGATGCGCTTTTATGACCCCAGTGTTGGGAGTATTAAGATTAATGGGATTGATTTAAGAGAGTTTAATCTGCACGATCTGCGTCACAATATTGCCATGGTCACACAGCGCGTTTATATCTTTCACGATACCATTGCTGCGAATGTCGCCTATGGCAAAGAGATTGATGAAAGCAGAGTTATTGATTCACTTCAAAAAGCAAATGCCTATGAATTTGTGCAAAATCTTCCACTGGGTATTCATACCCATTTGGATGAATTTGGTACCAATCTTTCAGGCGGTCAACGTCAACGCATCGCCATTGCGCGTGCCATTTATACGAATCCGCAAGTGCTTATTTTAGATGAAGCAACCTCGGCTCTTGATTCGCACAGTGAACAAAAAATTACCGAAGCGATTGAAAATCTCATTCAAGATAAAATCACTTTTGTTATTGCACACCGTCTGAGCACCATTAAAAAAGCCGATAAAATTGCCCTTTTAAAGCATGGCAACATTTGTGCCATTGGCAGCAATGAAGAGCTACTTACAAACTCCAAAGAGTATCTAAAACTCAAAGGTCTGCAACACTAAAACTGCCTAAAAATCAACCATCTTTTATCTTTATTGGAGTATAATCGCGTACTTAATATTGAAGGAAATAGAAGATGTTTGATTCTTATGGTCTGATGAAAAAATTCATGTTTAACTTCTCTCCCGAAAATGCACACCATATTGCAGAATTTTTCTTTAAAAATGGCGCAAAATTTACACCTTTTATACTCTCTCCTTTAGCAGAGAATTTTTTTATTCACGATAAACGCCTTGAGCAACACATTTTTGGTAAAACATTTCTCAACCCATTAGGGCTGGGAGCTGGATTTGATAAAAATGCAACGATGATTAAAATGCTAACAGCGCTTGGATTTGGACACATTGAGTACGGTACGATTACTCCTGAGCCTCAAAGTGGCAATGCAAAACCACGGTTGTTTCGTTATGTCGAACAAGAGTCGATTCAAAATGCGATGGGATTTAACAATGAAGGCATGTACAAAGTAGGTAAACGACTCGAAGAGCTCTACCCTTTTGCAACACCATTGGGTGCAAATATTGGAAAAAACAAAACAACAACAGCCGAAAATGCGCTCAAAGATTATGAGAAGCTGATTAAGCGTTTTAAAGATTTGAGTGATTATTTGGTCATCAATATCTCTTCACCCAATACACCAGGACTTAGAGATTTGCAAAATGAGCAGTTTATTAAAGATCTTTTTGTCATGGCAAAAGAGCTTACATGTAAACCGGTTTTGCTAAAAATTGCACCCGATCTTGCGATTGAAGATGCGTTACATGTAAGCTCAACGGCGTTACAAAATGGTGCTGCGGGTATTGTAGCAACGAATACGACCATTGACTACTCCTTACTGCCTCATGCCAAAGATTTTGGCGGTATTAGCGGTAAAGTATTGTGTGAGAAAAGTTTTGCAATGTTTGAAGCACTCGCCAAAGAGTTTTATGGAAAAACAACCCTCATTTCCGTCGGAGGGATTGACTCAGCTGATGAAGCGTACCGAAGACTCAAAGCAGGAGCAAGTCTCATTCAAGTTTACACCGCCTTTATTTTCAAAGGTCCTTCGTTACTAAAAGCGATTAATTTAGGTATTTTAGAGCGTATGGAACGAGATGGGTTTAGTCATATTAACGAAGTTATAGGAAGCGATAGGAGATGATAACGTATGAGAAAAGCAATACTATTTTTAACATTTTTAGGAGCATTGATGGCTAATTCACTTCCTGAGCACTTTACCAAAACATTGGAGAATGGTCTTCAAATTGTGGTCATTCCTATGCACAATAAAAGTGATGTCATCACAACCGATATTTTTTACAAAGTCGGTAGTGGGAACGAAGTTATGGGAAAAAGCGGTATCGCCCATATGCTTGAGCATCTCAACTTTAAATCAACCAAAAACCTAAAAACAGGTGAATTTGATGAAATTGTCAAAGGATTTGGTGGCGTGAACAATGCCTCTACGGGATTTGATTCAACGCATTACTATATTAAAAGCTCGTCTAAAAACTTACCAAAATCATTAGAGCTTTTTGCCGAACTGATGCAAAATCTCAAACTGACCGATGAAGAGTTTCAACCTGAACGCAATGTGGTACTGGAAGAGCGTCTTTGGAGAACCGATAACTCTCCGATTGGGTACCTCTATTTCCGACTCTTTAACAACGCCTTTACCTATCATCCGTACCACTGGACACCGATTGGTTTTATTAATGATATTAAAAATTGGAGTATTGAAGACATTCGTAGTTTTCATGCCAAATATTATCAACCCTCCAACGCTATCGTCGTTGTTGCCGGTGATATTGAGCCGGAAGAGGTCTTTCGTAATGTTACTCAATATTTTGGTGAGATTAAAAATTCAACGCCCATTCCAGCAGCACATCACCAAGTTGAACCACAACAAGATGGCGCAAAGCGTGTGATGATTAAAAAAGAGAGCGAAGTTGAAATGGTGGCAATTGCCTACAAAATTCCTAACTTCGCACATGCAGATCAAGCTGCCCTCTCAGCACTAAGTGAACTTTTAAGCAGTGGTAAGAGCAGTAAGCTTCATCGAACACTCGTTGATGAAAAAAAACTGGTCAATCAAATCTATGGCTATGCCATGGAAGCGAAAGACCCTTCTGTCTTTTTATTTCTAGCGGTGTGCAACCCTGGCGTTAAAGCAGAAAGTGTTGAAACAGAGATTTTAAAAATTATTGAGAGTTTGAAAAAAGGTGATGTGAGCGATAGAGATATTGAAAAAATCAAAATCAACACTAAAGCAGATTTTATTCATAATTTGGAGAGTTCAAGCGAGCTTGCAACCTTGTTTGGTTCGTACTATGTCAAGGGCGATATTACACCATTGACATCGTATGAAGAGCGCATCAATGCGCTTAAGAAAGAGGATATCATCAAGGCTGTTAACACGTATTTGGTTCCACAATCATCAACGACCGTTATACTAAGAAAGGATTATTAACATGCAACAGGCGTTACAAGGAGCGATGACCGCGCTTATCACTCCGTTTAAAAATGGAAAACTCGATGAAGTTCAATTCGCAAAATTAATAGAGAGACAGATTAAAAATGGCATCGATGTGGTTGTACCTGTAGGCACAACCGGAGAGAGTGCAACACTCGATCATGACGAACACCGACGCTGTATTGAAATAGCCGTTGATGTCTGTTCTCATAGTGATGTTAAAGTCTTGGCAGGGGCTGGAAGCAATGCCACCCATGAAGCCATTGGTTTGGCCAAATTTGCTCAAGCACATGGGGCTCATGCTATTCTTTCCGTCACGCCGTATTACAACAAACCAACACAAGAGGGACTGTTTCAACACTATAAAGCGATTGCAAGCTCTGTTGACATTCCTGTCCTTTTGTACAATGTCCCGGGACGAACAGGCTGTGACTTATTGCCAGATACCATCTTTAGGCTTTTTCAAGAATGCCCCAATATCTTTGGTGTAAAAGAAGCGACAGGTTCAATAGACCGTTGTGTTGATTTGCTAGCACACCAGCCAAAACTCTCTGTTTTTAGCGGTGAAGATGCCATCAACTACCCTATTCTTTCTAACGGTGGATCAGGGGTTATTTCTGTTACATCCAATATTTTACCCGATCAAATTGCAGACCTTACGCACTTAGCGCTTAAAGGTGATTTTCATGGTGCAAAAGCCATCAATGATTCACTCTATGAGATTAATAAAACACTTTTCTGTGAGAGTAACCCTATTCCTATTAAAGCGGCAATGTACATTGCTGGATTACTGGAGAGCTTAGAGTATCGCTTGCCACTGTGTGCGCCAAGCAGTGAAAACATGAAACGTATTGAGAATACACTTAAAAAATATACCATCAAAGGATTTTAATGAAGGGAAAAACACTTGTCATAAGTGGCGGTACAAGAGGTATCGGACAAGCGATTGTCTATGAATTTGCTCGCGAGGGTGTCAATGTTGCATTTACGTATAACTCAAATGAAGAGCTCGCAAGAGAGCAAGTCAAAGATTTGGAGACAAACTATGGCATTAAAGCCAGAGCGTATGCCCTCAATATTTTAGAGCCAGAGACCTATAAAGACCTCTTTTTAGAGATTGATAAAGATTTCGATCGTGTGGATTATTTCATCTCTAATGCCATCATCTCGGGTCGTCCTGTTGTGGGTGGCTACACTAAATTTATGAAGCTCAAACCACGTGGTATCAATAATATCTTTACAGCAACGGTTAATGCCTTTGTTGTTGGGGCTCAAGAATCAGCCAAACGTATGGAAAAAGTGGGCGGGGGAAGTATTATCTCTCTTTCATCAACAGGCAATCTTGTTTACATTGAAAACTATGCAGGTCATGGTACAGCAAAAGCGGCGGTTGAGACAATGGTACGCTACGCCGCAGCAGAACTTGGCTGTAAGGGAATTCGTGTGAATGCCGTCAGTGGTGGTCCTATTGAAACCGATGCGTTAAGAGCATTTACCAACTATGAAGAGGTTCGCGATGTGACTGCAAAACTCTCTCCTTTAGGACGTATGGGACAACCTCAAGATCTAGCGGGCGCATGTCTGTTTCTCTGTTCCGACAAAGCATCATGGATTACAGGTCACACCATGCTGATTGATGGCGGAACGACGTTTAAATGATGAACCTTCCTAATGCGCTCGCCAGCATGAGAATCGCCTTAGCGCCTCTCATGTTTGTTTTTTTAGTCAATCGCGATTTGAGTATTTTTTCAGGTTTACATGTAAGCTGGTTGGACTACTTTGCGGCACTCATTTTTGTGATCGCCAGTGCGACGGATTTCTTTGATGGCTTTATTGCACGTAATTGGAATCAAAAAACACAATTAGGCGCTATTCTTGATCCACTCGCAGATAAAATGCTGACGTTAGCCGCTTTTTTGGGATTGATGATGATTGATCGTGCCAATGCTTGGGCGATTTTTCTCATTCTAACACGTGAATTTTTCATCACAGGACTACGTGTCGCTGCAATGGGTGAAGGCAAAGACATTGCTGCAAGTATGGCAGGCAAAGTTAAAACCGTTCTTCAGATGATCGCGATTGGTTTTTTAATGATGAACTGGCCTTATGCAAATCTACTTTTGTGGGTAGCTGTTGCACTTACACTCTATTCTGGCTATGAGTACATCATTGGCTACACCAAAAAAGAGAGCCGCTAATGGGTACATTGACCTCCATTTTAGTTCTCTCGTTTCTCATTTTTTTCCATGAATTGGGTCACTTTTTAGCGGCTCGTTTCTTTGGGGTTCATGTCGAAGTTTTCAGTATCGGATTTGGGAAAAAAGTTTTCTCAAAAATGGTCGGTAAAACCGAGTATTGTCTCTCGCTTATTCCTCTAGGCGGTTATGTCCAGATGAAGGGGCAAGACGATCGTGATCCGACAAAAGTCAGTTACGATGCCGATAGTTACACGACTAAAGCGCCATGGAAGCGGATTATCATCCTTTTTGCGGGTCCTTTTGCCAACTTTTTACTTGCCTTTTTACTCTTTCTTGCCATAGGTTCTATGGGTGTCACTAAATTTGCCCCCACCATTGGTAAGATCATCCCAAATTCTCCTGCACTTGAAGCAGGTCTTCAAGAGAATGACCGTATTGTGATGATTAATGGGGTACTCATTGAAGGATGGGATGAAGTCAGCCAGCTCATTCAAGAGAGTACGGGACAACTTGAGGTCAAAATTGAGCGCTTAGGCAGTGTTCAAACCCTTTTGTTAAACCCTAAAGTGAATGCATACCAAAATATGTTTGGCGAGACAAAACAGAAAAAGATGATTGGGATTGCCCCCAGTGGTAAAACGATTGAAGTGGTCTATAGTATGGGGGATCTTCCAAGCTTTGCATGGCAACAGACGCTCAAATCGACCACACTCATTTTGACCAGTCTTCAAAAGCTGGTTGAGGGAGTTGTTTCGCCTAAAGAGTTGGGCGGTATTATTTCCATCGTTCAAGTAACTTCGGAAGCGAGCGAAGCCGGTCTTGTAGCACTTTTTGCTTTGACAGCACTCATTTCAGTCAATCTTGGCGTTCTCAATCTTCTACCGATTCCTGCCCTTGATGGCGGACACATTATGTTTAATGCGTATGAATTATTGACCAAAAAAGCACCTAATGAGCGTGTGCTTACGGCAATGACCACAGCCGGTTGGATGTTACTCTTAAGTCTGATGGCCTTGAGTATTTTTAATGACATTTATAGGTTAACCAATGGAAACTAAACATTTTGTAACTACGATGGATGAGATTCTCACGCGTGTGGAAAAAGCACGTTTGGGGGTTAGCGGTCATCACATTGTTAAGATTGTCGCTGCCAGTAAAAGTGCTGATCCTTCGATGATTGAAGCGATGTACAACACAGGACAACGCTGTTTTGGCGAAAATAAAATTCAAGATATGAGTGATAAAGTGCATGCCCTTGAACATCTTCCGCTTGAATGGCATTTTATTGGGCGTTTACAAACCAATAAAATCAATCAGCTCATCGACCTTGATCCTTCGTTAATGCACTCCCTTAGCTCGCTAGAATTGGCACAAGAGATGGACAAACGTTTACATGTAAAGAACAAAACCATGAACGTCTTACTTCAAATCAACAGTGCCTATGAAGAGCAAAAAGCGGGTGTACTCCCGGAAGAAGCAATGGATGTGTATGAGCAAATCAGCCTTACATGTAAACATCTTCACCTTAAAGGGGTGATGAGCATTGGTGCACACACCGAAGAGCATGCCATCGTTCAAAAGAGTTTTGAAACCACGCATAAAATTTTTGAATCTTTGCAAGGACATGGTGCAAAGTACTGTTCCATGGGAATGAGCGGGGATTTTGAATTAGCGATTGCGTGTGGGTCTAATATGATTCGTTTGGGATCTGTTTTATTTAAATAATACTCTAATAAAAGCCCCATTTCTGGGGCTTCTCTCGTTACATGTAAACCTATAATTCTGCCTCGCAAGAGGCAAGCTTTAGTGACCTAGTGTCCAACGTAGACTCTTGAGCTTTGCCCAAGAGTCGTGTAAAAATCAGAACTTACCCTGATCCTTAAGCTTCTTATACCACGTACTGTGAAGAATTTTAAGTTCTTCTTCTTCAACATAGCCTGTGATAATACTATGAACAGCTCCTTTA
>Ga0302213_1000105_pt1 | contig 55136 bp, 53 predicted proteins | sample II_Fen_N1_2_FD_194583 | JGI IMG/M metagenome (GOLD analysis project Ga0302213, IMG submission 194583) | Peat permafrost microbial communities from Stordalen Mire near Abisko, Sweden - II_Fen_N1_1 | ecosystem: Environmental > Terrestrial > Soil > Wetlands > Permafrost | place: Sweden: Abisko...
GTTAGTCCTTCATGTTACTGCATTGACAGCAACGTGAAGGACTATTTATTGATAAGATAAATATCTTTGATTACTTTAAAACAGGCTTGCCATTGTAAGTAACAGAGCGTAAAATAGCTTTTGCTTTTAAAACTACGGGAGCAGGAAGCGGAGCATAGTTAACTTTACCTGCTATGGACTGTGCATCCTGGCTCATCATCCAATCAATCAGTTTAAGTGTAGCTTCAGCTTGTGCCAAAGAACGGTTAGCATAATTCTGATCTTTATACAACAGAATCCATGTGAAACCTGAAATCGGATAAGCAATCGGTGCATCAGAGTTTGTAAGCATAATGCGAGTATCAGCAGGAATTGTACCTTTGCCGGCAGCACTGATAGAAGCCATTGTTGGTCTGATAAATTTACCCGATTTATTTTGGATATAAGCAGTAGCAATTTTTTGAGCAAATGAATATTCTGAACCTACATAACCAATAGCACCATTCGTTTGGCTAATAGTACCTGCAACTCCCGGGTTTCCTTTTGCACCTATACCAGTCAACCAGTTTACCGTTTTACCAGAACCTAATTTAGCTGCCCATTCTTTGCTTACTTTGGTCAAATAATCGGTAAACATATTTGTTGTACCACTACCATCCGAACGGTAAACTACAGTCATTGCTAAATTAGGAAACTTAATAGTTGGGTTTAATTTTTTCAAAGCAGGATCATTCCAATTTTTGATTTTACCCATAAAAATATCAACTAGCACTGCAGGAGTTAATTTGATAGCTTCTACTCCAGGCAAATTGAATGCAACAACGACAGCACCGCTACAAGTTGGGATATGAACCACAGAAGCAGGCATTGCGCTCAATTCTTTGTCGGAAAGGAATGCATCGGAAGCTCCGAAATCTACGATCTTGTCGGATAAACTTTTAATACCAGCTCCAGAACCCACACCACCGTAAGATATTTTCTGTCCTGTAGTTTTAGTGTATTGCTCGAAAGCCATGTTGTAGAAAGGAAGTGGAAATGTAGCACCAGCTCCTGATAATGAAATTTCGCTTTGACAAAATGCAGCAGCACTTACAAGAACGAAAGCTAAAAATAAACCAATTTTTTTCATTTTAAATTGTTATTTGTTATGTTTAAAAAGATGAATGCCTATCAAAAGAGAATAAAACAAAGGAAACTGTACCCTATATTATATTTTACATTTAATTTGTGGGCAAAACTATTATAAATACATTACAAATAAATGAAGCAGGTATTACATATTGATTACTTTTTAGTGCAGAGATAATGAGCGATTTACATTTTAAGATAGCAATTCATATTGTTTAGGATTATATTTAAAAGCTTCGTAAGTGTGTAGTTTGATATTCTTTATTGTCAAATTATTTGCAAAACATTTTTAGATCGTTTAAACCTTAAATGATTTCATTAGTCATTTATAAAAATATTCTAATATGAAAATAAATTGTGTTGTAATAGATGCTAATCAGCAATCTGTTTGTGTGTTGAACGATTATATTAAACCTTATGAAAATCAGATAGATTTAATTGCGAAATTTGATAAGCCATTGTTGGCTTTCGATTTTATAAAGGAGCATAAAATCGATTTTGTGTTTATTGCTTCTGAATTCAAAGATACTTTAGGGTCTCAAACTGTTTCCAAATTAGAAAATAAGCCTTTATTTATAATTACCAGTGCCGATTCAGAGTGTGGAACAGGTGGTTTATTTTCCAACAGAGCTGACTATATTTTGACTCCAGCCGAATATTCTGATTTTTTTCAGGCAATTACTACCTTGCGGCAATTAAGGACTCATTGAAATAACGAATGATTGATTGGTTTAGAGATAGAGTAAGTTATAAAAGGCAAAACGAGGAGACACTAATAATTGTCTCCTCGTTTTGTCTTTGTTCTATTGGACAGAAATTAAAATTGAACAGTTATGCCCGGGCCAATTAGCCAGAATACCGTTTTTGCCGCAAGTAAATATCCTCCACCGAAGTAAATGGAGAAATTGAGTTTCCGATCAGTATTGATAGGATTTAAAGTCCCCATAATCACTGCTCCCAAATCACGTGTGGATTTATCGTTGCTAAAATCGAAAGCATTTACTGCCAGAAATCCGGCACCAACTTTAAATGGTTCAAGGCTTTTGATTTTATCTTTTTTGTAAAAACTATATTGACCGATTACTGCCATACTTACCCCGCCAAAATTACCCAGCCCCGGAGTATCCATTCTTTTTATCAACAAGCCTGTTGGGAAAGAGACATCAATATCAAAATCATAATGTTTTTGAAGTACAATTTCTACTGTTTTTTCCTGTGCAGTCTGTTGCGGATACTTTTCCGATTGATTTTTAAAAGTAAGCTTTATTTTTGACCAATCCTTTAAATTATAAGTAGTATTCGTGATTTTTGAATTAATGCTTATTTCTAAATTTTTACAATCGGATTTGTCGTAAAACTGGTAGCGTGGAGATTTATCACCTGGACATACGGAAATATCTTTAACCGTTTCAACATCTATTACTTCATCCTTTTTCCCCAATACTTTTATTTCCAACTCCAAATACTGCTTGCCGTACAAATTGTTGATTGAATCTATTTTATTTGGTTGAAACGAAATAACAACATCTTTAATGGTTTTATCGTATAAAACAGGTCCATTCATTTCAGATAAAGTTTTATTCCCGTTGCCATAATTGATTCTAATATAATCAAACGGATGGGGTTTCTGATATTCTTTCACAGTTAATATTTTTCCTGTATTTTCGGTGTAATTGTATATTTCAATTGTTTTCTTTGAAATATCAAGAGGCACTTTTAATTTGTACTCCACGCTATTTTCATTTCGCACCACCGAGTCAGGAGTAAGATTCGACAATTCATTGAAACGAAAACGCGATTTATCCAGACTTTGTCCTTCTAATCTCAAGTTAAATGTTTCGCCGGGGTATATGGTGGCATCTTCTTTCCAATCTTTTCCATTTCTCATAACCTTTATATGTTCGATGCTGACTTTCGGAATGATATTGAAATTAGTAATGAATTTCGCGCCATCATCGTTTTTAATGTAGAGATAACCGTTCGATTTTCGATGATAATTGAATGCTCTTAAAATGCATAACACTTTATTATTCGACAATTTCTCTTTCGTAAAAATTTCAGCAATCAAGGGTGAGCCAGCAGACTCTTTGCCTTCAACCAGATAGGTGCTGTTTAATTGTAAGCTTTTGCTATTATCAATCTGGATTTCAATGCCTTCTGTTTTCAATTTATCATCTAACGTAAAGTCATTCTTATCGGTTTGTAAAAAAGTTAGTCCTGCTTTTTTGATATTAAATGATGGATTTAATGTTGGCAAATCGGTTGATAAGCCTTTATCTCCAAAAAACGGTTTGTAGGTTTGAAGATTGATTGGAATTGTTTTAGAACCTGTGGCATTAGCTAGCAAATGTATATATAACTGACCGTTGTTCTCAGTAATCCGATAATCGGCATCTTTTGTTGATTGCCAGTCAGGTGTAAGTTTAATGTTTTCGGGATGGTTCGAAATTAATTCAAAAACCTTTTCTTCTCCCACAGTTAAATCCTCCCCTTTGATATTCAGTTTTGCTGTTGTTTCAGTTACAGGAAGCAAAGATATATCCTGAATAACACTTGTGCTGTCGGCTTCTACATTCAATCTGAAACGTAGAAAATCTGTTGTAGATAAATGTTGGAATTGAACTTTGAAAGTGTAATACAGGTTGTTGTAGTTCACAACCGAATCCAATAATTTGAAATCTGCTGATTCAACCAGTGAAATGTCTTTAATTTTGTGTTTGGCGGAGGGGAAAACTTTTACATCGCAGATTTCATTTTCATTTGAATACTTAAAGAAAAGGTAGTTTTTATTCTGATAGCTGACGGTATCTTTTGATGTTGAAAAGTCAGATGTTCCAGTTTGGAGTGTTGCTTTGTCAATATAATTGACGTTTATAACCTGAGCGAATGACGTTAATGAAACGAATAATGCAAGCAATTGAAAAGCAATGGTTCTTGTTCTCATAACAACAGTTTTTTACTGCATACCAAATTTCGTGCCTTCAGAGAGGGTTCAGTATTAATGTTTTATAAAAACCAATAACGAATTATCAATTTGGGCTACCAAATATTTATTAGAATACTCATTAGTTGAGCTTTAGTGTGTACTCCTGCTTGTTTGTGCTTTATTTCTCCATTTTTTTGAGATCATCGAAACAGGTTCTCCAAATGGACTCAGAAAGTCAGATGGCATCAAAAATGATTTTAGATTTATTGGAGGAAAACTTAAACAAAAACGAAATCATTTACGTTGGAGATGCAACAAATGACATCATGCCCTTTCTGTCTATATTGACATCCTGTTTTTGGTAGTCTCGACTATAGGAATATTCCTTATAATTTGTCTAAATCACAGAATTTAACAAAGATCACAAAAATGGATTTAAAAGTTAGAGCAACCGCTGAATACAAAGATATCTCCATAGAAGATATCTATAAATTCTTAGATACAACAGTAGACGGACTTTCGAATGCTGAAGTGAAGAACCGGCTTGAGAAATTTGGTAAGAACGAACTAATCGAAAAGAAAACAAATCCTTTTCTTGAATTTATACTTCGTTACTGGGGTCCTATGCCGTGGTTACTGGAATTGGCCATGGGTCTTTCCGTTGCATTAGGTCATTACATGGAAGGAGTAATCATCTTTGTGCTACTCACCCTGAATGCCATCATAGGACAACTGCATTCAAGCAATTCACAAAACTTGATGGCACTTTTAAAGAAAAAATTAGCCATCAAGGCCAAAGTCTTGCGGAATAAAAAATGGTCGAAGGAAGATGCAAAAGGGATAGTGGTTGGAGACATTATCTCTGTAAAACTTGGGGATATTGTTCCTGCAGATGCCAAAATTATTAGCGGTGAACTTTCGGTGGATCAATCGGCTCTCACCGGAGAATCCATGCCGATAGAAATACATCCGGCTGACATTATTTACTCGGGCTCCATACTCCGGCGGGGTGAAGCTACCTGTGTTGTTATTAACACCGGTGCCAATACCTATTTTGGCAAAACAGCCGAGTTAGTCAAAGTTGCAAATCCAAAGTCGCATCAACAGGAAGTGATGATGGCGGTGGTAAAATACATGATGTATCTGGGAATCGCCGCTTCTATAGTAGTTTCCGTATCTGCTTTATTAATGCATTTAAACATTTTAACAATATTGACCTTCGTGGTTATTTTCCTTTTGGGAGCAATTCCCGTGGCTCTTCCGGCAGTTCTTACCATTGTACAATCTGTCGGAGCAACTGAGTTAGCCAAAAAAGGGGCATTGGTAACCCGGCTTGAGTCGGTTGAAGATGCTGCCTCTATCGATATTATTTGTTTTGACAAAACAGGTACGATAACACAAAACAAATTATCGGTTGTTGATAGCATTCCTTTTTCCGGAAATCAGAAAGAAGATGTGCTGAGAATAGCTTCACTTACATCCCGCTCAGAAGGGATGGACTTGATTGATATGGCAATTATTGATTCTGCTGCTCAATCGGGAGTAAATTTTGACGATTACAAACAGGTTTCTTATACTCCTTTCGACCCGTCGGTAAAGAGAACAGAAGCCACCATTGAAACCGATGGAAAGCAGTTCAGAACCATTAAAGGTGCTGCACAAGTGATTCTGTCGCTATGCAAAGGCACAGATAAAGGGACAATTGAGAAAGTGAATCAAACGATTGACGGATTTTCAAAAAAAGGCTACAGAACGATTGCTGTTGCCCGGTCGAAAGGAGACGATTTGAATAACCTTCAGCTGGTAGGAATACTGCCGCTTGCTGATCCACCCCGTCCGGATTCAAAAAGCATGATAGAACAAGCAAAGCAGTTGGGTATAAAACCCTTGATGCTTACCGGTGACAGCATTGATATAGCAAAAGAAATTTCTAATCAGATAGGCATTGGGATGAATATTATCCGGATGGCAGATATTAAAGACCTTAGCACGAAACAACAATTAAAGGCTGTTCGCGAATGCGATGGCTTTGCTGAAATATATCCCGAGGATAAATATACCATTGTAAAACTTTTGCAATCGGGCGGGCATACCGTAGGAATGACAGGTGATGGCGTTAATGATGCTCCAGCTTTGAAACAGGCAGAAATGGGTATTGCCGTGAGCAATTCCACGGATGTGGCAAAGGCGGCAGCAAGTGTAGTCCTGACCGAAGATGGCATAGGCGTAATAATTGACACCATAACCATAAGTAGGCAAACCTATCAGCGAATGCTAACCTGGGTAATCAATAAAGTTGCCAAAGTGATGGAATTTGTGGTTTTGCTCACTATCGGATTCTTCTGGTTGCATAACATGTTACTTTCGCTTATTGGTGTATCATTTTTGGTGTTTGCCAATGATTTTGTAACCATGTCATTAGCAACCGACAATGTAAAACATACCAATAATCCAAATAAATGGAACGTAAGGAATAATATCCTTGCCTCTCTTGTTCCCGCATTGTGTTATGTATTGGAAGATGTAGTGGTTATATTAGCGGGGAAGTATTATTTTCAGTTGCAATGGAATGAACTCACCACACTTATTATGCTGAGCCTGATATTCAACAGTCAGTTCAGAGTACTCATCGTCAGGGAAAGAAATCATTTCTGGTCATCACTTCCCGGAAAAGAATTACTTATATCCAGTACTGCAGCTATCATCGTGTTTGCGCTTATGGCTCTTTTCGGAATTCTTATACCTCCTCTAAGCCTAATCGTTGTGCTCACAGTGCTGGTATTATCAGCTCTGTTCACTTTCGGTATTGATTTCCCGAAATACTACATGTTCCGGAAATTTGGATTGTAAGAACTAATAAAAATTACACATTAAAGACGGAGAAACAATGGCAACTAAAAGATTACTCACGATCCTTCAAATGAGCGACACCCATGCTTATTTTGATATCCATCAGGAGATGTTTTGGCGAGGCTACCACATAGAATACCGTAAGGCTGAAGGTTACCCCTGCGCTAGCGTGGGAAATATTGGGTACTTTCTATAATATTTCATTAAATCTCAACACTTCGTTTTCGCTCAATATTACGAGAATAAGCAATGACCACTTATTGCCAAATCTATCTATAATCACACAGGCAGACATTTTTTTTATTTTACAAATTCATTAAAATGCTCATTAGTTGAGCTTTGCTATGTACTCCTGCTTGTTTGTGCTTTATTTCTCCATTTTTAAAAATCATTAAAGTCGGCACACTTTGAATCTGATACCGACTTGCTATCATCTGGTTTTGGTCAACATCAATTTTTATTGCTTTCACCCGTTCGCCTAGTTCTTCGGCTACTTGTTTTAAAATTGGAGATTGAGTTTTGCAAGGGCCACACCACAGGGCATGAAAATCGACAATAACCGGGCGATTTTCATTGATAATAGAATCGAAATTTCCTTTCATAAGATTATGTTTTTATATATATTTTGAAACCATATAAACTGCCACCACAAGTAAAAACACAGCAAACACTTTTTTGAAAATTGCTGACGGTAATCTAATTATTTTAAATATTCCTCCAAATTCCTCAGTTGTTTAGATTACAAGTTTGATTTATAAAATTAGAGTAGTTTACACAATACCCAATTCTTCTTCAAATTGATTACAATAATGTAGATACATTCATTATTGCCCTACCAAATCGTAGCTTTATCTTTCTTGAGAATAACGCATCTGAATGTATATGTTTGATTTTAAAGCATATACCTCATTGGCATAACTGTTGCAATGTGATGTTTGCAAATGCAACAGCAAATGGACAAACCAACTACACATAAAACTTCCTGTACCTGTGGACATTCGGCTACTGCCGAAAAGCCGAAGGAGACCGCAAGTATATTGAATAGTGATAGCGAATTGCCTATTATGTTAGCACTTCTACCTTGTGGTTTGCGTAACGCATTTCAGCAAGCGGTTTTTTCGGCTTTTCCGGAATATGCTGAAATTGAAAATCCGAAAGTGGTTATTGAAGGAAATTTGAACTATGAAAAAAGTCTCTTTACCTCTATAGACAATTTGACTTCGATTGATGAATTGCCTGACATTTTTATTTCTTCGGATATAAATAGTCTTTATCACAAACGATTTCGGGATGAGTTTTTGAACGCAACCAATTTTGAGACTTTTTCACTTGCTGTTCATTCTATATTTAAAAAAGCCAATTATGTACACCCTGATGGTTTGATGGTTTGGTTTACAACCAATTTACTGGTATTGGTTGTGGACGCTAAGAAAATGGAATATCGCCCAATGCCGGAATCATGGTTAGATATTCTTGACGAATCGTTTGCCGGAGATTTAACCTTACGAGGTGATACAGACTTCTTTTGTAATGCAATGTTTTTCCCTTATATGAAGTCAACTGGAGATGAAGCCATTAAAAAGTTGGGGAGAAATACCGCAAAAGGTTTGCATCCTTCGCAAATGGTGAAAACACTTAACTCGGGAAACGAAGGTGGAACTTCGATTTATGCAATGCCTTATTCTTTTGCCTTGAAAGTAAGAGATATTAATCGATTTAAAATTGTATTTCCAGCGGAAGGTGCTATTGTAAGTCCGGTTCAGATGTTGGTAAAAAAAGGAGCATATATTAAGCACAAACCACTGATTGATTATATTCTGAGTGAAGAAATGGCTGTAGTGTTAGCTCAATCAGGTTTCCCTGCGTGTCATCCTGCTTCTGAAAACAAGTTACCAAGCAATGCACTTAACTGGATTGGTTGGGATTTTATTCTGAAAAATGATATTAAAGCATGTAAAGAAAAAATGCAACAACTGTTCTTTTCCGAATTTAAAGGAGGTATGGAATCGTTGGTGGATGAACATGGAAAAAGATAGTTTCCTTTTTTTTGAAAAGCGTTATCTATTCAGTGTATAACGAAATTGCATTTATCAGTAAATAGCTGAATACAAATATATTAATCATATAAAATAACAAGTTATGAAAACAAAATTTACTCAACTTCTCACAGCTCTTTTATCTATTGCATTTTGTGCTTCTGCACAAACAGGAACTGTTACCGACTATGACGGTAACGTTTATAAAACGGTGAAAATTGGCAATCAATGGTGGATGGCCGAAAACTTACGTACAACTCACTATTACGATGGTACTGCTATTCCACAATCAATAGTAACTAAAACAGTTTCAGCCGATGATTACAAAGATTATTTTTTATATCCAAATAACGATGTGAATAATGTCCCGACTTATGGACTACTCTATAGTTGGAGCGTGACAACTACGAAAGCATTATTACCTGATGGTTGGGTTTTAGCTGACACAACGGCTTGGGCAGAATTGGCCGCTTATGTAGGGGGAAAAACAATTGCGGGTGGTAAACTAAAAAACACTTCAGCAGTTTGGACTACTCCCAATACAAATGCAACTGATGATTATGGTTTTAATGCCGTTCCGGCAGGTGATTGCAATACAGGTGGTTTTACCGTTTTTGGTCAGCAAGCCCGCTATTGGACTTCTCAACTAGTGGATGCCGGACAAGCCGGACGAATTTACATGTATCTCGCAAATAATTCAGCAGCACTGACCAAAGGGCAGTATCGAAATGTCAACACCCTAAGTCTGAGGTATGTGATTAAATCTTCAGCAACTGAGGCATACTCACCGTCAACCAGTCCTGTATTGTTGACTACTGTTATCGGGGAAAATATGGTTGTAAAGAATATTTCTGCCAACAGCAAGATCAATATCTATAATGTAGCAGGAAACCTCATAAAAACAGCTATCTCAACAGGTTCTGACGATTGTAATGTAGGTTTACAGGGACTTTCAAAAGGAATTTACCTATTGGCAATAAAATCAGGTTCAACAATATACAAACAAAAATTTATTAAGTATTAGTGTTCAATTATAAAAACAAAATTATTATGAAATCAAAAATTTTACCCATTGCAGTTGTCTTATTGTCAATGGTATCAGTTATCTCAGCTTCAAATGTAAGTACATTTACCAGTAGTAAAGACAACACCATTATTCAAACTACTGATGGAAGTATGGCTAATAGTTTGAATCTTATTTATGTAGGTAATATTGCTAAGTCACCGTCCATTCGACGAGGTTTGGTGGCATTTGACCTAAGTTCCATCTCCACAAGTACTGTCATAGATAGTGTAAAATTAGTACTGTCATTATCGGCGGCAACAGTAAATACCATAGAGGTACATAAAGCAACCACTGCTTGGGGCGAAGGCACTTCCAATGCATCAGGCGGTGCAGGTGTGGCTGCTACTACAGGCGATGTGACCTGGTTACATTCAGTTTACAATACCGTATTTTGGACAACACCCGGAGGAGATTTTGATGCTACAGTGGCTTCCAGTAAAACTATTGCAGCTACCGATGTAAGCATTACTTTCAGAGGTACTGAATTGACTGCTAATGTAGCTTATTGGATAGCTAACCCTACAAGTAATTTTGGTTGGTTGTTGAAGTCAAATAATGAATCTACTGCCAGCGGAAATGTTGAAAAAATTAATTCCAAAGAAACTGCTTCTTCTGATGCTCTTAAACCAACTCTATATGTTTACTATTCCGGAACAACTTCATCAATTTCTCCGAAGAGCACAAACATATCAGTTTATCCTACTCTTGTGTCAACAACGCTAAATGTTAGAAGTGAAGAAACATTAAAGTCGGTAGAAATATTCGATTACACTGGAAAGCGTATGCTTCAATCAACTGAAAAGAATATCAATTTAAACGGATTGAAAAGCGGAATTTACTTTGTGCGGATATTAACAGAATCTAATACGCTAACTGAACGGATTATAAAACAATGATTTATTGAGTAAGTTAATCAGTCCAGAATCATAACATGCAACCAACAGTTTTAAAAAAAATCGTATTCGGAGTATTTGGAGCAATCCTATTATCGGGTTGTGCCAATGTAATGGATGAAAACTCATTCTTTACAGACCAGATACCGAATACCGGAATTTTAGAAACAAAGCCACAGAATTATCCTGAAGGTTTTGGAGTTGATTTTGAAACTGATTCAATTGTTTCGTTGGATGAACATCCTAATTTCAAGTACGACTTAAAAGAACTGGCTTGGCGTATTCAAGACCCGGTAACTGGTGTGGCAGGTGGTCGTCCGGTGGTTTTTCTTTGGGGAAATACTACAACCGTAACAAAGGCAATGGCATTGAATGTTTCCGAATTTGCAGGAATTGAATTGGGAGCAGAAGGTTTTGCTGTATTCAAATATGTGACCAGAGCCATGGAAGATAGTTTAAAAGCAGACGGAAAGCTGCCAATAAATCCTAATGACACAGTACTTTATCCGTGGAAAAACGGATATGAACTGATGAGCGAGGCAACATTAACGAGTGCTTTTCAAGTTTTGCTAATTGGAGATAAAGTAGTAAAACTTGCAGAAGCTGACTCACCGGTATGGTTAATCAGAACTTCAGACGGAAATTATTTTAAATGGCAGCATATTGAACGGCAAGGCGGCGGACATGTTCCCATTCGTTGGTATCGGTTCAAATCCTACGAAATGGATTAAAATTCAACACAAAAATAATTACCATGAGGAAAGTAATTACGCTTAGTTTAGCAACGCTTTTTTGCATTCATTTTATAGCAGAAGCAAGTGATTTATTGACAATCACTTCCGGCAAAGACAATACGATTATCCAAACGTCAACTGAAAGTTTGGCGAACAGTACCGGCGATATTTTTGCAGGACGGACCAATCAGGATGGAACGGCTACTGCCACAACGAGCATTCGTCGCGGATTGATATACTTTGACCTCAGTTCTTCCGCCCTAACCGGAGCAAGCATTGATAGTGTAAGACTTTATCTTTATTTCAATAAAACCTCTGGGGTAGGTACAAAGGTAACATTGCATAAGGTAATAACCAACTGGACGGAAGGAACTTCGTATTACAACGGTGGTGCAGGAAGTACAACGCTTACTGACAAGGATGTTACATGGCTGGCTGCTTCGTATAATGCCACTAACCCATCGTTGAGTAGTTTATGGACAAATCCCGGTGGCGATTTTGGTACAACAATTAGTGCCAGTAGCTATGTAGGAACAATCAATGAATACGGAACCGTATCGTGGTCTTCTGCAACAATGAAAGCAGAAGTGGCAGCATGGATAGCATCACCAATCACTAATTTCGGATGGTTGTTACAGGGCGACGAATCAACAGGGCAAACTATTAAACAGTTTTCGTCACACGAAACCAGTACAGTTGCAAACCGTCCATTACTGAAAGTGTATTACTCAAAAATATCAGCACTTCAGGAAATTGAAGATGGAAGCTTGCATTTTTCGGTATATCCAAATCCCGCTACTGACCAAGTAACAGTGCGTTTTGCCGAAAAAAATCAGAAAAAAATACTGATTTACAACCTGTTCGGCAGCATTGTGAAAACTGTTGAATCAACTAACGGATTTCAAACAACCATTGGATTATCGGATATTAAATCAGGCGTTTATCTTATAAAAGTTGGGACGAAAACTGAAAGATTGATAGTGAAATAATGACTTATAAAAAATGGAAGAATACACAGAGGAGTTGATATTTTTTAAAGAGGGTAGTTTTGATGATACATCATTTTATATTTTTAGGAATGAAGCAGGTGAATTTCGTATTACTGAGGCAGCCAACTACTCTTTTTCAAATTTGCAATCCGGAACGGTTCTTCAGGCGCGAATGCGTAAAAAAGGATGTGCAGGTAGAGAAATTACTGCACTGATTATAAAAAAATGCTCTAAATCGAGCTTATGATAAAGCAGTATAAAATCTTGTCTCTTTCCCTAATGATTTGTTTTCAAGTGCCTGCTCAACAGGCAGACAGCTTGAAAAATATTTCAAAGCATATTTCTAAGGAGATGAAACTCAATGAAGTCAGCGTTAATGGTTTTAGACAAGTAAAGCTTACAACAAAAAATGCAGTTCTACTTACGTCGGAAGATATTTCGGCGGTAGGTTCTGAAAATTTTATTAATGTGGTAGATCAACTTCCGGGTATAATGAAAGTACAGGAAACCACTTTTCCTCTCATAATCAGAGGTATGTACGGGAGCAGAATTCATATAGAAAAAAACGGGATGATAAAAACAGGTATTGACCAATCGGGTTACGCTCTGGAGGATATTAACCCAAACGATGTGTCGGATGTGCAACTGCTTCATGGTGCACGAAGTATTGCTTATGGAAGTGGAAGCATTGGCGGCGTATTGCTTATTAACGAAAAACTATCCTTTAAAGAAACTGGTATGAGTGGAAATGCAAAACTATCTTACGGGACGAATAATAATGAGCGAAGTGCTGATGCGCGATTACGTTATGCTAACTCTGCAAATTTGTTTTTGGTAAACGGTCGCTATACACTAGCAGATAATTTTCATTATCCGCAAAATGCCCTTGCATTAAATTCGAGTTATACCTACAAAAATATATCTTCCAAGTTTGCCCATTTATTTCAAGATAAAAGCACCGTGTTGGAATGGGACAACAATTATTACAGCGGAGATCGCGAAAAGCCGGTGGGCTTTCAAAACAATCCATATGATTACCGTACTTTTTTCGACCGCTATAATGTAGAGTCATCGTTGAAGTTTCGTACAAACTTATCCAATGGTATTAACCTGAGTTCCAATTTGTGGTACAATGGCTTGAATACCGACCAACGCCAAGACCAACTCAATGCCGGAACGAAAGCACTTGCTTTTAGGGATACACGCTATTCTTTTAAAAATACCGGAGGCTTCAAGTTGAATGCTTCCAAGAAAATTTCTTCCGAATGGGTGGGCGAAGCCGGAGCAGACGGATATGTTGACTATCTGCGACAAGACCAAGGAACGGAAGATTATAAACATAATACATCGAGTCTTTACAAGTATTATTCGATGCAACGGCAGCGCATTAGTGGCGTTTATGCCTTGGCAGAATACGAAAAAGGCAAGAACCAGATGGGTTTTAGTTTGCGGGGCGATGTGGGCGATTTGCAGAAAGACAGCACTCATACTAAGACTTATTATAACATGACCGGAGGAGTTGATTGGAGTTGGAAATACCGCCGTTGGTTGCAGAATGATTTGAGTGTGAGCCGTCATTTTCGGTTTCCTATTCCGATGGAAGCGGTCGGCGTGTTTTATGGTGGTCGGGGAACGTTTGTTGGTAATCCTGATATTGAACCTGAAACCGCCTATAACGTAGAATGGGTGCTAAAAGGTGAAATACCTCATCTTATCTACACGGCCAATGCGTGGTCCTCATTCTTCTTCAATCGTATCTCGGAGTATGAGTTATTTACCAATAAATATACCTATGTGAACATCGCCAAAGCTCGTGTGTACGGTTTCGACGGTTCGTTGTTGGCATTTACCGGTGATAAAAAACAAGTTGGAAAACTGGAACTTACCGTAAACGCAAGCTATGCTTACGGTGACGATGTGAGTGCCGATGGATTTCTTGGAAAAGGAACACCACTTGAAGGCATTCCTCCGGGACGTATCCGTTCAAAGCTTCAGTATTTCAAAAGTTGGAAATATGTTGAACCGTCAGTGTTTGTGGTGTTCAGCTATATTGCTTCCTATGATCGGTTACCGGAATATGCCGTGACTAAAAGTTGGGGACAAAATGCCCGGAACGCTTATGCGCTGTGGGATGCGGGAGTAAATATCCATTTGCCGAAGGCATTGAAAGGAATTACCACAAGTTTGTTGGTGAATAATGCATTTGATACCAGCTATTTGCCTTACGGTGGTTATTTGAAAGGCATTGGACGTAATGTAAAGCTGACCGTCAATGCGCGGTTTTAAAAAACAATAAGATTATGAATACAGAAAACCAATACGTCACCGAACAAACTCCAGTGAGGACTTTGCTGGAAACATATAAGGGAGCTTACCGGATATTGATTTGCGCCAGAATAAGTATTTCGCCGGTAATGATCAGTTATGATGAGCAACTAGGAAGTTATCTAGCACCTGAAAATAAGGATGAAATTTTGCAAGCACTTAGCCAGTTGGTGAAGAAGGAACAAAAAGACTTGGAACAAGCTCCGGAATTGAAAGAACAATTGGTTCAACCCGGTAAAGTAAATATGGCGGGATTTGCTGACTTTACATGGCACGATGCTTTTATAGCGGAAATGGAAAAATTTGCCGATGCGGAAGGTATTTCGCTGAATCATCAATTCTTTTTGAAAAACAATAAAAAAGCATTTCAATTCTATCTGGCACAATGCGAAAATGCAGATGACTTACCTGATATTTTGGTGGGAAAAGGATTTAGTTCGCTTATGACACGCCGCTTTGTGGATAGGTTTGTCCGCGCAGGAAATTTTGATATGCCACTGCAAGTGGAAGTCAATGAACTTTGGAAACAAACCGGACTTTATGATGCGACCGAACAATACCATGCCTTTGGAGCTGAAGAACAGGTAATCATGGTTGACCGTACAAAATCGACAGACGCACCAATTCCTACCCGTTGGAGTGACTTGCTGAAACCTGAATACAAACAAAGCATTACCCAAATGGGAAAACCGCAACGTGACCATTTTGGAGCGAATATGCTGTTTTACTTGCATGAACAGTATGGAGAAAAAGGAATACGTGATTATGCTCACTCGGTAAAATTCAAATGGCATTTCTCAAAAATTATCAAAGACATTGGAAAAAATCATCCAGAATCATCGCCTTTTAATGTGGTACAACGATACACTACTTTGTTTGTGCGCAGCGATGCTAATGTAGAAGTGCTCTCGCCAGAAGATGGTAATCCGGTAAGTGTTTTTTTCTGTCTGGTAAAAAAAGGAAGTAGTGAGCATGTGTTGCAAATTGCCCGGCATTTTTTCTCGGAACAAATTTCCAACTTATTAGAAAATGCAGGAGCCGTTTCGGCTTATGCGAATTCGAAAATAGCTGCAAATGCCAATATAAGGTGGATAGGTTGGGAAACGGTGAAAAGCTCTACATTACCCTATCAGAAAGATGATTACAGCGAGATAGCTTTCGAGGAATATGATAAGCAGTTAACAGTGGATAGGTGACAGTTGATAGTTGAAAATTAAATCAATCTACTCTCCACACTAAGACAAACTAAAAAGAAACAAATATGAAAACAAAAAATATTCTACTAATCCTACTTTTCTCCCAATATTTATTGGCTCAAACGCATATTATTACCGATATGGCCGGACGAAAAGTGACTATCCCGATGAGTATTAATCGCATTTTACCACACGATGAAAAGACCAGTTTGTTTTTATTCCCGATTACGGAAAAAAAAATGAGTCATCGTGGCTTAAGCAAAGATGCATTGGATTTGAAATATATGAGCAAAGAATACGGCCAGTTGCCCGAAATAGATATTATGAGTACTGAAGAAGTTATAAAAGCAGCTCCCGACATTATTATAGTCGGTTGCTTTATACCTGATGATTATTCGCGCTACGAAAGACTAAGCAAACAAACCAATATCCCGGTGGTGGTGATTGACCTGAATTTATTTGAATTGGATAAATCCTATACATTTCTGGATAACTTATTGGGTGAAACACCAAAAGCAAAATCGTGTATCGCTTATTTGAATGCGTTTTATAAAGAACTGTCTCAGGTTCAGAAAAACAACAAGAAACGGAATGCTTCGGTGTATGTTGCGGTTGGAAATGACGGCTTACGCACTGCTCCAAGTGGCAGTAAACACGCTCAGTTGCTTGATTTATTGAACATAAAAAATGCAGCACAAACTGAGGTTCAAGCCAGAGGATATGCCGATGTTTCGATAGAGCAAATTATGGTTTGGAAACCCGATTTTATTTTTACAGTGGATAAAACCGAGAACGATCCGTTTCCTGTCATCACTTCGTCTAAGCTCTGGAAAGACATTCCGGCAGTACAAAAAAGACAGGTCATTCATATTCCCGAAGAACCTTACAGCTGGTTTGGCAATCCGCCATCTATCAATCGTATTCCAGGACTTATTGTGCTTATGGAGCTATTTTATCAGTATCCACGAGCTAAAGCCCACCAACAAATAAAGGAATTTTACAAACTGTTTTACAATTATCCGCTTACCGATGCAGAATTAGCAAAATTATTGGTAAACAGGAGTTGAAAACTCGTATACAATCAAGTCACTCTTAATAAATTACATATAGGTTTAGCCACCTTGCATTTTATCTGTTAGTGTTTTTCCAAGTATCTGCCCGTGAGGGTGGATAACTGGGGAAAATGAAGTTTCACTTTTAAAAATATACTGTTATGGAAAAGGAAATAAAACTAGCCGGATTTAGATATATTCGTCAGCATTCCATTAAGGTTATTGCAACCATGCCTTGTCCGTTAAAAGTCCCGTTTAGAGAGTTGTTCAATTCATTTATTGAAAATTACAACATGGACAATCCCTTACATCCTGTATTTTGTCCCGAGCAGAATGACTGTACTAACCCCGAGTTTGACAATATCCTGCTTAATGCCAAAAGTGAAGATGAATTACCTGATATTTACCTTACTTCAAGTTATAATATCTTGTTTGATAAATCATTTAATGCTAAATTTATTAAAACAGAAATACTGTCGGGCTATATTGATGAAGAACATCGAAATTATATTCCCGAAACCGTTCTTAACACACTTGAAAGTTATAATATCGGAAGTCTGGCATTCAGTTCGTGGGGAGTAGCACAGGATTATTCGGTTTCTGAAATAAAGAAAAAACCAACATCATGGGTCGATATTTTGAATTCTGAATTTTTGAACCAAATAACCGTACATGGTTGCCACGGAAAAGCTGGAAACACAGGGCTATTGCTTTTTTTGCAACAACAATGCGGTGATGAAGCTATTGCCAGTTTTGCCCGTAATGTAATTGATATGCGTCATTTTGCCCTTATGATAAAACGAATGGATTCAACAGACACTAAACGAACTGCACTCAATGTAATGCCCGATGTAGCCGCATCGCACATACCATCGTGGAAAAGTGTAGAACGATTGCACTTTACAGAAGGTTGTCCGCTTAACCCTATGATTTTAATGGTAAAAAAGAGCCGTTTGGAAGCTTGTATGCCTATTATAAACTTCTTTCACAGCACAGCTTTTAAGCGAATGTTGCAGTCGAATGGCTATTTGATGCCTACAGAATTGAAATGGAGCAACAACTATATTTTGCCCAATTTTGAACATCTGGCAGTTGAAGGATATGCAAAAGTTTCAACTGATATTGAAAAAATCTATCAGGCAAATTTGCGCCACAAAGAAATTGATAAACGATTAAAATGAATTGAGAATGAGGAGCATTAAATTATATATTATCTGTGTATTATCTGTAACGCTTTTTTACTCTTGTCAGCAAGAAATTCCAGAAACTCCGGTGGTTACTTACAATGATAGCATTTACAGCTTAAAGCAATACAAAGTAGAACGTGACCCCAAGGTGGTGCGCAACGGTTTTGGAATGGATATTTATCACGACATTCATCTGACCAAAGATACCTGTTACCTGAAATCAGCCAACAGTACATTTGCCTACGACTTGCTGTTTTACAACGAGATGGCTTATTTCCCACTTTCCACGGGCGATTACAGTAGTAGTGGCTGTCCTGTTATTTTCTTGTATACAGATTCGGTGAATGTAGCCAATTCGGTGAAAGCTGCCATGGTGGGACAGGGAGTAACTTATTTCAATGCTTTCACGAAAGATAGCATTACAAACATTCAAATTTCAAAATTGAAATCCGATCCTTATATCAACCTGAGTAAATATAGAACCACTATTCACACAGCAACGGTTAACGGTTCTATATTATTACAAACAACAGCCGATTCGCTTTACTCTAAGTTGATTATAGGTGAGAGATTCCGACCAAACATTGGAGGAATTTTTAATATAGCCGATGCTTCCGACGAGGCACAGATTAATTCACAGCCTGTATTTCTGGTAAAGACTAGGGAGGGGTTGTATGCCAAATTTATGGTAACTCGGTTCAAAGGTGTAGGTAATGATACTCAAAAACTAAGTTTACAATGGGAAGCGATAAAGAAATAAGAAACCTTACCCCCGACCTATTCCCAAAGAGAGAGGGAAACTGGCTACTAATTTTAGTTACAGCTACTTTGTTGTTTGTCAATCCACTTGGATTGTTTGCACGCCAAATTACCGATATGGCAGGGCGTAAAGTAATCATTCCGGATCGTATAACCCGGGTTATTCCGTATGACAACAAAACCAATCCCATGCTTTTTGCTGTTGCGGGAAACCTGATGATTTGTAAAGCCCGTGCTATGGAAAATCCCAATTTGAAATTTATATCAAAGGATTTTCTGCGCTTACGCGAAATTGACACGCACAATGTAGAAGAAATGCTGGGGTTGAAGCCCGACTTTGTTTTGGTGGCGGCGTTTGCCGATGAAGATGTATCTCGTTATACGGCAGTCTCCAAACAAACCGGAATTCCGTTTGTAATTGTGGATTTAGAACTGATGAAATTGGATAAAAGTTTTGAATTTCTGGGGCAATTACTTGGCAAAGAAACAGAAGCAGCTACTTGTGTAAATATGATTCGGAGTATTTATACCGATATGGAAAAGTATAAAAAGGGAAAAAGAGTGCCCGGAAAAGCTTATCTAGCGAATAATGCTGATGGACTTCGTACAGCACCCACAACCAGTAACCACGCACAGGTATTTGATGTGATGGGCATTCCCAACGCAGCAAAAGCGCAGTTAGATGCAAAAGGGTTTTCGGCAGTATCCATGGAGCAAGTTTTGGTTTGGAATCCCGAATCTATTTTTGCCATTGGGAAAGCCGAAAGCAGTCCGTACCGAACCATTCTGAAATCGGCACTGTGGCGAAATGTTACTGCGGTAAAAAGTAAACGGGTATTTTATGTTCCTTGCGAACCGTATTTATGGTTTGATATGCCGCCTTCGGTGAATCGGTTATTGAGTTTGATTTGGTTCTCGGATATTTTTTACGGACAACCTAACGAACTGACGAAACAGAAAGTGATGGATTTTTACCGAATAATTTACAAGTACAATTTGACTGATTCGGAGTATAAGAGTTTATATGTGTGGAAATAGTGTTTAAAGATGCTTATGTGTTGTTGTCGAAATTTATTGTTTCTGGTTGTTTTGTTTTTGTTCGTTATTCATGGACAAAGTCAAACTGTGTCCGGCAGAATCATAGATGAAACATCAAACAACTATCTTCCGAAAGTAACTGTTTCTCAGAAGTTCGCAACCCAAAGCAGCATAAGTAATGATGATGGAAAATTTTCGCTAAAACTCGGATTAAACAAAGTTGTAGAACTTACATTTTCCTACGTTGGTTACGAAAAGCAAATTCTTTCATTTCCAAAACCAATTCAAGATACAATCATCACTGTTTTAATGCACAAAAATGCTCAAACTTTGCGTGATGTCGAAGTAAAAGCGTCACCATTGAAACAAGTATTGACTGAAAGTTATTCGCAGACCACTATTGACCAGACTGTTATTGAAGAAAAAATAGTCACTGCATTGATTGACGTGTTGGCGGAAGTACCGGGAATAACCAAACAAGCCGAATATCATTCACCCATTATCCTGCGGGGTTTGGGTGGTAAACGGCTCTTAGTTACGAAAGATGGAAACCGCCGTATGGGAAATTTTCCCGGAGGTTTTATGGGGCAAGGTGTCAATGTGTACGAATTGGCCAAAGTGGAAGTTATCAAAGGACCTGCATCCGTGAAATATGGACCGGGAGCCATTGCCGGAATTATTAATATGGAAAGTAAATCGCCATTTTTGCAATCGGGCTGGCACGGACGTGCTTCGTCCACTTTTGCAAGCAACAACAACGAAACATCATTGTTGAGTGGTATCAACTGGAGTAATCTTGATCATGCTTTTTCGCTGAATGGACGATTTCGCAATGCCGATGATTTTCAATATGGCGGCGGTAGTAAAGCAGTGAACAGTGCTTACACCGACAAAGATTTATCCTCCTGTTATCGGTGGGAAAATAATAATGCATTTACGCTCAATGTGGAAAGCGATTTACATTTAGGTGGGCCGTGGGGGCGACCTGTTGGATTCAATGGTACTCAGTATATGCGCCTGACCAACAAAACAGACAATACCTGGCATTCGTCGGTTACAGGAAGTTGGAAGCCGGAAGGTTTCTTGAAGCAGTTGGAAGCTTCGGTGTATTATGATCTCGAAAACCGAAATCAGGTAAAAGATAGTTATGATGTTGGGAGTGGTTTACTTTCTTACACCGAAGAAGTACACTTCCAAAATTACTATTGCGGCTGGCGTGGTTTGGCGGTACTGAATGTGATGAAAAACATGGAACTAAATTTGGGAACAGATGGCGTGTTTTACCGTATTGAATCACCCACCACATTGACCGATTATTTTCTTGATACTCAAATTATCAATCGTGTTTCTAAAAATGCAGGTGTCAGTTTAGCCGGACTTTTTGCTGAAATGGATTGGAAATCGGCGAATGAAAAGCTGAAAATACGTGGTGGCTTGCGATTGGATTATTCTCAAATAAACGAGGGTGATGTACATGATACGCTTCAAACTACCGGACGAAATCAACAAATTACGGCATGGAACGGCACAGTTGGCGGGGTTTATAATCTTCATAAAGATTTGTTTTTCTCTTTGCAAGTGGCAAGGGCTTGCCGAATGCCCGATGCTGCCGAAATGTTTATTGTCAGTTCCAACGCCGATGGCATTGTATATGGAAATCCAGATTTGAAACCCGAATATGGTTTTAATTTTGACAGCGGATTGCGTGGTCATTTAGGCATAATTACGTTTGACTGTTCGCTCTTTGCCAACTTCCTGCACAATTTTATTTCGCAAGAGTACTGGCTAAATTCAGGTAAAAAGGGAATCAATTATATGTATCAAAATGTGGATAAAGCTCGGATAATTGGTGGCGAACTGGCTGTTGGGACAAAATGGAATGATTTTTTTCAACGTGATAATCAGTTGATATACAATGGAACTGCCGTGATTACTTATGGCGACAAGCTGACTGATATGCCCGATTGGTTTAGTTCCGGTGTGCCGCTCCGTAACATTCCACCATTTAATACCAAACAGGAATTGATGCTCAAACGTCGGTTTAATTCTGCTTGGTCGGCTTATTTGGGTGGCGATTTCCGGTATTATGCCATGCAAGATCGCATTGCGCCATCGGCTGATGGTGGCTATGTATCTTATAGTTATGTTTTGTTTGGAACATCTTGTGGCGTTACATGGTTGCACAATAGCTATAAATGGGATTTGAAAATCAAAGGCGATAATTTAGCCGACAATAAATATCGTCCGTTTGAATCGTTGGTATACGGTATAGGACGGAATTTCAAAGTATTGATATCGGTACAGTTTTAATGTTGGAAGATACATTTATGTAGGACAGCAATAAATTTGAATAATCGAAAAATGAATATATGGTTGTAATACAATATATTATGTCATTTGGTACAATAATTGACTTTATCGAAATGACAAGTTTAGAACAGAAACAAGTTTTAATTTTATTAATCATTTAAATTCAATCCATCATGGAAATTAGTGCAAGAAACAAAATTAAAGGAACTATCGAAGAAATTACCTTGGGTAGTGTAATGGCAAAAGTGAAAATCAACATTGGTGTCAATGTTATTAGCTCTGTTGTTACCATTGAAAGTGTTACGGACTTGGGTCTGAAGGTTGGCGATGAGGTTTATGCCATCGTGAAATCGACAGAAGTGATGATTGGTAAATAAAAGCCAATCTAAAAACTGACAACAGTTCGACTTCGGGTCGGACTGTTGTCTTCCTTACAGTGAGTTGAAAATAGTTTGTTGTTGATTTATTCATATAAGCTTATGAAGTTAGTAACCGTTTCAGGACCTCCATCGTCCGGTAAAACAGCTGTTCTATTGAAATTAATCTCCGAACTTATCCGTCAAACCAAAGCGGTAGGCGTGATAAAATTCGACTGTCTGTATGCTAACGAGGCACAACAGTTTAGTAAAATCGGCGTGCCCGTAAAGGTGGGACTTTCTGGTAATCTTTGCCCCGACCACTTTTTTGTCAGCAACATACAGGATGGCGTAGATTGGGGATTGCAACAAGGTTTCGATTTTCTGTTTACCGAAAGTGCCGGATTGTGTAATCGTTGTTCGCCCCATATTAAAAACGTTTTGGCAGTATGTGTTATAGATAATTTGATGGGTATGGATACACCTCGAAAAATAGGTCCCATGCTTCGAATGGCTGACATTGTGGTGATTACCAAAGGCGATATTGTTTCTCAAGCCGAACGTGAAGTATTTGCGTTTCGGGTTCGGCAAGCCAATGCGAAAGCACGGATTATGTTCGTCAATGGCATTAATGGACAGGGAACTTTTGAATTGTCCCGATTGGTATTGGAAGCGAAAGAAACAGTTACCTTAAATGAAGAAAAGTTGCGGTTTTCAATGCCCGCTGCACTTTGTTCGTATTGCCTGGGCGAAACTAAAATAGGTTCGGAATATCAGGTGGGCAATTTAAAAAAGATAGGGTTTTAAACTGAAAATTAAAAATGAAGAATGGAAAATGATATTCTACTAAAAGATTTCTCTACCCTAAAGCATGAAATGCCTTATGTGTTGGAGTTCTTTTTGCATTACGGTGTTTCATTTCAAAGTGCTGACTTGCCTATTGCAACGCAGTTGGATAATTTGTCCAACGATTTTTTTGAGGATATTGGTATTGGAAAAAAACATCTGATACAGACCTTTGAGGCATTTCTCAAAAATAGAGAATCACTTGAAAGTAACGATAATGTATTTAAAATAAATTCTATAACCATTATCGGCGGACACGATAAAAGCGGAACTCTTGAAAATAAACAACTGACTCTTCTAGCCGGTAGCATTACCAGTATTGTAGGACCAACTGGTTCGGGCAAAAGTCGATTATTGGCAGATATAGAATGGTTGGCGCAAGGCGATACACCCACAGGTCGTACGATTTTGATTAATGACGAAACGCCCGATTCGGAGTTGCGTTTTTCGTTGGAACGCAAACTGGTAGCGCAGCTTTCACAAAACATGAATTTTGTAATGGATGCCACCGTGAGTGAATTTATTACTATGCACGCTGAGAGCCGAATGGTTCATAATATAGCTCCCATTGTTGATGAAATTATCCGGCAAGCCAATTTGTTGGCTGGCGAAAGTTTCTTGCCCGAAACGCCACTCACAGCATTGTCAGGTGGTCAATCGCGAGCTTTAATGATAGCCGACACTGCTTTTCTGAGCACTTCTCCCGTGGTGCTGATTGATGAAATTGAAAATGCCGGAATAGACAGAAAAAAAGCCTTGCAATTGCTGGTAAAGAATGAGAAAATAATACTGATTGCCACGCACGATCCTATTCTGGCATTGATGGCAGAACAACGATTGGTGATTAAAAATGGCGGTATTCATAAACTTATTATTACTTCCGAAAATGAGAAGAATAACTTATCGGCTTTGGAGGCCATAGACAATAAAATGTTGACACTGAGAAATAAACTGCGTTCCGGTGAAACAATTGAAGATATTAATTTTTGAAACAATAGAATATGGAAGATATAATTATTAAACCAATAGGTGTAATTCATACGCCACATATCGATGTAAAAAATATGCCCATTCAGCCGATAGCAGCTGAAGGCATTAAAGGCTACATTGAGGTATTTCCTGAGTTTGTAGCCGGATTGAAAGACATTGAGGGTTTTTCGCATCTCACTCTTTTCTATCATTTTCATAAAATTAATGGATATGAGCTTGTTGTAACTCCTTTTATGGATACTGAGAAACGAGGAATTTTTGCAACGAAAGCTCCGAAACGACCCAATGCAATAGGTTTGTCAACAGTCAAGTTAATCGCAGTTGATGGTAATGTCTTACACATCGAACAAGTGGATATGTTGGACGGAACACCGCTGATTGATATTAAACCGTTTTATCCACGTTACGATAATCGTGAGAATGTGGAAATTGGTTGGCTGGAGAAAAACAAAGATTTGCCGTTGGAGAAACTGCGTTCTGACGAACGATTTAAATAATCCGAAATGAACGAAACAGCACAAATAAAGCATTCTGATAGTGGAAAACTGACATTGATTTTTGTCGGACTTAGTGTTATGCTACTTGCTTCCGTTCTGTTTTCGGCCTGTTTGGGGCGTTATCCATTGTCAGTGTCCGATTTAATTACTTACATATTCACCGGACGGAGTGTTGATGCCTCCTTACCAACAGTATTGCTGAATGTGCGTTTACCACGCATCATTGGGGCACTAATTGTGGGCGGCGTACTTGCCATTGCCGGAACGGCCTATCAAGGACTTTTCCGCAACCCTATGGTTAGCCCTGATATTTTGGGTGTAAGTTCGGGTGCCGGATTTGGTGCATCGCTAGCCATCACACTCTCGTTTTCGTTGATAGGCATTCAACTCATGGCATTCTTTTTTGGTCTGACGGCAGTTTTTCTGGCATTGTTTGTAAGCCGGATTATCGGCAAAAATCATGATAAAATACTGATGTTGGTTTTGTCGGGTATGGTTACGGGAGCTATTTTTAATGCGCTAATTTCGTTGCTGAAATACGTTGCTGATAGTAATACCAAACTTCCTGAAATCACTTTTTGGTTGATGGGCAGTCTATCAAGTATAACATTTGATGAAATTAAGATCGTTCTTCCTCTTGTCATTCTTGGTATTATTCCCATGTTCTTACTTGGTTGGAAACTGAATGTACTTTCGTTTGGCGATGAAGAAGCCAAAGCTTTGGGCATAAATACCGGACGGCTGCGTGTTATTGTTATTTGTTGTGCTTCACTTATCACGGCTTCGGTAGTCTGCATTGCTGGGTTAATCGGGTGGATTGGATTAATCATACCCCATTTTGCCCGCTTCTTGGTAGGCCCAAATCACAAATTCTTGCTTCCAGCCTCTTTTCTGTCGGGAAGTATTTTTATGCTTTTGGTTGACGATGTGGCACGTTCGGCGACATCGCTCGAAATCCCACTCGGCATTCTTATTTCGTTAATCGGAGCACCGTTGTTTCTGGTATTTCTATCTAAATCAACTAAAAAATCGTGGTAATATGATGAAGCTCGAAATAAAAAATGGCGTTTTCGGCTATCCCAACAAACCGATTCTTGCGGACATTAATTTTGAATTAAACACAGGGGAAATTGTTTGTGTACTTGGGAAAAACGGTGCAGGGAAAACAACTTTGTTCAAATCTATGTTAGGTGTTCTTAAACCACTTTCAGGATCCATTTTGCTCAACGGAAAACCGATTGAACATTGGAACAGACCACAATTTGCACGACTGGTCGGTTATATACCACAAGCTCGCTCATTGCCTTTTCCTTTCACGGTAATGGATGTGGTGTTGTTCGGACGTACGGCACACATGTCGGCTTTCGGTTCACCTGGAAAGAAAGACCGTTTATTGGCCGATGAATGTTTGGAATTGCTCAATATCACCCACTTAAAAAAGAGAACTTTTACTCATTTAAGTGGCGGTGAACAACAGTTAGTCATTATTGCCAGAGCTTTAGCACAACAACCGTCTTTCCTGATTATGGACGAACCAACATCCAGTCTCGATTTTGGAAATCAGATTAAAATAATTCGTCAGGTAAACGCGCTGAGAAATAATTCGTTGGGCATTATTATGGCTACCCACTCGCCCGACCATGCTTTTATGTGCGATGCGAATGTGGCTATCATTCACGAAGGGAAACTGTGGAAAACCGGACATTCTAACGATGTTGTTACGGAAGGAATTTTAAAAGAGATTTATGGTGTTGATGTGAAAGTTCGGTCATTAGGAAATAAACCGGAATGCAACCGATTGGTTTGTGTGCCTACCGTGTAAATTATAACAGTTTAATTGGATGTTATTTCCAGATCATAAATTCAGTTCAAAGATTTGATTTTAATCTTTACAAACTCATTAAAATGCTCATTAGTTGAGCTTTGATATGTACTCCCGCTTGCTTATGCTTTATTTCTCCATTTTTGAAAATCATTCAAGTGCTTGCACTGTTTTAAAAGCTTCCAATCCACTATCAAGGTATTTAGCAAAGGATTTTGTATCATAATCAGCTCCCTTTGGCTGTAAAAGCAGATTACCTTTGACATCTAGCAATACATAAAATGGTTGTGAGTTAGCGTTAAAGCGTGAAGCTTGTAAGTCGCTCCATTTATTGCCAATGGTTTGAATGTTTTTACCACTGTATTTATATCTGGTTTGTTCCGCAGCATCCAAATCAGTTTTATCGTCGATATAAAGTTGAATAACCACAAAATCGTTCGACAACCGACTAAGCACCTCCTTATCCGGCCAAACTGCTGATTCCATCTTTCGACAATTGACACAGGCATGTCCTGTAAAGTCTATAAACACTGGTTTGTTTACTTTTTGGGCATAAGCCATTCCTTCTTCATAATCGAAGAACGCATCTAAGCCAAATGGAGCATGAAAAATATCACCATATTTATGTTTGCCTGAATTGTGTTCAACAACTTCCTGACCGTTTGCTGATAGTATAAAATCCTGTGTGCTCATTGGTGGTAAAAATGCAGAGATAGCTTTTAGCGGTGCGCCCCAAAGTCCGGGAATCATATACATGGTGAATGAAAGGGTAATAATTGCCAATATTAAGCGAGGCGTAGAAACATGTTTCACATCGCTATCATTTGGAAGTTTCAGTTTACCCAATAAATAGATTCCCAGAAGTGCGGAAATTACGATCCACAATGATAAGAAAATTTCGCGGTCGAACCAGTTCCAATGATAAGCCAAATCGACGTTGGAAAGAAATTTAAATGAGAATGCCAATTCCAAGAAACCTAGAACCACTTTTACACTATTCAACCAACCGCCAGATTTAGGCATTGCTTTCATCCAAGCCGGGAACATGGCAAAAAGAACAAAGGGAATAGCTAAGGCAATAGCAAAACCTAACATACCGATAGCCGGTCCGAGCAGTTGCCCCATGGTGGCAGCCTGAACCAGTAATGTGCCGATAATAGGACCTGTGCAAGAAAAAGAAACCAAAGCAAGTGTGCCAGCCATGAAAAATAAGCCTACTAAGCCCCCTTTATCCGATTTACTATCCATTTTATTTACCCATGTTGAAGGTAACACCAATTCGAATGCACCCAAAAATGAAAAGGCAAAAACGACCAATAACAGAAAGAAAAAGAAATTGAAAATCCCGTTGGTAGATAATACATTGAGAGCATCAGCTCCAAAAATTACAGTGATTAATAATCCGAGTATGACATAAATCCCTACGATTGATAATCCGTAAATCAACGCACTACGAACACCTTTCTTTTTAGAAACTTCTTTTTTGGTGAAGAAACTTACGGTAAGTGGAACCATTGGAAATATACAAGGCATCAAAAATGCAGCAAAACCACCTAACAACCCAAGTAAGAAAATTGTCCATAATGATTGACTTTTGGTGAAGGCTGGAGCAAAAGGAGTTATTTGTTTTTTTACGATAGATTCGGAGACTTTTCCTGAATCCTTTTCTTTCGATTTTACTGTTGATTGAGCTGAGTCATGGTTTGAAACTGGTGCAATTGGAGTTATAGCTTTCGTGTTAGTCGATATAACTTTACCCTTTAGTTCAAATGCGAAACTAATATCTTCAGGAGGAAGACATTGAGTATTATTACAAGCCATAAATTTGAGTGAGCCATTGACTTTAGCAAAAGGTGCTTTTAACTTCACTTTTTGAATAAAAACAGCTTTTTTCTCAAAAAAAGCTACTTCCATCTCAAAAGCCTTTTCATAAACCTTTTGGGGTTTTGGTGATTCAGTCACTTTACCAATTAATTCATAATCAGGAGAAGGCGTAAATTTAAAAGACGTTGCCACCGGGCCACTTTCGCCAATAAATTGAGAATAGATATGCCAATTGTTATCTATTTTAGCTGTCAGCATCAATTCAAACTCTGTGTTTGAAATTTGTTTATCTGAAAATTTCCATGTTATTGGCTTCAGTATCTGTGCTGACATGTTCAATACGTAAATCAGAAGCACTAAAATTAAAACTATCCCCTTTTTCATACTATATCCCGGATGTATTGTTGATTATAAATTGATTAGAATGCTCATTAGTTGAGGTTTGCTATGTACCCCCGCTTGCTTGTGCTTTATTTCTCCATTTTTAAAGATCATTAAAGTAGGTACACTTTGAATCTGATACCGACTTGCTATCATCTGGTTTTGGTCAACATCAATTTTTATTACTTTCACCCGCTCTCCAAGCTCTTCGGCTACTTGTTTTAGTATTGGCGATTGTGTTTTGCAAGGACCACACCACAGGGCATGAAAATCGACAATCACAGGTCGGTTTTCATTTATAATTGCATCGAAATTTCCTTTCATCTTATTTTAAAATTTTATATTGTTTAATTGTTCTTTTCGTGTAGATATTCAGCAACGGCAAGGGCTGCAATTGTTCCATCGGCTACAGCTGTGGTTACCTGACGAAACCGTTTAGCAATACTATCGCCGGCAGCATATACTCCTTCTATGTTCGTTGACATATCTGATTCTACTATAATTTCGCCCCATTTATTCAACCCAACTTTATTAGAAATGAATTCTGTATTGGACATATAGCCAATAAAAACAAACGCACCATCTGTTTTGAAAAGGTTTGTTTCGTTTGTTTTCAAATCTTTTATTTCAACACTTTCAAGATTCTCATGCCCGTTAAAAGCAGTAATTACAGAGTCCATTAAGAAGTTGATTTTAGGGTGATTACGCGCTTCTTTAATGGCATAGTCAGTTGCTTTAAAATAATCAGAATGATGTACAATTGTGACTTTGCTAGCATATCTGGTAAGTGAAATAGCTTCTTCGATAGCTGTATTTCCACCGCCCACTACTATAATTTCTTTGTCGGTAAAAAAATCACCATCACAAGTGGCACAATAGGAAATACCTTTTCCTTTAAAATCATCTTCACCCATTACACCTAATGTACGTGAACGACCTCCAGGACTAAGAACTACAGTTTCTGAAGTATATGTATTGCCATCTGAAAGTACTATGCTTTTTGTTTTGCCAACTAAATCAAGGCTTTCAATCTCAATGTTTGATTTTATATCGCAACCGAAAGTTTTTGCCTGTTTTTTCATGATGTTTGAAAGTTGGTATCCACTGATATTTTCCACACCGGGATAGTTGGCAATTTCGTGTGTAAGTATCATTTGCCCACCGACTGTACCTTCATTCACAATGAGTGTTTTTACCCTGGCTCGCGATAGGTAAATACCCGCCGAAAGTCCGGCAGGTCCTGCACCTATCACTATGGCATCATAATGATTTTTTGCATTCATGGTATTATGCTTTTACTGTTGCTGAAAACTCTTTATCCAAAATGCTTGTAACCTGCGCTTTGGTTTGAATACTTGAGGTAGCTTTCACTACTTTCCCATTTTTGTAATATATGGTAAAAGGGATGCCCATAAAACCACTCACTTCAGGTAAGTTGCGAATAACACGAGATTCGGGATTGTCGAATTCCATATCACAAAATTTTACGTTTTTATATTCGTCTTCAATTTCTTCAGCAATTCCATAAACAGGAATACACATTGGACCCATGCGACCACATATAACCATTACATTTTCATTTTCGCTGAGAATCTTTGCATGTTCGTCAGCCGATTCGATGTGTTTTAAATTTGTGTACAACATACCTTTTTTATTTTAAAATTTATGATACAAAATTACGACTTGGTAAGCATTCCAAGAAATTTTTAGGCTTGATGTATAACAACTCTTTCATTGAAATAGAATAACTTTTTTATTGAAATAAATAGTAACTTTGCCCTTGAAAAACGCTAAAGGAAATTATGAAAACTATTATAGAAACTGATGCTGAATATATTTGTGATATACAGGCTCCATGCTTTCAAACTCTTACACACGATGAAATTGAATTGGTAAGAGCTAGCAAGATACAAGTGCAATTTAGGAAAGGCGACAACCTGACTAAACAGGGTGCTTTTGCTTCGTATGTGCTTTTTGTAATAACAGGCTTGGTGGAGCAATACATAGAGAGTGACAACAATAAAAGCTTTAATTTGAGAATTATTAAACCAGGAGAATTTATCGGTTTATCATCCGCATTTTCTAAAAACACTTTTTCTTATTCAACCGTAGGACTTACTGATTGTCAGGTTTTACTTATAGAAAAAACAGCTATTATTGATATTATCAAACAGAATGGTGATTTTGGGCTGGGTATCATCAAACGATATTGCGAGCAAAATACTGATTTGTTTGATACGTTCCGGATGGTAATGTATAAGCAGATGAATGGCAGGATGGCGGATGTGTTATTATATCTGGATAGTTTTAAGGTAGATTATCCCGAGATTTTTGAACTGCTTGGACGAAAAGATATAGCCAATTTTGCCGGGATTACGACAGAAAGCACTGTAAAAATCCTCAAAAGTTTTGAGAAAGACGGACTGATTGAGCTTACTAATAAAGATATAATTCTTCTGGACTTCCCCGGTTTGAATGAAATAAGCAAACGAGGATAAGGACAGATTATGAACTAACAGGCATGTATTAGCATTAGGCATTTTTGTAATTATTATTGATTTTACTTTTTTTTACAGTATGTCATTATCAATTAAGTCTAAAATCGTATATCTTTTATTTTCCAACCTGTTTTTTAAGACCGCTTCAATTATCATCCCAACACCATTTGCATAAGAATCATGCCCCAATACTTTTGTTTCTATTGTTACTTCGTCACTCCCATCTTTAATTACAATTTTATGATATGCATGTTTGTCTAAGAACTTTTTGGGTATTCCAATTGTATCTTGTTGAATCTCACGGTCTCTTATTGAAGCAATTTTGTCCAGTGGAAACTTTAATGAATTCGCAAAAGCGTAGGCAGTTCCAGGTTCTGTCTTTTTTGTAGACTGATGGGATTCCGTGATGGATATTTCATAATTTTCAAAATACCTACCATTTGCTTTTATCATATTTAATGTTTTCAATACTAAAATTGAAGTATTGGGACAAATAATAAGCGGAAAATCCGATTTCATCGTTTCTGTTTCTAGTCCGGTTGAAAGCTCTATAAATACAGTTTTGGTTCTATTACAGAATTCAAAGCACTCCTTTAATTGACGTCCAGAGCCTGCATGTACAATTATTGCCTTTTCATTTCTGGTTTGGTATTGCGACTCCCACTTTACGATCTCATATGATTGAACTAATAAATCAGAAGTCAATATTGCATTTGCTAACTTTCCTGAACCTACAATAAATATTTTTATTCTTTCCATTTGTGTTCTGTATTAATTTTCACCTCTCATTATCTAATATTCTATTTGTCACAAATTTATTAGACCCGACTAAATATATTTTGAAACCATATAAACTGCCACCACGAGTAAAAATACAGCAAACACTTTTTTGAATATTGCTGAAGGTAATTTTACTCCAAGTTTTGAACCAAAGAATGCACCCGCTAAAATGCCGAGAGCAATTAAAGCTGCATACAAGATATTTAAATGTCCGTTGTTGGCATAGATAATCACACTCGGCAAACCTACCGGCAATTGTAATGCTGCTAATGAAGTGGCGGCAGCTGCTTTTGGGTCGTAATGAAAAACGCCGATAAGCAAGGGTACAATAACTATTCCTCCACCTTTACCAAAAAGACCGGCAAAAATACCTGCTCCAATTCCCACTAGGAGATACATCCAAAAAGGTTTACTATTGGTATTATATTCCACCAGATCAGTATCTTTCTTTTTCCTGAAGTATGAAAAAACATCGAAATAGCTCAATGCTATGTATAGCAGAATACCGGCATACAACTTAGCCAAGAGACTTTCGCTCATATTAACCGCAAACTCACCTCCAACAAATGAACCCAGAAATAACCCCAATGCAATCCATAAAGCTTCACGTACCTTGATAAGCCCTGCTTTATAGTACGATAAGACTCCTAAAACACCTACAGGCAATAACATGGCTGCTAACGATGTAGCATTTGCATCGAGAATATCCATTCCAAAAATAACAATGAGTGAAGGAACCAATACGATTCCTCCACCAATGCCAAATAAGCCAGATAAAACACCTACTACGATTCCGAAAATCAATAAACCTATTTCTATCATTTGTTAGCTCTAAAATGTAAGTTGTATCTGTTTGTAGTATTTCATATAGTTTAAGTTCTAGCTGAACCTTCTGTAAGCAATTCTTTTCCTACTATTTCAGCCGCAACTTTCACACAGCGTGTACAAGGTCTTGACTTATAATAAGTTTCGTTTCGTTCCGACGATTCAGGATTTTGCGGTTCGTGTTTAAGCTTGAGTAAATCGGCACAGATATATGACCCCATAACCGATTTGAATTCGTTAGCAGTTCGTTGAACAGCTTTGTAATTGGTGTTTTTGGCAAGTTTATCCTTTGTATCAGTAAAAGGATACTGCAATCCCAATACAAGAAACATACCCGAAACTGCACCGCAGACTTCCCGCAATCGTCCCATTCCTCCACCAAAGGAAGTAGCCAGTTTAGCTGCTGTTTCTGTATCTATTCCGTAAATATCGGAATAAGCCATAAAAACGGCTTGCGAGCAGTTATAACCTTGTTCGAAAAAAGTGTTGGCGGATGAAACCCGACTTTCGATTTCAGTTTCTTTTATCATAAGTAGATTTATTTCTTTTCCAATTCCTCAATTTCAAATATTTCTTTGTTGAGTTTCCTAAATTGCTCAGAAATTGAATATTTAAAAGTATAATAAATTGAAGTAATATAAACAAGTATAATTAACGCAAACATAATAATCGATTCGGTATTGAATATAGGTTTTTGTATAAGCATAAAGAAAATTCCTATAATGGCGAAAGGCATGATTAAGTAGCGTATTTTCGTTGTTTTAATTTTGTATTTTTCAAGTTCTGCAATTTGTTTTTTTACTAACAATATAGCTCCTGAAAAATCAATCTTTCTAATCAATAAGAAGTATCTGATATTCCAGATGTAATTGATTATAAATAAGGTCAGAAACAAACTTAATCCAATACAAAAACTAGAAGTCAAATTAAATTTCATATCCATAACTTTTATCAGTAAAATAAGAATTACTGGCGAGAGCACATTAAATCCGGCTTTAATCTTAATCCAGTTGAGGCGTTTCTCTGGTTTAGACATCAACATTCGTTTTAGAATTTCTTTATTCAAATGCGTATTATCTGTGATTTTTTGGTCATATTGCAACCAAATATTTTGTAGTTCATTAAGTTCCATAATAATTAAATTTTCGTAATTGCTAAATTTTTGAGTTGCTCTTTAATACGACCAATTCGCGTTGCTACATTAGTCTTTGAAATACCCATGATTTCTGATATTTCGGCATGCGAATTGCCGTCGAGGTAGAGTAAGACAATGGCTTTATTAATTTCATTCAGTTCATCAATGCATTGATACAATACTTCTGATTCATCTGATTCTTCCTGCTCAACAAGCCAAGGTGTAATTTCTTCTTTCCTAAAATCGTTTAAGAAGGAAAACAAAGAGTCATTTTTCTTCTTTCGTTTGTAATTTATTGCTGTATTCAATGCTACTCGATAAATCCAAGTAGATATTTTTGAATCACCTTTAAATTTTTCAAATGATTTCCAAAGTTCAAGAGCAATGTCATTAATCAAGTCTTCTCTATCATGAGAAGTGTGTGTAAATGCTCTTGAAATTTTAATGATTATTCCAGTATTTTCCTCGAAAACACTAAGAAATTGTTCGCTTAGTTTATCTTTTGTCATTTTCCATAATGTTACTTTTAATTGATTTTTAAATTTATCTATGTACACATTTATATCAATTAGTAACATGTTATCTCAAAAAATCACAGTCGTTGTTTTTTTTGCTTGCCCCTGACGAACGAAGCGTGTATTATGTGCTAGGTGTTTTTTTCGTTTCTATTGTTCTCTATTCAATTCAACAATAATTCAGAAATTGAACTCAGCAGTCTATTTACATCGTTTTCGTCAATGTACAAATGGGGCGAAAACCGAAGCGAATTTCCACGCTGACTAATGTATATTTTCTTTAATTCTAATTCCCGAACTAAATCGCCTTTATATTGCTTTGGCAATTGTGCTCCGAACATATGGGGGCAACGTAATGATTCTTCAAATAGTTGAAACCCTAATTGCTCAATATGCAAACCTATTTTATTATTGATCACAGAAAGTGATTCTGCTATTTCTGACACTCCCCAATTATTCAGTTGTTCTAAAGCTGCAATAGCTCCAGGCAATATTGTTGATGCACACTTTTCTCCAACATCAAATCTGCGGGAGCCTGCCATATATTGCTCAGAACAATTCACGAGTCCGACTAAGTCTTCAGCATTTTCTCTAGCCAACCAAGTTTCTTCGAGTGGTCTTGAATCACGCCATTGTTCTGAAACATATAATAAGCTAACTCCATATGGAAAAAGAAGCCATTTACAACCCGCTGCAACTAAAAAATCAGGTTTGACTTCATCAATTGATAAAGGCATAGCACCGAGTGACTGACTTACATCAATTGCATATAAACAATTGAATTCACGACAAGCTTTTCCAATAGCAACTAAATCAATCTTTGTTCCATTTGTCCAGTGACAAGAAGATATAGAAACTACCCGAACACTTTTGTTTATGTTGTCAATAATGGCTTGAGTCCAATCTCCGTTGTCCGGCGTTGGAACAGTTATAATATTAGCACCAGATTCTTTTGCAGCCCTCTTCCATGGTAGAACATTGCTTGGAAACTCTTCCGCAATCATTAAAATGCTGTCGCCTTTCTTTAAATCAGGCTCAATTGCACGAGCAATTGTACTAAAACCGTAACTAGCCGAAGGGATTATTGCATAACCATCGGCATCGCCACCAAAAGCCTTTGCTGATAACTGTCGGACAGTTTCAGCATCTTCAAAAAAGCTCATAGCTGTTCTTTTCCATGGTTGACATTTTAAGTCAGTGCCCAAAATTATTCGAGCTTTGGATTCTTTCAATTGAGGAGCAATAGCTGCTGAATTAAAATAAGCTATTTCATTTGGGATATCAAATATATATCTTTGGTTTTGTATCATTTCTATTTGAAAGATTAAAATGTGGTTATTTGAAATTAAACTTCTAAATAATATATTGATTTATAATCAAGCACTTTAGCTCCAATCTTTTTGTAAAAATCAATTGCTCTCTGATTTGCATTATTTACATACCATTCCACCTTATTTGCGCCATGAATTTGTGCAAAGTCTTTTATATAATCAAAAAGCTGTTTCCCAATACCTAAGTTTCGATACTCCGGAAAAACAAATAAATCTTCTATATAATAATTGGATGTCGCCTTAAACGTAGAGAATGTTTTTAAAATCAATGCAAAGCCACAAATCTTATTCTCGTCATTTTCTGCAACAAACACTTTAACGTGACTGCCTGAACTAAAAATTGATTCTTTAATATCTTGCTCAGTTGCTGAAACCATGTCTAGTTGATTAACATGCTTTGCCAATCCGCAAATACAATCATATATAATTGCTGAGTCTTTTTCTACCGCTTCTCTAATTTTTGTCATATTCAATTTGCATTATTTTTTTCTTACTTTATTTGTCGTAAATCTTCAAGTCGATTATTAAATCAAAAAAAGTATGTAAAGATACTTTCATATTATCAATACAAAAAGTAAATAAATGACAAACTGATAACTGCTATAAAAAACCATAGTGTTACACCCAATACAAGCGGTTTAATACCAACCGATTTAATGGTTGCCCTCGACAATCCGGCTCCAATAAAGAAAAGAGTTAGCGTTAGACTTTGCCTTGAAACCGATACAATATCGTGTGTTATTGCTTTGGGAATATTTAAATAGGTATTTACGACCATAGCAAGTATAAAAAACAGAATAAACCAGGGAATTACAATTTTATCACCTTTCGATTTGAAATAAAACGAAGTAAAAATAGACAGCGGAATAATCCACAATGCCCGGGTGAGTTTTACAGTGGTAGCCACTTTCAAGGCTTCTTCACCAAAAGTTGCTCCTGCACCAACCACAGAACTGGTATCGTGAATGGCAATGGCCGCCCACAGCCCGAATTGATGTTGAGTAAGATTCAACCAATGACCTAAAACCGGAAATAGAAAAAGTGCTACAGCATTCAACACAAAAATAGTGGCTAATGAAACCGACATCTCACTTTCGTTTGCCTTAGCAATAGGACCAACAGCTGCGATAGCACTTCCCCCGCAAATGGCCGTTCCGGATGCAATTAAATACGATGGGACTTTCCCAATACTAAGCCATTTTCCCATCATTATTCCAATAAACATAACACTGACCACTGAAAATAGGGTAAAAAGCATACCGTCTGAACCGGCTTTGACTGAATCAAGTAAATTCATTCCAAACCCTAAACCAACTACTGAAATTTGCAGTAAGTATTTTGAGGCTTTTTTATTGAATGCAGGGAAAGGAGAACCTAAAGTCAATGCAAAAACTAACCCTAAAAACAAGGCAACAGGTGGTGACATGAAAGGGGTTAAACAAATAATCCCGATAATTATGAAGCTGATCTTTACTATAGTATTTTTTAAAACTATATGCTTTTTACTTCCGTTTCCCTCTGTTGTATTCATGTTTATTTTCTTGACTATTTGACACTACAAAGGTAAATTGAATATAAACAGTATTATGATAGTTATTATTTATTACTGATTACTTAAAGTTATAATGACGAGCAAATTCTATGAATAACTCTGGCAATCCTTCTGTTTCACCATGAAGTTGAATGAAATGAAAGGTTCTGTTGAGGTTTAAGTCTTTTACATCCACAATTTGTAATTTGTTGTTTTTTAGTTCTTCCAAGATTGAATGGATAGACAGAAAAGCCATGCAGTTGGAATGAAGCAAATAGGATTTGATACTTTCAGTACTGCCAAGTTGCATCTCGCATTTCAAGTCGGATAATTTAATGTTATGCGGTTTCAGTGCATGGGCAATTACTTCCAGCGTTCCCGAACCTGGTTCACGCAACAAAAGCGGAGTGACCAACAATTTGTCTATGGATATTTCCTTTTGTGTTGCCAGGGGATGGTTGGCAGCTACTACCGGCACTATCTCGTCGCGGATAAATTCGGTATATTTAAAAAGTGTATTTTTCGATTGCCCCTCGATAATTCCGAAATCAATACTGTTATTGTTCAGTGCCTGTTCTATTTGTTCGGTATTACTTATGGTAAGCGACACCTGAATATCTTCGTACCGCTTATGAAAATCAGCCAACAGAGGCGGAAGTACATATTGCGCAATGGTGGTACTGGCACCTATGCGCAACTTTCCTTTGAATGTCTCTGTCAAAGCGTTGAGATCGAATTCAAGGCTTCCATAAAGTCCGAATATCTGGTTGCAATAATGAAGCAATACGCCGCCGGCTTTAGTCAAATGAATTTTGTTCCCGTTGCGTTCGAAAAGCCGTATTTTGTAGTAGCTTTCTATTTCCTGAATATGTTTGGAAACAGCCGGTTGAGTGATACAGAGTTCCTCCGCTGCCTTCGTAAAGTTTAGTCGTTTGGCAACGGTATAAAAGACTTTTAAACGAAAATCAAACATAAGTGGGGGAAGTTAGTTCAACGTTAGATTTGAATTTTTATATTCGGCTATAGCCGTCAATAAAAAATCGGGAGCTTCACAAGGTTTCCAATCATTCAGACCTACAAAAGCTAGTTCGGTTTCGGCCTTATTGATTAACTCATTTCTCTCGTTATAAAGTCTATATTCAAACCAAATGCGTACTCCCTTTATCTCTTTCAATCTTGTTTTAACCGTGAGTTGTTCATCGTACCGGGTAGTTTTCAGGAACTTAAACTTCATGCTAATCACCGGACACATTACGCCTAGCTCTTCCACTAAATTGTATGGAATGCCAATGCTACGAAACAGCTCCCAACGAGCTGATTCGTAGTATTTTACATAATTGGCATGATGCATAGTTCCCATCTTATCTGTATCGGGATATGTGACCCTGAATTTGTATTCGTGCTCAATCATAAAGCAACTAATCTAGTTATGACTGCAAACATGACCATCTTCGTGTCCATCTTCATGAGCTGAACAATTACTACCACCGTCTTTCACTTCACCGGCGAGATATTTTGTAACGATTTCTGTTACGTCTCCTTCGCAATTGCGCACCACATCTACACCGCGTGCTTTTAAGTTGTTGATAGCACCATTGCCAATTCCACCAGCTAACATTATCGTTATTCCCATGGATTTAAATGTATCTGCAATGTTGGATTTACAACCGCAACCCTGTGGTGAGTCCAATCTTTCTTCGGAGATTACTTGATTTTGATCTGAAACCGTGTAAATTTTGTAAAACTCGCAATGTCCGAAATGGGCATCGATTTGGTTATTTTCTTTTGTTGGTACTGCAATTTTCATTTTGTTGTTATTTTAATTGATTTGTTGATTCCTGTTTTCAATGATTCCCGCCTTTCGACGTTTCCCCATTCCTTGTCCTAATTGATATTGTTCAGTGGTTTGTTGTTTATTTTTGCTACAATTACCCAAGCCACGTCCTATACCTGAACCATTGTTCTCTGGGCCTTTTCCATTTAATTTTGGCATAATGCTCTGAATTTTAAATACTAATTGAATATCCCGTATAAAAGTGGATTAACTGTTCTTCTAATTGTTCTTTAAATTGTTGATAAACTTTTTCTCCGGTGCAATGCCCTGTTATGAAATTTGTTTGAGGATATTTCTTTTTGAGCTTCAAGGCTATTTCTTCAATTTCATCACTATTTTCAAATTTTTGCCTTATTTTAGTATCTAATAAATGGAAACCACCCATCACATATTCAATTCGTTTTGAAGGGAATAATGAAATTGAATCTAAGATATTCAATACGCCCTTATGAGCACAACCTGTATAAACAAATAAATTATCAGTACCAAAACTTATTACCAACTCGTGATTAAAGTTGTCCAATTGCAATTCATATCCAGCATCTTTATACAATGTTGCATTGGCTTTAGGCAATAGATATTTATGACCTTTTGCTGAAAATACCCGAATCTCATTTCGGAAAACTATCTCAGTTTCAACAAATATAAACCTGTCAGTAAATGGAGTGAAATCGACATCCAGACTAATCAGATGAAAACCATTTCGTTTGGAGAAGAATTTTTGATTAATTGCATTTTTCGACAAAACAACCTTTGCTTTTTTATTCAATTTCAAGAATGCTGGTAATCCGCCAATATGGTCGGCATGACCATGGGAAATGAATACAAAATCAACTTCTTTGAGTGAAATACCTAATTTCTTTGCATTATGAATAAAATTATCTGAGGCACCCGCATCGAGTAAGCATTTATAATGCTCTGTCTCTACATAAATGCATAAACCATGCTCGGATTCAAGTGATTCATTTAATTTACGGTTATCAGACAAAACGACTATTTTCATTTTCTTTAATGTTGTTACAACCGTTTAGCAATGAGCATGAATTGCTCGTAGCTGGTTGTTTTTTCGTCAGTTATTCGGGTTATAACATTATATATTTTCACCAACTTCACATCAAAGCCAGCATTGACAAACTGTTTGGATAAAACGTCTGTGTCAAATCCGCAATAGGGTATCGGTTCAAAATTGTGAAACGAACCATCCTCAGTTACCAAATCTCCAACGACCACCCATGCACCGGACTTGGTGATGGTTGCCAGATGTTGTAACGTTTTTTCTACATCGGGGAGATGATGAAATGCCATGGCTGAGAATACAAAATCAATATCTTGTTGTTTGTAATCAAAGATTTCTCCGTGTAGTATTTCTACTTTTTTCTCATCGTGAAGTTTCTGCTTTAAGACTTCTAACATAGATTCAGAAGTGTCAACCATAACTACTCTACCTACTAATGGTTCTACATTGAGTCCGACTAAACCTGTTCCTGCTCCAAGCTCCAGTGCTTTCCAACTTGATATTGGATTCACATTAAACAGCATTTCACTCAGAAACTTTTTGGTCATAGCTATTTTATCGGGACTATCCCATTGTGCTGCTTTTGCTTTAAAAGTGTCGTTCATATTGATTTGCTTAAGAGTTTTAATTTTTATTACCTGAAATTATTCTTATGGTTTATTTATTGGTGTTAGTTCATCTTTGCAAAATGTTTTACAATCTTTGCAGGGAGCATGATTTTCTAATCCTCCTATCAGTTTAAAGCACCTTTTACATCTGAACCACTGTTTCTCAAACTGTACATTTCCGCCTTCAATAACAATCATTTTTCCTTCTACCAAAGCTTGAGCAATAGTTTTACGTGCTTTTTCGTAAATGCGGGTTAATGTCGGGCGGGATACATTCATTTGCTCCGCTGCCTGATCCTGATTCATTCCTTCGTAATCAAGTAAACGAATTGCCTCATATTCATCGTATAGCAATGAAATAGAGCTTAATGTGTGCCGTTGAATTCCGTAAGGCTTAAAACCCTGCATTAGTGGAGGATTGCATATTTTTCGGTCTTGTTTTGGGCGGGGCATATTGAATTTTATAAGTTTTGAGACTGCAAAGATACAAATAGTATTGAACTTATGTTCATTATAGTCGATCATTTAGAATTTTATTTTCAGCAATTTAATACAAGTATGGAGAATAAATAACGGTTCAAGTTATTTACAGTGTTGACTGTTGGAAACCATAAGCTCAAGGTGTCCATCAAGAGTACTGACAAGTGGATATGAAGAAAGCCTGCCGCAAATTCACGATCGGAGGAACGCGGACATCATTCGGCACAAGTTATAGATCAAATTTGCAAAATAAAATTCAAAAAACAGAACAGATGCAAATCGTAAAAACGCCAATAGATGGGAAGAAGATTATTTAAAAAATGTCAGGCGACAACGAATCAGCTTCAAAAAGGAAGTTTAGAACTGTGGCAAAGTTGATCCCAATTAAAAAAAAACAACTTTGTTGTGAGTATTTTGTTTTCATTGTTACTCTTTCTAATTAGAGTTGGTATCATGAAACAATTAGACGAAGATAACTTATACAAGTCCTTCCGAAAAGGGGACATAAAAGCGTTTGAGCATTTGTACAAAATGTATCAACCACGCATGTTTGCTTATTGTCAGAACATGGTTTCTAGTTCGGCTGTAGCAAAAGACCTTGTACAAGAGTCATTTCTCGCTTTTTGGGAAAACAGGGAAAACATCCATACCGATTTTTCAGTCATATCCTATCTTTTCAAAATCGTGCATTCCAACTGTTTGAAATACCTTCGCCGCACATCAATTATGAGCAACTTCTCAGACCTAACTGATTTAAAATTAAAAGAAATAGAAATGAATTATTATAGCCCTGAAAGGAATATATTTAACAACATATTCTTGAAAGACTTAGAAAAAATTTATGCCAATTCGCTGGACAAATTGCCCGAAAAGTGCCGGGAGATATTTGTTTTAAGCCGAAATAATTATTTGAGTAGTGCTGAAATTGCAACAAGGCTAGGACTTTCGTTGCGAACAGTAGAAAACCAACTTTATAGAGCAACAAAAATATTGAAAGAAGAAATGAAACAATATACTTGATAAATTATTTTCGCCTATAATATCAAAAAAAAATGACACAACTTACCGACATAAATAACAATTTAATAATAAGATACCTGAGAGACAATCTGTCTGAGACAGAGAAATTAAAAGTCATCTCGTGGCTCGAATCAAGTGAGCAAAACAGAGAATTTTTGTTCGGCTTGAAAGAGGCTTACCTCATTTCGCGTTGGGAAAATGTAAAAGAAACTGCCGATGTTGACAACGAGTGGGAAAAGTTACATTCAAAAATAACTGAAAATCAGAATCTAAACAAAAATTCAAGCACAAAAATTTTAAAACTAATTACTAGATACGCCGCAATTGTAATTTTTGCATTTGGAATAGGAACTATTTTCAACCATTTCTTTGAATCTTCCGACACTCTTACAACTTCTTTTTCAACTGGATATGGCCGTAATTCAGTGGTAATTTTGAACGATGGAAGTAAAGTGACTTTAAATGCAAAATCAACTTTAACATACAATAATAAAATTACAAACAACCGGGAAGTAACCTTAAATGGGGAAGCTGTATTTGATATAAAAAAGATCCATAACAAACCATTTTATGTCAACACATCGTATTATAAAATAAAAGTCTTAGGTACGTTTTTTAATGTTTCAACTTACGATAACGACGATTATGTTTCAACTACTTTAAAAAGGGGTAGAATTCAAATATTTGATTTGAAAACAAACAATATACTTGCTGAATTAAAGGTTGGCGAACGCTTTCGTTTAGATAAGAAAACGGGTAGCTATTCGATAAATATGCAAAAAGACCTGAATGATGATTTTGGTTGGTATATCGGGAAATTGTGTTTTAACGACATATCCCTAAGTGATTTAACAAACAAATTAGAACGAGAATTTGGATATTCAGTCGAAATAAGAAATCACGATATTCAAAACTATAGATACAAAGCGAATATTGAGAAAGAAAGTATAGAAAATATTATGGAATATATTTCTTTAGTAACACCGGATGTGCATTATAAAATCAATGATGAAGCTAAGAAAATTCTGATTTATTGAAAATATTTGAGTTTGTTGTGAGTATTTCAAATACTTTAATACTCTTTTAATTTTACAGGCATTTGAATATATTTTCATTAAAAAATTAAAAAGTGTTATGAAGAAAAATCTCAAACTCTTAGTACGACAAATTTTGTCGAAATCAAAAGCATTAGTTATAATGCTCCTTTTCTTTCATACTGTTCTGAGCTATGGACAGCAACAAAAGATAAATCTCAGCTTAAAATCAGCTACAGTTTCAACGGTAATTAAAGAGATTGAAAAACAATCCGGATTAACATTCTTTTACCACATCGAAGACATTGACTTGAATCAAAAAATCACAGTAAATGTTCAAAACAAATCTCTCACAGAAACATTAAAAGCCGTTTCTAGTCAAACAAACCTGAGTTGGAAAATAGAAAACAATCAGATTTTACTTTATAAAAATACTCAAGTTACCAAGCCAAGAGTAACTGATTTAAAAGGAACAGTAAAAGATGAAACTGGAAATAACTTACCAGGCGTTACTATTTCTGTAAAAGGAAAATCAACTGGAACAACAACAGATCAAAAAGGAGTTTATTCAATAAACGATATTCAAGAGGAAGCTGTATTGGTATTTTCATTTGTTGGAATGAAAACGCAAGAAGTGGCAGTAAAAGGAAAAACAACAATTAATGTCGTTTTAGCAGACAATGCAGTTGGACTTAACGAAGTAGTGGCAATTGGATATGGTACAACTCGCAAAAAAGATGTAACAGGAGCAGTATCTGTTGTGACTTCAAAAGAATTTGAAGCCCAGTCAACTGCCAATATGGGAGATGCACTTGAAGGAAAGATTGCTGGTGTTCAAATTAGTAAACCATCGGGGCAACCACAATCTGGCTATAATATTACTATTCGTGGTATTTCTACGATTACTGCCGGAAGCAATCCCCTCTTTATTGTTGATGGAGTTCCGACCACATCAATTAACCAAATTGAACCAACAGACATAGAAAGTATTTCCATTTTAAAAGATGCTTCTGCCGCAGCTATTTATGGAGCTTCCGGAGCAAATGGCGTTGTGTTAATTACAACTAAACGTGGTGCCAATCATGAAACGAAAGTGAGTTTTAACACGTATTACGGTGTTGCAAACGTTTCAAAAACAATGGATGTCTTAAATGCCACGCAATATAAAGGCCTGATGTCCGAAATGGGTTATAATACCGATTGGTCACTTTACAACAACAATACCAATTGGCAAGATCAGGTGTTCCGCACAGGAGAAACCCAAAGTTATCAGTTAGGTATTTCTGGTGGAAATGAAAAAACAAGTTTTTATTTATCCGGGTCATACTTCAATCAAGGAGGTGTGATAATTGCCAACAGCATGGAAAAATATAGTTTTAGAGCAAACCTCGATCATAAAGTAAGCGATTTCATGAAAGTTGGAGCAAGTCTCTCTTATAATAAATGGAACGATGTAAGTGTGACCGAAGGAGGAAGATGGTCAATGGGAAATAGTTTCCTAACTGCTTCGCCGGTTATTGGAACATATAATCCGAATGGTTCATTTACCTCAGATCCATTCTTAGCTGATTTGGAGAATCCTGTTTCACTGTTAACCGCAGACGACCATGGATATAAAAACTATCGGTTTAATGGAAACGCTTATGCTGAATTGTCGTTTACGAAAGACCTGAAGTTCAAAAGCATGTTAGGTATCGAGGAAAATAACGACTCTTATCATTCATGGGTTGACCCTTTAAGAACACGTCAAGGACGCATTTATCACGGGATTGCTAACTATAGTAGTTCTGTCAGTTTTTATTGGATAAGTGAAAATACACTCAGTTATAATAAAATAATCGGGAAACATACTTTTGGTGGATTGGCAGGTTTTGTGTCCTCAAAAATCAATGGTGAGAGTTCAGGTATTACCGGTAAAAATTTTGGTAGTTCGGCTGTTCACACCGTTAATGCCGCGACTGAAATAAGTGCCACTTACTCTGAAATGGCCAAAGCCAATGAATCTTTTTTGGGTCGAATAAATTATGCTTACGACGACAAATACCTTTTAACTGCAAACCTCAGGGCCGATGGGTCATCTGTTTTTGGAGTCAATCATAAATGGGGCTATTTTCCTTCATTTTCAACTGGTTGGAGAATCTCGAAAGAAGGATTCTGGACTGAAAACAGCATAGTAGATGACTTGAAACTTAGAGCCGGTTGGGGTGAAGTCGGGAATGATCAAATTGGGAATTACGCTTCGTGGGGTGTTGTTACTCCAAGTGCAAATTATGTTATTGGAGGTGTTCAAGTTTCCGGTACAGGACTTTCTCAAATGGAGAATACTGATTTAAGATGGGAAAAAACGGCACAAACAAATATCGGGTTGGATGCTTATTTATTAAACAGCCGCATTGTTTTTACAGCCGATTATTATATGAAAAACACAACCGATATGTTGTTAAATGCACCAATTCCTTTTAGTGTGGGAATGGGTTGGACAACTAGTCAAACACCAAAAAATGTGGGTTCAATGACCAATAAAGGGTTGGAATTTCAGGTAAGTTCAAAGAATTTAGTAGGGAAACTAAAATGGACAACAGATTTTAATATCTCATTTAACCGCAGTAAAATTACTAAATTAGAAAAAGGAGTACCAATTTTGGGTGGATTTATTGATAATCGATCAGCTTCAACTATTGCAGAAGTTGACCAACCATTGGGGACTTTCTACGGATATGTTGCTGACGGTGTAGATCCGGCAACTGGAAATATGAAATACAAAGATTTGGATAATTCCGGCAATTTAAGCGATGGTGATAAAACCATTATTGGACATGCCAATCCGGACTTTACGTATGGTTTGACAAATAATTTCAACTTCAAAGGATTTACTTTCTCATTCTTCTTCCAAGGTGTACAAGGGAATCAGATTTTAAATGCAAGCCGTATTGTGACAGAGGGAATGTACTATCCTGTGAACCAATTGGCTACAGTTTTAACTCGTTGGGAAAATCCGGGTGATATTACTACTATGCCAAAATCTGATAGGGATAATTTAAACCACAATTCAGATGTTTCTTCTCGCTACGTGGAGGATGGCTCTTACTTGCGATTAAAATCTGCAACACTTGGTTACGATTTACCTAAGTCTGTTTGTGGTTTTTTGAGAGCACAAAAGCTTTATGTTTATGTTACCGGCGAAAACCTCTTAACTTTTACTAAATACAATGGGTACGACCCTGAAGTAAGTGCTTATGGAGTTGGTCTTTCACAAGGCGTTGATTTTGGATCCTATCCTCAATCTAGAAGCTTTTTGTTTGGTCTTAACCTTAATTTCTAATCATTTAAATCGGAATCAAAATGAAAAAAATAAATTATACAATAAGATTACTCAGTTTATTGCTGTTAATGATAGTTGCAAACTCTTGCGGCAAGGATTTTCTCGACTTAAATCCGACTACCACATTAAACACTGGAAATGCTTACAATTCTGCTAAAGATTTAAATAATGCTATTACTGGTGCTTATAATGCATTTTATCAGGAGTATTATGAATGGGATTATATTTTGTTGGGAGACATGCGTTCGGATAATGCTTATGCCGGTGGTGGTGGCGATATTGCTACTACACCCTATGACAACCTAACTATTCAAGCTGGGAATACACGCATGGAATTCGATTGGGCTCAATTGTATTTAGGTATTGGTCGTTGCAACATTATTCTTGAAAAGATAAATGGTGTTACTGACCCAGAGTTGGATGTGAATGACATGAGAAAAAAAATAATTGGGCAGGCAAGTTTTTTACGTGCATATCATTACTTCCATTTGGTAAAGACTTGGGGTGGAGTTCCTATCGAATTACATTCAAATACAACTGATCCGAGCAAAACAAATCTTACACGTTCAACTGAAAAAGAGGTTTACGATCAGATTGTGAAAGATCTTGAGGTTGCAATTGCCAATCTTCCCGATAAATACTCAGCCGACAACACGGAAAATAAAGTCAGGGCAACAAAAGGTGCAGCCAATGCATTAATGGCAAAAGTTTGGGCACAACGTACAGATCGCGATTATTCGAAAGTTATTACCTATTGCGATGCAGTTATTAATAGCCAAGTTTATAGCCTATTGGACAATTATGCCAATCTTTTTGATGGTGATCATTATATGAATGATGAATCTATACTCGAAATTGCATATCAAACCGATGCTAACTGGATTACTTCCAATTGGGGTACTGCTTTGTTTAATGAAGTTGGTGATGGATTCCAAAGCTACTGTGTGCCGTCTAAAGATTTAGTAAATTTATACGATTCACATAATGATTTAATTCGAAAAGATGCCAATATACTTTTCAGAACTGAAAATGAATATGCCGATGAAAATTGGAATCCATGTAACGATCCGGCTGTTGAAGTTCCATATAATTACAAAGAAAAGCATCCAAATGGATGGAATGGTGGCGATCACCTTTATTTATTAAGGCTTGCTGACATTATTTTATTGAAAGCCGAAGCATTAAATGAAACTAATGATTTGGCAGGTGCTCTTACAATTGTAAACGAAATCATTCGCAAACGAGTTGGGCTTTCGCCTATTTCAGCCAGTACCAAAGAAGAAATGAGAACGAAAATACTTGATGAAAGAAGAATGGAACTCGCATTTGAAGGGCACCGTTTCGACGATTTAGTTCGTAATGGCGTTTTTGTTTCAACAATGAATAACTTGAAGGAATATAAATTTACCTGCAATGATGGCACTCCAAGCGATCCAATTCTGATAAATTATAATGCTACAATTGAAAAGCAATTATGTCCGATTCCACAAAATGAACGAGACAGAAACTCAAACATTACTCAAAATTCCGGTTATTAATTTATGATTGAAAAGCTCCTGTTCATTGAAAAGAGCAGGAGCTTTTTTAATTGCAGTTTTGTATTTTTTTATACAAACAATAAAATGAAAGCAAAAATTGGTGTTAAAATTCAAATCTTATTATTAGGATTATTTTCAGTGTCATGTGTTGCAACAACGATAACAACTCCTATTTCTAAAATAACGACACATGGAATTATTCCATTGCCCAAAAGTCTGGATTTACCTGATGGCAATATCGTTTTAAATCAGAATTTTGTTGTTGTACCAAGTAGTGTTTTTAGCATCTCAAATCAGGCTGTACAAAATGTTTTTAGCAATACATTAAATGCATTTCAAACTTCAACTTCAAGTATTTCAGGAAAAATAAACTTCCGATTAATACAAGATAATACATTGAAACATGAAGCTTATTCTATTTTAATAAATTCTGATGGGATATTGCTTAAAGCCGGAGATGACGCGGGAGCATATTACGCTGTTCAATCTTTAAAACAGTACTTATGGAGCATTTCCGGAGGAGTTAAACAAGCTTCATTGGATTTACACTTTCTAACTATTACTGATGAACCAAAATATTCATGGCGCTCGTTTCATCTTGATGTTTCACGGCATATGTTTACGAAAGCGTATTTGATGAAAATAATTGATTGGTTGGCTTACTATAAATACAATAAATTTCACTTACACCTTACCGATGATCAGGGTTGGCGAATAGAAAGCAAGGCATTTCCATTACTAAATTCAGTTGGGTCGTGGCGAAATTTAGATTCTAACGATTCGATATGGTCATCGGGATCAGGTGATACAAATTATGCCATTAATCCCCAATTTCTAAAAAAAGTCAACGGAAGAACCATTTATGGAGGATATTATACGCAGGACGATATTACTGAAATTGTTGCTTACGCCAAAAATCATTTTATCGAGATAATTCCTGAGATTGATGTGCCCGGTCACATGACGGCGGCAATCGAGGCTTATCCTGAGCTTTCATGCAACGGTGCTACAGGTATGAATGGCTCCTATTCATATCCAATTTGTCCATGCAGTCAAAATGTTTATGATTTTGTTTATCAAATTTGGGATGAAGTAACGCCATTATTCCCCTCAAAATATGTGCATATTGGAGCAGATGAAGTCGTTAAAACAGCTTGGGGCACTTCACCGGATTGTAAAAACTTCATGAATTCCAATGGCATAAAAGATACAACTGCCCTACAGAGTTTTTTTGTGAAGAGTTTACAAACTCATTTGGAAGAAAAGGGGAAAACTGTTGTGGCTTGGGATGATGTGAGTGTTGAACCCAATACAGGTTCCACATTAAACTTTGATTCGAAACTCAAAATAATGTATTGGCGTAATTGGATAACAAATGCACCGGCAGTAGCAGCAGCCAATGGTAATGACATAATTTATACTAATTGGGATATGTTTTATTTAAGCAGTGAAAATTCTCAAACTCAATTATTGAAATTACTGGAATATGATATAACAACTGCATATCCAATGGATGTAAGCAGCAAGGTTATTGGATTTCAAGGATGCGTCTGGACAGAACGGATCCCTTCGGAAAAAGTGTTGGAATCATTAATTTTCCCTCGAATTCAAGCATTATCCGAAGTAAACTGGTCGGCATTTAAAAACTTATACTCATTCAACACAAGACTTGAACCACATAAAAAATATCTGAAATCTCTGGGTGTAAATTGGGTTGACCCTAAATAATATAAGAAATTATTTACACATAAATTAATTAAATATTAGTACAAATACTTATTGGCGACTGAAAATGAAATTTAAAATACTGTACATTTTATTGGTATTTAGCGGAATAACTTATTCTGCAAATCCAAACTTGATTCCGCAACCCAAAGAGATGAAAATATTGAAAGGGAATTTTATATTAACGAATAAGACGTCAATAAGTATTTCCGCTATTTCTCTTTCAAATGAAGCTAAATTACTTAAAAAACTACTTCAACCTGCCACTGGATTTGATTTCACAGGTTTAAAAGCAAATGAGAGTTCTAAGATATACCTTAAATTAGCTAAGCCGTCTGAAAATTTTGCTCATGAAGCATATAAATTGGAAGTAGGAACAAAGGCAATTGAAATTACGGCTGCTGATTCCTCCGGTTTTTTCAATGCTTTCCAAACTTTGCTGCAATTATTGCCTTCCGAAATTTATGGCAATAAGATTGTAAAAAGCAAAGTATGGGGAATCGGTAATATCCAAATCGAGGACAAGCCCACCTATCTCTGGCGTGGAGCAATGTTGGATGTGTCTCGTCAGTTTTATGATATAAACTATCTGAAAAAATACATTAACTGGATGGCAGCTCATAAACTTAATGTGTTTCACCTTCACCTAACTGATGACGAAGGTTGGAGAATTGAAATAAAAGCGTATCCAAAACTAACTGAAGTTGGTGCCTGGCGTGGTCCACACGAAGCACTTCAACCGGCTCATGGTTCCGGGAATAAAAGATATGGCGGTTTTTACACGCAATCCGAACTAAAAGAACTGGTTCAATATGCCGCAGAGCGAAATATCCAAATTTTACCCGAAATTGATGTTCCCGGTCACAGTAAATCAGTTGCCGTATCTTATCCTGAAATTCTTTGCGATGGCAATGATACAACTAAAAGTGTACAAGGAGTGAGTAATAATGTTTGGTGTGCAGGCAAAGATCATAATTTTGAAATGTTAGACACAATTATTGGAGAAGTTGCTGCCATTTTCCCGATGAAATACATTCATATTGGAGGTGATGAAGTAAATTTTAAAGCGTGGGAGCATTGTAGTTTCTGCAAAAAGCGAATGGACGAAAATCACTTTACAAAACCAACTGAATTACAGAATTATTTCATTTCAAGAATTGAAAAAATCGTAGAAAAACATGGAAAATTAATGATGGGCTGGAACGAAATATTAGAAAACTCAACATTGGATACAAAGACCGCTGTAATGGTTTGGACTTCAAGTGACGAAGTTGAAGCATCGATTCAAAAACATCACCCAGTCATTATAAGTCCCGCCAGCTATTTCTATCTCGATATGACTCAGGGGATTGGAGAGAGAGGACACAATTGGGCTTCGATTCTACCTTTGGAACGTCTTTATTCATTTAAACTTCCAACAGATTCTTTAGCCAATAAATTTGTTTTAGGAATACAAGGCAATTTATGGTCGGAATACTTAGACCAGCCAGATTACCAAACTGAATATCAATCATATCCTCGTCTTTGTGCATTGTCGGAATTGGCTTGGTCAGGAAATAAATCAACTTTTAGTGATTTTGAGGAAAGATTAAACAAAAGTCATTACGATAGATTATTCTCTATGGGAATTCATTTTAGAGTGCCTCCTCCCGCCGTTAAAATTGTGAGTGGAAAGATTCAATACTCTAAAACACTGACCAATTCAAAAATTGTATTCACGAACGATAGTACCATTCCGACAAAAAATTCAAGTATTTTACTCAATAATGAAAATGTAAAATCGATAGCAAGTAATCCGAATGATATTTTACTCAGAACATGTTTTAAGGACTCATTATTAAGTCCAACTGTTTCTATTGTAAATGATACTATTGGCTTTTGGAATCCTGAATTGTTGAGTAAATTCCCAACAAAAATAATCAGTTTAGCCATTCATCATGAAATGCTTTCTGATAATTCAAGCAATTTACTAATTATCAAGTACATGTACGGTTCGGCTGAAATTTCAATAAAGAAAATTGAGATATTTAGAGACGATTCTTTAATTTACGAAAAGGGTTATGACAAACCGTTCCTGTTATTTTCTCATCAGCCCAAAATAGAACTTTCATTACCTGAGAAATGCTTTTCAAAGACTGGGAATTACAGAATTGATGTTGAATCAATTGGAAAAAATGAAGTTGATTCATACGGAGTTATTTTAGTAAAGAGCTCAAACTTTTAAAAATGAAAGACTTTTACTGATATTTAGGTTAACTACATAATAACTAGGTTATTCCATGAAGAATTTTATTTTTTTATTCATATTCGCAATTTCTTTATCCATTACTGCTCAAACAGTTTTACCTTTTAGGGTGATGACTTACAATTTACGTTTCGGAGAATTGGCATCGCTTGAAAGTCTGGCTGCTTACATCCGGAAGATTAATCCCGATATCGTGGCTTTACAAGAGGTTGATTCCAAGACAAACAGGGAACTTGCTCCGCTTCAAAATGGCAAAGATTTTATAAGCACATTGGCCTTTTATACAGGGCTATTTGGAATTTACGGCAAAACAATTGAATTCAGCAATGGATATTATGGTATCGGAATACTTTCTAAATATCCCATAATCGCATCTGAACGTGTGATGCTCCCTAATCCGGAGCCTCGGGGCGAAGACCGTGCCCTATTGATTTCCACAATTGATTTGCCCGATAACCGGCAGCTCATTTTTGCCTGTACGCATCTTGATTTAACCGCCGACAAAAGAGCCGTTGAAATGTGTGTAATTAAGAAAAAATTACAGAATAAAAAGGGTATTCATATCCTTGCCGGAGATTTTAATACGAGCCCTTTGGAAGGCGAAGTTGCTAAATACCTCAATAATTGGAAAGACGCCCTTCCACTTGATTTTACTTTTCCGGCAAAAAATCCGGAGGAAAAAATTGATTACATTTTATACGATAATCCCCAAAAGGTTAAGGTAGTTGATGCTTTTGTGGATCAAGCATCGAAATTGTCAGATCATCTTCCGGGTATTGCCAATTTTGAAATAATATTTTGAAAAATAACAACCATTTAATTTAAAAATAATGAATCGATTATCTATTATCATACTAAGTACATTTCTGGCAATTGGGTTAAATGCACAATCAAAAGACTCGTTGGTGCTAAAAATGGATTCTGCTCAATATCAAAAAGCTGAGGAAGAATTTCTTTTCAAGCGTCAACAAGAAGAAAGAATTAAAGACTGGGCAAAATTTTTCCAGTATGAAGCGAGCAACAAACAGGAAATTGCACCACCAAAAGTTGTTTTTATGGGCAATTCAATTACTGAAGGTTGGGTGAGAGACCATCCTGATTTCTTCAAAGCTCATGATTTCATTGGTCGAGGCATAAGTGGACAAACCAGCGCAGAGATGTTAGTCCGTTTTCGATCAGATGTTATTCAGCTTAAACCTAAGACTGTTGTCATTAATGCCGGAACAAATGATATTGCACAAAATAACGGCACTATATCGTTGGAACATATTCTTCAAAATATTATTTCGATGTGTGAACTGGCTAAAATGAATCACATTAGGCCCATTCTTAGCTCAGTCTTGCCAGCTGATCATTTCTGGTGGAACGAAACGTTGAAACCAGCTCAGGATATTGTCACTCTGAACGGAATGATTCGGGATTATGCAGTTAAAAATAGAATTACTTATGTTGATTACTATAGTTTTTTGGTAGATAAAAATGGAGGTCTGGACCCAAAATACTCTGGAGATGGAGTTCATCCGAATTTAACCGGATACGGTGTTATGGAAACTATTATTCTTAAAACATTGCACTAATCAGCACTTATATATGAAACAAATAAATTCTCGATTACTGTCCTTGGACGTAATGCGTGGTATTACCATTGCAGGAATGATTTTAGTGAATAATCCCGGTAGTGAACATAGCATTTATGTTCCGCTTGAACATTCACTTTGGAATGGAATAACTCCTACCGACTTGGTATTTCCATTTTTTATCTTCATCATGGGTGCATCCATGTTTCTTTCGTATAAGAAATTCGATTTTAAACTAACCCGACAAACGTTTGCCAAATTACTTCGTCGGTCGGTGTTACTGTTTTTTATTGGCTGGGCTCTAAATTGGCTTGGACATTCGTACGGAACTTTCAACGAACTTCACAGCACAAGTTTATCTTTTGCTGATAAATTATGGCAAGCTACTACTGATTTTGAAAATGTGCGAATTTTGGGCGTATTACAACGATTGGCGTTAGTATCATTCTTTGGTTCGCTCATTGTTTTACTGGTAAATCCAAAACGAATACCTTGGTTGATAGGTTTTATTCTTCTGTTTTATTGGATTCTTATTGCCGCAACTAATAGTTTCTTGGAAACAAACGACAGCATTGTAGCAATTATTGACCGCTTTGTGTTGGGAACTTCGCATATGTACTCCGAAGGACTTACCGATGGCAGCATCATCCATTTTGACCCGGAAGGAGTAATAGGTGTTTTGCCAAGCATTGCTCATGTTTTGCTCGGCTTTTTGGCCGGTAAAATGATTGCCGAAACAAAAGATAATAACTTGCGAATTCAAAAACTATTTCTTTTTGGAACCATTATTATGTTTCTCAGCTTTCTGCTCAGTTACGGTTTCCCTATCAATAAAAAAATATGGAGTTCAACTTATGTGTTGGCAACAGGCGGATTGGCCGCACTGCTTTTGGGAGTGCTAATCTGGTTTATCGACATAAAAGGGAATAAAAGTTGGAG
>Ga0302213_1000106_pt1 | contig 55114 bp, 38 predicted proteins | sample II_Fen_N1_2_FD_194583 | JGI IMG/M metagenome (GOLD analysis project Ga0302213, IMG submission 194583) | Peat permafrost microbial communities from Stordalen Mire near Abisko, Sweden - II_Fen_N1_1 | ecosystem: Environmental > Terrestrial > Soil > Wetlands > Permafrost | place: Sweden: Abisko...
CTTACCAACCTACCATGCACTTTTAGACAGCGGTAGCATCAAAAAAGCCAAAGTGGAAGAGAATGAAGTGTGGCTGTATGGCATTCATGACCAATTTGTCATTATTAAAGATGGCATAGACATCCAAGCGTTGCTCAAAAAAGTGCCGATAGAAGTACAACGCTCCAATCCATTCTTTGAAGATTTAATCATTTTAGGCATACTCGGAAGCCTTCTGTTTGCACTGCTCATTTACGCACGCAAAAAACGAGCCGAAGATGTTAAAAAAGAGCAAGAGACCAACCAAAAAGCCTACGCTTCGTACGATCCTTTTATGAGCAACATCATAAGACCTGTGCGAGCAAACGTCAGCTTCAAAGACGTTGCGGGCATTCAAGATGTCAAAGAAGAGCTTGAGGAGATTGTCGATTTTCTCAAAAATCCTGCACGCTACAAACGCTATGGTATCACCCTTCCTAAAGGTGTCCTTTTAGTAGGGCCTCCAGGTGTGGGAAAAACGATGATCGCCAAAGCCGTCGCAGGCGAGGCGAGTGTGCCTTTCTTTTACCAAAGTGGTGCGACCTTTGTGCAGATTTATGTGGGTATGGGTGCAAAGCGGGTTAAAGAGCTTTTTTCCCAAGCCAAAGCCAATGCCCCTTCTATCATCTTTATCGACGAAATTGACGCCGTTGGACGTGCGCGTGGTGGCATGCGCAATGACGAGCGCGAATCAACCCTGAACCAACTTCTGACAGAGATGGACGGGTTTGAAGACAGCAGTGGCGTTATCGTCATCGCCGCAACCAATAAAATCGACATTATTGATGAAGCACTGCTTCGTTCAGGCCGATTTGACAGGCGCATCTTCATCTCTCTTCCCGATAAAAATGATCGCTTAGAGATCTTAAAAGCCTACATGCGCAACAAACCCACCGAAGTGGACTTAGAATCTCTCGCCAATATGAGTGTCGGCTTTAGTGGTGCAGCCCTTGCGACCTTTGTCAATGAAGCGGCGATTAACGCACTTCGAAGAGGCTCTACCATCTTAGAATTAAATGACTTTGTCGCCGTACGTCAAAAAGTGTTAATGGGTAAGAAAAAAGTCCTCAGTTTTTCTGATGAAGAGAAGAAAATCCAAGCGCTTTACCAAGCCGCAAAAGCACTCTGTGCTTTTTGGTTTGAAATAGACTTCGATAAAATCACCATCGTCAATGACCGCCTTAAAGACATCGACCGTGAGATTGAATCCAAGACACAGATGCTCTCTAAAATCAAAGTCTACCTTGCAGGCATGGTCGCAACCAAACTCGCTTACAATGAAAAATTTACCAATGCGACCGAAGATCTGAGTCGCGCAACGGCGATCGCCAAAGAGATGGTCGAAGTCTATGGCATGGGCGAGAAGCTCATTCCCTACGAGAGCGACATCTTGCTTATCTTAGAAAATGCTCAAAGTGAACTTGAGCACTTTTTAGAAGGAATGAACAGCGTTTTAGAAAAAATATCCCACGAACTTTACACCGTAGAGAGTATCTCCAAAGTGCGTCTTAAAGCCATTATCGATGAAGTTCTTTAGTGGTTTTTGCCTTGCAAATGAGCAAGAACTCTTTTCTGCATACCTAAACCAAAGCGATTTCACCGTCGCTGGGTTTAGCTACGGAGCCATCAAAGCTTTTGAATACGCCTTTACATGTAAAGAGCGCATCGACACTCTCCAACTCTTTTCCCCTGCCTTTTTTCAAGACAAAGACGCTAAATTTAAAAAGCTCCAAACTCTCTCATTTTCTAAAAACAGCGATCTTTATACACAAAATTTTATGCAAAATTGTGCATATCCATCTACGTTTGACATTCAAACTGTTTTTAAACAAGGAAGTCTAGAAGAGCTAAGTGAGCTTTTACACTATACGTGGGATGAAGCGCATTTGCAAGCGCTTAAAGAGCGAGGCGTAAACATCGAAGCCTATGTTGGAGAAGATGATACCATCATCAACGCTTTACATGTAAAGGATTTTTTCGTACCATATGCAAGCGTTTACTACCTCAAACGAGTAGGGCATATTTTAAAATGATGCAACCTTTAGATGAAGCCTCCGTTTTAAAACGCTTACACGAGCCATCTCCTCGTGCCTTTTTTCTTCTGTTCTACACCACCCACTGCACGCAATGCAAAATCGCCCGCGCAAGAGTAGAACGCGTCATGCAAAAAGGTACATTTGACGTAGACTTTTTCAGATGCAATCTTGATGAAGCGCCCTCAGTATCCGAGCATTTTGGCATTCGCGCTGTGCCTGTGTGTATGACATACAACCAAAAAGGTGAGCAACAAAGGGTTGAATACGCTCTAAAATCCGAAGCGGTTTATGAAAGTATGGTTCTGGGTGTTAATACCCAAAAAGGTGACCCAAAGTCACGGTTATTGGGGTTTTAGAGGGATGGTGATTGTTTTACATGTAAAGGATTTATTTAAAAAATTAACTCTTCTATTCAGTTATAAAAAAAACAAAATCGACTCTTTAACAGAAAATAAGTTTCTTGAGGAATTATGTATTTTACTCAGACATGTTGGATGCAGAGATCAAGATTTACCAAATGACAAAAAAGCAACAGAATATATTTTAAAAGTTCAACAAATTTCTAAACTATTAGAAATAAAGAATATTAATCCTATTAGACGATTGAAACTGTTAACTAAAGAAACAAATTGGCTAATGGAAGATTTATATCATGATTGTATCAACTACCCAAAGGTAATTCCTTATGTAAAATTATTGAATGGTCAACCAAGAATAGAAATAATCAGACAAGAACAAGAACAAAGAAAACTTGTACAAGAACAAAAATATAAAGAATTTCTAGATACAACAGCTAAAGACCTAATAGCTATCATTAATAAATACATAATTGACCAAACGAAAAAAGATGAATTACTGCGATTGCTAAATAATGGTTACTATAGACACCTTGCAGTGGAATTGGATAATATTAAAGAATCTGTAGATAAAGAAGAAGAAACTATTATTAATCATTTTTTTGCAGATATATTTTGACAAAGTAAAAGTTGACAGGCTACTTTAAATAGTTTCTATTGTCTCTTCCAAAAATACTTTACATGTAAAGTATAAAATGAGATTAGTATATAAAAAGTTGTCCCGTATCATTAACTGCATCGTTTTATGTGAACAAGCTCCTGAAAGAAAGAACGAGAACTAAACTTTTATTAAATAGTATAGAGGAATTATTCAATGAAAAAAATTATTCTTGCTTTCGTCATGATATTGCTCATATTGATAGGAATCATCACATCGTTTCAATCTCATAGCGATGTTCAAGTCGAGATGTCAAATGACATATCTCAATTAGCTCCTGGTAAAACCTTAAGACTCGAAGTACCTCAAGCTCTAGCCAATGACAGTAAACAAAGATTGTTTGAGGTACGAATACCTGAACACTATAAACCTGATGATAGTATGCCTTTACTGGTATGGTTTAGCCCAGGTGGCGGTTCAAATAGTATCAGTTCTATTCCTCCAATTGTGGATAAAACCAAATTTCTTTTAGTGGCTTTGCCCTATCCTGATAATCAATTACCAAGAGTAGCCATTGAATCCAACACAATCGATAGTTTTTGGGAGTATGAAAAACCTATGTTGGATTATCTGAAGTATATGATTCCCAATATTGACCCTAAAATAAAAATCGCTGCAGGTTTTAGCAGTGGTGCACATTTGGTGGGATCAGGATTGGATCGAAATTGGATTGGTTTTACCGATTTTTTTACCATTTATATTTTGCATGAAGGAGGCGGCTCTCCTAGCAATACTTATCAAGGGGTCAAGAGTATCCATAAGATACTGGTTACATATGGACTACAGAATAATAGTTATGGGCAAGTGGTTGTATTGAATATGAAAAAATCAGGCATCCTTCCAGATGTCATTAAACTACAGCATACGGGGCATGAAATGAGTCAAGAAAGTATTGATGCTATCAAAGGATGGGTTGATGTTTTATAAGAGAAAACAGCCTGCCACTATTAACTCCTTAAGTAAATGCCATTCGTAACTGACCCTTATTTTTATCAATTAAGAACTGGAGGAAAAATGAATAAATCGACAATATTTACTGCACTTATTGGTGTGGTTTTTGTATTTGGATGTGCCACAACCGAATACTCTGGAAAGGGTGGTATGACAGCCTACTCAATAAAACCTGAAGCCTACGAATATCACTATGAACATGGCTTTACAGGTGTTGATGCTATGGGTTGGGATCCAAATTTACAATATGCCTGGTCTAGGTCTGGCGCAGCAATAACATGTGGCATTGAATTTGATAAACAAGCTGTCATTAACAACATGATCAAAGAATATGGTCACAGTGAGTTTGCTCATGACATGAATGGAATTATGTTTCACCACCTACAAAGCAAAACAATTAAGAATTTTTGTAATTCCTCAAGAGTAAATGAAATTAAACAGGTTCTAGCTAAGCTTGAAAAGGGTGATTTTCCAAAATATTTTAGTGAGATGGACAAGAATACCAGCGCTATATCCACCCCTGTTATCATTGCTACACAACCTAAAAATTCCACCAACATTCATCCATCTATAAATGGATTGCCAGTTATTGCCGTATATTACGATAATGAAGAAACTCCCATTGGTTACGGAAAATATCACGCATTCCTATTTATGCTTCAAGAAAATAAATTTGTAATATGGCGGAATAAAGATAGTGTAGATTATGTATTATCAAATCTTTCTACGCTCGAAGCCAAATACCCAACAAGCAAACATCCGGTTACATTCAGCCAAAATGGTGCCAGTATCAATGGTTTGAATACCATAGAATATCCAAAGACAAAATATCGCCAGGCATACACTTTCAATAGTAGTTATGAAGGAATGATACAAGGAGACATTATTAACCTTACGAATTCATCAGTTTACATATATTCTGATGGGACTGTAGAAAAATTTGGGTCCGCAATAACATGGGATTTCCATAAGATAAAAGAGTACTCTCAATGATAAATATTGGTTTCTGCATGTGTAATAGTTTTCATAATAATTTAATTCAGCCGACGCCAAAAAACGGTGCGGCTGATTAGGCGTTATGCAAAGCACAAGGAATAGATTTACAATGAAGTCTGAGTTGATAAAGATTGGAAAGCAATTTTCAAATTCAGAGTTGACAAATGATTTAAAACAAGTTGCCGTATTACTTAAAAAGAGTTCTGTTACTCTAATAAAGGGGACGAGGCTACTTTAGAGAAAGAGAATAATATAAAAAAGTAGCCTGTCACCATTAACTCTCGCTCTAAAATCCGAAGCAGTTTATGAGAGTATGGTATTGGGAGTAAATACGCTCAAAGGTAACCCAAAGTCAAGGTTACTGGGCTTTTAGAAGACATTTAGCATTTTTACATGTAAAGAAAAAGAAAAATTGGAGTTTAGATGAAAAAAATATTCTTTATAGTATTGATGAGCCTAGAAATATATGCTGGCACACCCATGTGCGACTCTGGCAATGTTACCAAACTCCTGAGTGATGACAACGCAGGTAATCGTCATCAAAGGTTTATCGTAAAATTATCCTCTGGTAAAACGCTTCTCATTGCTCACAATATTGATTTAGCACCCAAAGTATCTTCACTGACAGAAGGTGGTTTTATAAAATTTTGTGGCGAATATGAAAATAATGCCAAGGGTGGAGTCGTACACTGGACACATCACGATCCACACAATCGTCATGTGGGTGGTTGGATAGAATATAATGGTCATAAATATGAGTAGCTTATATCAAGTCAAATTGATGGAATCAGTAAAAGTTGAAAGTTTAACCCTGACCCCTATTTTTTTATAGAAAGGTGAATTTTGTCTAAAATGCAAAAACGAAAATTATTTGATCAGTCTCAACTCATTATTAATCGGTGGTTTGCAATTAAGACAATTCGTATAATTCGTTCTTATGTCGAAAGTACTATTAGACTAAGTTTTCGTATGAAGCTCATTTTTCAAGAAAGAAAACGTTCTAAAGCTCTAAAATCTACATTTGAGACAACAATAAGAGAGTTTCGAAAACTGAATTCAAGTAAGTTTGAAGAGTTAAAGATATTTTATAATTTATCTTTGTTTTTCTTAATAGCTGAAAGAGATATTCAGGCAGTAAAGATAGATGCACTATCGCATCCAGATCAATGGAAACGAAATCTCTCTCTGCGCGTTATGCTATTAGTTATACATGAGTGGGATATGGCTAAAGCAGCCCCTGCAAATAAGCTAAATGAAGCATATGAGATAGCGGGCATTAGTCAAGAAATTAGAGATGAAATGACAAAATCATTCAGAAAAATCAATAAAGCACATTTAAAAGCAAAACAATTACTGACGTATACTAGGAATGCTACTATTGCACATAGAGATGCTGATGCAATGCTACAATATAAGATAATCAGTAATTTGGATCTAATGGAAACAATGAAAGTTGCCGTGTCATTCTATGAAGGGGCTGATTTATTCATTCAAACCTTGCCAAAGTTGATGCTTGAAGCTGGAAGTATTCAATCACTTATGAAGCAATATAGTAAACATGAACAACCCACAAAATAAAAGAGGGAGGCTAGTTTAATATTCCACCCTATCTTTTCCTCTCGAAATCGACCACTTTTTATTTCATAGATAAATCACTCAAACCAAACCCTCGAAATCAACTCATAAGATTTTATCCTCTCCTCTGGATTATGTATCATGGAGTTTATCATCACTTCATTAGCACCCGTTCGCTCAATCAGGCTTTCAAGTTTTTCTTTCACAAATGCGGGTGTTCCCCAGATGGACTCTCTGGTTTTACGGCGTATATTCTTTTCTTCCCACGGTTCCCATAAACGACTCATATCGTGTGTGGGTTTGCATAATGGGCTATTATCGCCACGTTGGAGATGAAGAAACTTTTGAAGTTCGGTTGTTGCTAGGTATTGGGCTTTTTCCGTTGTTTCGGCACAGACGACATTGATGCAGATGATGATATACGGCTCTTTTAACGAGGAAGAAGGTTTAAAATTTGCATGGTAGAGTCTTATGGCATCTTCCATCGCATCAGGTGCAAAGTGTGAGGCAAATGCAAATGGGAGTCCTTTTTCTGCTGCTAATTGTGCACTAAACGTGCTCGATCCAAGCAACCAAATGGGGATGTCGAGTCCATAGCCTGGGACTGCTTTAATCCCTTTGGTACCTGCACGATCTGATAAAAAGTATTGTAACTGTTCAAGCATCATAGGAAAGTCTGAGCCGTCATTGTTTATGTCACGTCTAAGGGCAAGCATGGTTTGTCTGTCTGTTCCCGGAGCTCTTCCTAAACCCAAATCGATCCTATGTGGATACAAAGACTCTAACGTTCCAAATTGCTCAGCGATAACCAATGGCGCATGGTTTGGTAGCATAATCCCACCTGAACCTATCCGAATCGTTTTAGTTTTTGCGCCAATGTAACTCAATACGACCGATGTTGCGGCGCTCGCAATTCCGCTGAAATTATGATGTTCTGCTACCCAATAACGACTATATCCAAATGCTTCGACAGCTTGGGCAAGTTTTGTGCTATTTTCTATGGCTTGCGCTATGGTGAAGCCTTCTCCTACGGGGATTAAATCTAAGACTGATAAGGGTATTTTTTTAGTATTCATATTTCTCTCCATTGAAAAGCATCGTGTATAAACACTACCTCCCACTATAGTAGAATAAAATTATAATAACATTACCTATAAATCTAACGTTTAAAATTTCAGTTATTTCAGTTTTGAAGGACGATAACTTTAGAGGGTGTTTTCAGGCTATTACTTATATAATATTCACTAAAGAAGAAGCTAAAGATAACAGGATTTTCACCCTTCCACTTTCTTTACATGTAAAGCTAAAAAATAACACCATTGACATACAATATAAAGGATTAATAGTGGGGAAAAAGATCGTTCTTACAGGCGCTACCAATGGTTTGGGTAGATTGGCAGCCATTACGTTTGCAAAAAGAGGTATGGAACTTATTTTGATTGTGAGAAGTCAATTAAAAGCTTCCGAACTTGAGGCTGAGATACACAGCGTCGCACCTCATGCTACTATGCATTTTTACATTGGCGATCTTTCTCTCCTTCACGATATTGTGCGTCTTGGTACGGAAATCTCACAGGATTTTCCCGAAATTGATGCCTTGGTCAACAATGCTGGAGTCCATACCTTTTCGCAGAAAATAACCCCCGATGGCTTTTCAGAAATGACGACGGTCAATTATTTTGCACCGTGGATTCTTACGCAAGTACTTCAAAAAAATCTCGAACGATCAAAGCAAGGCAGAGTCGTCAATGTCGCTTCTGAGGCGTCACGAAATGATGGAGTATTGACTCTTCCAGATGAGCTAAGATGTACCAAACCCTATAGGACAAGAGAGTCATCCGTTCGCTATGGTCGAAGTAAACTGCTCATTTTGATGTTCAGCCTGACCCTTACAACGCGACTCAAAAACCAAAATATGGCTGTTGTCGCACTCTGCCCAGGGTTTAATGTCACTGGCTTAGGGCGTGATCTCAGTTTTTCCAAACTTCTGGCAAAAATACTAAACTTTTTCAACATCGGCAATCCCCAAAAAGGAGCGGATCTGATTGTTCATTTAACACTTGATGAACCATGGAGCGCACTAAATGGCGCGTATTACTCCGTAAAAGCTAAACAACCCATTGCACCTATAACCATCGCCACAAACCCAGAAATACAGCAGTTATTATGGTATGAAACCGAGAAATTATTGGCAGAAAAAGATATTTTAGTATAAGGCTAAAGTATCAAAAACTCCAAGGAATTGACCCAATGAACACAACACCAAACGATTCAAAAGAACTGTTCGCGCTCAATAAACCTAAAGGCTATCTGGTCACGCGCTCCGATGATCTTGGGCGCAAAACCGTTTATGATCTTTTGCCTGAGTGGGCTTTTACTGATGGGTGGATGCCTATCGGACGGCTTGATCTGGACTCTAAGGGGCTTTTACTCTTTACGACCAACAGCAAAATAAACCACGCATTGACCACGCCTCAAAATTGCATCAAAGTCTATGAGATTTGGGTGAGAGGGCATGTGAGCGATGCGCATATTGCAGAGGCGTTAAAAGGAGTGCAAAGTCCAGAGGGATTGCTCAAAGCGCTTGAAGTTGAAAAAATTGGTATGGGTGGCGCTAAAACAAAACTTAGGGTCAAAATTGACGAGGGGAAAAATAGGCATATTCGCCGGCTTTTTGGAGCGCTGAAAGACCCAAAATTTGGCACACCTTTAAAAGTTTTAGAGCTGAGCCGTGTGAGCATTGGGAGTTTTAAACTCGACATCAAAAGTGCTGAATGGCGTTTTCTCTCCGTTGAAGAAGCGAAACTGCTCCTTAAAAATCTTGATTAAAGCCTAAGCACACTTTTTTACATGTAAACTATACAATAAGATGAAACTCTAAAACGTAATCTCATCACCATTTTCCAACATTATCACAAAGGACTTTTAGACAGATGACATCAATCGAGATGGATTTTTTCCAGTGGCTTGGCTTTGCAGGGATGATTTGTATTGTTCTCGCTTATTTTTTATTACAACTTGGTATGTATGATATTCATGCCTTAAACTATCAACTTCTGAATCTTATAGGTGCGATTGCGCTGATTATCTCTCTTTTGGTTCATTTTAATTTAGGGTCATTTTTAATTGAAGTTTTTTGGATTATGATTACGGTGTATGGCCTCTTTAAAACAGTTCTACATAAGCGCAAAAGCGACACAAAAACGAAAGATCAACACTAAACTTTTAACATTTACATGTAAATAGTGAACGACTCAAACATATTTACATGTAAAGATAAACGCACATCCTCGCAAACCCTTATTTCCCAAAATCACACTCAATATTTTATTTTCATCCAGTATAAAAGGATTACAATGGAGTCATGTCAACTAGATAGAAAGGATTTTTCATGAATGACAACATTGCGACGTACTTTGCTAAGCTTTTAGCCGATGTGGGAATTAAACGCATATGGGGAATTACAGGTGATTCGCTCAATGGATTAAGTGATAGTTTGAAAAAATTGGGACAAATTGAATGGATAGGCACACGTCACGAAGAAACAGCAGCATTTGCAGCAGGTGCAGATGCAAAAATCAGCGGTAAAATTGCCGTTTGTGCAGGCTCTTCGGGACCTGGAAATTTGCATCTGATCAACGGCCTTTTTGATTGCCAACGAAAAGGGGTTCCTGTTTTGGCGATTGCTTCGCATATCCCTTCGAGTGAAATTGGAAGTGGCTATTTTCAAGAGACACACCCTCAAGAGCTTTTTAAAGAGTGCAGTGTGTTTTGCGAGTTGGTTTCCACACCTGAGCAGATGCCGCATATTTTAGAGACGGCGATCAGGCAAGCCATCTTAAAAAAGGGGGTGAGTGTCATCGTTATACCGGGTGATATTTTGCTCAGAGCGATGCCAAAAGATGCCAAATATTTGTGGAGTGAGCCGCATTTACCCAAGGTGTTGCCATGTCTGGATGACATCGATGCGCTCGCGAAGATTTTAAATGAAAACAAAAACATAACATTTTTGTGTGGGGCAGGGTGCAGTGATGCGCATGATGAAGTGATCAACCTTGCCAAACGGCTCCATGCGCCCGTTGTCCATGCACTCGGTGGCAAAGAGTCGATGGAGGGAAATAACCCAAACAGTGTCGGTATGACAGGACTCATCGGCTATGAATCGGGCTACTACGCAATGGAAAATTCCGATGTCTTGCTCATCTTAGGCTCAGCCTTCCCCTATAAAGCGTTTTACCCTCAAAATGCCAAAATCGTGCAAATCGACATCAAACCAGAAGCCCTAGGAAGACACACCCAAATCAGTTTAGGCATGGTCGGCGATGTCAAGTCGAGTTTAGAGCTTTTAACGCCTAAAATCAAGCAAAAAGAGAACGATACTTTTTTAAAAAGTGCCCTAAAACACTACAAAACAACGGTTGAAAACTTTGATAAACTCGCCAGTGGAACGAGCAAAGAGGGGTTGATTCACCCGCAATATTTAACCAAACTGATTAATAAATACGCCAGTGACGACGCCATATTTACCTGCGATGTCGGCACACCAACAGTTTGGGCGGCACGTTACTTAAATATGAATGGCAAGCGAAAACTCATCGGTTCATTCAACCACGGTTCGATGGCAAATGCCCTTCCTCAAGCCATCGGTGCAAAAGTGAGCGCTCCTGATAAAGAGGTTATTGCCTTGTGTGGCGATGGCGGTTTTGCGATGCTCATGGGCGATTTACTGACATTGACGCAGCATAAGATCAAAGCCAAAATCGTCATTTACGACAATAGTTCACTCGGCTTCGTCGCCATTGAGATGAAAGCAGGCGGCTATTTGTATGACAATACCGAACTAACCAACCCCGATTTTGCCGCTATCGCCAATGCGGCGGGCATCAAAGGTATTCGCGTTGAAAAGCCTGAAGATTTGGAAAAGAGCGTCAAAGAGTTCCTTGAGTATGATGGCGCCGCCTTGCTTGATGTCACGACCGCAAAACAAGAGCTCACCATGCCTCCAAAAATCTCTTTTGACAATGTCAAAGGCTTTAGTGTTTACATGTTAAGAGCGATTATTAACGGTAAAGGTGACGAATTGATCGAAGTGGCGAGAGAGAATTTGATACGCTAAAATGAGTTCAAGGTGGCAGGTTCTTTTCATCAAAGGAGCTTGTCGCCTTTTTTAATTTTGTCCAACCCCACACACTGAACCATTTCAATTTACATTAATACAAGTAAAGATAAAATTTCGCTCGAAAGATGTTCAGGTGACGCATGTGCACCATGAACTTTAACACCATTTTGGGGTGTCGCCAAGCGGTAAGGCTCTGGTTTCTGGTACCAGCATTCAGGGGTTCGAATCCCTTCACCCCATCCACTACTTAACTTCAAACAAACCTTATTAAACGCTCAAAATATTTTACATGTAAAGCGATTCTCACTTGCTATAATAGTGCATCTTAAAAAGAGGCAATGTGATGCTAGAGTATCAAGCGATTCTTGACGAAATTTTGCATGAGATTCAGCCCTATTTGAGCGAGGGCAAAGTTGCTTCGTACATTCCTGAGCTTGCACGTGTTGAGCCAAGTTCCTTTGCGATGTCACTCATGTGTGTGGATGGAAGTCACTTTCATGTGGGAGCGTCTGAAAAACGCTTTTCGATTCAGAGTATTTCCAAGCTTTTTACACTGACGTTGGCGATGCAATTAGCCGATGATTCGCTGTGGGAGCGCATTGGCAAGGAGCCTTCGGGAACGCCCTTTAATTCGCTCATTCAACTCGAATACGAAAATGGCATCCCCCGCAATCCTTTTATTAACGCAGGAGCCCTCGTCGTCACCGATGTCATTTTAAACCATCTTCAAGATGCGCACCAGAGTGTTTTGGAATTTATTCGCACACTGTGTGCAAAAGATGACATCAATTTTGATTTTAGCGTGGCTAAGTCTGAAGAACAAACAGGTTTTCGCAATCAAGCCATGGCAAATTTTCTCAAAAGTTTTCATAACTTAGAACATGAGCCCTCACGTGTACTCAATGCGTACTTTCATCACTGCTCGATTGCCATGAGTACGCAAGAGTTGGCCAAAACGGGGCTCTTTTTAGCCAATGGCGGCGTTCAGCCTTGGATTAATGCACCCATCCTAAATGCACGCCAAACCAAGCGCATCAATGCCTTGATGCTGACGTGTGGCACGTACGACTCAGTCGGAGATTTTGCGTACCGTGTGGGATTGCCCGCCAAAAGTGGGGTAGGTGGGGGCATTTTAGCCACACTGCCTGGAAAATTCAGCCTCTGCGTCTGGTCGCCACGCCTCAATGAAAAAGGCAACTCGTTTGCAGGAACGAAAGCGTTAGAGCTTTTCACCACCAAAACAAAGCTCTCTATTTTTTAGCGATTAATCTTTTGTTGCGATACTTAGTTTAAAATAGGCAGAGAAAATCTTAGTGCACGTTAGGAGTTTACTATGACATTAACCCATAAAATTAAAATTGACATTATCTCTGATGTCGTTTGTCCTTGGTGCCTCATCGGGTATAAGCGTTTAGAACACGCCATGAAAGAACTGGGTGTAGAAGACAAATTTGAACTTGTGTGGAATCCATTTGAGCTGAATCCAACGATGTCTCTTGAAGGCGAAGATGCCGTTTCCTATTTGGCACACAAATATACTATGAGCGTAGACCAAGTAAAGTCTACACAAGCAACTATCACGAAGAATGGGGCAGAACTGGGATTTACATTTAATTACTATGATGGAATGAAAACGGTCAATACGCGCAATGCCCATATCTTGCTAGATTTTGCAAAAGAGTTTGGAAAGCAAACTGAACTCAAAATGCGACTCTTTAGTGCTCATTTTAGTGAGAAAAAAGATATATCAAACCGCCATACTTTAGGAGAGATTGTGCAAAGTATTGGGTTAGACAAAGATATTTTTTTGGCGAAACTGGATGATGAGAGCGCAAGAGAGAAAGTACAAGATGCAGAAGAGTATTGGCATAAACAAAATATATCTGCAGTTCCAACGATGCTCTTCAATCATGAAATGATGATGAATGGTGCCTATCCTGTGGAAACCTATAAAAAAGTTTTAACAGAATTATTGGAAAAAAGACTCAAAAAGAGTTACATGTAACCGTTTAACCTTTTACATGTAAAGCTGCCAACCAAGCTTTTGGACTTACCCCATACCACTTCTTAAACGCTCGCAAAAAAGGGCTTGGTTCGGCATAGCCAAGATAAGATGCAATCGTAGGGGTAGCCAGCCCTTTTTGCAAGTAATGCGTTGCTAATTTCTGGCGGACTTCACCCAAAAGTACCACAAAACTTGCCCCTTCTTCTTTGAGCTTTTTTTGAAGGGTTCGCGGATGCATGCCCACTTTCTGTGCGACACTCTCCAACGAAACATCAAGTTCGCCCGTAGCTATGAGTATAAAGCCCAAAATCTGCTCTTTAAGACTTCCATGCACACTCATCCCCAAGCTTTGCTCTGCCTCTTTTTCAAACACACTGAGCAAGTAGGGATTGTCGTAACTTGTTTTCATCGCCAGTTGCGTTTTATCAAAGAAGAGGGCATTTTCCACCTCATCAAAGAGAATATTGTCGCCAAATATTTTCTGATACGCTTTGACATGTACGGGTTTCGTGTGCCTAAATGTCGTTTGGGTCGGGTAGATTTGCGTTGGAATAATTTTATTAATAAGATGAAGAAGTGCACTTAAGTGAATCTCAGCACTGTACTTTTCAAGATGCTCCATCTCGCCTTCTTTATGAATAAGCAGTGTTAATTTGTACATGCCCTTTTCCATCACAAAAAATGGCTTGAGTGTTTTACCAATCAGTGGATAGTAACGGCACAGCTTGATAATAGCCTCTTCAACATTACCTGAATGCAGCATCAAATAGCCCAAGACACCCAGTTTGTTGGGGTTGACGGACTCGGACAATTTAAACAATACACTAGAATCCCCCGCATAGGCGATAGCCTCGTCAATCAGTTCATGGATATACACGGCATTGACTTTAGAACCCTTAACCTGTAATTCTTGCATGGTGATATTGCGTGCATTTATAAAAGAGGCTGCGTCAAACGCATAGTTTTTGGTTAAGAACGTGAGAATAAATAAAAATGCTTCCGCAGGAGCTTGCTTTTGAGTACTGAGTCGCAAAATGTCATACCTTGAGTCGTAAAATGTCACTAGAAATTTCTGGGCAAATTATATACTAATGGCTATTAAACTTCATGATAAAGGAAACAAAATGAATAGTTACAGCCTCGTACTCGCATTTCACGTTCTCTCCATTGCAACATGGATGATTATGCTTGTGTATCTGCCAAAGCTCTTTGTCTATCACATCAATGCACCCCAAGATTCTCAAGCGGTTGTTGCATTGCAAGAAACCAGTCTTTATAAAGTTGGAACCATAGCTATGGTCTTTTCGATCAAGTTTGGTCTTATCTTACTGTACCTCAACCCATACTTACTCAAAAGTGGAGGGTGGTTACATGTAAAGCTTGCATTGGTAGCATGTATGGTGGGGTATCACTTTACATGTAAAAAGTTAATTGCCAAACTTGCTGTTGATAGTACCGCTAAGAACATACGTTTTTACACTATGTTTAAACGTATTCCTGAGATTGCAACTGCTATTATCATCCTTCTAACCATTATCAAGCCATTTTAACATTTGGCTTGAAATTCCATTGACAATACTCCTTAAATAATGTACTATTTCAGCAAATGAATGACCGTCAGTCATTTTAGAAGGAGAAACGTGGCTCGTATTATTAATAAAGAAGAAAAACGCTTAGACATTGCGCGTGCATCCATTGAACTGTTTGTAACCAAAGGCCTGTTGCAAACAAGTATTGATGAGATCGCAAAGAGTGCAGGCGTTGCAAAAGGTACAATCTATCTTTACTTCAAAAATAAAGATGAAATTGTTTTTGCAATATGGGATATGTTCGCAACAAGGCACCAAGAGGCGTATCAAGAACGCATTCAAAAGAGTATGAGTGCTAAAGAGAAGATTTTAGAACTTTTCAACTTTAGTGAATGCAATGAAGAACATAATAAAGAGCAGATACTCACACTGTATCAACACTTTATTAGCTCCATGTTGGTCGATAAAACAGGTCTTTATACCAGCTATTTTCAAAGCTTTTTCCAAAGGGATTATGACATCATCTCTTTATGCCTTGAAGAAGGTATAAAAACGGGTGAATTTAAAGCATTAGATATTGATATGTTTGCAAGAACAATCATCGTATTTATTGAAGGTTCACTCATCAAATCCAAAATCAGCAATTTAAATTTTCAACAGACCCAAGCCATGTTAACAAAACACATCACGTTTTTACTCGATGAATATACAAGGAAAGAACCATGCAAAAATTAACACTTTTGTGCCTCTTACCCCTCTTAATGTTTGCAGGAAACTTACCTGAACTTCTCAGTCTTGCCGAAGTGAACAAACATGTGGAAGCCTCACGCTATGAGCTTGAAGCGGCAAAAGAGAAAGAGTATGCCACCAAAAGTGGCTATATGCCCAGCCTAAGTTTAGGTGCCAACCAAACCTACAACCAAGAAGAGAGCATGCTGTACCCCGAAAAAAGCCGAACGGGTTCTGCGACACTCTCATTTACGATTTACGATGGTGGAAAACGTGAAGCGCTGTTTGACCAACAACAAGCGCTTGTGAAATCTGCTACATTTTCACTCGCATCGGTGCAAAATAATGTCTCTTTGAACGTTATCTACTACTATTATAACTACATCAGTACACTTGCAAGCAAAGAATCAACGCTTCAAAAGATGGAACAGCTCGAAGCAGAGCGTTACCGCCTTGAAAAGTACCTCTCCGTAGGAAGTGCAACCGCTGATGAACTTCAAAAGATCATCTCAACCATCGAGCAAACCAAGGTCGATCTTTTAACCTTAGACAATACCCTCAACAACATCTCAAATACCCTCGAATACATGACCGGTAAAGAGGTGCGCGTAGAATCAGGTTCCACCATAGCGTTTCATGAGGGAAAAGTGGAGGATGCAACACGTTTTGATATCTTGGCATTAGAAGAGAGTGTGCAAAGTTCACGCGCCGAAGCGCAAGCCGCCAAAGCACCGCATCTTCCAACCATCAAAATCGAAGATACCTATTCACGGTTCAAATACGATTATGCCAATCCTGCATGGGATTCTGATGCGGATCGTCAAAACACCGTACAACTCTCCATGCAATGGAAAATCTTTGACTTTGGTTCTACATCTGCCAGTTATCAAGCCGCACAAAAAATGTATCTTTCCAAGAACAGCGACTTAGCGTATGAAAAAGACAAAGCCAAAGCAAGTTTCAAAAGTGCTGAGAACAGCTATAAAACGGCTCTTGCAAAAATAGAAGCCGCCAAAGCAAAACTCCAAGCTTCTGAGACAACCTATGAATACGTTAAAAAGAAATTTCAACAAGGTATCGTGAACAATGTCACCTATTTGGATGCACTCAGCGATAAATTTAATGCAAGATCTCAACTTCAAACAGCCCTGAATGAAGTGGAATACCAAAAAGCCGTCTTACTCTACGAAATGGGTAAAGAGATTAAAGGAGCCATCCAATGAAAAAAATTCTACTAAGCACTCTGTTTATGTTTCAAGCCCTCATTGCAGGGGAAGTTTACGCAACGTTTGATGTTGTCAGTGAAAAAAGCTCAGAGCTGGGACTCTCTATCTCTGGTGTTGTTGGCGCTTTACATGTAGACGTTGGAGACCGTGTCAAAAAAGGGGACTTGCTCCTTGCACTCAGCAATGCACAAGAGAAAAACGAGTATGAAATTGCTCGCAAAAATGCAGAACATTCCGTAAAAACCTATGAGCGCTACGCCAAAATCTCCGATGTCATCGACAAAGAGAAGATGGAAAACTACCTCTACGATAGAGACATTCAACTCTTGACCGCTCAAAATAAAGAGATTGTTTTCAAAAAAACAGAACTGCGTGCTCCGTATGATTTGGTTGTGAGTAAGAAAAACACCGAACTTGGAAATATCGTTTTAGGGTCTCAAACCAAACTCTTGACGGTTGAGAGTACCCATGATGTCAAGTTAGTGCTTAAATTGGATGAAAAGTATTGGACAAAAATCAAAGTAGGGCAAAAATTCACCTATAAAGTCGATGGTAGCGATAAAAAGTATGAAGGCGTGATTAGCAAACTTTATCCAACTATTTTAGCCAGTACCCGTGAAATGCAAGCCGAAGTCAAAGCCGTCGATCTGATGCCTGGTCTGTTTGGCAACGGCACGATTAGTGTGGAATAACCTATGTACAAATTAGCGATCAACCGTCCCATTACGACCCTAATGGGCGTTTTAACCTTTATTGTCTTTGGTTTGATGTCCTATAACACCATGCCGATCAATCTCTACCCCAATGTAGATTTTCCTATTGTCACCGTTCAGACCATTTACAATGGCGCTGATCCTTCCACGGTTGAGACCAAAGTGACCGACAAGATTGAAGAAGCAGTTTCGGGAGTCGATGGCATTGATAAACTGATGTCCACCAGTTACGAGGGCTTAAGTGTTGTTACGATTCAATTTAAACTCACCAAAAACATCGATGTCGCAACCAATGATGTCCGCGATAAAATCGGAGCACTCAACCTTCCTATCGAAGTTGAAAAACCGGTGGTTAAAAAACTCGGCGCAACGGGCGGGGTTATTAACCTTTTCGTCGCAAGCAATGGTCAAGATGACATCGCATTAATGAGACTTGCCGATGAAAAGCTCAAACCTAAACTTCAACGGGTTAAAGGTGTCGGTGAGGTCAATATTATCGGTTTTCAAGAGCGTGAAATTCGCATCTTCCTTGATCCTTTTTTACTCAACAAATACCATCTAAGCGCCTCTGATCTGAGTGGCATCATCTCTAAGCAAAACATCAAACAGGGTGCTGGCAAGATGGTCAATCAAAACCAAGAGATCATCATCAAAGCCGAAGGCGATGCTGCCAATATTCAAGAGATTGAAGAGTTGCTTGTAAAACCGGGCGTTCGTCTGAAAGATGTTGCAACCGTTGTGGATGGACTCAGTGATGCCAAAAGTTTTTCATCGTATAACGGACAAAGAGGTGTCACCCTTGAAGTCAAAAAAATCGCAGGAGAGAATGTTCTTAACATCATTACCGGTGTGAAAAAAATCTTACCCGACATGCAACTTCTTGCGGGAAAAAACAACGAAATTAAAATCTTACAAGATCAGTCTGAAAAGATCATGGTGAACATCGACAATGTACGTTTCGACTTGATCTTTGGCGCTTTTTTATCCATTATTATCGTTTTTGCCTTCTTACGTAATGCAACCGCGACGATTGTGTCGGCACTGGCCATTCCAACATCGGTCATTGGTACCTTTGCGATTATGAATGCGCTTGGGTATGATCTCAACCGTCTTACCCTTATTGGGCTCACCCTTGCCATTGGTATTTTTATCGACGATGCCATCGTTGTGATTGAAAATATTATGAAAAAGATGGAAGAGGGGATGAAACCTTTTGAAGCTTCGTTTGAAGGGATTAAAGAGGTTGCATTCTCCATTTTGGCGATCTCCTCTGTTCTTTTAGCCGTCTTTATTCCTGTTGCCTTTATGGATGGCATCGTAGGTATGTTCTTTAACTCCTTTGCCATGACCGTAGCATCCGGTATTGTCATCTCTTACCTTGTGGCGGTTATGTTTGTTCCTTCCATTGGTGCGCGTCTTTTAAGTGCGAAAGAGAGCAAGTTTTACTACGCTACGGAGCCGATCTTAAAAGCCGTTGATAAAGCCTATGTTGCGCTTTTAAAACCACTGCTTCGCTTTAAAACGATTACCGTCTTGGCAACATTTGGATTTTTGTTTGCTTCGATGACCCTAAAAGTCGGTATGGACTTTCTTCCAATGCAAGATAACAGCGAATTCCAAATCACCATCAAAGGACCTGTGGGTATTAATTTGGAGACGATGAAACAAAAAGTGATTCCTATTGATGAAATGCTCAAAGGCGATCCTTCCATCTCTTATTCCATCGTCTCTATCGGGTATGATTCTGCACAAAGTATTCATAAAGCACGTATTTACGTCAAACTTAAAGCGGTTAAAGAGCGTACGATTTCACAACTCACCCTGATTCAGCAATACAGGGAAAAGATGAAAGACATTGAAGGGCTCGTCATCGCCGTTGAAAAAGTAGATGATTTTAACACAGGAGGCACCACCGCACCTCTTCAAATCGTTTTAACCGGCGATAAATTTGAAACCTTAGATGACGTATCAACACAACTGATGAACTTTTTAAAATCAAATCAGGGTATCGTGGATGTCGATAGCGACTATGAGAGTGGCAAACCGGAGATGCGACTGAGCATTCTTCGTGAAAATGCCCAAAGAGTAGGGGTAAGTGTCAAAGAAATCGCCGCCGTTTTAGGTTCTGCCTACTCAAGTGATAGCGCCATCTCTTACTACGAAGATAATGGCAAGCAGTTTGACATCACCATTCGCTTTAGAGATGATTATCGTATGTCCCTTGACGATATGAAAAAACTTCAAGTCAAAAATGCCAATGGCGATTTTGTGGCACTTGAAGGCTTGATTGACTTTGAAAATGCCTTGGGGACTGCCTCCATTAACCGTTTTGATCGCGAACGTAAAATCTTAGTCACAGCCAATATCGTAGGTACGTCACTGGATAAAGTGGTCGTTCTGGTGGAAGATAAAATGAAAGAGATCTTGCCAGAGGGATATCATTACCGTTTTACGGGCGATGTTGAAAATATGAACGATACAGGAAAAGCCTTTGGTGCAGCGGTTCTTTTAGCGGTCATTTTGATCTACTTAATTTTAGCTGCACTATATGAGTCACTCATTCAACCCTTTATCATTATGATCTCTATGCCACTCTCCCTAACCGGTATTATGGTGGCGTTGTATCTTACGAACAATACGTTCAGTCTTTTTGTTATGATTGGTATTATTCTGCTTTTGGGAATGGTCGGTAAAAATGCCATCTTGGTGGTTGACTTTGCCAACCGGGCCATCAAAGAGGGCAAAAGTATCGACGATGCTCTTCTTGAAGCAGGCGAAAAACGTCTACGACCGATTTTGATGACCACCTTTGCAATGATCGGTGCCATGATGCCGCTCGCCTTTGGTAGTGGAGCAGGGCATGAAGCCAACGCTCCTATGGCACTTGCGATCATCGGTGGACTTTTAAGCTCGACTGTTTTAACCTTGCTTGTTGTTCCTGCCATCTACAAATTTATGTACCCAATGGACAGTTGGTTACGCAAATGGTACGAAAAAGGTACGATCTAAGCTTTACATGTAAAGGGTGTTTTGAGAAAAATACCCTTTATACCTTCTATTTTTCCTCACTTTTATTCAAAATCGGCACACTATTTGCTTTTTAACTCTGTGTCGTTTCAAGAAGTATCTTTTTGAAGCCTTCGGTCACAGCGTTTAGGATTCTTGGTCTAACGACTAAGCGGATGAAAGGGCCATGCTCTTTTTGCGGTATAACATTGTTTTATACCAATGTCTGAGTTTTCAGGCATGCCTTATTGTTTTAAAGGGATAAAAATGAAAAAAGTCTTATGTTTGGTCTCAATGGCAGCTGTGTTTGCATTGAGCAGCTATGCGAAAGATTATGGTGAAGATGTCTATGGTAGCATCTCGAATGCAAGTATTGACGGTGAGCATAAAGCCGCCTACACATTAGGGTATGGTATTACCAAAAAACTTGATAATAAAATGCTTCTAGGTGTTTCATTTAGTGGAGAATATGCCAACCTATCGGATGGTTCTCTTTGGGGTGCTGGAACCGATTTTAAACTAGGCTATAACGTCTGGGAAAAGCTCAATACTTATGGAATCGTAGGCGCTAAACTTCAATCCGTTGATGGCAATGCAGGTACGGGATTAGGGTATGGTTTAGGTCTTGATTATCCTATTACACGAGCTATTTCTGCGGCAGTTGAATACAAAATATACAATATGAATGCCAATAATATTCCCGATTATGACTATAAAACATTAGGTCTTAATCTCAAATACGCGTTCTAAAAATAAGCAGGGAGAGTAAAATCCCTGCAACCTCGTTTATTTATTTCTTTTTCTATCTTTCTTCGCTTGTTTTGCTTTAGCTTTCGCTTGTGCTTTGCGAGCATCGCTCATTTTTGCTTTATCAGAGTTTACCGCACCAACATTGGTCTGCTTGCCCTCATAAGGTACTGTGTGCTTTTGTTGTGTTGCTAAGCTTGCTAATTTATAGCCATTTTCCATTTTGACACTATTGTTAAGTAATCCGCCCATTAGGTATCCTTCATGATATTTTAAATGTGATTGGAGAAAAATCGTTGAGAGTTTCGTAACGATATAAGCGTTATTATACTTTATCCTTGCTTCAAGCCATGTAAAAGTGTTTACATGTAACGACAGATGCTCTTATTTCAGCCTAATTGATTACAATACCAACTACAATTTTTTTACATGTAAAAAGGAAAAAGATGCTGGATGAGAATCTTATAACTATGCAACAATATGCCGTAAAACACAAAATGAGCACTTTTGGCGTTGTAAAATTGGTCAATGCAAAAAAACTCAAAACCATTAAAAAAAATGTTGATGGTGAAGAGCGAGAATATATCATTGATGAGACACAAGCGCATCCTAACAAATCTTCACACCATACTGAGACAACGACACTGGTCAATGAGCTGTTATTAGAGCAGGGCGAAACGATAAATTATGAGGTCGAATTTCATAAACTTTTAGCCAAATATATTGAACTTCAAGAAAAGTACACGCAACTAATTGAAAATACAAAAAGTCAGAGTATTTAAATCAAATACGTTTTACATGTAAAAGAAGAGGGCATTGGAAAATACCCTGTACATGTCGCCTCAATGATGATTGAGTATTCCCAATGTCTTTTCATACACACCAAGCTTACCAAGTTCAGCATTCAATTCATTCGTCAATTTTGATTGTGATCTTAGCTCCCCAGCTAGGTTCTCCATCTCCGAAGAGAGGGCATTACTTTTGGAAGAGACTTCTAGCATTCCACTACTGACACCACTTATGGTTTTACTCATAGTTTCAACAGCTTGAATAATGGTGCTTACGGAGACATTGGTCTCTGAGAGGCTTTTGCTTGCTCATGTAACATTTGTTTATTAATTATTGAAAACTGTAATTTTCAAAGTTTTATAATAATTATCACATTTCTTTATTATTTTAATCTATCAACTCTTGTACATTCATATAAACTTATATGTAATTGGTAATTTAATAGTTTTTTTTAGATAAGGACTTGGAAATTCTTCTGATGCTCTTTGTAGAATGGATAAGGCATGTTCGTCTAAAGCTGTATTCCCTGAGCTAGTAATAACTTTACTCCACAGAAGCTTTCCTTCTTGACTTATCTCAAATTCCAACATGACGGTACCTTCAATTCGCATTTTTCGAGCCCATTTTGGGTACGATTTATTTTTTTCAATAATTGCTTGTATATCTGATAAAAACGTATCTTTGGCTTCTGTACCTGAAACAGCATTTTGATGTGCTAATATTTTCGCTGGAATGTCAGAATTTTGTTCTTCTTGACGAAGCATCTTTGCATGCTCTTTTGTAGCAGTCTCTGCTACTATTGTTTCTGTTTCTTTTATAATAATCTGTTTTTCTTTTTTAGGATGATTTGAAGATTTTTTTACTGCTTCCGTTTTGTGCATCATAGGTTCAGATTCTTTAATTACTGATTCTACAGGTACAATGTGAGGCTTTTGAAACGTCGATAACGAGAGTGCCATACTTTTTGAATGTTTTTTGTGTACTTGATTACTTTGCCGTTTGTCTTGAAAAGAAAAAAAACTTCCAATAATGATCCCATGTAAGAACAAAGAAATGGTAAAACCTATCCAAAATTGTTTTTTATTTTTCATTTTCAGTAATAATTTGAATATTTTCGTGTCCATGTGTTTTCAAAGCGTCTGTTAATTGAACAAAAATACCAAAATATGAATTTTTATCAGAATGAAACTGTATAGGCGTATTAAGAGGTAGGGCTATAAGATATGCTTTTGCTTCTTCAAGATTCATTGTTTTTTTATCAACAATAATTTCATTATTTGCCGTTACATTAATGGTACTGCCCTCTTCTTTTGAAAGCTTTTGTTGTGACGAACCTTGGGGAAGTTCTATTTGCATTTGATTTTGATTGATAAAGGTTGATACCATTAACACCATGGCTAAAAGCACAAGCATGACATCAATAAAGGGAACAACATTCATACTATCAAAGCGTTTAAGCTTCATTTTTTGACTTCCAAAGATTAATATTGATATCGACTTTTCGTACAAATGCACTGTAAAACATCAGTGTTGGTATAGCCACTAAAAGTCCAAGCGCTGTTGCTTTAAGCGCCAAAGAAAGACCTACTAAGATGGCTGTATTATCAAGTTTACCATGATGTCCCATATCATAAAATGTCACCATAATACCTATAACTGTACCTAAAAGCCCTACATAAGGGGCGTTGGAGCCAATCGTAGAGAGAACAGTTAGATTGTGTGTAAGATCATTTTCTAAAAGATACTTATTGTCATACTTCTCGACATTTAACGATCTATAATAAAGTATTCGCTCAATGCTGAGTGCAAGAGAAAAAAGACTCATAAGCCCAAGTACTCCAAAAATAGCATAGTCCGTGTAGAGTTTTATCCATTCCATTTAACTCGTTCCTTTTTAATTAAAAATTCCACTAACACCCTGCTCTCCTAAGGCTTCCAAGTCATAATACTGCGCATTAAGAAGTAAAGCGAGCTCTTTTGCTTTTCCAAAAGAGATAAGTCCTTTTGTTTCTGTATCAACAACAATAGAAGATATTGCTGGTTTGGTGGCAAGAAGCGTTGCCCACTGCGTAACCTCTTCCCATGGCTTATAGGTTGTATCACTACTGACATTGGCTTTTGCATCACTGAGAATAACCGCTAAAATACGTCTTTGGGGATCTTTTTTTGTAATATTTTGACTAAGCAAATACAGTTCTCTTAATGCAGCAGAAAGAGGAGTTTTCCCTCCTACGGGAATTGCATCTAGTTGCTCTCTAACAATTGATTTTGCTCTTGTGGGTGCTACTATAAGCTGTGCATCATTGCTCTTAAACGCAATAACAGCTACATCTTCTCTTTTAGTATATGCATCTTTAAGAATGCCCAAACACGCCTCTTTTGCCTGTTTAATACGCGCCTTGGCTCCCATAGAACCTGAAGCATCCACAAGCATAATAACCGTATAAGAGCTTTTGGCTTCTCGTTGCTTGATTTGAATATCGCTTGCTTCAATGGCTAAACATTCACCCTCTTTTCGCCCTCGAACTCTCTGCCAAGGTGCAGCAGAACGAATTGTACTTGCTAAAGAGATATCATCGCCTCCTTTAGAAAGCGTTCTAATCGTTCTTCCTCTCTTAAGGCTCGTTTTTGTAGCCGTCCTTAGCCCAAGACCTTTTCGTACTTTTTGATCTTTTGTGAGCCAAAATGGTTTTAGTTTTAAAGGTTCTTGTGCACGAATAATCTCTTCTTTGCCACTTCCTTCTTGCGATGTTGAAGAGGAGCTATCACTCTCTTTGGGCATAGATGAAGCATTGGCTTCTTCTGTTTGTGAAGAGGTTTCATCGTGCTCAAACGTAGTCTCATGAGACTCATTCTGCTCTGATTCTTCTTCTGGCGGTGGGGGTGGAAGCTCTTTTTGACGATGAATAAGGCATAAAGGAGCAATTTTACGAATATGAAATTCTTCTACATGTGTATCGCCCATCAACGCGGCATAGGCACGTGCGGCTAAAAAAAGTGCTCTCTCTGCTCTGTGTCCATGCGTATTGCACTCAGATACAAGCTGAATACACAAGGCTAACATTGCTGGATTATAGGAGATAATATGTAATGTTTTGCGTGCTTTGTGCATACTTTGTTGATGCAAGGACATCAACGTATCTTCTTTACATGTAAAGCTATTTTGTACAATCTCTTGACGTGTAGCGATAGTTGTTTGTGTAGAGACTTCAACACATTGATAAATTTCAAGCACGCACCAATCGAGCAGGTAATATTGGTCAATTTAAACCATATGGAGATGGAGTTTATTCACTCTATGCTATTAATAAATCCATTACAGGCTTAACGATTTCAGTTGCTTGGGCTCAAATCGAAGACTTTAACACTGTCTTAGGAACAACGCTTAATACTGACCTTGATATCTACAATACAGAAGTCATTTATACCAATAAAATTGGCGCATTTGGTTATAACCTCTCTGGTCAATACTGGTTTAATAAATACAGTGAAACAAGTATTGGAGAAGATGCCATTTATGGGTACGGTCTTAAAGCAGGAGCGAGTTATGCCGCCGTAAGTGGCTATATTGCTTACTCCAAAATTTCAGATGATGCTGTCGCAGCAAATCAACTTCTACATGGTGTAGGTAATGGTTCCGACCTTATTTATACGAACTCTTTGATTAGTTCCTATAACTATGATCCTGATATGAAAGCATATGCCGCAAATTTAGGATATGCCCTTACATCAGATGCTAAAATCGGTACACTTTATACTTACACCGATACAAAAAATGTCGAGGTCTCTTATACGGGTTTGTATGCCTCATATAGTTTCAATGGCGCATTAAAAGGATTAAGTCTTATTGCTCAGTATGAAGATCTTGGCAAAGACAAAGACGGTAATGAATTCCGCATTAAAGGTTCTTATAAATTTTAATACTTTCTTCGTTATTGCAATGGAAATAGTATTCCATTGCAATATTTATATGACTACATAATCGTATCGGTACGTTGGATTTGGTCGTCCGGGTTGTAAGCATTTTGATGCTTCAACCTTCTGCGTAATTTCAGTTCCACAGACATCAGAAACTACTTCTGATACGATGCGTTCTAAATCTTCTGGTGACATTTCAACACGAGCGTTTAGTGTCATCTTAGCCATATCTCCAATTCCTGCACGGTTTCGTATATTTAGAGATTCTTGTTTTCCAGTCAGATTACCAATCACATAAGCATTATCTGATTCAATGAGCAGTTTTACATGTCCAACAGCCAAGTTTGATGCATCAAATTGTTTCGCTAAGCTTTTCAACAATTTTTCGGCTATAGCATCCCAATGAATAGCTTGACCTTGTAGAATGCGTGTTGTGTTAAGCCATCCAAGAACCGCTTCCCCTTCTGCGTATATAGCATAATCCACTTCTGCTAAGTGTGTCCCTGCATTAAGGTGACTGGTCGAAACATCATCAAGCCACACGTCTATTCCTTCACCACTTTTAGCACTTAAAGCAAAAACTGTAGCCAAAGCCCACTTGTCAGCTACTCGCTTCTTTAATTTCTCAAGATCGTCTGATGAGAGCAAATCTATTTTATTGATGACAATAATATCTGCTTCATCAAGCTGTTTATGAAGGATATAAGTGGCACTTTCATGCAGTCCTGACGTGCCGCCGTTGAGTATGTCATCTAATCTTTTTGGATCGACAAGTACGCTAAGAGGAGAAATGATGAGATCATGGTTAAATTTTTCTTTTAGCGGTTGTATAATCGTTGCAGAAAGGTCAGTACAACTTCCCACAGGTTCGGCAATAATGATATCAAGCTCTTTTTTTGCTTTAAGATGAGAGATAGCATCCGTAAAACCATTAAAATTACAGCAAAAACAACTACCACTTACTTCAGTGACTGTGCCACCAGAGAGTTCAAGAAATGCTGTATCGACCAACGAAGATGCTTGATCGTTAGTGATTAAGCCAACACGTTTACCTTGCTCTGTAAGTTTACGTGCCATTTCCCAAAGAAGCGTTGTTTTACCAGCCCCTAAAAATCCTCCCACTAAAATAATGCGTGTTTTCATAAGTGTCCCTTCTTCTTTTACTTTAATAAATATCTTTACTAGCAATCACACTTTTCACATTTAGTACGCATCAAAGGTTCAATGAGATGGGTAAATAAGAGTCCAGCACTCATCCCTCCCACTAATGGAGCAAGGATGTAGACAAAAAAGAAGCCACCCATCTGATCGGGAAAGGAAGCATCTCCCCAGCCAAATATACATGCAACCATGCGTGGACTAAAATCCCTTGCAGGATTGAGTCCCGCTTGTGTCAAAGGCGCTATGAGGCAAATAATGGAGGTGACAGTTAAACCTATAAGGATGGGTGCTATATTGTCATCAGGTCGCCCTAAATTACAGCTCTCCGTTAAAAAGAAGATGATGAGTACAAGAGAGAAGGTTCCAAATCCTTCTGCCAATAGTGCCAAGGGCATTGAAACAATGGCAGTGCTGTTAGGAAGTTGATAATATTCGCCAAACATTTTGGCTATATTCATGGATTCTTGCGTACCTCGAACGATGTGATTAAGATTTTCATAGGCAACAATGGAGGGGTTAAACAGTGCGTAAATCAGCAATCCTGCACCAAAAGCGCCAAGAAATTGACCTAAAAGATAGATGGGCATTTTTTTGATTGTCATTCTTTGACTCGTTACCATCGCCAAAGTCACTGCTGGGTTTAGGTGAGCACAGGATAAATGTCGTGCAGCATAAATAGCAAGGCTAACACCCATTCCCCAAATCGTAGCTATTTGAAACAGCCCCTGGTGGGCATTAAACAACACGGATACGGCTACCGATCCGCATCCAAACAATACCATAATAAACGTTCCTAAAAATTCTCCGACAAATTCGCGTTTATATTTTATAATCATGAGTACGTGCTTACCTTTTATTTATTTTTTCGAATTGCAACAATAACACAATGATATTACATGTTTATAGCGTGAAAATAGCATTAGTTTTGACAAGATAACTTTCACACAAAATTGATTGCATGCGCTAAGACTTTATAATGCAATCACTCCAAAAAATTAGCTTTTGAAACCGTTTGTGAAAATATTATATTTTTATGGAATCAGAGTTTCTTATAAATTTGCAAGACATCCATACTATGGAAACATTAGATTTCTCATAGTATGGATAAGTAGAATTATTTCTATTTTAAAGCAGTATTTTTACCTCAAGCCATAAATTGCGCCCAGGTTCATTTATTTTTTCTTGCCCGATATAACCAACACTTGGATTTATATAATCTGTTCTACTAAGATGTTCTGCATAAGCGGTATTAAAAATATTGTCAATGCCTGCAGAGAAAATGACATTTTTGCTGTACTTATAACTTCCATTGAGGGAAAAAACTGCAAAACCAGATGTTTCTCCTGTATCAATACCCATCATAACAATACTTCCATTACCAACATCGTATCTATCTTGTTTTGTTACAAATCTAGCTAGGATTCCTGCCGAATATGTATTGTCTTCATACATAGCAGATAATTTGAGCTCCAATGGGGGTTGTTGCGCTAATGGTTTATTTTCGGTATCGTTGTGCCCATGCACATACGATAAAGCACTGAGTACTTTATAATTTGGTGTTATTTTATAACCAAGCTCCATTTCTCCACCATATAACGTAGCATCGACATTGGTAACTTTTGTATAGGTTGTACTACCAATTTTCAAAGGATTACCATTTGAATCAAGCCATCTTGTTTGTATGTAATCATCAATTTTACTGTAAAATGCAGATACAGACCCAAACACATTTCCACTACTCCAATGCGTTCCAATATCGATTTGGTTTGTTTTTTCAGGTTTAGGAATAAAGGCTTTTGCTTCATCTGATTCTAAATTATAAACTGTTCTTTCCCAATAATCAGGAAATCGTTCACTATGCCCAAATCCGGCATAATAGGTCATATCATTTATTTTATTTTCATAACGTGTAAATCCACTTGTGAGTGTTGCTTCATCTTTATGTAAATAATTAGGATTAACAATGTTTAACATGCCAAATTTGGCTCTGTTATCTAAGACTTTATGCTTATCAACTCTTAACCCAGCGATAATTTTTTGATGGTCATCTAAAGTAAAGGTACTCTCATCAAAAATACCAATTTGTTTAAAATTAAAATCTGTAACACGTGATGCTGAAAGCATTGTATCATCCGCAGCACTCGCAGAAGCTTTCATCATCGCAGAACGTCCTGTATGTTCATCACGTTTAAGATCAATTCCTGAAATATTTGTTGCATTCAAATTAGGAATGGTTGTTGTCAATTTTATCTTTCCACCCTCTGTCGTTCTATCTGGGTTCATAGCAGAGTATTTTTGACTTCCCATGACAACAGGAGCACTTCTTAGCGTATAGTTATCCATAATATGGTCGACATAGTTATAATATGCTTGGAATTCTAATTGTTCTATATTATCAGCTATGTCATATTCAATAAATTTAAAACTCAGATTTTCTCGCTCCAATTTAGATGCATCCATTGTTCTATCAGCATATTTTGCTTCACCATCACCCTTTGACGCCGAGAATTCTATCACAGTGTCTTCTTTAGGTGTAAACCCTACTGTTAGTCCTGTATTCCATCTTGTATATTCTGAATTAACTGTATCACCATTACCGTCTTTATAATTATCGGAATGAGAACGTGTTGCGATCATTTGAGCATAACCTTCACTTACACCACCACTGAGATCAATAAATTGATCACTCCTACCAAAACTACCTTGTTTGAATGAAGAATAAAGATTATAATCTGGATATGTATAGTGTTTTATTTTTTTTTCAAACTGAACTGTTCCTGCAGAAAAGCCTGAACCATTAAGTACAGATTGAGGTCCTTTTATTACACTCACTTGATCATAAGCTTCTGGAAAGACATAGGCAGTTGGTGGATCCATTCGTCCTCCACAGCCACCGTATATTTCTTGTCCATCAATTAAAATACCAACACGTGACCCTGACATTCCTCTCAAAACAGGATCACCATCTGTTCCACCTTTTCTAACGACAGAAAATCCTGGTATATTTTTTAAATAATCTGCACCATCACTCGCAGGAATTGGTTGTATTGGATTTTTAGGATCCGTGACAACTTTTAAAGGTTCTTGCGATTCAGCAATACCCACAACACTAATTTGCTCTAGTTCTAATACCATTTGGTTGCGTCCAGTACTCTCATCTGCATAAAGTAAATGCGAACAAAGCACTATTGAGAGAAATACTTTACTTTTTTTCATTAATACCCCCCTATAAGAATATATTAATATATAAAAAAACTGTTAATTTTGTGTTAAATTAAGATATTAAGAGTTGGCTTTTTGACATGTTGCTTAAATACTGTTTGAAAAATCTTCTTTGGAGAGCTACCAAGAAAATGTGTTTTTGACTTTATTACACGAAAAGATGATCCTAAACAAATAGCTATAAATTGGGGAATACTATCTGGAAAAGAGTATTGTAAAGAACAACAACATACACTTTCTCTCTAGAAAGCCTAGGGGACAGTTACCATGGGAGTATTCAAAAAGTATAGGGGTCAGGACAAAACTTTTAACTTTTGGTAGTTTACCTAAGAGACAACTCCATTTCTAAAGAGAAAATTCTTTGCATATAAAGAATAAATGGACAAAAACGGAATACGCATTCACATACAAACTTGAAAAATGGAGTTAAAGATTTTTGGAATGGGTATAAAAACACTATGCATTCGCAGAATTCAAATAACGTCACCCAAGAGCCTTACGTTTAATAAGCTTTTGTAATCAAACAAATTAATGCTATAATCACGGCTAAGAGTTTTAGAAGCAAACTTAAATCACCTCGTTTCGAGGTCTCAAATATGCACTAAGAGGTTGCTGCCTCTTAGGGCATAACCTCTTTATTGTTCTCTCTTTTGTGTCTTTAAACTTTCATCATTTTGACTAGCTGATCGGGATGCTCTACGTCGCCATGAGCTCAATGAAATTACTTGGTTTTAACAATCTTCCCTTTATTGACAGGTGAAATATTTGAGAAAATCATATTTCCGTCTAGCATTGTTGCGTAACCCTTAATCATGAATACTTCTTATACTGAAAAACATCGTTTCAATCTGCTGCATTTTCGTAAGTGATAAATCACCTATTAATACCAAAAGATTCAATTCATTAAGGAGCATTTCATAAGGAGTCTAGGGATTAAGGAGGGCTAAATTTTTAATAGAGAAGAATTTCTCATTTTAAGTTATTATTTATTTTTTCAGAGGTAGAATGAAAAAAGAGATTTTAAAAGAAAGGAAGTCAATGATATATATTTTGCATTTGTTTTTATATTCTTTTTTTATTAAAATCAAAAATTATTTTCTAATTTTAATCAAATATTTATGTTTTTCAAATATGTTCAATTTGCGTATTTCAAAAACACTACTCTCAAACTCCTTATTTAAGGGTTTTTTGCAAATTACTAATTTAAAAAATGTATACATTTCTGTAATTTTCACAGTAAAATAATATAAATACTACTCCAGAATTTCGTAGGCATAATCGATACTTCATATAGTACATATATGAACCTTAAAATTAATAAAGTGCTCTCTTTTTCTTTTTAATTCTCAATAATAACATTTCAATCAGAACCAAATATCAAAATTGTACTTTACTAGCTATTTTTTGTACTTTTATTACTAAATCCTATTATTTGATATTAATATAATAAAAATGCAAGCTTTATAAGCTAAAGTTCTACTTTAAGAATTAACCTCATTCCATTTTAGCCTTCATCTTTACTTTATTCAGAGCCGTCTGCTCACCACATAAAATTAAGGATTTTAATGCATTTTATTGTCAATAAAAGTATTCGTTTGCTTTTATTCATAAGTACTTTTCTCTGTGCAGATACAGCTAGTGACTTTAATCGAAATATCCAACTCGATGAACAAAAAAAGATCTTTGAGCAATTTGAAAAACAGATTCAAAATCCCCCTACACGTTATGAAGTTGATACACCTGAACTTCAACCTACTCCACTTGTAAATGAACACTGTATTGTTTTTAAAGAAATTACCTATGAAAATATCACTTTGCTCTCAATGTCTGATATAGACACGATTATTAAACGTTACCTTGATCAATGTATTACGGAAGCTTCATTAAAAAACCTCTTGAACGAACTCTCTTCTCTTTATCTTGATAAGGGATATATTACCTCTAGAGTTTATCTAAAAGAGCAAGATGCTTCACAAGGGCAAGTTCATTTGATTGCACTTGAGGGAAAAATTGAAGCTATTCAAACGCCCTCTTCCGATATTACACGTTCCTTTGAAAGCCAAACAGGTGAATATTTAAATCTAAGAGAGCTGGAAAGCGCTCTAACGATTGTAAACCGACTCCCCTCCAACAATGTTACGATGCAGCTCATTCCAAGTGAAACCAATTTAGGCGAAAGCATTATTGCACTGGATAATAATCGCTCAAAGCCTTTTAGCTTGGAGCTTGGTGATAATAATTACGGCAGTACAAAGACAGGACGAAATCAGATATCCGCCAAAGTAACCTACGATAATTTACTTGATTTAAGCGATCAAATTGCGCTCAATCTCAATACAACAGACCACCATTTTCAAAACGAGAATTCTGTCGGTAATAGTGTCAGTTACGCTGTCCCTATTGGCACCATTATTTACACGCTAAGTTACATTGATTCGGATTACAAGCAACTCGTGCCTTCTGGCGCAAACAAATACAAGATGGATGGTCATACCAAAACCTATGAATTATCGGCGTTAAAAGAGCTATTCCATAATCAAGCACACACTTTTAACGTAGGCGCTTCTGTTTCATCTTATGAAGTAGAAAGCTATATCAGTGATAGTCTTATTGATACATCAACCTATCGTTTGAGTAAATCAAGCCTTTCTCTGGATTATTCATACCGTTCACCACAATTATTTTCATATGCTTTAGTGAAATATATCCAAGGTACTGATTGGTTTGGAAGCCACAACCCAACAGATCTGGATGAAAAATACAGTGCTTTCCAACTGGATATATCACTGATGGTTCCTGTAGATGTGTTGCGCTATAAACTCAACTTTCATGGACAATATTCAGATGATCAACTCTTTAATGTTAACCAACTCAGTATCGGTGGTGCGTACAGTATCAGAGGATATCAAGATGATGGACTTAGCGGTAATAGCGGTTTTTATCTCCGCAATGAGCTTTCCTACCCTTCCTTTGCAAAAGAATTACTTTCGTGGGTAGATTTAGCACCCTACCTTGCACTTGATTCTGGCGCTATCCATAAAGAAGAGGACAGTGATGGCGGAAGGCTTATGAGCTATTCTTTGGGCATTCAACTCAACAAATATGCATTTTCAGCAGACCTTTCCTACTCTGTACCTTTGTGGAAAGAAGATGTGCAAAATGTAAAACCATTTTTAGGATTTTTTATAACATACAAGTATTAAGGGGGCATTATACTTATGTTTAAACAGGCCATTTCACTTTTGCTCAGTATTGCACTGATCACCAATCAAACACTTTATGCAGCAGGGCTTGAGCTCGACACATCTGCTTCACAAAAGACATCGCTGGATGCTGCTGCAAATGGTGTGCCCGTTGTGAATATCACAACACCCAATGCGAGTGGACTTTCACATAATAAATTCACCAACTACAATGTAGAGCAAAAAGGACTTATTCTTAATAACGCTACGAATGTTGTTCAGACACAACTCGGTGGCTACATTGCTTCTAATCCCAATCTTTCAACGCAAAGCGCTAAAACCATTCTCAATGAAGTAACAGGAACTAATCGATCATTACTTAATGGCTTTACCGAAGTTGCAGGCGATCAAGCAGATATCATCATTGCGAATCCTAATGGTATCTCAATCAACGGTGGTGGTTTTATTAATGCTCCCAAAGTAACCCTTACCACTGGTACTCCCACTCTTTTAAACGCTCAGGTGAGTGGCTATGATGTCTTTGGTGGAGATATTTTGATTGATGGCGAAGGGTTCAATGCGCTTTTAAATAATCAAGTGGATTTATACGCTAAAGTGGTTATGCTCAATGCCAAACTGCATGCACAGAATCTTAATATCATCACCGGTGAAAATCAAATCGCAACGGATGGGACTATTACCTCTAAGCAAAAGATAGGATCTGGCGTTTCACTTGATTCAAGTGCATTGGGAGGCATGTATGCCAATACAATCACTCTGATCGGAACGGATAAAGGTGTAGGCGTCAATCTACCTCCTGAGATTCTCGCAACAAACGGCGACATTACCATCAGTACTGATGGCAAAATATCTTTACAAAAAGCAACCACATCAGGAAATATCAAAGCCACTTCCACATCAAGCGATATCCAAATCAACGGTGCGATGAGTGCCACATCAAACATTAACTTGACCGCAAATGGTAATATTAAAAATTATGATGCTATAACAGCAGGGCTTCTTAATGATGGTACCTCTAACTCAAATGCCCTCCTTTCTATCCAAGCATCCACACTTGAGAATACAGGACAACTCAATTCTTACGGAAGTTTACGCCTTGATGCATCAGCTTCTCTCCTTAACAGTGGTATTATTCATGCAGCAAACACCGCACACCTTACAGCAGCCGCACTCCAAAACTCGGGTACTATCTTTAGCGAAACGGCTTTAGTTTTAAATGTAAATGATCTTTTATACAATTCAGGAACTATTCGAGGTCAGAATGCTTTGAGTATTGAAGCAACAACCTTAAAAAATCTTAGCAAAATCAATACAGATGAAACTCTCTCAATCAATGCTGATTCCATTGATAATGCTGGTTATATTAATGCTAAAGTAGCGACTATCACAGCAGATGATATTTTAAATAGTGGTACTCTTTTTAGCACACAAACATTATCGCTTATTGCAAATAGCACCATTACGAATCATGGCATCATCGATAGCGAAAATAATCTTTTACTTCAATCGAACGGCATAATTACCAATGATAATATCATCGTAGCAGGATTACGTTCAGACAATACGCTCAATGCCTCCGCGGCCTTAACAATGACTGCAAATTCTCTTGTTAATGAAGGTTCACTCGTTTCATACGGCACACTTCTTATCAATGCAGGAACGTTAACTAACCAAAAAGATATTTATACGGCAACGTATTTTATGGCAATTTTAAATGATTTGATCAATCATGGAACACTACAGAGCGATGATGCACTTAAACTTTTAATTGCAAATAATGTAAATAATAGTGGCAGTATCAATGCCGTTAAAAGCGTCATTCTGGAAGCAGGCAGTAGCATCACGAATACCGCTTCCATCACAGCAGGCTTCTTAACGAACGGCGCCTACAATTCGGATGCATCACTTTCCATCAAGGCAAATTCGCTAACGAACCAATCGAGTATTGATTCACAAGGCTTTTTAAATATTGAAACAACGACCCTTACCAATAGTGCTAATGGGTATATAAATGCCAATAATGATTTACATGTAAATGCTGATCAATTTTCAAATGCCGGTACTATTTTTAGCAATCAACACCTGACATTGGCACTTGAACACGATTTTATCAACAACGGTTCTATTAATGGTGCCAAAAGTGTTGATCTCACACTAAGTGAAGGATTTACCAATAATGGTATTTTTATGTCAGGGCTCAATCACGATGGAACCTATAGTACAGATGCGTCCATCGCTATTCAAGCCTCTTTTATTACCAACAGTGGCAAAATCAGCTCTCAAAACGACCTCTACCTTACAACTCCACTATTCACTAATTATAATTACGTTTATACGGCAGATCTTTTACAGATACTTGCCAATACCGTAAGCAATAAAGGAACACTTTTTAGTAACAATGATTTAACTCTCTCTAGCACAAATGCTCTTAGCAACGATGGATTGATCAATGGAGCAAATCATGTTACCCTCTCAACCAATGGAGCATTAACTAACAATGGTACACTTTCTGCAGGTCTGTATAAAGATGGTACGTATAATACCCATGCAAATCTCTCTATCCAAGCATTGTCCGTTACGAACAACCAGCTCAATTCCCAAGGTGATCTCTCCATTCAAACATCAGCCTTTGAGAATAAAAGCTATGCGCGCTCTTCTCATACTTTTTTAGTACAAGCAGATACACTCACCAATGCTGGGATTCTCTACAGCAATGCATATCTCACACTGACGCTCACAAATAGTCTTACGAACACCGGAACGATCAGTGGAGGAAATACGCTTGATATTACAGCAAATACTCAAATAACAAACGATAATACCCTCGTCGCTGGGCTGTACGATAATGGTACATTCAACACCAATGCCACACTCAAACTGCAATCGCCTGCTATCATCAATAACGCTAAAATAACCTCTTATGGCTTGGCAGATATTCAAACAGCTACCCTTTCGAACCTAGGCTATTTCAACACCAAAAATGATCTTACCATTACAACCAATACCCTTGCAAATACAGGAACTCTCTTTAGTGATCACGATTTAACACTTTTCATCAACAGTGCATTTAGAAATGATGGCGTCATCAATGGCGGTAATTTCCTTGATATTCGCACAAATGGAGGGTTGATTAACAATGGAATACTCTCCGCAGGGCTTTACAACAATGGAGCTATCAATGAAAATGCAACACTTTCTATTTTACATTCATCCGCCATTACAAACAATGCAAAAATCAACTCTTACGGCAGTACCTCTTTAACAACAGCTCTCTTTTATAATTACAATTACCTTTATGCTAAAGCACTGGGTGTAACGACAAACAGCTTAACCAATACAGGAACGCTTCTGAGCGATTCTATTTTAACACTCTCCATCAATAGTGATTTTACCAATGAAGGAACTATCAACAGTGCCAAAACACTGGATTTAAACATTAATGGTGTATTGATAAACAATGGCACGCTCTCCGCAGGACTTTACAAAGATGGAACTTCTAATCCTAATGCCAACCTTACGATTCAAGCCTCCTCCATTACCAATACCTCTAAAGTTCGCTCTTTAGGAGATATGGTCATTACCGCACCCAATACAATTACCAATCAAGGCTATTTTAGTGCTTTAAACGGTTTACATGTAAACACTGCAACACTTAACAATTATGGTGTTCTCTTCAGTGGAACCGATATGAATTTATGGGCCAGTGATCTTTTATACAACTATGAAAATGCCAACATCTTAGCCCTTGGTAACATTACGATGGCAAAAGATGCCACTTTAGCAAAAACGAAACGAATCGTTAACGATAAAGCCACTATTGAAACCATCAATGGCGATATTAGTATTTATGCTGAAACCTTTGAAAATAAATCAGATGGGTTTAGTAAAGGGACACAAACCGTATTTTCGGGAAGCCCCTATAATGCCTACAATACAATTCTCCAACAAGCCATGGATGAACTTATGGCGGAGGGAAAATATGATACGTATTACAATATATCTACGGGAGCAACTTACGGAGAAGTTGAAGATAATGGAGTTTTTCATACAGAAGTCACTGGCCACAGTTATAGTGGGTTTACAGATGGTGTCATGAGAATATTTGCAACCCATGGAAATGCTTATTATGATTATGATGATTTTGGGCATTATTTCATGGTTGACAATACTACTGTTGATTTCTATTATTTTAATACTAATGACGTCAACAAAAAAGTTGTCGCAAAAGCGAACAATATAGGCATGACAGAACAACCGCTTACAGAAGGACAAACACTCAGATACTTTTACTATCCGACACCTGCGGTACCAAGTAATGCAGTTGGTAGTACCCTAAATGTTACGGTCCAAAAAGAGTATGCCATTAGCCAAACAACAGCTCCTGCTAAACTTCTCTCGGGTGGTAAACTTTCGATTAATGCTGACACGATTACCAATCACCTTAGTCAAATCTCCTCTAATGGCGATATGAGCCTTATTGGTAACACACTCAATAACCAAAGTGAAACGCTCTTTACGATTGTGACAAGTACAGGCGAATACAGATATTGTTATAAGCAATGCAGCAGCTGGAACCATAGTCCTGACTATACCTGGGCACCACTTCCGAGCAGTACTACATATACACAAACTGATGCCATTTATTCACTTATCTATTCAGCAAAAAATATCACAGGCAATCTAGCTACGGTCAACAACATCGATATAAAAAGCGACCAAGCACCTCTTGGACATAGTGCAACCACCAATGTAACACCAACTGTTTCCATTGCGCCTGTTAACGTTGATGTCGCTGCTCCACAAACCAATACAACACTAACACCAATGAACACTATCACAGCGGATACAACCAATGTAAGTGTCTCAGCATCACAGCCTACTACAACAATCAAATCGACCACAAAGCCCATTATCGACCCAAAAACGAATGATGTTTCTATCACCTTACCGAAAGGAGATAAGGGTCTCTTTGTTGTATCAACGAATCCTAAATCAAACTACTTAGTCGAAACAAATCCTGCATTTACTTCTTTAGGCAGTTTCATTAGCAGCGATTATATGCTCTCGCGTCTTGGTGTCAATCCTGATGCCACCACAAAAAGACTCGGTGATGCCTACTATGAAAATCAATTGGTACGTGATTCTATTTTTGAGCAGACAGGGAAACGCTACGTAACATCAGATATCACAAGCGATACGGCACAATACCAGTACCTTATGGATAATGCACTTGCCGAAAAAGAGGAACTTAAATTAACCCCATATGTGCGTTTAAGTAGTGAACAAGTTGCTTCATTAACCAAAGACATCGTCTGGATGGAGAGCCGTGAAGTTGATGGTCAACAAGTGCTTGTCCCTGTTGTTTATATTGCCAATGCCGCTTTGGCAAAAACCACTGATAACGGAGCGAAGATTATTGCCAATGGCGATATCAACTTAAATACCAACACCATTACCAATCAAGGTGAAATCAGCTCAGGAGGAAGCACAACCCTCAGTGCTACGGGAAATATTTACAACGAAGGTGGAAGTATAAATGCAAACGATGCCTTGATTCTTCAAGCAAATGGGGGCATTTATAACATCAGCTCCAATCTATCGGCACAGATCATCTCCATCACTGCAGATACTTTCCAAAGTGATATGGATGTTAAAAACATCAGTAAAACCTATGCGGGTATTGGAACACAAACCTCCCAGTTACTCTCTGACATTTCAACCATTAGTGCTCTTAATTCCATTTCCATTCAAACAACCAATAACCTCTCTTTAATTGGTACGACTGTGAACGCAGGTGGAGCCTTAACTCTTTCCTCAAAAGAGGGAGACATCGCCATCTCTTCTAAAACCCATACGGATACCTATGACTTTACAACCAAAGCTTCAGGGTATGACAGAGGAACAACCGTCCATGAAGTGGGCTCTTCCATTAATGCGGATTCTATCTCACTCTCATCAACTAACTTACTGGTGAATGCTTCGGATGTAACGGCAATCAATGATATGAACATCAAAGCCGATAACATCGCTATCACTGCAGGAGAAGATAGGGTCTATACCGATTCCAAATACGTCGTTAAAGGCGGCTTTATGGGTGGTGGTGTTAAAACGACTGACACCGTTGATAAAAAAGAGGTCATCTCTTCAACACTGAGTGCTAAAAACCTAAACATCGACACCAAAACCCTTTCCATCCAGGGCTCAAAACTCACCGCAGAACAAGCAAATATCGCCAGTGAAGTCATCGAACTCATTAGTCTAAAAAACAGTGACTATGAGAGCCATTTTAGTGATACTTCGGGCATGATGGTTCGAACCATTGTCTCAAAGGGACATATTAAAGAAGAAGTAGTTCCTGCGCTGATTCAAGTCACCAATCAACTCATCATTAACAATAAAGATGTTACCAATCAACTCCAAACCGACAATCTTGTTAAAACCATTACGTCTCAATCAGGTTTGAGTGTAGAGCAGATCAAGCTAGTTGAAGCGTATGCTCAGTCTGAAGAGTGGAATAAGAAGATGACCAGCCTTACAGGTATGGGAAGTCTTGTAGTTGCAGCTATTGTTACGGTATGTACGATGGGTGCAGGTGCAGGATTGGCAGCAGCGGCAGTCCAAGGTATGAATCTATCTGTAGAAGCAGCAACACAAGCGGCTATCCAGTCCGCCATACAAGCAGCTACGCAAGCTATGATCTCTCAAGTGGCAACTGCATTGCTCACCGCCGCCATTACAGGGCAAAGTCCAAATATTGATGCCTCTTCACTCATTAAAGGAGCGGTACTTGCAGGCGTTATGCAATATACCAGTGGATATACCAATGTAGGCGATCTTGGACAAGGTGAATTTGTCAATAAAGTAGCGCAAGGTACAGTCAATGCGGGTGTTAAAACGGCTATCACAGGCGGAAGTTTTAAAGACAATCTGATCAATGAAGCAGCACAAGCTACTTATACTGCTGTTGGTAGCTATGCCAGTGATGAATTTAAAGCAAGTGGAGGAACAAATAGCGCTTGGGATGAAGGCGGACTCAATAAAGTTATTCTCCACAGTGCTGTAGGAGCAGGTGTTGCTGCAGCTAAAGGCGAAGACATCTTAGCAGGTGCAGTAAGTGGTGCGGCAGCAGAAATTGTAAGACCATTAACGGATGATGCAAGTAAAAATGTTCAAACCGCTACATCAATGCTTATCGGGGGCATTACCGCAGGTGCTGTAGGTGGAGAAGAGAGCATCAGTATTGGCAGTTATATTGGTCAAACGAGTGATATTTATAACAGACAGATGCACGCAGATGAGCTCAAAAAATTCAAAGAACTTGCTAACGGCGATGCATCAAAAGAAGCCAAACTCTTTGCTGCTTCATGTGCATTAACTAAATGTTATGCAGAGTATCCTGAAGACTCTGCAACCTATAAAAACTTAAAAGCGATAGCAGAAGTAGGTAATAGTCCTGTATACGCTGATGTACGTCAAGAATTAATCCAAACAGGAATGTTTACCTATACGACAGGTCTTTGGAGTGATGCAAGTAAAGATTCGCTAAGTCAATTCAATAATACGTATCAATTTGTAGATCGAGCGGTTGGTGCAGGACAAGCTACTTTAGGTGCAGCAGGGATGGGGATCAGTGTTGCACTCGCTCCTGAGGCATGTTTAACGGGTATCGGTTGCTTCGCTGCCGCTATGGGATTTACGCAATCTGCAGATGCAGCTTATGCAGGAAGTAAACAACTGATTAGTGGTATACCACAAGCAACATTTACCAATCAAACATTACAAAACCTTGGATTAAGTCAAGAAGCGGCTAATTATATGGAAATGGCTCTTAGTCTTGGTTCTGGAGTAGGTCTTGCTAAGAATTTAGGAACGACTATTAGTAAAGAAGTATCAGCCGTATCAAGCGAGATAAATAGTGCTAAAATTACAACAGCCGATATACCTTCTATAACAAACGTAACGGATGCGCAAGTGGCTAAAAATATCGATGAAACGATGGGATATATCTTCAACGGTGGAAAAATTCCTAATGCTCTTAGTAAAAACTGGGGAATCCCTTTTGGAAATGATAAAAACTACCTTCCAATCGTAACAGAAGAAGGAACAGCCATTAAATACCAAGAATATAAAGTTAGATCAACCGAGCCAAAATCAAATTGGCAAGCCGATACAAACCGCATCGTCGTAGGAAATGATGGAACGTATTATTACACCAATACACATTATGGAGAATCCATTTTAAGAGGTGAAACAGGTATTCCTTTCTATAAAGCAGGAACACTGCCTGATACAACTGTAAAAAAACTTTTTGGAGAATAAAATGATTGAAAAAGTATTAGATTTTAAAGATATAAATACAAAAAAAGAATTAGCAAAATACATAAGCACTGAACTAAAGTTTGGTTATGTGATGGACTACATAGTTGATGATATTAATTGGGATGCTTACAGTGATTTACTGGGGGAATTAACCGTTAGAGAATTAGGTGATGATTATGTGTATGATGAAAACGATAAAGGTTGGAGAGATTATGATGATTACCTCGATTATTTAGAAGGCGATAAAGTGCTAGGACTTAAAAATGAAAAAGGTGTTAGGGATGATACTCGATTGATTTTTACAAATTTTGGTCCTTTTATGAGACGAAATCCTGAACTTGCCAAAAAATTTTTAGAATTTACCACCTATGCTCTTTTCCCTGTTATCACGTATAAATACTATAAACCTGAAGAAGACAATAGTTTAAAAATAACCATTTGCATAGAGAGTTAAATTCATTTAATTAGGATATAGAGTATGTTCATTCAAAAACTAAAAACAGTGTCATTACTACTAATCATTGCTTGTGGATTCACAGCATGCAGTGCCATCTATAAAGATGGCTATTACAGTGGTCAACAACCCATCAAAGAGGATTCAGCCCTTGTCTTTGCCTCCACAACAGCACAAAGACCATCGGGAAGTACTCTGTTTACGTTCATCAAACTTGAAAATCAGCAGACCAAAAAGACACTTAGATTAGAAAACCGTACGTGTGTTCTGGGACAAGATACTCCGGGTATGGGGCTGATCGCTCAAGCGGTTATGGCAGCTAAAGAGATGCCAAAAGATCAGATCAGTGTTAATACTATCTGTGGGAGTCTAGTCGTAGGTGAGATAGAAGCAGGTGAATATGAAGTAAAAAATATTGAAATACAAAGCAATAACATCGCACAAGGTGGTTATGGCGATAGCATCACGTATGTTCCAACCCAAAAACAACTCTTTTCGATCAATAGAGGTGAAATAGTCTATCTTGGACATATCGAAACAACGGCTTTAGATATGAGAGGTAATTACACCATTCGCAATGCCAATGTCTTTATGAATGATAATTACGAATACGATAGCACCATCTTTAAACAAACCTATAAGATGCACGAAGCCTCTGTGATCAGAGACAATGCCATTACCTTGGAAAGTAAAAAACTTCAGGGGTATAGATAGTAACATTGACTTAGGGAGCATAGGGTCAGAACAAAACTTTTAACTTTTGATAGTTTATCTAAGAGGTAACTCCATTTCTAAAGAGAAAATTCTTTTCATATAAAAAATAAATGGTCAAAAAAGGAATATGCATTCGCAGAATTCAAATAACGTCACCCAAGAGCCTTACGTTTAATAAGCTTTTGTAATCAAACATATTAATGCTATAATCACAGCTAAGAGTTTTAGAAGCAAACTTAAATCACCTCGTTTCGAGGTCTCAAATATGCCCTAAGAGGTTGCTGCCTCTTAGGGCATAACCTCTTTATTATTCTCTCTTTTGTGTCTTTAAACTTTCATCATTTTTGACTAGCTGTTCGGGATGCTCTACGTCGCCATGAGCTCAATGAAATTACTTGGTTTTAACAATCTTCCCTTTATCAAAGGGTGAAATATTTGAGGAAATCATGTTTCCGTCTAGCATTGTTGCGTAACCCTTAATCATGAATACTTCTTATACTGAAAAACATCGTTTCAATCTGCTGTATTTTCGTAAGTGACAAATCACCTATTAATACCTGTCAAACGAAGTGCAAAAATTGGCATATATTTTTAAAGGTTTGCTCGAATTTTAGGCTTTTTATAGAATCTTATATGCCTAAAACTGTACTTCGTCTGACAGCTGCATTTTCGTAAGTGACAAATCACTTATTAATACCACAAGATTCAATTCATGAAGGAGCATTTCATAAGGAGTCTAGGGATTAAGGAGGGCTAAATTGTTAGCAGAGAAGAATTTCTCATTTTAAGTTATTATTTATTTTTACAGAGGTAGAATGAAAAAAGAGATTTTAAAAGAAAGGAAGTCAATGATATATATTTTGCATTTGTCTTTATATTCTTTTTTTATTAAATTAAAAAATTACTTTCTAATTTTAATCAAGTATTTATGTTTTTCAAATATGTTCAATTTGCGTATTTCAAAAACACTACTCTCAAACTCCTTATTTAAGGGCTTTTTGCAAATTACTAATTTAAAAAATGTATACATTTCTGTAATTTTCATAGTTAAGCAACATAAATACTACTCGAGAATTTCGCAGTCATAATTGATACTCTATATAGTACACATATAACTTTAAATCAAATCTTAATTAACTCAAAATTGATTTAAAATGATTAAGGCAAATTATCTTGCCTTAATCATCAATTTACCTCACACTTAACCCCTCATCCATATACTGAATAATCGGATAAATAAAGAACTCAATGATCTTCCTCTTGCCTACTTTGATCTCAGTCGTCACATTCATACCCAGTTCTAATCGTTTCTCTTTGGTGATGAACTATACTTCATGGGGATTTTCGTTCTCATCCACAACACTATAACGACTTCTATCAATCCCTATTCATTGTAAATCTAGACTTCCTCTTGTCCTAAAGTCTAAAAGAATTTGTGCCACATAAATTTGCTGTCAAGCGAAGTGCAGAATTCTGCAACTGTACTTCGTTTATCATCATGATCAAGGTCTAGATAAATGTTATTTTTTGAATATTTAATATAAATTACTTATTTTCTTATGAAAAATAATACTTATCGTTATAAAGTTTAAGGTAAGAAGGAATAGAATTTCGCCTTTATGTCATATTATAGATAATCAGAATTATATTATTTTCTCACAGCGGGGGCTAATGAGCATTGCAAATATATCTCTGATAAAAACTTATATGCAGTACAAATACTTTTAAAATAGCCTCAATATGGCACTACTTTAGAGATTGAGTACATCATCGCCTTCGTTTAAAATTGCCCTCTTCATAATAATCAAAAATTTGCAATAGTTTTTATATCGTTTATTTAATGTTGTTTTATTGTCAATTTAAATTTGTCTTTTTAGACTACTTTACACTGTGTCCGTAGGGACATACACATAATATGTAAGGAATCCAATGGCTTTTCATATCCGCTTTATACTTGCCCTCTTCTACCTTGTTGTAAATAACCATGCAATTTTTGCAGATTCAGTAACCGATGCAATCAACCAACGTGAGCAATTTGAAAAACAAAAAGAGGTTTTTGAAAAACTTGATAAACGTCAAGATGAAAATATCATACGTTATAACGTTGAAAAACCTGAACTCTTACCCAAACAAGAAGAACAGTGTTTCTTGATAAAAACCATTACCGATGAAGGTATCACCCTCCTCTCAAATGATGAGAAACAAACTCTTTATGATAACTATAGGGGTAAGTGTAACTCCCTAACAGATTTATCCAATTTAGCACGCGAACTCACAGCCTTATATTTAGAAAAAGGATACATTACTTCACAAGTGTACATTAAGCCCCAAAACATCGCTTCAGGGGAAGTAACGCTTTATGGGGTAGAGGGAAAAATAGAAAAAATCTCTCCCGATGAACTGTATATTAACAATGCATTTATGGGTCAAAAAGAAGATTATCTTAATCTTCGCAATTTAGAAAATGCTGTTGAATCCATCAATCGATTGCCAAGTAATCATGCAAAAATGGATCTTGTTCCAAGCTCGGAGGTAGGATACACCGATGTCAGTATTGAAAACAACACAACAAATCGAATTAATGGTAGTGTAGGTATTAATAATTTTGGAACCAAAAAAACAGGCGACAAACAAGGAAGCCTTGCACTTAATGTCGATAACCCTTTAGGGATCAATGATCAATTTGTTGTAAACCTTAATAGCACAGATAAACATTTCCAAAATGAAAACTCTATTGGGGATGGGTATGAATACTCTTTTCCTATAGGGCGATTATTAACAACATTAAGTTATCGACAAAGTACCTATGAGCAGTATGTGTATGGAGGCATTAATCAATATGGATCCAATGGTCATACAAAAACCTACACCCTAGCACTCAACTACAAACTCTTTCACAATGAATCGCATCGTGTAAGCATTGGCTCTTCTGTATCGCAATACCAAACCAAAAACTATTTAAGTGAAGCGCTGATTGAAACGGCGAGCTATGATCTCTCTAAAGCGGGAGCGATGATAGATTACATGTACCAAACAGCAGATTTTTATACCTATATGGCACTTAATTACACGCAAGGCACAGATTGGTTTAATGCCACCAATCCAACAGCACTGAATGAAAAATACTCTCTTTACACCATTGATGCTTCACTGGTTAAACGCCTTGATGCTTTTCAATACTCCCTCAGTGGACATTACCAACACTCAAACGACCAGCTTTTTAGTACCAATCAAATTAGTATCGGTGGGCATTACAGTGTTCGTGGCTTTCAAAAAGAAGGGCTAAGTGGCAACACCGGCTACTACGTACGCAATGAAATTGCCTATACACCTCAGAGTAAATTTTTAGAGTACTTTGACCCAACCTATTTTATAGCCGTAGATGGTGGTGAAATTAAAAAAGAAGAAGACACTAATGGCGGTAAATTACTCAGTGATATATTTGGATTAAAGCTCAAACAGGGCAATTTTGATATGAATTTTTACTATGCAATGCCTCTTTATAAAAAAGATGTGAGTGTCACTCAAAACTTTTTTGGGGCATCTGCCAATTACCGCTTTTAATCAATCATCAACGTAACATACTAAAAGGAAACTCATGACAAGCAGACAAGTTGTATCCGTTATTGTCAATATTTTTTTATTATTAAACCAAACCATTACTGCAGCGGAACTTACCGTTGATGCAGGTGCAGCACATGCCAATCAAGCTGAACTTATTAAAGCACCCAATGGTGTCCCTATTGTCAATATCGTCACCCCCAATTCACAAGGACTTTCACACAATAAATTTTCCAATTTTAATGTTGATCAACAAGGGCTCATTCTTAACAATGCAAAAACCGTTGCCAATACACAGCTTGCCGGATACATCTCTTACAATCCAAATCTCACAGGCGATGCCGCTAAGCTCATACTCAATGAAGTCACCGGAACCAGTAAAACATTACTACGAGGCTATACCGAAGTAGCAGGTCAAGCAGCTGATGTTATTATCGCCAATCCAAATGGCATCAGTGTTAACGGTGGAGGCTTTATCAATACTCCTAATGCAACGCTCACCACAGGTACTCCTATGATGAATGGAAATCTATTGCAAGGGTTTGATATTGGTAGTGGCACTATTCTGATTGAGGAAGATGGCTTGAATGCGCATAACGTTGCAAGAGTAAATCTTTATGCTAAAGCGTTACACCTTAATGCGAAACTCTACGGGGATGAACTGAATGTTATTACAGGGGAGAACACTATTGCTCTTGATGGTACCGTTTCTTCTAAAAACAAAAGCGGAAGTGGTATTTCTATTGATTCATCATTACTTGGTGGTATTTATGCCAATACAATTACTCTTAAAAGTACCGACAAAGGCATTGGTGTCAATCTTCCTCCTGAAGTTTTAGCTCAAAACTCTTTAGAATTAAGTGCCGATGGTGAGATCATTGCTTCTAAAATTGTTGCTGGCACAAAAACAACGCTTGTATCTCAAAGCGCTAATGTGAATCTTAATAATGATATCTCTGCTAATACCATCGATATTACCGCAGGTAAAAAGCTCTTGGTTGCTACAGATAAAGTCATAGAAGCCTCTTCCGATATGACGATAATGGCGGAGAATATCAGCAATAAAGGTGAATTAAATGCTCTAGTTGGAACAGGAAAAAGCAGTATCACAGCTTTGCAAACTATCGATAATGAAGGGCTAATAGGTGGTTATGATGTTGATGTCAAAGCCAATAGTATCGACAATACAGGTGCACTTTATTCTAAAAACAATTTAGCCATTACCGCGCAAACCCTTGACAACGATGGTCTGATTCGTAGTAATAAAACGATGGATCTTTTAGTCGAAAATTCGCTTACCAACCAAAAAGAAGGTGTCATCTACAGTGATGATACGCTCAACATTGCTGCCAATAGTGCCAAAGATAAAATCAATACTGTAACCAATAAAGGGTTGATTCAATCCGAAACAAACATTAACATTACTGCGCAAACGCTCACTAATACAGCTAATGCACCTATCATGAAAGAGCCAACATCCTCTTCGACGATAACGGTAGGTGGTGGATATGACTATGATATTGTTACAACCAATATCTACAAAAAAGTTATTGATGTCCCCTCTGATCCTGCACTGATCATTGCCAATGGCGATATAAACCTTAACGTAGGCACGCTTAACAATGTTTATTCACTTATTTCCTCCGATAATAATATTGTCCTAAATGCAACACTTGTTAATAATATAGGTGTACTGCTTGTCACAACAACGGATATTATTACATCTCAATATCGCTACCAACATGTATGTAAAAGGAATTGGAGAGGAAAAAAGAAATGTCATGATGAGGCAGCTTACCGCGGTACATTTACACAATCTGAAACGATCAAAAATCCTATCGCTAACTATGGTATTCAAGCTAAGAAAAGTATCTCTGGTAATATTGTGACTCTCAACAATATCAGTAATTCTGACAATTCTCCAATTCAAACGAAATTAACAACGATTGATAATTTAGAAAGCAATTCAAAAAGCTTGCAATCTTTAACAAAAGAGATCACCAGTTCGAATGACTCTGCTACAGGTTTTTTACCGGATGAGCAAACGCTTAATGATGCAATAACCAATCTTAAAACTTTAGATGATTTAGATGCGTATAAAACAGAATTAGCGGAGATTAAAACCGATATTCAAGAAGTTATTGCTCAAAATAGTGCCTCTATTACATCTCTTGAATCTGTTATTTCCACTATAAAAACACTCAATGCTAAAGCGGACACCTCTACTTTAGAGACAACTATTACGACATTAAAAGACAATTATCTCAAAGCAAAAACACAACTGGATGATTTTGAGACACTTTATAGCTCTTTGAAAGTCGTAGCGGATGCTCAAACGAAAAAGGCAGATGTACTGAATGCACAAACAGCACTAAGTGATATTTTAACCCAAAATACAACGACACTGCAAAATTTAAATGTTGAACCAATCACACAAGGACTTGAAAGCATAAGCAATACACTTCGTTCTGAAGTCAATGTTGCATTAGCACAACAAAGCAATGCCGAATTCAAAATCATTACCGCCAATGAAGGCTTGTACCAAACCAACACACACAATGCACTTTCTCAAATAGAAGCTGTGAAGTACACAGCAAACAGCAGTACGATCATCGACAACATCACCCTCCCAAAAGGAAAGTATGGAACGTTTTTAGTGGATAAAACCAAAGATCATCCCTATCTCATCGAAGCCAATCCTCTTTTTACCAATTACAATACGTTTATTAGCTCAGACTATATGCTCAGTAAACTTGATTATCGTCCTGAAAAGACTATCAAACGCCTAGGTGATGCTATGTATGAGACACAACTTGTGAGTAACAGTGTCACTAGACTTAGTGGCAGTCGCTATCTAGAGGGATATGGCTCAGAGCTTGCACAGTTTCAAGGGTTGATGGACAATGCTCTAAACCTTCAATCCTCCCTAGGTTTACAACTGGGTATCTCTCTATCATCTGATCAGATCTCACGTCTTAATAAAAACATCGTTTGGATGGTTGAAAAAGTGATAGATGGACAAACCGTCCTCGTGCCTGAAGTGTATCTCGCAACCAACAACATAACAAGTGATGGCGCAAAAATAGCCGCAGGAGATATCAACCTTGTTATCCAAGATACCTTGCTCAATGATGGACTCATTGCTTCAGAGGGAACATTGAAAGTTGCAACAGGCTCCAAACTCACCAATCAAAACGGTGCTATAACTTCAGGGGGAGCAATGGTTCTTGCTTCCAATGGAGCACTTGAAAACCTAAGCGGAACCATCCAGTCTGGTGGCGATATGAACATCCAAGCTCAGAACATCACCAGTACGGCATTAACGCAAGATAAAACCTACACCTATGGACAAGGCACGCAAAATACCACACAAAAAGGCAAAGCGGCACAGTTCACGTCTGGTGGGAATCTTGCAATGCAAACCAACAATGATATCACGCTTACGAACACCAATGTTCAAGCAACAGGAGACATTGCCCTTTCTTCAACCAATGGTGCTGTGAATATCGAAGCATTAGAGACCAAAGGAAATTATGACTTTCGTTTAAAAAATGGTTATAACAAAGGTGAGTCTATCACCAACCATGTCTCTACAGTTGAGGGTAAAAATATCGCCATTAATGCTAATCAAGTCAATGTGGTTGCCTCCAACATGAGTGCAAATGGGAATATCGTCTTAGAAGGGAAAGATAGCGTTAATATCTTAGCCGCCAATGATCTGACCTACCAAGACACCAAGATTACCACTAAAAGTGGTGGTATGTTTGGCGGTAAACGAACCCAACAAGACACCAAATACAAAGAGAGTGTTGTTCAAAGTAACCTCAATGCCAATAACATTCTCATCAAAGCCGATACAGAAAGTGCGACCCTAGAATCAGCCAATCTTATCGCCAAAGAGAACATCGTCGTTGATGCAAAAAAAGACATCAATGTCCTTGCTAAACAGTACCGAGAAGGTGAAATGCACTCAGTGACGAAGTCATCATGGGGAGGTCTGAGTAAAAGTGCTTCCATGAACAGAGTGGATGCGTTAAACGCTAAAGAAGCACAACTTAGAACCGAAGCGTTGAACATCATCATGAAATCAGGCAATGACATTAAAGTCATCGGTTCCAACATCGATGCCGCATCTGATCTCCAACTTCAAGCTGCCAATGAAGTGCTTATAGCTGCAGCCCAAGAGTTGAGCCAAAGTGAGCAGTGGAGTAAAAAAAGCAGCTTTAATTTAGGCAGTCTTTTAACATTGGGCTTCTCCAATAGTCCAATTTATGAATCAGAGTTTAAAAAAGATGATAAAACAGCTGTTACTGCTAAATCTTCCAACATTAATAGTGGCAATAACATCATTATCGATAGCGGCAGTGCTAAAGTCGTAGGTTCTAACCTCAATGCTGAAAAAACCATCCAAGCGACAACGACTACAGGCTCCATCGAAGTGCTCTCAGCCGAAGAGACGACCCAAACAGAGAGTATTTCCAAAAAAACATCGGTATCACTCAACAATGTTTTTAAAATGGCTGAATCTCTCAATGATATTGTGAACCCAGTACCGAGTAAAGACCAAGACACAAAGATAAAAATCTCTGTTGCCAAAGCAACCTATGACAATTCTGCAACGTCTACGGAGAGCTTAACGCATAAAAGCTCATCGGTTACTAGTAAAAGTGGTGACATTGTACTAGATTCTAAAAAAGACATCATGGTCGATGGCTCAACACTTGAAGCGGCTAAAACCGTCAAGCTCACCGCTCAAAATGGTGATGTCACCATCAAAGAGTCCATCGACACCTACACTGAAAACAGTAAAGAGAAACATGCAAGTGCGGAGGTAAGCATCACCGTTCAAAACGAATACGTCGAAATTGGTTCCGCCGTTAAAGCCGCCGCAGAATCAGCAGAGCAACTTAAAAAAGTGAAAGAGGATTACAGCAAGTATAAAGGTGAAGTGAGTAAGTTAGAGTCAACACTCAGCGATATTAAAGCACGTTATAAAGCCAAAGAAGCAGGCATCGACTTTGAAGACATTGGTGATCTCCAAGACTTAATCGACAATGTTAAAGACAATGAAAAGTACTATGTTGCTGCTATCGCAGCCGCAACGGTTGATTTAACTTCTAAAACGATTGCTATTTACTCCCAAGCAGCCACAGCTGCTGCAAGTTCTGCAACATGGGGCTTTAGTGTAGGACTCGCTTTAGATATGAAAGGTTCCCAACTGCTCAGTGATGCAGGCTATACCAAAAGCCTCGCTTCAAGCATCTATGGTAATGACATCATTATAAAAACCAACACTGCAACCGATACCACAACAACTGTCAGTGGCTCTAATGTTGTGGCTGAAAATGACTTAAGCATTACCACGCATGATTTACATGTAAAATCTTCCGTTGATACAGCAACCTCCAAACAAGACACTAAAGACCTGAGTGGAACACTATCTATGACCATGTACGGTGGAGGAAGTGGACTAGGTGCTTCTGTGGGATATGGTGAAGGTCACAGTACCAGTGATAGCACTACCAATACCAATTCTAATCTTATTGCTAAAAACATTAACATCGAAACTTCCAACGATGCTTCCTTTAAAGGAGCAACGGTTAAAGCAGACGATTCCCTGAACGTCAAAGTAGGAGGAGACCTCAGTGTTGAATCTCAAAGAGATAGTAGCTCCTCTAATTCTAAAGGATTTAATGTCAGTGCTAGTGCTTCTTTGGGCAGTGATAAAGACTACACTGCCAATGAAAAAGAGTATGCCAATAAGAAAGAATACTATAAGGCACAAGACAACCTCAATAACACTGTAGGTGCAAGAACAGGAGATGGTCTTGGAAGTACAGGCGCAAGCTATGGAGCCAATGCAGGCAATAGCCAAAGCAAACAAACCGTTCTTACTTCTCTGACAGGCGATAAAGTCAACATTGATGTTGAAAACAACACAAACGTCAAAGGCGCACTCATCGCAGCAGGAGAAACCAATGAACAAGGTCAGTTTGAAGACAATGGAAAGTTAAACCTTAGTACAGGCACCCTCACCTTTGCAAATTCTACGGACTCCACATACAGTTCTAGTAACAGTTACAGTGTAGGAACCAATATAGGCTATGGCAATACCAAAGATGCAAAACCTAATACCAATGAAAGTGATACGCATGTTAACTCTTCGTCTCTTTCTCTCTCTAACCAAATGGGTTATAGCAGTTCTAAAACCTTAGCCACTGTGGGTGAAGGTACTTTACATGTAAAAGATACTGAGAACTCTGATGATATGGAAAGACTTAACCGTGATACAAGCAAAGTCAACAAAGATCTTTACTCTGGAAGTGTGGGTACTTCGGTTACGGCTACATTGGATCATAGACTTCTTAGTGAAGACGGATGGAAGCTCATAGCTCAAGACTTTGTAAAAACAGGTATGTTACTCGATACTATCAACCAAGTAGTGAGTAATCAAACCGTCGGTCTCTCAGAGTTTGGTGCGGAGCTAAGAAAAAGAGAAATAACCTATGAAACGGTCAAAGAGAGAATTGCTCAAGATAAAGACTTAGCGGCAATGCTTAATTCTCCTGCATACACCGATGAACAAAAAAAGGCAATTACAAACGGCATAACGCAACAAGTCATGGTAGAATTAGGATATAAACCAATAGAGAACGTACTCATAGCCACAACAGAACCTGGACGTGACGGATACCAAATTAAAGGATACTTTTCATTGGAAACAGGAAAAGCTTACATCAACGATTTTTACAATAACAGCAATGCTGATCTTCTAAAAACAGCAGGAACTGAAACACAAAGAGCCATCGATGCACAAGAAGGTTCAAAGTTTGATCAAAGTAAAGAGTACAGAGATGCCAGAAGTGAGTACTCTCAAAACTTTGGAAGTAACATTGCAAGTTACGCTGACTTTGCGCTCTACTTTACTGGTCAAGGGAGTCTTTCAACTGCCAATAATTCTATAAGTACAACAGCACAGACTCAAAACAATAATGCTGAGTTTAAAGGACTGGATAAGAGCAAAGGGGATAATTTAACCATTTTCTTACATGGTACTTATTCAAGTCCAAAAAATGCTGACCCTGCATTTATAAAAGCAGTTGGAAACACATTTAATGAAGATGTAGTACAGTTTGATTGGAGTGGGAAAGGAGGCACGGCTAATGGTAGTGGCGCTGAGAATAGTTCAGAAGCTAGATCAACTGCGGCTATAAGACTTGCACAATTTGTAGAAGGGTATCAATTTAAAGAAGGAGAACCTTTAAATATTATTGCCCATTCTCATGGTGGAAATGTCATTAAAGACTTTACACAATTTTATGAAGGTACAAAAACAATTGACAATGTAATTTTTATGGGAACACCAGCACGAGATGACTATTTTATTGATTATTCTAAGTTTGGAACAAATGCTAAGATTATCAATGTATATGATACAAGTGATATGGTACAAAGACTAGGCGGTAGTGATGTTCAAAAAGGTAATTATGTAATTAATTTTGATCGAATAGGTATTGCAGATAGAGCCATTGATAATCCAAAGGTAAATAATATCGAAGTTGAGAGTGGAAGTCATCCAACAAAGAGCCATTCTGATTTAGATACTAAAAAAGTATGGGAGCAAATTAAATGATTAAAAATTTCCCTAAAATATTGCTGCCGTTATTCTGTATATTTGTATGTTTGTTTCTTATGTTAATAAGTGGAATTTTGGGATTTGATAAAGAAGGGGAGGGTTATCTCCTTCTATTATTAACTTTTTTAATATTTTATATTTTTATACCTTTACAAGTTTTATTTTTACTTATAAAAATCATCTTAGTTTTATTCAAAAAATGAAAAAATTATTTATTATTGTTTTACTCAAATTATAAATAAATGGGACAGGCTACTTTATAATGGGGATGCTTCCGACCTTCAACTCCAAGCCGCCAATGAAGTGCTTATAGCTTCAGCCCAAGCGTTTAACCAAAATAAACAGAAAGTATAGGGGTCAGGGCTAAACTTTTAACTTTTGAGTTATTTTATGTTTACATGTAAAAAATTAAAATAAGGAAAATGATGAGTCGTCAGCACAGTTTTTTTATTCAAAATCTTTTTACATGTAAA
>Ga0302213_1000108_pt1 | contig 54957 bp, 41 predicted proteins | sample II_Fen_N1_2_FD_194583 | JGI IMG/M metagenome (GOLD analysis project Ga0302213, IMG submission 194583) | Peat permafrost microbial communities from Stordalen Mire near Abisko, Sweden - II_Fen_N1_1 | ecosystem: Environmental > Terrestrial > Soil > Wetlands > Permafrost | place: Sweden: Abisko...
GCTGAAACGCTGGAAAAACATTTTGCTCAGCTTACAGGTAATGAGTCGAATGAGTTTAATGCTGATGTTCTAACTAAAGCTTTCGGGGAGAAATAGGCGATGGTGAAGTTTACTATGTTTTTGGTACGGTTACTTCGTCTTCCACTTAGATGGATGGGTGCCGATACGCAGCAACTGGAAATTATTCTCGATACAAAGCTGACAATTGATTTCCGTCGCGGACCTTCTATGTATCAATCGTCGTCATCGAAGAATAAGCAAACTTTCTCCAAGCAGCTTCTCGTTTATGTATTTGTCGGGCTTTTTATTGCAATGGGTTTTATGTCGATTAATGACCTGATGCTTAATTTTACAATTGCCTACTCGGTTATTATGGTAATGTTGTCTACCACGCTTATAAGTGAGTTTACCAGCGTATTGTTCGATCATCTCGATAACCATATTCTGTTAATTCGTCCTATTTCTAATCGAACTTTACTTCTTTCCAGACTACTTCACATTCAATTTTATATTCTTTATATTGCTTTAGCATTATCTATTGGAACCACTGTTTTTTCAATATTTAAATATGGTGTTGTTACTGCATTATTCTTTATAATAGGTGTTGGGTTATTAACTTGGATCACTTTGTTGATTACTACTTTGTTTTATTTGTTGGTGTCAAAAGTAGTAAATGGTGAACGGTTTAAGGATTTAATTAATTATGTACAAATAGCATTGACGGTTATTGTAATGGGAGGCTACCAACTTTTACCTCGGATGATGGAAGTTGATTCACTAAAACACATGAGCATGAGTGTTCATCCTTATACTTTCTTAATTCCGCCGGCATGGGTAGCTGCTTGGGTTCATGTTAGCAAGCCTGATGGTATGACTTTGTCTATGGTGGGGCTAGTCCTTCTCGCTTTTATGGTGGCGTTAGTAGGAGCCGTATTAATGGTGCGTTTCTTGTCCGGTGGTTTTAATGAAATTCTCTCCCAATCGTCAGAAAATGAAGTTGTAGTAACGAAAGAAGATGTTAGTGGTGCGAAACGAACATTAACAATAAACCGTTTTCTGTGTGTTTCAGAACTGGAAAAGTCTGGTTGGAAAATGGTCATGTCAATTACTGGTCGCGATCGTAAGTTTAAACAAGCTATATATCCTATGTACGGTTTTCTATTGGTAATGGTATTTGTTTTTTTGCGTCCAAATATGAATGACTTTGTGGGTTGGTTCGAAAAATTGAAGGATTCTAAAAGCTATCTGCTATTTGTTTTCTTAGGATTTTTCAGCACTACTAGCTTGATGCAACTGAGGTATACCGATACCCCTGAAGCTTGTTGGGTGTATAAAGCATTGCCGTTAACTTCTCCTGGGCATATTTTAACTGGGGCTATCAAAGCCATGTTGGTGAAATTTTTTGTTCCTATGTACACAATTCTTACTGTTTCAGTTTTGTTTGTGTGGGGCATTCATTTATTGCCGATAATGTTGCTTGGAGCTACACTTATTGTGCTTGAAACTCTTTTGACACTGCGTTTGCAGGATACACCATTGCCATTTACCGAAGCTCGCGAAATGCAACAAAAAGGATCAAATTCATTGAAGATGATATTGGGTATGGTACTGATGGGAGTTGTTGTCGGATTAGTATTTCTGGCAACTTATTTGCCAGTTTGGGCTGTGTGTCTGATTTCGATTGTAGTCCTTTTTCTCAATACATTTGTTTATAAATCTCTGCGGAATACTACATTTGAAATGGCCTGAAACCAGAAATTGCGATTTCTTTTAAAAGAAAATGGATGAAAAATATAGAAATGTTTCAAAAATTAGCTGTTTTACATTGCGTTTATCAGCTAATTGCCTCGGCTGATGGTAGTATTGATGAGGCACGAGATGAAGCTGCAATTGATCTTGCTTTGACAGAGTTAGGCTTGAACTCTGTTTATTCGTGGGATTCAGCACTCAAACTCAATCCGCATGACTGTTTTATTCATCTAGCAGAGTTAAAGGAAGCCGATAAACAAATATTTCGTGCTTTGTTGTTTAATGTGGTAGAGTTGGGCGGAAACAGAGCTTTTAGAGTTACCTGCGCTAACCATATCATTCAACTCTGTTTTGTAGAGTAATAAGAAACGCTAGTATAAATACAAAACGAGGAATTCTTCAGTAAGAATTCCTCGTTTTGCTTATTTTTTTGAAAACCCAATAGCGCTGTAATGTGTAATTAAATCCAATTGAAACCACTAAATCGACTAAAAGACGACTGATTTTATAATCAATTTTTAAATAAGTGGTAATAAGGTAAGTGCCTGATGATTTTAGAAATATACTATTTATAACTACCAGTATAAATCTTATCAATTGTTTATTTAATGAGTTCTTGTACGGAGTGTTTTGTGAATAAAAAGTCCATTTGTTATTAAGTTTAAAATTGACGAATGCTCCAATAATTCCACCAATTACAATGGAGATGGTATAATGCACATGAAAAACCTCTGTAAAGAAGATCATGATTACGTAGTCTGTTACTCCCCCAATAAATGCTGAAACTTGTGCTTTTAGGAATACAATAAACTTGCTGAATACGTTATTTGCTGCTATTCTGCTCTTTTTCTCTAATGTCGCACTCATCAGCCATTTTTAATAGTTTGTTTGTGTCAATAATGTTCATTATAAATAATATAGCCGTTGCTACAGTAGAAAAATAGATAATTGAATCTTTGAAAAATACTTCAGCTACTAAAATTAATGATATTACTATTCTAACCTCAGTTGGTCCAAATAAACCGGAATCGATTGAGTATTTTCCTGTTATTTTGTAGCGTAATAAAGTGGTAATCATTTCCCAACCATACATTACAATAAATGCAAAGCCAACAATTTCCCATGAACCATCCACATAAACCACAAACCCTAATCCCATTAATACAATTCCAAGCCAATCGGTTGTTATGTCAAGCGCAAAACCATACCATTTTCTTGATTTCTTCCTGTAGTATGCAATTCTGCCATCTAATGAGTCGCCAAACCAGTTTAAAGCATAGCCGACTGTACCCAATAAAAGATAATAAGGATGTATGTAAGTTGCAAGTAAAAAACTAACAAAAGTTAGTACATTTCCAAAGAAACCGATGCCTGTCAGCATATTGGAACTAATCCATGATGGGATTAACTTGACTAAAAAGGCTATTGTCTGTTGCTCTGATTTCCTTAAAATATTGGTGCGTTCTCTATCGGAAGAAATTACTTTTAAGATTTCAGCATTTGTTAAGTTGTTTTTCTCAGCCATTTTTTAGTCTTATTGTTTTCGATTGAGTGAATACCATCTTACAAATGTATTATTTTTTTATTCAAATTAATAATTATCTAAGGTCTTTATTCACCAAATTTATTGTTTATTTGATAATTTCTTATAACTTCTTCTAATTTGCCACCTATAAGCCCAGCATGTAGTTATGAAATAAACGGCTGTTTGGATCCATAAACTTACATATTCGTAACGAACGTGACTTAAGTCTGCTCCCATCGTGTTTATCTTAATATAGCCTTGCACTCCATGAGTTGAAGGGAATATCCATGCAAACGTTTTCCAAAACCAATTAATGTTGGAAGGTGGCCAGGAAACGCCGCTTAAGAATAAAAGAATGAGAGAGAAAAATAAGAATACAACCATTCCTGTTTCTCTGTGTGGTAAAAATACCGATATGGTCATAGAGAAAAAAACTACTGCTAACAGATAGGGAATCATGAATTTAATTATATCTAACGTAATGCCAATATGAGGTAAATTAAATGCATGAGGAATAACACCGAGTATAAAAAACGACCAAACACCGTACATTAGTAGGTAGCAGACGCTTTTGCCAATAACTACACGTATTGTTCTTCCTCGATGAATGTTGGAATTTACCAATACGTGAAATCTATTTTCGCCACGCGATGTTCCGGCTATCATGCCTATTCCCAGAAATAGAGTCTGTTGAATAATCAGCATGAGAATGGCTGGCATAAGGAAACTGGCAAAACCAGCACCCTCATTAAAAAGAATTTGTCCTTCGTAAGGAATTGGATTTGAAACGATTTTGGCTGATTCGCCAGTAATCCCAACCTCATTTAACCGACTTACTTGTATTTCGCTGTTCATGTCAATTATACTGTTGTTACAGGCTTGATTGATAATGCGATAATACATAAAGCTACTAATGTCACAGTAAATAGAAACGTTGGCTTGCTCGCCGGTATTTAATTTTTTGCTAAAATCGGCGGGGATATAGATAACTCCATGTACTTTTTTATCGTTGTAAGCTTGTTTGGCTTCAGCTAATGTAGAATAAGTGCTGGCTATTTTTACATTTTGAGTAGCATCAACGTGACGTAATAACTCTCTGGATTCTTTGCTTCGGGAGCAGTCAACCGATGCAACGGGAACGTCAATGAGAGTTTCGTTCATGTAAAGGCTACAATATAAGATAGGGTAGGCAAGGGGAGCTAACACAAACATTATAACTACACCTCGATCTTTAAACATGGTTTTGAATTCATGTCTCATAACCAACAATGTGTCTTTAAATGTTGAAACTAGCTTTTTAAACAATGATATATTATTTTGTGAATTCATTTCTAGTCTTATTTTATTGGAAAATTCTGATTGATAGCTGCTTTCTTTAGTCTTATGAACACAAAAAATGGTGCAATGATGAATGAAAGTAGAAGTAGAAACGATACAAATGAATAGTGAATTGCAACTCCATTTAATGCTTGGTTAACATAGATATTGAAATAATGGTGTATCGGAAAAAAGTCGCTGAATATCCGTGTTCCTACAGGCATTTGCTCTATTGGAAAGGTAGAACCGGCAAAAGTAACTCCGAGCATACCAAAAACTCCTCCAAATGTGACTGCATCACGTAACACCGGGGTTAATCCAATAAACAAAATACCCACTGCCTGAGATGCAATTACAAACACAAATGTAGCCAAATACATCCAACCAATACTTGAATTTAATGGGTAATGCATGTGTTTGTAAAGAAGCATGTTGCAAATTATTCCAAGTGCGGTGAAAATTACAGTGTAAGGTAACAGCTTTCCGGTCATAGCAGCAAACATCGAATCGTTGGCTGTTTTCAACCACTCGCGCGAGGTTCTTTCCTTTAGCTCTACGCCAATTGAAAAAATGGTCATAAGTATTACCATTAGTTGCAGTATTCCGGGTAAAATCACATTCAATAAGTAGGTTCCATAATTAGCCCACGGATTGCCAATAAGATGTGTGTTTAAAACTATTGGCTGAATAATTCCCATTATGCGACTTTCATCCACGCCTTTGGCTCTTAAAACTTTGCGTTGCATGCCAATGGATGTTGCTGCACTCATATACGTAATGTCCTTGAGTAGGAGCGATCCTGCAATCAAATAACTGTCGTTTACATAGAAAGTAATAGCCGGACGACGATTAGTTATGGCGTCGGAAGCAAAATTATGTTTTATTTCTACAAAAGCATAGATATTTCCTCGCTGCATTTCTTCACGTGCTTCTTTATGACTGTTGGGATACAACACAATTTGGGCTTGTTGAGTGGCTTCCAAATTACGAACAAATTGCCGCGATAATGAAGAATTGTCTAAATCAACAATTCCAATAGGCATTTTATTCGGTTGTCCTTCGTTGAAAAATGTGAAAAAGAATACATAGCAAAATGCCATGGTCAGCACCGTTGAAATGAAATAAATCGGTCGACCGACCATGCGTTTCATTTCTCGATTTAGCGTGTTTGTTATTGCTGTAAATATATTGTTTAGCATGATAAACCCCCAACCCTAACAGGGTGAAAAATAATTTTTGGAAATATGTGAAATGAATGAATGTTCCAAGAGTCCTATCGCAGACTCTTGTCTTTATTTTATGGTTTCTTCAAATAAAGCAGTCATTCCCGGGCGCAAATCAGCAACTTTAGTTGTTGGACGAGCACGTACCTCAAATGTCTTTACGTCAAACTGGCCTGAAGTTTTGGTTGCTTTCCATGTGGCATATGAAGCCAATGCTCTTATGTAGTTTACTTTTACTTCAATAATCTGGTTTTTTAGAGCAGGAACTTTTACTTTAAAAGTTTTGCCCATTTTTAGTTCGCCCAATAAGTCTTCACGTACATTGAAGGTAAACCAAATGTCGTTCATGTCTACAATACTCATAATTGGAGCACCGGTTCCAACTAGTTCGCCACGTTTTGGGTAAATTTCAGTAATTTCTCCATCAATTGGTGAAGTCAGCGTTATTTCTTTTAAATATGATTTAACTTCATTTACTGCTCCTTTTGCACGATCAACTAAAGCTAGTGCAGCTTCTTTGTCTTCGGCTTCTGCACCGTTCAATGCCATGTCGTATTGCGATTTTGCACCGTTAGCAGTAGCAACTGCTGCTTTGTATTGAGCTTCGGCTTCGTCGCGTTTTTGAGCAGGAATAACGCCTTTGTCGTATAAGTGTTGTATGCGGTCGTACGATTTCTTTGCTATGTCAACCCCAACTAAGGCTTTTTGCCACATTTCATAAGCGCCTAAAATTTGTTCTTTACGAGCACCTTTAATGGCCTTTTTGTTTTGGGCTTTAGCTGCATCTTCTGCTGCATTGGCTTGTTCTAATTTGGCTGCAAGTTCAGGGCTATCAATAATCACCAGTGTGTCGCCAGCTTTTACTTGTGTTCCTTCTTCGGCAAGAAACTGTTGAATACGGCCAGGAACTTTCCCTGAAATGCGAATTTCGGAGGCATCGGCTTCTCCCTGAATAATAACCGGTTCCGGCTTATTTACAATTAAACCGATGATGAAAATGATGATGATAACTACTATCAAGGCAAGTAAGCCTGTCCTTAAATCTTGATTTTTCTTTTTCATTGTTGTAATCTCTTATTTCGTTATAAATTTAATTTCAATATTTCTTATTTGATTCTTACTATTTTGCTTTTTGATTAAGAGTTCCAAGTGATTTGGCTAAATATAAATCACAAAGTTTAGTGTCTATTTTTGCATCAATATTCTCTGATTTGGCTGATAACCATGTAGTTTGAGCTCCTAATAAGTCGGTAGAAGTAATTACACCTTCGCTAAATCCTTCGGTTGCATAACGTAGGTTTTCTTCAGCATTTTCAATATTGTGATCGGTTGAAGCCTTCTTTTTAAGACTTTCGGCCATTTTGTACGAGCACTGTTTTATTTGTAGTTGCATTTTTTCTTTGGTTTCTTCCAGTTGAAGTGTCGCTATTTTGCGTTGCGATTTTGCTGCATTCAGTGTATGAAATCTATCGCCAAAATGAAACAGCGGAATGTTGGCAACTACACCCACGCTGAACATGCCACCAAATTCATTTTTATACCCATTAAACGAGTTTGGATTTGAAACAATATAGTTGCCGGCTAAGCCAATGTTGGGTAAAAAGCGTGAGAACATTATTTTTTCATTAGACTTGGCTATATTTTCGGCCTGTGTTAGCATTTTTATTTCTGGGCGGTTCGATAATGCTTGATCTATCGGGATCATTTGTGTTTCGGTTTCTTTGCTCAAGTCGGTATCAGCTAATGTGTACTCTTCTTCCAGCGACATTCCACACAATTGATTCAATGCCATTTTCGAAAGGTTTAATCCATCTTCTGCTTTGGTTACGGTTATATCGGCCTCGTTAAGTTTCACTTTTACTTTCAGTGCTTCCGATTTTGTGGCTACACCTTCTTCTATCATCACATTTACGTTAGTATCTACCTTGGCAATTAAATTACGGTAGTCTTTGGCAAGTTTTACTTTGTTTTCAAGCGAAACCACGCGCCAATAGGCTTCATCCACTTCTAATAACATTTCCGTTATTTTATTTTCCTGTTGTGCCTGAGCCAGGTTTTCACCGTATTTGGCCATGTGATAGAGTTCCATAATTTTACCACCCATAAATATCGGTTGTACAAAACCAATTGTTCCTGCAAATACGTTATGGATATCAAACTCCATAGCACTTTTAGGAAGTAGAGCATAACCTTTCCATTGAATTTTTTCTGGATTAGTTTTGGGATTGAATGGGACATTATTTGCGTCTAATGGTAAAGCTTGTCCGTTTACTACTGACCATTTGTTTGAAATCTGATCTGCAGTAAAGCCAAATGAACCATCTGTCATTTTTGTTCCAACTGGGAGCATGGCATCTTCAGATAGTAATGAGAGATTTTTCTCGTTCCAAGTGTATGCTCCGTTTGCCGAGAAATTTGGCAAGAATTGGGTGAAGGCCGCTTTTTTTAGTTCTCGGGCAGCATTGACGCTTTCCTGAGCCATTTGCAAACTCTTGTTGTGGCTGAGTGCCATTTGTCTGCAGTCCTCCAGTTGTAAAATTTTTTGGGAGTACATTTGCATGGAAGCAATAACTGCAACAATTAATAATCCATTTTTTTTCATACTTTTTATAGTGATTTTGTGTTATTGACTAAACAATGGTTGTATATGCAACTAAATATGCAAATTTTTATTTGAGATTATTCATTATCTTTTTTAGGACTATTCTACTTGTGTTTAGTTCTTCCTCTGTAATATTGTTGAGTGTTTTTATCGCAATAGTTTGAACCAGATCAGTTGCTTTTTGCTGTAATGCAGAGCCCGACTCAGTTAGGTGTATTAAGTTGATACGTCTGTCGTTATGGTCGGATACCCGTGTAACTAAATCGCGTTTTTCAAGCTTGTCAATTAATCTTGTCATGCTCGGTTTGTCTTTAAGTGTAAGACTACAAAGCGTTTGTTGAGTCACCTTATCTTTATTCCATAAACAAGCAAGAACAGACCATTGTTCGGTGGTTATTTCAATTCCGTCGTTGGCAAATGCCCTTAAAAAGGTTCTGTTGATAGCAGTAGACACTTTGCCTACTAAAATATCAAATAGTTCATCGTTTTGTATCTGTACCATATAGTTGTGTGTTGAATGGTTGTCTAAACAACGATACAAAAGTACGATGACTTTTTGAATAATCAAAGCAAAATTATGTTATAAAACATGATTATTTTGTAAGTGGCTTGTAATTATCATGTTAGTGTTGCATGTTGTGTCAGAGTAAATGTATGGATGTTCAATTGAACTGAAAATAATTAAATTAAAGTTTTACCTTAGCAATTGTTTCTGTTTTTCTAGTCAAAAGCGGAGACTGAGATTGGTTGAGTGTAAATTTGAGATAAGACTATTTAATGGATAAAATAGAGAAAATAATTAAAGTATTGGACTTGCAGCCACATCCCGAAGGTGGCTTTTTTAGAGAAACATATCGTAGTCAGGGAGTTATAAATGAAGATAGTTTGAGTGTGGATTATAGTGGTAGTAGAAATAACTCAACTTGTATTTACTTTTTGCTAACATCGGATAGTTTCTCGGCTTTTCATAGAATAAAGCAAGATGAAATATGGCATTTTTACGATGGTTCACCTTTGACCTTATACTTAATTAGTCCGGAGGGTGACTATTCAACAGTGGTTGTAGGGCGTGAATTGGATGAAGGACATGTACCTCAGTATGTTGTCCCCGGAGGTTATTGGTTTGGAGCAACTGTTGAAAAGGAGTATTCGTTGGTTGGCTGTACCGTTTCGCCCGGATTTGACTTTCTGGACTTTGAGTTAGCCGATAGAAATGAATTGGTATTGGCTTACCCTGGATTATATAATGAAATTGTTGGGCTAACTCGTTGATTATATGGGATACTTTTTAGTATTAGTAATACTTTTTTAGGCTTTATTACAGCAAATAGAGCTTATTGAAATTCGTTTCAATAAGCTCTATTATGATATAATTGGTCAATTATTGACTATTCAAGTTCAATCAAAACGTCATCTTGCATTACTGCTTGTCCGGCTTCTACAGCGATGTTTTTGATTACACCTGTTTTTTCCGACAAAATGTTGTTTTCCATTTTCATGGATTCCATAACCAAAAGTAAATCGCCAACTTTTACCGAGTCACCTACCTTTGCCTCGACGCGGATAATGCTTCCCGGAAGTGGGGCTTTAATGCTATTTGCACTTGGTTTGCTTGAAGAAGGTGTAGTTTTTACGGTAATTTTATTGTCACCGGGTTTACTCTGCACTTCTTTGCGCACTAGGATTGGAGTTTTTAGGGTGTTAACCTCTTGTTCTAATCCAACTGCATACGATTTACCGTTTACTTCAATTTCGGCTTGGTTGCCTTCTACCGATTTGACATTCACACTGTATGAAGTCCCCTCTATTGTAAATTTGAATTTCTTCATATTATCTTATCTATTATTAATTACACCGTAAATTTTTGAACTCCAAGGTGAATAACGTCTTTCGATACGTTTAATCGTAATAACATTACTTTCGTCATCGTGCACTTCATCAAAAAAAAGATGTAATGCCATAGCTATTGCAGCTATATCGCCCGAAGTAACATCTTCATTATCCTTGTCAACTGAAATTGACTCGCTCTTTTTGCTAAATAGTTTATCAAACATCTTAGGGCTAATTATAAAGGTATGTTACAATGTTTACGAGGTGGATTAACCACTTTTTTAGTTTCCAATGCCTGGAAAGCACGGATAATACGGAAACGTGTATTACGTGGTTCAATTATATCGTCGATATAACCATAAGAGGCTGCTTGATAAGGATTAGCAAATTTTTCTTTATATTCATTTACTTTTTCGCTTACGAAAGCTGCTTTTTCTTCAGGATCGGTAATTTTAGAAATTGCACGTCCTTCTAAAACTTCGATAGCACCAGCGGCACCCATTACTGCAATTTCTGCTGTTGGCCATGCATAGTTAAAATCACCACGAAGCTGTTTACAACTCATTACGTCATGAGCTCCACCATACGATTTGCGGATAGTTACAGTTACTTTAGGAACGGTAGCTTCGCCATAAGCAAACATTAATTTTGCTCCGTGTGAAATGATACCTGCATATTCTTGACCTGATCCTGGTAGGAATCCGGGTACATCTACTAAAGTTAATACAGGAATGTTGAACGCATCGCAGAAACGAACAAAACGCGCTGCTTTACGTGATGCATCACAATCTAATACGCCTGCAAGGAAGTTAGGTTGATTAGCCACGATACCGGTAGGAGCTCCGTTGAAACGTGCAAAACCTACAATGATGTTACGTGCATAATGTTGGTGAACTTCAAGGAATTCATCGTTATCCACAATACCGTGGATGACATCCTTCATGTTGTAAGGCATGTTCGGATTATCAGGAACGATAGAGTTTAATTTATCGTCTAGACGAATAATCGGATCGGAGTTTTCAAACAATGGTGGTTCTTCCAAATTATTTGAAGGTAAATAGGAAAGTAATTTACGTATAAGCGAGATACCTTCTTCTTCGTTTTCAGCTTTGAAGTGCGAAACACCTGATTTGCGTGAGTGAATATCAGCACCACCAAGATCTTCTGTCGAAATATCTTCACCTGTTACTGATTTTACAACTTTAGGTCCTGTTACGAACATATAGCTGTTGTCTTCTGTCATCAATACAAAGTCTGTAAGGGCAGGAGAATACACTGCACCACCGGCACAAGGTCCGAAAATAGCTGAAATCTGTGGAATCACACCAGAAGCCATAATATTACGTTGGAAAATTTCTGCATAACCGGCCAACGAAGTAACACCTTCCTGAATACGAGCACCACCTGAATCGTTGATACCAATCATTGGACAACCCATTTTCATGGCCATGTCCATTACCTTACAAATTTTAAGCGCCATTGTTTCTGACAATGAGCCTCCGAAAACTGTAAAATCTTGTGCAAAAACATACACAGTACGTCCATCGATAGTACCATGACCAGTAATTACACCGTCGCCAAGGTACTTTTCTTTTTCCAAACCAAAGTTGTTGCAACGATGTGTTACAAACATATCCAGTTCTTCAAAACTACCTTCGTCTAACAACATTTCAAGACGTTCACGAGCTGTGAACTTGCCTTTTGCATGTTGCGAAGCAATTCTTTTTTCACCACCACCTAATTTCGCTTGTGCGCGTAATTCAATGAGGTTTTTTACTTTCTGTTGATTTTCCATTTTAATTATATCTGGAGTTTTCGGCAGTTGTTATATTGATACAAAATCACGTGTAAGTACCAATCAACCGAATAACTAATTTTCTGATTATTTGTTTGGATCTTCACAAAGCTCTGTCAACACGCCAAAAGTTGATTTTGGATGAAGAAATGCGATATTTAATCCTTCGGCTCCTTTACGTGGAGTTTTGTCGATTAGGGCAACGCCACGTTCGGCAGCCAAATCAAGTTTAGCTTGTAGTCCTTCTACTGCAAATGCAATGTGGTGAACGCCTTCGCCTTTCTTTTCGAGGAATTTTCCTACAGGTCCTTCTGGATCGGTCGACTCCAATAATTCGATTTTGGTTTGACCAACTTTAAAAAAAGCTGTTTTTACTTTTTGTTCAGGAACTTCTTCTACTGCATAGCAAGTTAATCCTAATACATTTTCGTAATAAGGAATGGCTGTTTCTAGACTTTTAACTGCAATGCCTAAATGCTCGATGTGAGATGGTTTCATAAAAAATATTTTATAGTTTGATAAATTACAATTTCACAAAAAAAATAAACTTTAAAATGGCTTTTTGATATACCTTAAATAAGGCGAATTAATGAAATTTTTCTTTATTTAAAAAGTTCCACAAAAATAATACAATTATTCTTCATTATCAATGAAATACATAATTAATTTTCATATTTTTTTTGATTATTGATTATCAGAAAGATAGGATTATTATACAAAAAAACTGCACAAAATGGCCGAAAGTATGCATCTTTTTGTGTTTGGTTACTGATTGAGCTAGCTGAAGCTAAAATGTGTGTTTCTCAGATGCTGTTATTTGCTTTCAGTATCTAATTTTGAGACTTTAAATAGTTTGATTTATTAATAGAAAGTGATATTTAAAGAGAATTTTATCAGATGTTCAAAACGCAGTTAAACTAATTAAATATTATGATTAGGAATCTGCTAAACCTGCTTAAGCTTATTTTTATTGGGTTGTGCTGGATTAGTAAACAAAACAAGCTCTCAAAAATCATTGATTTCTGAGAGCTTGTTCCTAATATTGCTTGAAGTTTATTGCTTAAAATTAATGCATTTATTGATAATGTTTTCACTTACGCCTTCTGCTCTGAGTTTATTGGCGATATCGTTTAGCTCTTGTCTTTGCTTCAACTCTGCAAATAAAATTGATGCTAGTTGTTCTACTCCATCCTCGAGTCTTAATTTGCCTTTTTTAGAGGAGAAATCAACATCGCAGAATCTAGATAGATTACGGTTTAGAACAAGGTAATAAACACCTGAAATTATTAACGCGGTAATAACATTCATATCTATACCGGAATCTTTGAAGCGAAATTCCAGCAACCTGATAAGTGGTATGTTTACAAGTTCTCTCAATGAAGTGGTTCTACGTGTAATGGAATTATCGGTTGATAATTCCCATCTTAGTAGTTCCTGCATACCTTTATTTTTGTATAAAGAAATGGTTAGATTTCTAATAACCCATTTAAAAGCATCTTCATCACTTTGGTTAGCCGGCATAGTCTCTGCCAAATTTCCCAACCAATAGTCGTATTTGTGTGTGTATCGCTCAAATAATTCTTCCAGATTAGCATAGCGTCTGTAAAAAACAGTTGGCTCTATTTGCGCACGCTGAGCCACACCCGTGAGTGTCACGTTTGCAAAACCAACTTCTTCAATTAAGGACGAAACCGCATTTAATACGTCTTGGTCAATGGTGACTTTGGAACGGCGACTTCTTCTCTTTTTTTCAGGGCTTTCAGACATATAAAAAGTAATTAAAATACTGTAGTTATGAATCGCAAAGATATATAATTGATTTCAAATAAGTTGATAAATATTAACCTAAAGTGTTATAATTAAGCATTATAATCAATATTTACAAGTTTTTGTTTTTGGCAAGTGCGGTAAGCATGTTTGATGCAACTAAGTAATTACTGGTAGTAATTAAGGATGTGGTTAGTTTTTTATTTGGCGAAAAAAATGGTTGAACTAATTTAGATCAACCAATTTATGAGGTAAGAGTGCTTTAATTAAGCTGCCTTCTTTGCTCTGCGGTATATGTATGAGTTAAAGATGTTACGTTTTGCAAATCGTAATTGTTTGTCGGCATTAATTAAACGAGTGAAAATGTTTTTTGAAACTCCAAAATACTCATAAGTTGAACCGTCTATAAAGGTAACTTCCAATAATTGTCCTTTGAGTTTGAAGTCGGCAATACCTGAATCTGCCGAAGCTGTATGCTCATCTTCGTTGGCAGCAATTGTTTCAGGGGCAATGCTCACGAGAAAATGATAGCCATCAATAATTTGGCGGCTTTTGTGTTCTGCTTCCTGTGCAAGTTCATCGTTAGCGGTAAATTTGTCGGGGTGCCATTCTTTTACTAAGTTGCGGTAGGTAGTTTTTAGTGTCTGAAGGTCAGTTCCGGGTTCAACATTAAATAGCTTTTTGTATTCGTTAATACGTTTCATAAATTCCTTATTTCTGTATGTTTTGGTTGTTTTTGCTTCACAGCTTTTTAAATCGGGCGCAAAGGTACGCTTTTTATAGACGTAAATATCAGTATGTAAATTAATTCTTTGAAATAATACCGACAATTTAAACCAAAAAGACCGAATTCGTAGTCGAATTCAGTCTTTCAGTTATTGAGTAATAAAAATGTTTATTTTTCTTTTTCGGGAGCTTTTGGTTCAATGGTCTTTTCCTTAAGTTCTTTCTTCTTTTCAGGATCCATCATTTCCATAAGTTTTAATCCTAACAGGCCATCGATAGCAGTTCCGCCATTTCCATTGTTTCCACCAATTAAAATGTCCGGAATCAGTTTTACGTTGCCTTTGGACAGTTCTTCCGTAATCTTGTAACGGGTAAAGTTTTCGCCACCCAGTGCTTTTACTGCCAGTTCATAAGCCTCGGCAGTAGATTTACCAATAGCCAGAATTTTGCCTGCTTCGGCAGCACCAGTCAAGGAAATCTGTTCTGCCTGAGCTGAAGCTCTTACCTTAATGGCTTCCGATTCGGCTTCAGCACGCATTTTTGTAGCAGCAGCTTCGGCACTTACGGCTAGTTTTACGCTGGTAGCATCCCCTTCCGATTTTTTAACGGTTGCGTTAGCAATACGTTCGGCAATTTCCACACCTTGTTGTGCTTTTACAATTTCCTTTTGCATATCGGCAATGGCGGTTTCTTTTTCCATTCCCTGACGGGTTTCCTGCGCCTTTTTCTCGGTTTCGTAAGTTACCTTTTGTTCTTCGGCAATCTTACGGTCGGTAAGTGTTTTCATCAACGAATCAGGAGGTACAATGTCACCAATAAGCGTATCTACTGCGTTTACGTTGTATTCGTCCAGTACTTTTTTGATATGTTCTTTTGCCGATTCCTGCCGTTCTTTACGGGTGCTGAGGAAGGCAATCACGTCGCTATCCTGAGCTGAGTTACGGAAATAGTTACCAATAGTAGGTTCTAATACCTGCGAAACAAGGTTCACCATGTTTCCGAAACGGGCAATTACTTTCGGTGCTTCGGTAGTAGGTACATGGATTATTTGAGCCACATCCAGGTTGAATGGGAAACCATCTTTGGAACGAACGGTAATGGTCGACAGGTTTTTATCCAGGTTATGCGCTTCGCTGCGAGCCGATGCCCAGTTTAAAACCAGGTTGGTAGTTGGCACGAGTTCCACTTTCATTATATAGGTATTTATAGGGTATTTCCCCGGTCCGAGCGGCTCAATCCAAACACCTTTTTCGCCTTTGTTTACGATATTTCCATGTTTAAAGTCGGAACCGGTTAAATCGCGTCCTTCGCTGCCGATAAACGAAATCACCACACCTACAAATCCAATCGAAATCTCGGTCATCGGAATTTCTTCCACTTGTACTGCCCAAGGATTCAGGTTGTACGAACCGGCCAGAATAACCTGAGGTTGCAACCCGCGGTTACCGCCATTTTGCAGGAATAAATCAAAATCCTGAAAGTTATTGTGTCCTTCAACCAGTTTACCTGCAATTTGTCCGGCTTCGATAGGCTGCCCATCGAGCGTAGTGATAATACCCACTTTGCTTTCCTGAATACGAACCATATCGGTAATTGAAACCTGAAATAGCATGGTATTAATACGGTACGAACCGGTGGTGATATAAGCTCTCTGTCGACCACGTTGTCCACCGTTCACCAAAAATTTCTCTGCATCTTGAAAATTATCGCAGTCAACGCTTTGACCCAAAATGTTTCCGGTAGGGATAGGAGCACCGTCTTTGGACATTACTAACCCAATTTTACCTTCAGGAATAATCATAAATTGTTCCATGGTGACATCGTATTGCCAAAACCACATACCAAAATAAAGCCCCGGAGCAAGCGCCTTGGCCTGAAAACCAGCTTCACCTTTGGTCGCAATAATGCGTCCATCGGGCAACGATTTGTCGGCTCCAAATAGCACAAATTTTTTGGTTACAAGCCCGACACGATCTTCGGGTACGATAACCATTCCAAACAAAAAGCGAAGAATGTACTTGTAAAGTACCAAACAAACGACTATCAGTACTACCCACCAATAATCAATCAGAACTGCAACCATACTAATTTTTTTTAAGTTGAATAAATTATGAACTATGTAAATGCCTCCCATATGCTTGTTTTTATTGCTATAAACAGTTGCAGGGTGAGTAACATTTAAACTGTCCAAAAATAAATATTTATTTTTAATTTAAGTAAATTATTTTCGAAAACTTATCAACAATTTTAAAATAATATATTTGTTATGTACAATGGTGGTGTATAATTGTAACAAATGCTGTCGAAATCTTCTGATTCCGACAGCATTTATTGCTTCTGTACCTATATAAACTCTGTTGACAATTGAAATTTATATAGTGTCAATTCACGATGACAATTTTTGTCGTAGAGCCTTCATTGTTGCTTAACGTAAGATAATAATTGCCTTTTGAAACTTTTTTGTGTAGGTTCAATTCTCTGTAGTTGTCGCTAACATTACCCTTACTGTAGATTGGGTTTCCCATTGAGTTGGATAGCTGTATATTGACATTTGACAGATTATTTCTTCGTATGAAAAATTTGCCGTTGTTTGGGTTTGGGTACACATTGAATTCGGTAAGCGATTCAAGTTCAGAAGTAGTATCGTCAGTTTGCTCAGTGCTTGTTGAGGCGAGGTTGCTCATCATTAGTAGGCTTGCTACCGGGACTTCTGAGGTGACCGAGTCGCTTTGAAATTCGAAAGCTCCGGCATCGAACCCATTGCCTGAAGGGCGTGGATGATTGTCGAAATCATAATTTATACCATATAATAAGAGATCCATTCCTGCGTCGATGGCTGGTGATGTGGCTGATAGCCGGTAGTTGCCATTCTGTGGATCTACAAATTTGATATTCATCAGGTCTTTGTCGAGGTAATTATGCGACACAACTGCATCTACTCCCGCTTTTGACCCTATATTTATATATGGATTTTCTTTTGAATACTTCGAATAACTTCTCAGTGAACCGGGTTTCAGAACAACGTTGTTGAAGAATTTATTGTTTCTGCTCACCGTGCTCGTAAATCGGATTCCGTCGGTTTTGGGTGTGACAATGGTATTGTTGTAGAAATTGAACGAACTCCCCGGAATAGTGGCACGATCGTCGCAAAAGATTCCATGAACTCTTTTAGTTGAGTCGGCCGGGTAGTAATTGTAGCCAGCGTTTACAATCACATTATTATATATGTCATTATTTCCGCTACCAAAAATTATTATACCGCTTCCACTTCCGTTTTCAATATAATTGTTATAGCATTTCCCTGTGGTACCGGTGCCAATTTGTATGCCGTTGCCTTGGGCGTAGGTGCCTGAAACTCCAAAATGTGTTACCGTATTGTTATAAATCTCGCAATCTTCGGTGGCACAGCCCACCTGTATGCCATCCCAATGTGCACTGTCAACTATATTGTTGTAAACTCTAACACCTTTGAGTTCGTGCGGATAGAGTACAGTAGAAACGCCATCGCAGGTGGATGTATATCCCGAATAAAACGAATGACCAATATACATGCCTTCACCACCAGTGTTATGGATATAATTGTCGTGATAAACAGATTGGTACTGCGTAAAATTCCCTCGGTTTGACGATAAATCGCACTTAGGGTCTGTTTTTGAGAAAATACCCGCAAAACCTGTATTCGCTATTTCGATATGATCTATTTCGAAATTCGTACTGAATTCTCCAATGCCCATTCCACTAGCCCCATCCTTTGTACCCATAATCTTTATTCCATATTTAATATCGCTACATCCGCTACCTGTAAAACGGAAATAACTCGAATTGTGTATTGCAATTCCATAATTCATATCGGTGTTTTGTATAACAACAGCTCCACCACAATTTTTAAATACAATATATTTTTCAGGACTGCCATGAAAATTAACTAACCTTAAACAACGCTTTGAACTTGCTTGAATACATACAGTATCTCCCGGTTGGATATTTAGATTACTGGCGTCTACATTCGTTTGGTTGGCTGTAATTGTGTACTTGCAATTGCAGTTCTGGGCACTCACCCATGTGTTTAAAGTTAGTGCCAATACTAGTAAGGAGTGGAGTTTTTTCATTTTTGAATCTATAGTATCAAGGTAAAATAAACGATTCGTGGAACTACTCCAAAAGTAAAAATTTAATTTCACAATAATCGATAAATTCAAGAAAAACTTCTGTAAGTTATTGAAAATAGATGTTTTGAGTTGTTTTGTATTTTGTTGTTGTTACTAAGAGTGTGACTTTAAATCACTCCCTGAGTAAAAGATGCACGATTTATGATACGGCAATCCAGTTTGGCAGACGCGTTTTCACGATCATGTGATTCGTGATTATGAAGAGTGTCGGCGTATTGGTGCCTACTAAGCTACATTATGGTGTTTAAAGTTATAATTCTGCCTGAAATTAAATAGGGTAGGAGCTAATAGTCGGATTTTTGTAGTCATTGTCCGTATTTTCATACTTCGGTGGTACTATGTTGGGTGTAATTTTGCATCATGAAATTAATTATCGTATTAGTATAACATCAAAAAAACAAATTGTATGAAAAAAGTTCTTTTTAGCATCCTTGTATGCTCGTTGTCATTAGTAGCTTCGGCTCAACAATCGTGGTCGAACGACCCGATGCATTCACGCTTAGGTTTTGTGGTAAAACACCTCACTATTTCCGAAATTAACGGACAGTTTAGTACTTTCTCCGTAAAAGTAAAAACTACGAAGGCTGACTTTACGGATATGAAGGTAAATGTTACGGCTAAAACAGCCAGTATCTCCACCGGTGTAGAGATGCGCGACAATCACTTGAAAACAGCTGATTTCTTTGAGGTAGAAAAATATCCTGAGTTGACATTTGAAAGTACTTCGTTGAAAAAGATTTCGGACAAGAAATTTGCATTGACCGGCAACTTAACCATGCACGGTGTGACTAAGCCGGTGACTCTGCATGTGACTTATTATGGCACCGTTGTGAACCCGATGAATAAGAAAAATACCTTTGGTTTCCATATCTCAGGTGCTGTGAAACGTTCCGATTATGGTATTGGAGCTAAATTCCCAGAACAAATGGTTAGTGATGTTATTCAAATTGTGGCTGATGGAGAGTTTGTGAACGACTAAAAACTATTGAGTTAGAAATAAAAAAATGCAGATACTTTAAACGGTATCTGCATTTTTTATTGGTTTACTCTGACGTTGAAATTTGATCAAAGTTTTGCGTATTGTTTCCAATCTTTTTGTAAAAATATGTATTTTTGTGCATTGTAAATGATAAGTCATTAGTCAGAATAGAAGTTATAAAAAAGAGAAATAATATGGAGAAATATATTGAATATTTCAAAGGTGATAAGTTTGCAGCATATAATGGTATTCAGCTACTTGAATGTAGACCTGGTTACGCTAAAACATCGGTAAAAATTGGTCCCAATCATCACAATGGGGCTGGAGTAGTGCATGGTGGTTTATTGTTTACTTTAGCTGATTTTGCGTTTGCTGTTGCAGTGAATAGCTATGGAAAGGTAACTTTATCAGTAGCTACTTCTATGTCTTATTTTGATAAATGCACCGAAGGGGTAATAACTGCCGAAGCGCACGAGTTGTCTTGTTCAAATAAGTTGATTCACTGTGATGTGTTCGTTCGGAATGAGTCTGGAGTTTTGTTGGCCAATTTTAAAGGAACTGCTTATATTACATCAAAAGAGATTGATTTTTGATTTTTGTAAATTCTATTGATACATATAAAAACGCAGAGACTTGATTTGATTTCAAGCTCTGCATTTTATGTTTTAAAGGACTCTATTTGTTTTTGAAGTCTCAATTATCTTCACCTGTTTTTGCCGTAACCAAATAGTTTATTTTCTTTTATGTGTTTAAAAATCACCTCAGGCACATAGTTGATTAAACTTTCGTTAGCGTTCTCAATCAGTTCGGCTATATATCCCGATGTTATTTCGAGATGTTTCGATGGTATGCTTTTGAGAATAATAATCTTTTTTGTTTCGTTTAAATATTGCCATAAATGCTTATTCTCGTTGGAAAAATGTGCATCTTCGGGGTACACAACTTCACCTGTATTCATATCGGTGTAGGGGTAAAGGTACATTTTTACATTTTCCTGAAACAGAGTTCCCATGGCTTCGAGCAGACCACCACGTAAATCGGTGTACTGCGATTTATCCATTATTTTGTCGAATGTAGGCAGTCCTACAACGATTCGAAGTTTACTCATTTTAAACTGGGCAAAATAGTCAACCAACTTAAAGTATCGACTGAAGCGCGAAACCATTACGCTTTGCCCAACCATATTGAGCAAATCTACCCTATGCAGGAAATCTTTCTCGTCAACTTCCTCGTTTTGCATAAGGTAGTTGAGCGAAATCTCACAAAAAGCAATGGTGTTATCGGGTTTATAGTTTTCGTCGCGCTCGAAAATAGCCATACTATCCTGCAAAAATTCCATCCCGAGGTTATTGATCGGTCTAAAATAGCCACGCATAAGCATAACATTTTTTCGGTATAGCATATCGCTAGGCTGCCGTACATGCCCTGACTGGTCGAACATAATAGCCGGAGTCATGTTGTGACGCACCAGCATAAGGTTCAATAATCTGTTGTCGCACCATTGCATGTCTGGACCTTCCACGTACACATAATCCACTTCTACGCGTTCATTGTCCAAATTGTCGAGCAGCGAAAGCAATATGTTTCGAGAGTCTTCCCACTCGAATAAGCCGCCGTGGATTAGGTTAATCCCAAGTGCACCCAATGTGTATTGCTGCAGTAGCGTATCGTTTTCGTGTAGTTTTACGTGGATAAACAGCTTGTTGGGTTGGTATCTGTCGGTTCCCTGAACTGCTATTCCCAGCCAACCGTTTCCCTGATTGGTCTTCGTAAAATTAAGCGTCTCCACGGTGTTGGCAAACGCAAAGAATTTCTTGCTGTTTTTCTCGTCGAGGATTTTAATTAGTTCGTTGTATTCATAATCAATCATTTTTCGCAATCGGTCTTCGGCTACATAGCGGGCAGCAGTGCCATTGTTGTAAAAATGATCGCTGAACGATTTATCGTATGCCGATATGGATTTGGCAATGGTATTGGATGCTCCTCCTGCCTGAAATAGGTGTCGGGCGGTTTCTTGTCCACCTCCAATTTCGGCAATGGCGCCGTAGTAGGCCGAATGCAGATTAATGCGTACCGATTTTTCTTTTGTGCTAAGTATATTTGCCATGATTGAAGAATAATAAAAACTAAAATAATGTTGGTTCGGAAGTGTTATCGGCAGTATCAGAAATTCCATTGTGATAATGGCAAACCTTGTTCATCACACAGCTATCGCACTTGGGGTTTGTTGGGCGGCATATTTCACGGCCTAAAAACGAAATAGCCATTCCAATATCGTTCCACCTATTGCGCGGTACTATTGCCATTAATTGTTTCTCAATTTTCTCAGGTTGTGTTCCAGTTGCAATACCAATGCGAGGCGCTACCCGCACAACGTGTAAATCTACAATTATACCTTCGGCTTCGTTGCCCGATTCACGTATTATTACGTTGGCCGATTTGCGTCCAATGCCCGGAAGCTTAGTCAACTCGGCCATATTGGTGGGAATGCTATCATTGTCGCCTACTTGCTGAGCCAGTTTTACCAACCAATTGGCTTTGTTGCCAAAGTTGCGTACCGAACTGATATAGCGGTGTAAATCCTCTACCGATGCCTGCGCAAGTGTATTCAATGATGGGTATGCTTCGAAGAAGGTTGGAGCCAACTCATTGATGTGTTTGTCGGAGTCTTGTGCCGATAAAATAATCATTACCAATAGCTGATAACGGTTTTTGTAGTCAAGCGGGTGCTTTTTATTATGATATTGAGCCATCAACAGTTCAAGTGATGTCAACCAGTTTTGCGCCATATTTTATGTTTTTAAATGTAACAATCGTTTATCAGATTAAGTTTATTGAACGAAAAAAAGGAAGTTCAATGCAGAACTTCCTTTCGCTTTTTACTATCTGATAAAATTGGTCATTACCTTCTGCACCTTAGCGGGAGCAGGAAGAGTTTCCTTTGTCATTTCACGCATTTTTAGTTGCCAGGCCATATTGTTACCGAGCACTTCCATTATCTGAACGCCTTCACTATCCTGCAATACTTCGCCTGGAGTTGTTCCGTGAATAATGTTCCAATAGCTCGAAGTGGCAACCAACATTTCGGAGTAGGAGAGGTAGTGATTCAGTGTATCCAAAGTTGACGAACCACCTGAGCGACGGAGCGACACAACAGCAGCTCCAACTTTATGACGGAAGAAATTACCATTGCTCCCTGAAACGTAAAAGAAACGATCCAGAAAACTTTTCATGGTTCCTGCTACTCCCGAATAATAAACCGGCGACGAGATAATAATTCCATCTGCATCTTTAGCAGCTTGAATCCATTCGTTAACCGGGTCGGTGGTGATGCTGCATTTCTCATCCTGGTTTTTGCGGCACGAGCCACAGGCCATACAACCCCGTACAGCTTTATTACCTATATGGATAATTTCAAAATCAATACCGTTTTCTTCTAATTTTGACCCTACTATTTTCAATGCATGGTAGGTATTTCCCTCTTTGTGTGGGCTTCCGTTGATGGCTATTACTTTCATTTTTTATGCTCTTTTATTTTGAAAACAAAGATACAAATAACTCACTAAAAGATTATGAAAAGCATATAAATTAAAACAAACAGCCGATCACATTGCTGCAATCGGCTGTTTATAAATATCTGTTTTTTTTACGCTGTTGTAATCGGTGCCTCGGTATGCACCTCTTTACCTGCATTACGGCGGGTGGTTCGTGCTTTGAGTTGTGACTTATAATAACTAATCAGGTCGTTCATCTCGTTAGCAGGAGTCTGGTAGTCAAGTTCATCGAATTCGCTACTGCAGAATTCAAAGGCATTGAAAAAATCAATCAGGGCTTTGTCGGTTTCCGTACGGATGGCTCGTGCATCTACTTTCTCAGTTGCAGCGGTTTCGTTGGTGCGTTGCAAAAATAAAGTTGCAAAATCAGTATTTACCGTTGCCAGTTGATCAACTAAAATAGTCATGTTTAATGCTGCAACAGCTGCTTTTACGTCCGGTTTAGCATTGTAATCTGCCAACAAATCGTTGATACGTTTAGTTTCGGCATTGTAATTAGCGGTGGCTATATCACGTCCGTGAATGTCCAAAAAGCGGTTCAATACTACCACATGAGGCGCAATAGAAGCCAGACTCAGCTTTCCCATAGTTTTTACCTGAGCCACAATGGCATTAATGAGCGTGTCGCGCTCGGTGTCCAGTTCCACTAACTGATTACTAATGGCATTGCTCAGCTCTTGCGCTTTCACTTTTGCCAATTCGGGCAGTAAGGCATTGACTCTTTCGAATGCCTTTTTCAGATGTAATACTTCCGGTTGATACTTCAGAAAAATAGCAACCAATTGACTTACGAATATTGAATATTCGCTGTTCCAGAGATGATTAAGTTGTAAACGAAAAATGGTGACTTTCATAAATAAGAATACTATATTGTTTATATTGGAAAATAATTAACGCAAAAATAAAAATAATTTTCAAACAGTTAATATAAAAATGAAAATATTTTTAGTGAAATTTATTTTTTTTTGCTCAGCCTGTAAGTCATGCAGCTATAACCCCTATTAACAAAGGGTTTGCGTTAAATGCGCTCCCCTCAAATATTTTTCAGGGGAGCTTGCGTTAAGCACGCATAAGCAAAAAAATGTTCCGGCAAGGTTGCGTTATTAGCGCAATGGCAAACAGAATTACGGGCAAGCTTGCGTTACTAACACAGGTAAGTTTTGTGAGTTTAGCAGACTTGCGTTACTAACGCAAGGGTAAATTGGTTTTCATGCAGGGTTGCGTTAGGGTCGCTGGGAGGGAAGAACGGCTGAACTTGTGGGAGGTTCAGCCGGGGGAATTATATTTTAAAAACAAGATTTTGAATCTTGCCATAAAACTTTAATGTGTTATTTCAGATGGATGTATTGAAACCCTTCTGAGAATCTTCATATAGGTTTGTTCGCTACCTCGATTGTCCCAAGCTGCCTTAAAATGTTCAACTAAATTTGGGATGTCGGATTCAATAGTTGATTTCCATAAGTTTTGATTGTATTCAAAAACTCTTAGCATATTATCTACATCAAATATTTTCCCAGTATCTTTAGATTTAATTAAAGCAACAGGTAAATCGTGTGCCATTCTCATTCCTAATTCAAAGAGAACATTTGGGTTATGATCTGTCAAATCAGCAATAACTAAATCTGCCTCAAGTAAATCGTTTATAATTGTTGATTGAATTACATCTGAACCTTGTTTGTTTGCTGTTTCAACATTAAAACCAGCTTCAATTCCTGCTGGAATTATTATACTATCTAAAACTTCTTTGAAGAAACCCTGAGCTCGTTTATCGTTTCTTTCAACAAAAGGCATTATTACGAAAGCTTTTAGTTTGCCCTTTACACTCTTTTTTGTCTCTCCAACAATTATTGTTGAATGAGGTTTTGATGTAGTTTCCGATTCAGATAGTGGATTTCCGTTTGTAATATTTAATTCTTTGCAGTTCTCGTTAAATATTTTTGAAAACTCTTCGTGAAGATCAGGATGCAATTTAAATTTATCTTCGAGAGTATTACTTAAATATTTCATTTCAGGAAGTTTACTTCCTTTATAGTATTCTAAAACATCTTTGAAAATTTCAATTTTTAAAAATGCCTCGATTTTTTTTCTTTTTTCTGTTTGAATATCTGGGGCATAAACTGTTGATCTACCAAATTCAGTTAATGCAACCTCTTTTGCAGCTGCAGTTCCAACTGTAAAGCCAAAGTCTCGTGATGCTTGTGAACAATAAAAAAACTTATTATTATCAGTCATATTAATGGCAGTCTTAACTTCTGTTGGAGTCCACGGATTACCACCGTTCATTTCCTTTAATTTCTGAGCAATAATTAAACTTTTTTCTACGGTGACAATTGGATAGTTACGAATAGGTTTTGTAACTTTTGAAACTGTTTTTGAATTAATAGATTTCGGCTTTGTATTTACAGCGATAGATTTTTTAACTGGTTTGCGTTTGACAGTTTTCTTTTTAATCACTTTTAAAGGTTCTGAATCAATAATTTTCTTTTCTTCTGACATGATTTTGAATTTTAGAGTATTAAAATTTATTGTTTAAATATATCGATTTAGATAACGTTTAAAACTAAAAAGCCTCTTGTTTGTTAAATTGTAATGGTTTGCTATTTTTTTATATGTAATTCAAAACTTGAATTTGTAAATATAATACTTTATTTTACATAAAAATAAAATACTTATCAACAATATTGTTGAAAAACAAAACAGCCGATTACATTGCTGCAACCGGCTGTTTCAACTTTGGCAGATTGAATATAACCAACTATCATGAATTATTTTTACATTTGCACTATTATTTAATCAGCTATACAATGGCAGATAAATTTCAAAACAAATATCGGATTCCTTCGGCACGTTGGCAGTCGTGGGATTACAGCAGTGAGGGATTGTATTTTATTACCATCAACACCGTGCATCATTGCTGTTTGTTTGGCAGCATTGTCAATAAAGAAATGTATTTGTCGGAATACGGCCGGATTGTAGCCTACGAATGGGACAAATCATTCGAAATCAGACAGGAATTATTTTGTGATGCATTCGTCATCATGCCCAATCATATCCATGCTATTTTACGCATCGAATATCCCGCAACTGTTGTAGAGCCGCACGGCCGTGCGGCTTTACGTGATGCCGATACCGATGTCAATACCAATACCGTTACCGATGTCAATACCAATGCCAATGCGTACGGCCGTGTGTCTGATGATAACCCAATAGAGCCGCACGGCCGTGCGGCTCTACGTGATACGTATATCAATTCGTACAGCCGTGCAATTGTACAGAATGGTAATGGCGTTGCATTTCGTGAACCAAAATCCATATCGTCGTTTGTTGGCGGTTTTAAATCGGTTGTCACTGCGCGGATCAATCAATTGCGAAACACAAAAGGACAAGCTGTGTGGCAGTCGCGCTTTCACGATCATGTTATACGGGATTTTGAAGAATGTCGGCGCATTGGTGCATACATTGATTCGAATATTGATAACTGGAAGGATGATCGCTATTATCGGTGAATTTCTTATTTGTAGGTATTCTAAAAACAATTATATTGTTTTAACTCATACAAAAACAGCCAATTACATTGCTGTAACCGGCTGTTTTATCTCTTAAGTCAGTCTAAGATCTTGACTCTTGGTTCTATTATCTGATTAATATTCGTCCCAACTCTTAATCTTAATGTCTTCGAAGCTCATGGTGCAGAAGGCATTGATAAAGGCCGAAGCCAAACGGGCGTTGGTGAACAACGGAATGTTGAAGTCGATAGCACCACGGCGAATGATATAATCGTTGGCCAACTCACGTTTAGTAGTGTTTTTAGGTATGTTGATAACCAAGTCAAACTCTTTGTTGGAAATCATTTCTTTTACATTCAATTCACCTTCTTCATCCGGCCAGTTTACGGCTACTGCATTTACACCATTTTCAGCTAAAAAAAGTTGTGTTCCGCGAGTGGCAAAAAGTTCGTAACCTTTCTTCTGTAAGGCAAGGCAGGCATCCGAAAGTTCTAATTTCGATTTGGTTTCTCCTGACGAAATCAGGATACGTTTCTTTGGAATGCGGTAACCTACCGAAAGCAATGATTTCAGAATTGCTTCAGAAAAATCATCACCGATACAACCTACTTCACCGGTCGAAGCCATATCAACACCCAAAACAGGATCAGCTTGTTGAAGACGGGAAAATGAGAATTGCGAAGCTTTGATACCGACATAATCGAGATCGAAAGCAGATTTCTCGGGTTTCTCAACAGGTAGACCAAGCATTACTTTGGTTGCCAGTTCGATAAAGTTTATTTTCAGTACTTTAGAAACGAATGGGAACGAGCGTGACGAACGCAGGTTACATTCAATAACTTTGATATAATTGTCGCGCGCCAGGAACTGAATGTTGAAAGGTCCTGAGATATTCAACGATTTAGCAATCTCACTGGCAATTTTCTTTATTCGACGAATGGTTTCCACATAGATTTTTTGTGGAGGAAATTGCGTGGTTGCGTCACCTGAGTGAACTCCGGCAAATTCTACGTGTTCCGAAATTGCATAAACCAATACTTCACCATCTTTAGCAACAGCATCAATTTCAATTTCCTTGCAACGCTCAATAAATTCCGAAATAACCACAGGATGTTTTTTAGAAACATCGGTAGCCAGTTTCAGGAAGTTTTCCAATTGAGTTGCATCGTAGCATACATTCATGGCAGCACCAGAAAGTACATACGAAGGACGTACAAGTACTGGATAACCAATACCGTCAACAAATTCGTTTACATCGTCGAATGTAGTTAATTCTTTCCAGCGTGGTTGGTCAATTTTTAAATCATCAAGCATGGACGAGAACTTGTGACGGTCTTCTGCACGATCGATATCAACGGCTTGCGTACCAAGAATGTTCACGTTTGCTCCGGCCAGTTTCAGAGCCAGATTGTTTGGAATTTGACCACCGGTAGAAACAATGGTTCCCATTGGGTTTTCCATGTCGATAATGTCCATTACACGCTCGAAACTTAGTTCGTCGAAGTACAGACGATCACACATATCGTAGTCGGTCGAAACAGTTTCCGGATTATAATTAATCATTACCGAGCGGAAACCTTCTTTGCGAATAGTCATAAGCGCGTTTACACCACACCAGTCGAACTCAACCGAAGAACCAATACGGTAAGCACCCGAGCCCAGAACCACTACTGAACGGTGGTCACCTGTGTATTTCACATCGCTGGCAGTTCCACCATAAGTCAGGTACAGGTAGTTGGTTTGTGCCGGATATTCGGCTGCAAGCGTATCAATTTGTTTTACTACCGGAACAATTCCACGGCTTTTGCGGTGTTCGCGGGTTAGTTTAATATTATCATCAATATCATCGCTGTTACATTTTGTTACCAAACGAGTCACCTGGAAGTCAGAGAATCCCATTTCCTTAGCACGACGAAGTACGCTGTCCGGCAACTCATTCAACGAGTTGAATGTTTCCAGTTCATGTTCTTTTTCAACGATGGCTTGCAATTTATAAAGGAACCAACGGTCGATTTTAGTCAGTTCATGTAGTCTGTCAACGCTGTAACCACTATGTAACGCTTGTGCTAGGTAGAATACGCGTTTGTCGGTAGGTTTTGACAAAGCTGTATCTACATCATCAGCGTAGAAATCTTTGTTGGCTACGAATCCGTGCATTCCCAATCCAATCATACGCAAACCTTTTTGGAAAGCTTCTTCAAAATTACGTCCGATAGACATAATTTCACCAACAGATTTCATGCTTGATCCTAACTGACGACTAACGCCTTGGAATTTACCTAAATCCCAACGAGGAATTTTACAAACGATATAGTCTAACGCTGGTTCAAAAAATGCCGAAGTATCTTTAGTTACAGAGTTTTTCAATTCAGGAAGTCCGTATCCCAAACCAAGTTTCGCAGCAACGAAAGCCAATGGGTACCCGGTTGCTTTAGACGCCAGGGCAGAAGAACGGCTCAAACGGGCATTCACCTCAATTACGCGGTAATCTTCCGAAACAGTGTCGAAAGCATATTGTACGTTACATTCACCCACAATACCGATATGGCGGATAATGCGGATAGCCAGTTCGCGAAGTTTGTGGTACTCGCTGTTTGTTAATGTTTGCGAAGGAGCAACTACAATACTTTCCCCGGTGTGAATACCGAGCGGATCGAAGTTTTCCATGTTACAAACCGTGATACAGTTGTCGTATTTATCACGCACTACTTCATACTCGATTTCTTTCCATCCTTTTAGCGATTTTTCAACCAACACCTGCGAAGAATAAGCAAATGCTTTTTCAACCAATGCTCTTAATTCAGTGTCGTTGTCACAGAAACCGCTACCCATACCACCCAGTGCATAAGCTGCACGCACGATAACCGGATAACCTAATTCATTTGCAGCGCGAACAGCATTTTCAAGATCATTTACAGCTTCACTCTTGATATATTTTACATCAATTTCGGCTAGTTTAGTATTGAAAATTTCGCGGTCTTCAGTATCAATAATCGATTGTACAGGCGTTCCAAGAACACGTACACCGTATTTTTCAAAAATTTTATCGCGGTACAGTGCCACACCACAGTTTAATGCAGTTTGTCCACCAAATGAAAGGAAAACACCGTCCGGTTTTTCTTTTTCGATAACGCGCTCTACAAAATCAGGCGTTACAGGCAGGAAATATACTTTGTCGGCAATACCTTCCGAAGTCTGCACGGTGGCAATGTTTGGATTAATAAGCACCGTTTCGATTCCTTCTTCTTTCAATGCTTTCAATGCTTGCGAACCGGAATAATCGAACTCACCAGCTTCACCAATTTTCAACGCTCCAGAACCAAGCACCAATACTTTTTTGATTTCACCTTTTTCAGCTCCCTTGTAAACGTGTTTTGTTACTAAGCGCGATTCCAGTTCCTCTTCGATCATTTGTGGAATTGATTTCGAGAAATCAGTCAATGTATTAATAAATACGTCGAATAGAAATTCTGTATCAGTTGGTCCGGAAGAAGCTTCAGGGTGAAACTGTGCCGAGAACCAAGGCATTGTTTTGTGTCGGATACCTTCATTAGTCCCATCGTTCATGTTTACGAACAAAGGTTCCCAATCGGCTCCAATGGTTTTATTGTCAACCGCAAAACCGTGGTTCTGAGAAGTTATAAAGGCACGTTGCGTACCAGCTAGTTGTACTGGTTGGTTATGGCTGCGGTGACCGTACTTCAATTTATACGTTTTTGCTCCACCAGCTACCGAAAGTAATTGGTTGCCCATACAAATACCGAAAATCGGTTTCTTTGTGAGCATGGCGGTTTGGATATGTCTTACTGTATCTTGTGCATATTCAGGGTCACCAGGACCGTTTGAAATGAACAGACCATCAAATTCAATGTGGTTAAAATCATAATCCCATGGCACACGAATTACAGTTGTGTCGCGTTTCAGCAGGCAACGTATAATGTTGTGCTTTACTCCGCAATCTACCAACAAAACGCGATGTTTTCCGGTTCCATAGGTAATAACTTCTTTGCAGCTCACTTTAGCTACCTGGTTTTCATCATCGGGATTGATAAAATCAATATCATCACCATCAGGGAAAACGAATTTCCCTCTCATCGTTCCTTTCTCGCGAACTAGTTTTGTCAACTCACGGGTATCTACACCGAAAATTCCGGGTACTTCATTTTCTACTAGCCACTCGCTCAGGCTTTTCCCTGCATTCCAATGGCTATATTCAAAAGAAAAATCGGAAATAATCAGGCCGGTAGCTTGAATTTTTTCCGATTCGTAGAAAGTAGATAGACCGTTTTGGATGGTGTCATTCGGAACGCCGTAATTACCAACCAACGGAAAAGTAACCGCTAATAACTGACCGGCATAAGATGGATCAGTTAAACTTTCGGGATACCCGACCATGGCAGTATTAAAAACAACTTCACCGGCTACGGCTTTCTCGTAACCAAAGGATTTTCCTTTAAAAACTGTCCCATCTTCCAAAACTAAGTGGAGAGGCTTGTACTCTTGCATATATCTATTTTTGATTGAATTGTCAATTTCGATTCGGTTGCCCAAATTTGTGCAAAAGTACTGCTTTTTCTTCTATCATACAAATCAAAATCTTATAAAATTTTTGATTTAACCGAATTTATCTGTATGTCTAGTTGATTGTCATTAAATGAGTTGAAAACGTATTTATATTCGCAAAATATAAATTATTTGTTGCATTTCTAGTCTTTTTTTTTAATGTCTTTACTAAAAGTGACATGACTGAGAGTAAAACTACGTGCTTAGTTGAAAAAAAAAACGGAGAAGTTGCAAAATTGCAGATTCTCCGTTTTTTCTTTGTAGTTTTCATTAGGCTAATTCAATTCTTTTAACCTTGTTTTTATATTCTGTTTTTATTACTAATGGAACCGACTCTATGTTTACATTACTCGTGTCTAGTCCATAAGCCCTGGTATCTGTAATGCCTAAGTGTTTAATGATATTATAGAAGTTCATTATCATTCTTTCTTTGAGCTTAAAGCCCATGTTCTGATTGTACACACGATGTATAATAACAAAACGGAAATCGCCTGGTATATTGTGTTTCTTTAGTGCCGGATAATTACTGATCAAATCAAATTCTTTATTAGCAACCAGTTCATCAATAATCTGGCGGAAGTATAGGTTGATTAATGGTTGTACCTGAAATCCAATTCTAATATTAACGCGATACAATGTGTCTGGAATCAGTTTTTCAAAAGTATATTCCAATGTTGTTGGATCATCCACACTGTCAATATGAAGAATCCAATAATTGTCTGCGCGTTTTGGCTGTTTGTTGATAATTGAATAAATGATTTTTCCTTCAATATCTGATTTTTCATTGGCTTTACTTAGATAAACCAAATTGGTTGAATATTTAGGAATAGTATTATCGTTACGAATGTCTGAAAGAATCTTGTAGAAAAATTCAATCTTTAAAAACTGAACATACTTGTTCTTGATAATTCGTGCATTATACCAAACAAGCATAACTGCGAAAATTGTTCCGGCAATAACAATAGTTACCCATCCTCCATGCATGAATTTGAACATGTTAGCAATGAGGAATGAAAATTCCAAAGAAAAGAAGAAGCCAACAATCATAACGATAAATGTCATATTTAAGTTCTTCAACTTTAAGTAAGAAGCCAGTAATATGGTTGTCATCAACATTGTGATAGTAATTGATAATCCGTAAGCGGCTTCCATTGCACTTGAAGTTTGGAAAAATAGCACTGTTAGTACACAAAAAGTATATAGAAACCAATTTACAAACGGTATATATAGCTGTCCTTTTACTTCAGTTGGATACTTAATTCGTTGACGTGGCCAAAAATTGAGGCTCATACCTTCACTAAAAATGGAGAATGAACCACTAATAAGAGCCTGACTGGCAATAATAGCAGCTATAGTAGCCATGATTACTCCAAAAATAAGGAAGCTCTCGGGCATAATAGTGTAAAAAGGATTTGTGGTTTCATTTACCTGATTTATGTGTGTCAGAATCCATGCACCTTGTCCCAAATAATTCAGCAGCAATGTTGATTTCACAAATATCCAACTAACCCTGATGTTTTTAATTCCACAATGTCCCAAATCGGAATATAGTGCTTCTGCTCCAGTAGTACAGAGAAATACAGCACCCATTATTAAGAACCAGTTAGGGAAATTTATAAGGAGGTGGATAGCGTAATAAGGATTAAATGCTTTAAGAATTGGTGTGAATTCTATTATTTGTCTGAGTCCAAGTATCCCGAGCATTGAGAACCAAATAACCATCAGTGGTCCAAAAGACTTCCCAATAACTTTTGTTCCAAACTGTTGGATGAGAAAAAGAGCAGAGATAATAAGGATGCTAATAGGAATAACCGGAGTGCTTGGATTTATTCCTTTTAATCCCTCAATAGCTGATACAACTGTAATTGAAGGGGTAATAATACCATCGGCAATAAGAGTGCTGGCTCCAATAATGGCAATTACATAAAGCCATTTTTTCTTGCTTTTACGAACCAATGCATACAGTGCCAAAATACCACCTTCACCCTTGTTGTCGGCTCTAAGTGTTATAAGTACGTACTTTACGGTAGTTTGGAGTGTTATTGTCCAGATAATACACGATACAGCTCCGATAATATAATCAGCATCAAAGTGAGCGTTTGCTCCAATGATGGCTTTCATTACATATAAGGGAGAAGTTCCTATATCTCCATAAACAATGCCCAGCGTAACAATTACGCCCCAAAAACTAAATTTGCTTAAATGCCCAGTCTTATTACCTTCCATAATTTGAATTGTTCTTCTGAAAAACTACACCTTGTTTTAAAAACTATGACAAAAGTACAATAAAAGTGTAGAACTTTTATCGTTTTGACGTAAAATGGCGGAAAAATATTACAAAAATGTATGTTTTTGGCTTCATGGACGCTATCGTGATTTGTTCGTGTTGCCAATTATTACTCAATTTTATTTCAATTGCACAGATCTGTTAGTTAAGTATTAAAACTCTGATTTAAAATGAAATCTTATGTTCTTGAAATCGTTTTGAGCCATCTGAAGCACATAACCCGAATCGGCTAAAAATACATCTCGGCCTTCTTTGTCTTTCGCCATATATTGTGCCTTGCGTTTTTTGAAGTTTTCAAGTTCTGCAGCGTCATCGCTTTCAATCCAGCAGGCTTTGTACAACGAAATTGGTTCCCAACGTCCTTGGGCTCCATACTCGTGCAGTAGTCGGTATTGGATTACCTCAAACTGAAGTTGACCAACAGTTCCAATAATCTTACGTCCATTGTACTGATTAATAAATAACTGAGCTACACCTTCATCCATGAGTTGATTTACACCTTTGTCCAATTGCTTGGTTTTCATTGGGTCGGCATTCTCAATATATTTGAACATTTCCGGGGAGAAACTTGGAATACCTTTGAAATGAAGATTTTCACCACCAGTCAATGTGTCACCAATTTTAAAGTTACCAGTATCCGGTAAACCCACAATATCACCGGCATACGCTTCATCCACAGTTTCTTTTTTCTGTGCCATAAAAGCAGTAGGAGAGGAGAAGCGCATCATTTTTCCATGACGAATATGTTTGTAGTTCACGTTTCGTTCAAACTTACCTGAACAAATTTTTACAAAGGCAATACAGCTACGATGGTTTGGATCCATGTTAGCATGGATTTTAAATATAAAGCCCGAAAAAGCTTCTTCGTAAGGATTAACTTCACGCTCCAACGAATGAATTGGTCGGGGAGAAGGAGCTATTTCTACAAAACAGTCCAAAAGTTCCTTAACTCCAAAATTATTTAAAGCACTACCGAAGAAAACTGGTGCTAATTGGCCGGCCAAATATTTCTCGTTGTCAAATTCAGAATAAACACCGTTTATCAGCTCCATGTCTTCACGAAGTTTAGCAGCATCGTTGTCACCAACAAGTTTATCCAGTTCTGGACTATCAATGTCCGATAATTCAACTGATTCACTGATTGACTGTTTATTAGGAGTGAAAAGCTGAAGATTGTTTTTGTAGATATTATATACACCTTTGAATGAAAACCCTTGATTGATTGGCCAACTGAGAGGGCGTACACCAATTCCTAATTCAGCTTCCAGTTCATCCAATAAATCGAAGGCATCTTTTCCTTCGCGATCCATTTTGTTGACGAAAATCATTACCGGTGTGTTACGCATACGGCAAACTTCCATCAATTTACGAGTCTGTGCTTCCACCCCTTTGGCTGTGTCCACAACAATAATTACACTATCAACAGCAGTAAGTGTGCGATAAGTATCTTCGGCAAAGTCCTGGTGACCAGGAGTATCAAGAATGTTTATTTTGTAATCGCGATATTCAAATCCCATTACGGATGTTGCTACCGAAATACCACGTTGCTTTTCAATTTCCATCCAGTCGGAAGTGGCCGTTTTCTTGATTTTATTCGATTTTACAGCACCAGCCACATGAATTGCACCTCCAAAAAGTAATAATTTTTCGGTAAGTGTAGTTTTACCCGCATCGGGGTGACTAATAATAGCAAAGGTGCGTCGGCGTTGGATTTCAGATTGTAAAGACATATTTTTTTGAGGATAATTATCTTATTGATAGTTCACATTTTTTTAGCGGCTGCAAAGGTACAATATTTAGTGAGAATGAACAAATTGAGTTTTTAACCTACGTATTTCCAATGTAAATGAAATGTAGTGGCTATGAAAATAAAAGGTCGACTTTAAAGCCGACCTTTTAGTGCAAAATTATATGGTAAAACCATTCAGAAATTTCTATGAATTTAGAACTTAAATCCTAATGTGGCAACTAAATTATTGTTGTTTGTAATAACGCTGGCTCCATTTACTGAAGTTATTTTTGAATTATATGGATAAAAAGTCTCATCTATTGTTTTTCGTACATAAGCAAAATCCAAAAACCAACCAGCCTCACGATAACCAAATCCAGCAGTTAAGTATTTGGTGTTATTGTGATTAAAATATTCAGCGTCATTTCTGGTTGTATTATACAATACTAATTGATTAGCACCCGATTTTGTTGCATTTGTAGTGTAGGCGTATCCGGCTCTTAGCGAAAAGTTGTCGGTTAATTTGTATTCTGCACCCACTTTTAATGTATGAGATTTATCAAGCATATCTTTCATGCCATCATTTTCACTCGTGTAATCATAATTGTCTCCGGCTTTAGGACTGAATTTATTTGTAGTGTAATCTTTAAAGTCGTATTCGAAGCTTATTAAACCTTGGTTTCTTAATATGAACGCTGTACTTAGTGTTAATTCAGCTGGGCTTTGAAGTTGAAAATCATACGAGCCATAATTGTCAGACTGGCCACTAACGGTAGCAGCTTCAAATGAACTGTAGAAATCTGATTGAATATTTGATTTATATGAATGGGTTAGCGCATAAAATGTAGGTGTGTTAATAGAAAAACCCAGTCGCCAAAAATCGGTTGGCATTACAATACCTCCAACTTTCAGATTAATACCAACGCCAGAAGCAGAAAAAGAATTTTTTAAAGTAAATCCACCAAATCTGTTGTTAAATACCTCACTATATGAAGAATTTATATTGTAATCAACTGTTTGAATATTACCTGTAACGCCAAGGAAAAATGTATTATCGAAGTTTCCTCCCCATCCTAATGAGTATTCATTAATTCCTCCTCTTTCTTGAGATATGTAGGTTGGAGCTACTGTTTCTCCTTTTGTTAAATCGGATTTCCACCCATCCGTTTGTTCGGCTATAAGGTGAGCAGCTAACCCCATAATAGATAGAAATGGGACATCTTGATTATCATAAATTAAATCAGCTGCGTGGAATATGCTATTTGTTGTTCTTTCAGCATTATAAGTAACATAAGCCATATAATCCGATAAGGAGGATGTTGAAGCATTTCCGCTTATTCTTAAGTTTCTATTGAAGTTCTTTAACCGATTATAGCTAAATGACCAGTTTGAATTTAATAATCCATTGTCAGATCTGGTCTGATTAGACAGGATGTATGAAAGATTATTAAATCCTACTTTATAAAGGTTATCATTCGATGTCTTTCCATTCCAGGTTGCTTCGGAATTTTGTAATGATAAATTTAATGTTCCTACAACTTCTGATCGCCTGTAAATACCTAAACCGGCAGGATTGTCTTTTATTGCTGATGCATCGCCCCCTAAAGCCCCAAATGCGCCAGCCATACTCATATACCTTGCAGTTCCAATTATGTCGGACTGCGTTGTTTTTAAAGCGTCATATTCGGTTTGCGCCATCATATATGAATAGCTTGCAAGTGCCACTATTGTTAGAATTATCTTTTTCATATTCATAAATTTAAAATTTAAAATTCAAATGTCAATCACAGTTTATCTTCTGCCACTGCTTCCACCGCTTGAACGTGATCCTCCGCCACTGCCACCGGAGCTACTGCTTCCGGAACTGCTACTACCACCTGAATACGATGAACTACTGCCACTTGAATACGATGATGAACTGTTACTGCTTGAATAATTTGATGAAGGGGTATATGAACTTGAAGAACGAGTAGTGTAGTTTGAATTATTACCTGAACTTCTTGTTCCGTAAGAACTTGTAGAAGTAGCACCTCTTACTGTTTCTGTACTACCAGATGAATATGAACCTGTACGAGGGCTTGTGTTAATAGTCACAGATGTTCTGGTACTGCCACTAAAGCTCGTCGAAGGGGTTGAATAACTACCTCGCGAAGAGTAACCGGAATTAGCTGTTGAGCGCGTTTGAATGCCAGAATTGTTGCTCTGTCTTGTTGCTGAACTTCTTACACTTCCAATTCCATTTTCAATATTGGACGAAGTTCTGGTTGTATAATTTTCGCGGGAAACAGATCTGCTTGTATTTGAGTTTGTTCTAAGGCCACTTCCGCTATTTGAGCTTGTTCTAAGGCCACTTCCGCTTACATATGTATACGCATTTCTAGAGGATACCGAACTTGCCCCTCCATTACTAACCGATCTAGTGTTCCCAATATTTCCTCCTGTACGAGGGTTGCCGGTAGAGTAGGCTTGATTGCGTCTATCATTTTCAGTGTAAGCCGAATTTGTTCTGTTGTGTCCACCACCGTAATTCCAGCCACCAGACCCACCGTATCCGTAGTATCCTCCGTATCCGTAGTAATTATCATATCCATAATACCCGTAGTAAGGATATCCGTATCCATAATATCCACCGTATCCATAATATCCACCATACCCATAATTATTATAACCCCATGGGTCGTATCCCCAACCACCGAATCCATAAAATGGAGAGTTCCAATAATTGTTCCAACCCCAATTGCCGTAGTATCCACGATTGTATGTCCACCAGTATGGATCAGAATTCATAACCGTGTAATTGTCAGCTTCTACTGGAGTCAATTGATAAACAGTATCGATTCTTAAAGTACTATCTTTAGAATTATGAAACTGACGAATGCGTTGTGCATATTCATATTCATTATTCGATTGAGAATTCATTATGCTATCATTTACTTGCGCCAAAACCCAAGCAGTATCTTGTTTCTCTTGTTGTGTGTTTTTGGGACTTGCACGTTCAATATATACAATTTCTTTTGCTCCGTTTTTGTAGTTAGCTTTTTGAGAACTAGCCTGAGCTTTTTGAATTTTCTTTGCATCGCTGGGTTTGAAATAAATGTCGTCCAGAGATGTATTCTGATTTTGGCTCATTACTATGAGTGGAATAAGCAGAGTCAACAGACATGAAAATGTGAATCGTTTCATAAGATTATCTCCTATTATTTGGTTAATAAGATTGTTTTAGTGATATTATGTTTGAACAAGAATCATGCCATAAGATGCTTGTTTTCATGCGTTTTTTGAATTACTAAACTGATAGTTGAAAAATAGCAAATAAGTCTGGAAAAATAAGTACTTTTGCGCAACAATAATACTATTAGACCATGAAATTTCTTCGTCGTTTAATTCTCAATTAAATACTATTATAATTATAGCAAAAATTAATTATTTATGTCGACAAATATGAATTATATTGAAGTTCAGTTTTCTATTACGCCCTACGAAGAATATATTTCAGATGTTCTTGCTGAAGAATTGGGCGAAATTGGTTTTGACAGTTTCGTGCCCACTGAAGATAGTCTTTCGGCTTATATAGTTGAAAATCTTTTTGATGAGCCAAAATTAAAAGATCTATTGGCTGACTTCCCGTTCGAAGCAAGTATTGACTACAAAGTTACACAAATTGAATCGAAAAATTGGAACGAAGAATGGGAAAAAAACTTTTTCGAACCAATTGTTATTGGGAATGATTGTGTTATTCATAGCTCTTTTCATAAAAATGTGCCTGAGGCAAAATACGATATTGTAATAGACCCTAAAATGGCTTTTGGAACAGGTCATCATGAAACTACCAGTTTAATTATAGGTTTACTTTTGGAGATGGAACTCGAGGGTAAAACCTTGCTGGATATGGGTTGTGGTACTGCTGTTTTGGCTATTTTGGCTGCAATGCGAGGTGCTAAGAATCTTGTAGCTATTGATATTGACACCTGGTGTACCGAAAATTCAATTGAGAACATTGCTATAAATAATATTGATGGTATTGATGTGCAATTAGGTGGTGCAGAATTGCTTGCCGGATTGCATTTTGATATAGTTTTAGCAAATATTAATCGCAATATTTTGTTAGCTGATATGGAGCAGTATGCTGCGTGTTTATCTTCTGGTGGTGAGCTTTATATGAGTGGTTTTTATAAGGAAGATATTCCGTTGATTGAAGCTGAAGCAAACAGAAACGGATTAAAATTGATTGATTTCCGTGAGAAAAATAATTGGGTTGCGGTGAAGACAATTAAGGAATAGTTCTCAAAAAAAATGCTGCAAACTTATTATTTGCAGCATTTTTTTATCTCTTAGTTTTTCAGTGCAGCTTGAGCAGCAGCTAAACGTGCGATAGGCACACGGAATGGTGAGCAACTCACATAGTTCAAACCAGTACGGTGACAGAATTCAACTGATGATGGTTCGCCTCCGTGTTCTCCACAAATACCCACTTTTAAGTTGGGATTCACAGAACGTCCATTTTCTGTAGCCATTCTTACCAATTGTCCCACACCGTTTTGATCCAATACCTGAAATGGATCTGCTTTCAAAATTTTCTTTTCCAGATAAATAGGCAAGAACGAAGCAATATCGTCGCGCGAATATCCAAATGTCATCTGTGTTAAATCATTTGTTCCGAATGAGAAAAATTCAGCTTTTGCAGCAATTTTTGCAGCGGTAAGTGCAGCACGTGGAATTTCAATCATTGTTCCCACTTTAAATTCAATGCTTTCTCCCTTTTCAGCAAATAATTTTGCAGCAGTGCTACGGATAATATTATCTTGTTCGTTAAATTCAAAAACAATACCAACCAGTGGAACCATAATTTCAGGAAGTACTTTAATTCCTCTTTTCTTGAGTTTTAAAGCCGCTCCCAAAATAGCGCGGGTTTGCATTTCGGTAATCTCAGGATAGGTATTTCCCAAACGGCAACCACGGTGACCCAACATTGGGTTTTGTTCGTGTAATGCATCCACACGTTGTTTTATTGTTTTAACCGAAACTCCCATTGCCTCGGCCATTTCACGCTGACCTTTTTCATCGTGAGGAACAAATTCGTGCAATGGTGGATCGAGCAAGCGAACGGTAACGGGACAGCCGGCCATTGCCTCAAAAATACCTTCGAAATCAGCTTCCTGATAAGGTAAAATTTTCTCAAGTGCAATACGACGACCTGCTTCATCGGGAGCCAAAATCATTTCGCGCATGGCGATGATTTTTTCGCCTTCGAAGAACATGTGTTCGGTGCGGCAAAGTCCGATTCCGGTGGCGCCAAACTTGCGGGCAACCCGTGCATCGTGAGGAGTATCTGCATTTGTACGAACAGTCATTTTGGTGTATTTGTCAGCCAAAGTCATAAGTTCAGCAAAGTCAGCATCTAATTCAGCTTCGGAAGTTCCAACTTTTCCTAAGAAAATATCGCCGGTTGAACCATTCAATGAGATATAATCACCTTCTTTCACCACCAAACCATCTACTTCCATAGTTTTGATTGCGTAGTCAATTTTCAATGTTCCAGCACCCGACACACAGCATTTGCCCATACCACGAGCCACAACGGCAGCGTGAGAGGTCATACCACCACGAGCTGTCAGAATTCCCTGAGCAGCTGCCATACCGGCTAAGTCTTCGGGAGATGTTTCCACGCGAACCATGATGACTTTTTCGCCACTGGCAGCCCAGTCGGCAGCATCGTCAGCATTGAATACAACGCGCCCTGAAGCAGCTCCAGGAGAAGCAGCTAAACCTTTAGCAATAAGTTTCGCTTCTTTAATAGCTTTTTTGTCGAAAACAGGGTGTAGTAGTTCGTCCAAACGGTTTGGATCGATACGAAGAATGGCTGATTTTTCGTCTATCATTCCTTGGTGGAACAAGTCGATGGCAATTTTTACCATGGCCGCGCCTGTACGTTTACCGTTACGGGTTTGCAAGAACCACAGTTTACCTTCCTGAACGGTAAATTCCATGTCTTGCATATCTTTATAGTGGTTTTCCAGTTTTGTCTGGATAGCATCAAGTTCTTTGTAAATGGCTGGCATTGCTTCTTCCATGGAAGGATATTTAGCCAGGCGTTTTTCTTCAGAAATTCCTGCCAATACAGCCCAACGTTGTGAACCTTCTTTGGTAATTTGTTGTGGAGTGCGGATACCGGCTACCACATCTTCGCCCTGAGCATTGATAAGGTATTCACCGATAAAAATATCTTCTCCTGTTGCGGCATCGCGGGAGAAGCAAACACCTGTTGCCGATGTGTCGCCCATATTACCAAATACCATTGACTGAACGCTAACGGCAGTTCCCCATTCGGCAGGAATTCCTTCCATTTTGCGGTATAGGATGGCACGGTCGTTCATCCATGAGTCGAAAACGGCACATATTGCACCCCAAAGTTGTTCGTATGCTGAATCTGGAAAGTTTTTGCCTGTTTTCTTCAAAACAGCGGCTTTAAACTTTGTAACCAGTTCCTTTAAATCGTCAACCGATAATTGAGTATCTAATTCTACGCCACGAGTATGTTTTAAGTGCTCTATAATATCTTCGAAAGGATCAATATCATTTTTATTCTCAGGTTTCATGCCTAATACTACATCACCGTACATTTGTACAAAACGGCGGTAAGAATCCCATGCAAAACGCGCATTACCAGTTTTACGAGCCAGTCCTTCAACCACTGCATCGTTCAACCCAAGATTCAAAATAGTATCCATCATGCCTGGCATAGATGCCCGTGCACCTGAACGGACGGAAACTAATAATGGATTTTCAACATCACCGAATTTTGAATTCATTAGAACTTCAACACCTGCAATAGCCTTTTCTACCTCCGGTTTCAGCAATTCTACCACTTTATCTTTTCCCAAGGTATAATACTCGGAGCAAACATCAGTTGTAATAGTGAATCCCGGAGGAACCGGCACGCCAATCAAATTCATTTCAGCAAGATTTGCTCCTTTACCTCCGAGCAAGTTTTTCATGTCTGCTTTACCTTCGGCAAGTCCATTGCCAAAAGTGTAGACTCTCTTTGTGTTACTCATATTAGATTTTAAATTTAAAGGTTGTGATTTCTTTGAATGCTGCAAAGTTAGTTTTTTTTATGAAAATCCAAAATTAAAACAAAAAAAAGTGGAAACAATTTGATCGTAAAAATGCATTTTTATTGAATTAATTGTCTTGGTGGCATTATGGCTTTGTTTTACAGTAAATTGTAAAAAAAAACAGCTACAAACTTATTTGTAACTGTTAGATGGATAAAGTGCAAAATTGAAAAGAAAATTTATCTGTCCAACCACTCTCTAAAATCGCGGGTGCGAGCTGCACTGATAAGTGTTTCGTCGGTTGGGAGTGGTTCCAACGTTAGTTTTATGCGGCTTTTGGATAATACAGATATCTTTTTTATTGCGCCAAATGAAATAAGAAATTGCCTGTTGATTCTGAAAAAATCGGTAGGCGAAAGCATGCTCTCCAGTTTATCCAGCGACAAATCGACACTGAAATTCTTTCCCGATTTTGCAGCCAGAAAAGTTGATTTCTCTATGGTGTAGAAATAGGCAATATCGACTGTCTGAACAGAGTGCAAATGCTCACCGATATACACCAAAAAACGTTGTTTGTATTCGCGCTTTTCTTTGTCGAGCAGCGTGGAAAGCGTTTGCCAGTCGGTCTGCACACTTTGTTGGTTCAGCTTCCAGAATTTTTCGATACTTTTTGTGAGCTTTTCTTTGCTTATAGGCTTGAGGAGGTAATCTATGCTATTCAACTCAAAGGCTTTAATGGCGTATTCGTCGAACGCAGTGGTGAAGATGACCGGGCACGAAATTTCTGTTTGTTTGAAAATTTCGAAACTCAGTCCGTCACCTAATTGCACGTCGAGCATAATAAGGTCGGGCGTTGTGGTCGATTTTAAATAGTTTACACTCGACTCTATGCTGTCGCAACACTGAATAATCTGAAAATCTGTAGCTACTTCCAACAGCAGTTTTTCCAAACGTTTTGCTGCCGGTTGTTCGTCTTCAATTATAAGTACTTTGGTCATAATCCAATTTGGGTTTAGCGCATTTCAATGCCCAGTTTTTCTATTTTCCGAAGGAATGATTTTTTCATTTCATCCATCGAGTTTTTAATCGGTCCTACAAAAGTAACTTTTACCGGCTTAACTCCACAAAATTCGAGGGTCGATTTTTTTAATTGATTTACACTTGGTTGACTAACCGTAAGCTTGTAAAACCAACCCGGTTGGTCGAGTGTGGTAATAATTCGAGCAGTTTTGCCGATGAGAAGCTTGTCCCACCACGACGAATTTTCGCGATACTGAAACACCATTCCGGGCAAAAACACACGGTCGATAAAGCCCTTGGTCATGGCGGGAAGTCCGCCCCACCAAACCGGATGAACCCACACCATGTGGTCAGCCCACTTGATTTTTTCAAACGCATCAAGTAAATCCGGCTCTAAATCAATACGTTTCTGATAACCGTATTGCAAATTAGGATTAAACTGCAAGTCGGCAATGACGATTTCTTTTATTTCTGCGCCTGATTTTATAGCACCATTTTTATAAGCTTCAACAATTGCAAAATTGAAACTGTCTTTGTTAGGATGTCCGTTGATGATAAGTATTTTTTTCATAATAATTGTTTTATAGCTCTCTAAATTAATGGAATTGTAACAGAAAAATGCTTATCGTCCGATACGATTTTTATTGGTTCGCTGGAAAGAAACCGATAACGGCCTTCGATATTTTTTAAACCCTGACCGGTCGACTCGACACTCAGTTTGAGTTGAAGGTTGTTTTCCACGGTTATGCTTTTTCCATCGTCAAATATCTTTATGGTCAGTGGCTTGCTGTGTGATATCGTGTTGTGCTTTATACAATTATCAACTAGCATTTGCAATGCGAGCGTTGGTAGTTGCAGTTGTAGCGAAGCCGGATTTATTTCTATTTCTACATGCAAATTGTCGTCGAACCGTAACTTTTGTAAATGGAAAAATTTCTCCATATTTTCTAGCTCTTCTTTTAGGTCAACTGCTTCGCGCGAGTTGCTAAGCAGAACATAACGAAGGTATTCCGATAAATCCTGTACATATTGTTCTGCCTTAGGGTTATTTTCGAGTAGGCTCATCAGACTGTTCAGGCTATTGAACAGAAAATGAGGGTTTACCTGAGCTTTTAATGCATTGTACTGTGCTTCCAAATTGTCTTTTTCGAGGCTAATTGACTTTGAAAAATTCAACTTCCATTGACGATAGAAAAATATGGCTTCGTGAATGGTAACAATTAGGAAAGTGATTAAAATAGTAAAAAGAATGTCTATTAAATTTAGCTTAAACCCTTCGACTAACAAGATACCTCTCTCAGAACAAAAATACGTATCCATTCCGACAACAAAAATTAATAAAAAAACAAGTATTAAAAGCGTTTCGACGACAATATGCTTCACAGGAGTCAACTCCCACGGAAACTTGTGCCACACAAAAACAACAATGGACATACTACCCAGCCAAATACAAACGGTATTGAAAAGAGATGGTATTAATAAATTATACAGCGTAAATTCTTTTCCCGTAAACAGGGTAAATATTGTGCCGATAAGCAATGACACACCTATCAACCAAAGTATCAGGATGTACCATTTCGGGTAAAGTGTCTGGAATTGTTCTTTGCTATTTTTCATGTTCTGTTTTATGAAATATTACTGACAAATATAGCTGATTTTTTAGAAATTAATACGATACAACATCATCGGTAAAAATGATTGTTGGAAAATTGTGGAAATGGAATGTGACTGTGGATTGTACTGCTCCGAAAACATATTTTGGTTATTGGTAATGTTTTGTAAATCAAGTCCCCATTCCTGCGAAACGTGCTTGAAGTTTTGCTTAAATCCAATTCGGAAGTCGCATCGGAAATAATCTTTGTATTTGTTGGCATATGCTTTTGACCAGTCGTAAACCTGCTCATTAGCAGCAATTGAAGCCGGCAAATCAATTGGGATATAACGCATTCCACCTGACCATACTGTGCGAATATCAAACGTCAGGAAATTATTTTTACCAACTTTCAACTCATAACCTGTAAGTAAATTCAAAGCATAATTAGTGTTAAAGCCTGTGCTTCGCCATTGATTGTCGTGACCCTGATATTTTGAATCGAACAACGACAAGGTCATCAAAGCATAATATCCGTGACTTAAAAACTTTTCGACTGTAAATTCCACACCATAATTTTGTCCTTTGCCGCTATTCTGCAAACTGTCCACTTTGGGAATATAATAACCACTTCCGTCATTTAACATGGAATATGCACCGTTTGTTTTGGAAACCGGAACATTGAAAATATTCTGATAATAGGCTTCCGATTTAATGCGAAATTCGTTGCCCAAATGCAAATCGTAACCAAGCACAAGGTGTTGTGAGCGAGTGAATTTCAGGTCGTGATTATTTTCGGAATACGTGCCAAGTGCCTGATTGTAGTCCTTCGAAAAATAGGTTGTTCGGGGCTGAATCTGGCTGTGAAGCCCGTAACCCAAGCTCAGCGACTGACTCTGAGTGAATTTCCATTGAAGACCCAACCGTGGTTCCAACGCACTTTCTTTGCTCAAATCGTAGAACTGATAGTGCAATCCACCATTAACGATCACATTGTCCGAAAACTTATGCTGCCAATTAGCAAAAGCTTCGTAAAGCGTAGTTGGCTCATTATTTACCTCTGTCAATACAACTCGTTTATGAAATTTATTCATCCAAAGCGAGTCGTTAAAAGAGGTGATGTATCGGTTTAGCAAAACACCTACTGCCACATTGTCTTGCGAATCAAATTTATGCTTCAGTTCAATCGAAGCTGTCATTTTATTTTCAAGTAATTTGCCGGCATATCTCGAAAAATAGGCTTTATGCAGGTAATCGATAGAGTCATTTTGAGTGGACGACTGGGAACTTTGGAAGGAAATTGCAGATTTTAATTTTGTTTTTTCAGACATCATCAGCGTATGAGTGAGCAAAGCAACATTTAGACCTGCACCAAAATCAGTAGCAGTACCCACTTGGTTAGAGCTTACAGCCTGTGCCTGTTCAAACGAACGCCCCAACTGAATGAAACTATTTCCGAAAATACCCACGAACTTAAAACGTCCTATTTTGCTTGTAGGAATGTCGGCCAGTACCGTCAAATCGTTATATTGTGGAACGGCGGAACCAACACCAACGTTAAATCCCAGTTTATTCATCAACTCCAGCGTTGAATAACGATAATCGACAATAAACGAACCTTTTGGATTGTTTTTTCCCAATGAAATAGGACCTTCGGCTGCCGCTTCAAAACCATTGAAACCAATTTGTCCGGTAAATTCGTATTTATCTTTGTTTCCGCTTCGCAAATTAATATCAAATACGCCCGAAAGTGCATTGCCATATTCTGCCGGAAAAGCACCGGTCATGAAATCGGAATTGGCAAGTAAATTACTATTGAGCATACTCACCGGACCGCCCGTTGTGCCTTGAGCTCCAAAGTGATTCGGGTTGGGAATTTCAACGCCTTCCACCCGCCAAAGCAAGCCCATCGGCGAATTGCCGCGAATAATAATATCGTTTCGCGAATCGTTCCCAGCCATTACCCCGGCATAGTTCTGAACCATACGCGATGGATCGCCCAGACTGCCGGCAAACCGCTCGGTTTGTTCCACACTAAACGACCTTGCGCTAATCAAAGCCATATCATTCAGTGGGTTTTCTTTGGAATGTCCGCCTCTTACAACAACATCGGCCAATCTGTTCACTTTTTCTTCCAACTTGAATGTCAATACGGTTTCTTTACCCGCAATAACCATTTGATTGGACATAGCCTGAGCGTTGTAACCTAAAATTGATGCCGAAAATGACCAACGTCCGGGTTTAATATTTTTGATAATAAACTCACCTTTTTCGTCGGTATTGCAACCGATGATTGGGTTTGACTCCACCACAACCACATGTGAACCAACGATGGGGTTTCCGGTAAATGCATCTATAACTATACCTCGCACGGTTTGACCATTATTCTGTGCATGGCTATTAAATGCAACAAACAGGGCAATAAGTGCTAAACTTAAATTTCGTTTCATAATTTTTGTTTTTAAATTATTTTCGAAAGCAAAAGTATAGCAGTCAAATCTCATACAAAAAGATAACTGGTTGAGTTTGGAAAAAACGAAACTGAATGAAGAAAAACGGCTGACGAACTAATAAAATAGAAAATTGACAATAGACGAGCAGTCTAGAATTACCTTGCCTTCTTGATCAATACAACCTTTTCATTTGCTTTGTTGATTAGCTCATTAAAATACCCCTTTAGTGTATTATAATCGGCAGCATCATATTCAGGTTGTTTGAAATTGTAGGAAAACGAAATTCGAATAATGTTGTTGTCCGTCATTTCAGTTTTATAGCTCATTTCAAACTGATTGTTGTCTATTTCTTTGTTGTCAGGTAAAAATTCTATTTTGTAACCTTCGGGAATGTTGAAACTCGAAACATACACCATTTGATGAACAAAAATTAGATCGATGGGATAATTACGTTCCTTTTGTTTCAGTGGGTTGACGTTTATTACTTCGTTGAAAAAAGGCGAAATATAGAGTTTGTTTTTTAAACTTTCTGGTTTTGTTGCGGCACTAAACTGATAGCTGAATGCATCGTTAGCGTTTAGCATATCCTTAATTTGCAAGCTACTATCAACAACTTCATATCTTTTATTACTTATTTGTTTTAAAAGCTGTATTTTGTCTAATCCAAATTTCCGATGTAAATAAAGACCGGAATAATCGTTAGCGCTGATACTAAACTTACTTTCAATTTTATTGCTCTTAATGTTTGAGATGATAATAGTTTGTTCCTTGGATGGTGCTTTTGTACCCAATTTCGTCCATTTTGCTTTTTCGTCTTTATCGATAACCAGACCTTGTCCGTTGATACATTCCTGAGGTATTCGTTTGTTGTCGAGCAGTAGGTCTGTTGCGTCGGAAAGTACTATAGTACTATCGATTTGCGCCTGAATAATAACATTATTGAATGAATCAAGAAATGGATAATCCACTTTGATCTTACCATGGTTACGTGTACTTATTAATAACGGTTTAGCGTTTATGCCTACGCCATTGAGTAGACCAATGCAGAAAAGATTTAGATCGGCAGAGTTTCCATATTTGTCCATCATTAAGTCAGTCACTTTTTTTGAACAATATACACCGTAGTTTTTATCCCAACTATAATTTTGTTTCACATAATCGACCACAGTTTCGAATTTTTCTTTGTTAGTCATGGTCTTCAACGGCTTAAGAGCGAAAATGCTTTTGGCCATCTTTCTGCTTTTCTTTTCGAAGGATCCAAAATTATCGTTATAAGTTAAGTCACTTTTCAGTTGAGGCCATGTAGTCAGAATTTCTTTTTTTTGCCCATTAGGATAGATAATTTTCGAAAGTTGGAAGTCTAGTTTCATAATGTAATCATCCACTGATGTGATAAATTCTTCATCCTGAAATGCAGGAATACTTTGCATAACGAATGTATGTATCATATCGCGAAATATCACACCCCCAAAACTTCGTTCTTGGTCATCTTTCTCGGATGTTTTGCTATCGAATTTCGAAGCACTCTGAAGTGAAAAGGTGTATTGATAGAAAGGAATTAATTTCACTACATACTCGCTGTAAAGAACAGGTATCTTCCACTGAAAATTCCAGTCGCGTAGGTTGAAAACATATTGAGAGTTAATACTGTACGAATACTCAATCACTGTACCTGCTTTTACATTTGGTATTGCAAATTTTTTCAACAGCCAGTGATTGTTTATCCTCTCGATATGGCAATCTTTCAAACTTAAATCGGTTTTGGTGACGTTGCCATTGTCGTTATTGTACGAAGTGGCTTTGATATCTTCTACTTTTTCATCGATATTGTCAGAAGTGTAATATAGAATTTCAATCCGTCCCCATTTCTCACCACCGTCTTTTATTACTTTTATGCGTGTATGGCGCTCAAAAACGACATCGTAACTTGTTTCAGTGTCTTCGAAATGAGTTTGACCCAGATCAAATAATACTACCGCCTGAGCCAATGAGTCAAAATCACATTTTTTATAATTGAAGTCGGCGCTTCCCACTTTACCATATACAGTTGAAATATCCTGAGCTTTGGTATATTGTGCGAAACACAAATAGGTAAATAGCATTAGACAACTGGTAATGAGTGGATGAAAACTGAATAGAGTCAGTAGTTGGTTCGCTTTAAAATTTCTAGCTGGATGATGGTGTTTCATGCGTTCATTTTTATTTTTTTACTGTTGTATCGCATAGCTTGTCTTTCAACCAACATAGAACTTGCGATGAACATTGTGTTTTTTGTTTAAATACTCGTTTGATGTTCTAATTCTTTATTATTTCTACTGCGCTATTATCTTCGTAATGAATAATCTTTGAAATAAAATCGTATAAGTTGCCGTACTTTTTCAATGGGTATTTGCCAGTAAGGAGTACAAGATTTTTGATGACTAAAAGAGATTTTCCGGTTTGTATCCAACGCAAGGAATAATGCCCATATTCCGAACGAATATCTTGATTAACAGGAATTACAGAGAATTTATAAACATCACTTAGTAGATAGGTCTGTGAATCAATCCTATTGATAGGTATATTTATTTCCAAATCGTATTTACGTAAAGCCGGTTTTTCGAGATGGGGAATTTGTATTGGAATAGTTTTTAATATCAGGTCGTTACCATAACGCATAAATATAGTGCTGGTTGTAGCGTTGTACTCAAGTCCAATGCTTGTTGAATCCCTGTTTCCTTTATTGATTTTATAATTTTCCGGGTCGAATCCTCCTTCACTTATTAAGTTATTCCGGATGTAGATGTTTTGATCACTTGTGTTATCTGCATTGATGAGACTACGTAATAATTCAAATTTTTCACCTTTATATGTGTTTGAAAATTCTATAGAAGCTGGTTGATTATCTGCTTGTTTTATTTTTATCAACCGCTTTTCGCAGACATCCACGGGTCGGAGAGCAGGTGTTCGGGTAAAATGACTTTTGCCTTCCTGAATAAGAAAAGCATCGCGTCCCTGTGAGAAAGTTCCCAAATAGTTAAACGGTCCATCACTTGTGCAGTCCAACCAAACCGTGTCGTTTTTTAGAGGTACGCAAAGAATAATATGATTCGACTGTTGGGATGGAAAACTTTTGTCGATAGGTATATTGTTTTCGCCTGCATACACATTTGTATAGATGGCCTTGAATCCCATGTATTTCAGTATGCTTAGAAAGTAGTTCGACAACGCTTTACAATCGCCGTATTTATTTTTTGCCACATAATCTGCTGGGTAGGGAATCATTCCTCCGGTTTCGATTGTCACGTTGACATATCGGGTTTGATCTTCCAAATAGTGATAAAGCGTTCTCAGCATTTCTATCGAGTCGGTTTTATTGGAGACAAGTTCTTTTATTGTCTTTATCTCATTGGATGGCAATTTTTGCAGATTTCGAATAGCATTGTATTGCCAGTCGCCATAACTCTGCCAGCTGCTAAAGCTCCCTGGATATTTAAATATAAACTTTTCGGGAACAATTTTTACGTAGGGTAATAATTGATTGGGATTGAGGCTAAACGTTTCGGGCTCGGGTAACGGACTATAGCTTGCTTTCCAGTGATAGGTGCATTGATTGTTTACTGTATCAATTTTAAAATCAGAAACTCCAGCACTTTTGTAGTGAATTAAATAATCAACCGGAGCCTTAATGGTAAGCTCGGACGCATATGCTGGAACTTCCTGACTGATAGCAGGTGTCCAGTATTCGATGTATAAAAACTGTTCTTCAGTTTCCATATAAGAATATTTTAGCACATACGGATAGATATTGTGTTTGAGTGTAAACTCTTTAACCATATTATCTTCGTATAACGAGAAATCGCGGATTGAAGAGTGGGTTTTAATTTCAGAGTCAGACAGTCTTTTTATTTCTTTGCCATTCAGATCTTCAATCCATGCCTTTATTTTGCTTACCTTCTGTAGGTTAGAACATTCAATCTTAATATTGGTATACTTTTCAGCCGATCGGTCGTTGACAACCAGTTCGAAACTGATGTCTTTCTGCATTTTGTTATTAGTAATCGTGATATTGGTTATACTTTTTGAGATGATAATGCTAGCTCCATCCATATAGAAAGCCAGTGTGAAAAACAATAGAAGAACTACATGTCGTTTTTTCATTCTAAATATGATACGGTATGAGTGAATGTTTATTTTAATACAAAGTTAAAAATATATTTTGACAAATCTGATATTTACTGAAAATATATTTTCATAACATAATTTTTTTTCTTCAGGATAGGAATAAATGTCCGATTTGTATGTTTTTATATGTCGTATTGTCTTGTTTTAGAATATATTGATGGAATAACACGACATATATTCAGTTTTTGTCTATTGGTTAGCAATTTGCCTTTACAGAGCAACAAATAACTAATTTCAATTTTTTTAAAATGAACTTTAATAATTTCACCATCAAATCGCAGGAAGCCATTCAGGAAGCTATCGAACTGGTACAATCTAATGGTCAACAAGTGGTTGAAACGCCTCACTTGTTCAAGGCTTTGCTCACTAAGGGCGAAGACCTTACTCAGTTTCTGTTTGGAAAATTAGGCGTAAATGTGTCTGCTTTGCAAGCGGTTCTCGACAGCATGATTGCCGGATTTCCGCGCGTGTCGGGTGGGGGTGAGCCTTACCTGAGCCGTGAAGCAAATGCTGTGTTGCAAAAAGCTACTTCGCTTTCGACCAAAGCCGGCGACCAGTTTGTATCCATGGAGTATTTGCTGTTGGCTTTTACGGCTGAAAAAAATACGCTGACCAAGGTGTTGAAAGATGCCGGCATTTCTGAAAATGAATTGCAAAAAGCCATTGTGGAGCTTCGTAAAGGTGCAAAGGCCGATTCCGCTTCGGCTGAAGAAAGCTACAATGCGTTGAATAAATACGCTATTAATTTGAACGAACAGGCTCAAGCCGGAAAACTCGACCCTGTGATTGGACGTGACGAGGAAATCCGTCGGGTGCTTCAGATTCTGAGCCGCCGTACCAAGAACAATCCAATCCTAATTGGTGAGCCGGGTGTGGGTAAAACTGCCATTGCCGAAGGTTTGGCGCATCGTATTGTTCGTGGTGATGTGCCCGAAAACCTGAAATCGAAACAGATTTTCTCGCTCGATATGGGTGCGCTGATTGCCGGGGCCAAGTACAAAGGAGAATTTGAGGAACGACTTAAAGCCGTGGTGAACGAAGTGATCAAAGCCGATGGCGAGGTGATTTTGTTTATCGACGAAATACATACGCTGGTGGGAGCCGGCAAAAGCGATGGAGCCATGGATGCTGCCAACATTCTGAAACCTGCCCTGGCTCGTGGCGAATTGAGAGCTATTGGAGCAACCACGCTGGATGAATATCAAAAGTATTTTGAGAAAGATAAAGCGCTGGAACGTCGTTTCCAAATAGTGAACATCGACGAACCGGATATTCCAAGTACTATTTCTATTTTGCGTGGATTGAAGGAACGCTACGAAAATCACCACAAAGTGCGGATTAAAGATGACGCCATTATTGCTGCGGTGGAACTTTCGAGTCGGTACATTACAAACCGTTTTTTGCCCGATAAAGCCATTGATTTAATGGACGAAGCGGCTGCGAAACTACGTTTGGAAGTGGATTCGGTGCCCGAAGAACTGGATATTATCGACCGTAACATCAAGCAACTGGAAATAGAGCGCGAAGCTATTAAGCGTGAAAACGATACGCGTAAACTGGCTCAACTGAACGAAGATATTGCCAACCTGAAAGAAGAAGGCAAGGAAATGCGTGCCAAATGGTCGAGCGAAAAGCAACTGATTGACAGCATTCAGCAAACCAAAGTGGAGATTGAAGACCTAAAATATCAGGCTGAACGAGCCGAGCGCGATGGCGATTACGGACTGGTAGCGGAAATCCGTTACGGAAAAGTAAAAGCTGCCGAAGAACAAATTGCTCAACTTCAAACTAAGTTGGCTACCATGCAAGGTGTTCATGCATTGATAAAAGAAGAGGTGGACAGCGAAGATATTGCCGATGTGGTAAGCCGTTGGACAGGCATTCCAGTAAACAAAATGCTGCAAAGCGAAAAGGAAAAACTGTTGCATCTGGAAGATGAATTGCACAAACGTGTGGTGGGTCAGGAAGAAGCAATAGCTGCGGTTTCGGATGCGGTAAGGCGGAGTAGGGCAGGGCTACAAGACCCTAAACGACCTATTGGTTCGTTTATTTTCCTTGGTACAACGGGTGTGGGTAAAACGGAATTGGCGAAAGCGCTGGCTGAATATCTGTTCGACGACGAAAATATGATGACGCGTATTGATATGAGCGAGTATCAGGAAAAATTCTCCGTTACCCGTCTGATTGGTTCGCCTCCGGGCTATGTGGGTTACGATGAAGGTGGTCAGTTGACCGAAGCCATTCGTCGGAAACCATATTCAGTAGTGCTTTTCGACGAAATTGAAAAGGCGCACCCCGATGTTTTCAACGTGCTGTTGCAAGTGCTGGACGATGGCCGGTTGACCGATAATAAAGGTCGGTTGGTGAACTTCAAAAACACCATTATCATTATGACTTCCAACATTGGATCGTCGCTGATACAGGAAAGTTTTGAAGGAATGACCGATAAAAACCAAGAGGAAGTTATTGAAAAAACCAAGCTACAGGTATTTGAACTGTTGAAACAAACCATTCGTCCTGAGTTTCTGAATCGTATAGATGAACTGGTGATGTTTGCGCCACTCAACGAAACACAGATTGAAGAAATTGTACGTTTGCAAATTTCGATCATTCAAAAAACATTGGCCGGAAATGGCGTGAAACTGGAACTTTCCGAAGCTGCCGTTCAGTTTATTGCAGCCGAAGGTTTCGATCCGCAATTTGGAGCGCGCCCCGTGAAACGAGCCATACAGAAGTTTGTGCTCAACGATTTGTCCAAACAACTGATTGGTGGAACCGTTCACAGCGACCAAACCATTGTGGTGGATTACGACGGCGAACGATTGGTGTTTAGGAATTAAAAAACAACCCCTAGCCCCTAAAGGGGAAAAAGTAAACGCAGAGCAACGATGAAAGTCGGGCTCTGCGTTTTTTGCGAAGCATTTAAAAATATTTACGAATTATTTTGTAGGGTTAAAAATTAAATATATATTTGTGGCGGAAATTTAACTGAATTCTGTTACTTGTTTTAATCGGAATCTTACTGTTGTTTTATCTGTTGTTAGCTGTAATAATCTTGACCCTAAAAGATTATGATTTCCTTTACAAGACCCTCCGAACGAAAATTCAAAACAGATTTCTAATCATCAATTGCTGATAATACGGGTAGGCGCAACCATGCTGTTCTGCCTGTAGTGATACAACAAACTCCCACTTTTGTGGGGAATTCACCGTATCTCTACAGACATTTGTCTTTCCCTGAAATAGCTTGACCCAAAAAATCAAGAAAAAAAATGGAAAAACAAACAGTGAATCTGACCGATAATATGGAAGGGTTCAAACAGCAAGAAGCAGATTACAAAAAGTACGAAACA
>Ga0302213_1000112_pt1 | contig 54139 bp, 45 predicted proteins | sample II_Fen_N1_2_FD_194583 | JGI IMG/M metagenome (GOLD analysis project Ga0302213, IMG submission 194583) | Peat permafrost microbial communities from Stordalen Mire near Abisko, Sweden - II_Fen_N1_1 | ecosystem: Environmental > Terrestrial > Soil > Wetlands > Permafrost | place: Sweden: Abisko...
CAATGAATCACTTGTCATTTGTGGTCAATCATTTCTAGCACTGAGCTATTATATGTTTGCAGCTATTCTGTTGTTCATCTGCGGTTAATATCTGTTGATCATCCCCGCGGAGCGTGTGCCTAACGCCACCTCATCACCGGCCCGAAGGGTCGGCATTACAACGAGGAGGTGCCGGTGGATGGGTATTGTTAGGTTGCCTATTCATACTGACTTGATAATATATTAAAGAGATTTGTTTCATCTTTTAGCAATACCTGTTTTCCGGAATTTTCATACCAATGTTCCCCAAGAAGATTGAATGTGCTTGAATTGTGTGGTATTGATATTTTATTTTCAAATTTATATGGATTGATTCCAAGCCGAGCATTCCATTTTGGCGCATCTATTTTAAGCCAGTTATCCATCTTTTTTAGCAAGTAATCTTCGTTGTCGCCATAGGACATCGCTAAAAACAGTGGCATGACTAGAGTAAATGCATCTGTTATGCAATCTGTTAGTTCGTTCAATGATAAATTTTCACTTTTATTTGATGCGATTGGGATGAATGGGAAAGGGTATGTTGATTCAATATTGAATAATTTTCCCCAATTCAATATTTTCCCATCTTTCCTAATTCCTCGTCCACTCTTTAGCCATAAATACGATTCCTTCTTTCTGCATCGCTGTGTAAACGGAAATTCAGAATTGTTGATTCTTTTCATGAACTCAGAATATACTTCGTCATTTCTTTTTATGATTTTTAGTCCATTATGATATTTTTTGGCATCATTATCGCTGCTGTATAAACCTAAAAATGCCCCAAATTCAATTCTATTTGTGTCTGTATATATTAATAATTGTGGACTGGTTGTTTTTGCGCCTTCGCCTCTTGGCGTAATTATTGACCAACAGTCATCTTTTAAATCTGACTGAAGAAATGGTTCACACAAATATCCTCTGCTTGGAGTTTGGATAAGTTCTGAAAACCCTATATCATTTAGCGTGTCATGTACTGATTTTGACAGTTCTTCAAAGGGTTTTGCAACATTTCCTACATACTCACTCTTGTTATCCGAGTAGAAGTCTTTGACTTGCTTATTTGTTGCTTTAGGATTGCAGTGCCTAAAGTCTTCAAATTTCCGAAGCGTATTGAAGTATTCAGCACAAAATGGAATTTTAGACATACTTTACTTTCTTTTTATTTGACTAATGGTACCCGCGACAATGCCCCCGGAGGTGAACCTAACGCCCCTTGGTCACCGGGCCGAAGGGACGGTATAACAATGGGGAGGTCCCGGTGGACCAGGCTTGTTAGGCGAATGCGAGCGTAGCTCGGGCTGATACTTGTTTTGCATCGAGCCGAAGGCTTTTCGTTAGTCTTTACCATGAAACAGATATTCCGTGGTTCATTAAAAATGTTTGCCAACTGGAATTAAAAATTACAAATAAAATTACTAGTGGAAAAAATAGCACTATAGGAATGAATGTTCTTATCCATTCTTTAAGCCCATTGGAATTTATATAAGCAATTATTGGAAAAATAAGTCCGGCTCCAAACGCTCCAAATATTGCCGGGTTCCAGCATTCATCATTCCAGTTATCAATCAGTGGCAGCGCAGTAACGATAAGCCAACCAATAAATGAATTTTTGAAAAATTTCTGTGCATTTACTTTTGTGCCTAGTTTGTAAATGAAATACAAAACAAGCGTAACCAATATGATCGAAGGTGTATTTACGAGAATGGACGATGCATATCGATAAATATATGGTTTGGTTGGAGCGCCTTCACGCTTAGCGAGGCAAATTACAGGAAACAATAGGCAGAATGCTGATATTTTCGATTTCCACATTTTGAAACCTTTTCGTCAAATTCTTATGCCGAAGGCATTTTTTGGCTTGAAATTCGCGCCTCCGCTGACGCTGGACATTAGAATTAAGCTTACGGAAATGTGTGGTGGATTATTACTGGAATTTCAAGAATGAATATCAAGTGGAATTTCAAAAAAATGGAATCTGCTAATTTCCTCATCGAGCCGAAGGCTTTATCTTCATTGTTTTAATCGTTATCAGATAAAATAATGGAATGCTCAAAGTATAATTTTAGATTTCATTTCTTTGCTCAAACCCCGATTTTCATTAAGCAAACTTTGCCGACAGATCTGAAACGATTTTGACTGGAATTTCTGCACCCTCGGAGATGCGCCTAACGCCCGCTCGTCACCGGGCCGAAGGGTCGGTGCAACAACGGGGAGGTCCCGGTGGACGGCGATTGTTAGCCGAATTCGAGCTGTGCTCGCTCTGTATTTTGACTAGTTCCTCAATTAAACGAAATGTTACCATTTTGGACCTCGAAAATCGAGTATTTCACTTATTCTTTTTTCAAGATCCAACTTAAGAATCGATGTATTTTTATTCTTATTTTGTTCTTGATTTTCATCGTATTTCAATGTGATTGTTTTTGTATTCGCTACGATTCGATCAAGCCGATCGCTGATCAATTCTAGTTTTCCTTTAATATATTTGTGTCTCTTAACTTTTCCAGAAAATGAATAAATATCTCTTGAATCAATCATTTCGTTATTTCTTGATCCAGGCATCGAGCCTAGCGAAATCTTAACTTTAAAAGACAGATTTCCACTTATTGAATCGTATTTGATTGCATCCAACTTCCCAGTTGGCGGATCAGCGGGAAGACCGCAATATTCGGAAAATAGACCTAAAATTTTATCATCGCATTTCCATAATTCAATTTCGATCCCAGATATTTCGCCTTCAATGCTTCCTTTCGCAGGTGGAGCAATGTTTGAATATTCGCCATATTCCACGCAATGAGCAGCTTTTGGTGTTTCGGCAGAAAACAACATTATGAGTAATGAGGATATTGATGTTATTGTCATTTTTTCCTGCTGCTAAATTTTTGATGTTTTTTCATCGAGCCGAAGGCTTTTCACGACAGGATGAAATTTTGAACGTTATTTGGGGCCCCACTGGGCTTTCGATAACCAACTTGCGTCTGAATACGGTGTTAGCCGAATTCGATTTACCTTTAATTTGTTAAAGCAACAAATTTGACGACCGGACTCTTGTAGCTCTGTCAGCCCCTGCGGTGCGGCTAACGCCCCGCCATCACCGGCCCGAAGCGTCGGCATTACAACGGGGAGGTGCCGGTGGATGCGGCTTGTTAGCTACATTCCTATTTCAACATTTATAGCTCATAAATAATGTTCTGATTTTAATGCATTTCAATTGCAACGTAAATCGCTGATGCGATTACTTATCGATGTTCTTTTGAATCGATTGCACATCGTTTCCGATGCTTCTGCCTATTTTTTTAGAAATATTGCACCATACGTCATTATCCATTGTGTTTTTTGAATCCTGAATATTCGCGCTGTAGATTATTTTCCCATCATTAGGATTGACGATGTAATAATTGACGTCGGCAGACGAACTGACTGATATTGAAATCATATTTGTTGATTTTCGTATGAATCCATTTGGAGAGAATGGATCACTTTTTCCATATGTATATATTGTATCGCTTTCTTTGAGATGCGCACCTTCTGCTATTGAAATTGGAGACACAATCAATAAGTACGTATGCGAATTTACTCGTGATGTATCAATTAAATACTTTTCATTATTCACGATTATCTCTTTTGAATTCATTGGGTCGCATCCTGAATCAATCATCGATGCAGGAATTTCAGATGAAACGAAGCCTTCTATAAATTTAACGTTGATGTTCTTTTGTAGATTTGGAATTCTTTGCTCAAGAACTTTAAATACTTTCTTTTGATCTTGCAAATCCGTATATTTATAGAGTGGACTTTTTAACGACTTTGTCTGAAAGTGAATGACTTTTCCTTTATGAGCTTGTGGCGAATCAATTATTTCTGAAATGATGATTTCTCGATGCGGTGCGCATCCGGCCAGCACAAATGCAATAGCAGAAATTAGACACTTTTTCATATTTTCCTTTGGGGTTGTATTTTTGGTTTCATACTTTGTCGCAAGGAACTTGCCTGGAAGCTCTAGCATTTCTCCTCTAAATATTTGAACTCCTACTGAGATAGCTTGTTTCCAGTTCTTTTTTGACGCTGTATTTGACGTGGTATCGTTATGTGCGAAACTTATGTGACTTAGTGCGGATATTGATAGGCAATAGGTGAAAATCTATTTTTTGTTGCTCTGCTCCCGCCGGGAGGTCTAGCTAACGCCCCGCCATCACCGGCCCGAAGGGTCGGCGTAACAATAGGGAGGTGCCGGTGGATGCGGCTTGTTAGGTGTATTACTGTGAATAACGAACTTCATATATTTATTCTTCAATGAGTATGTTTTAATCGTCACAACAGCAGCTCATAGGTATTGAGTTATTCAATCTATAAACATTCGTATATGCCTAGAATCGTGATTTCTAAAACAATTGTTCGAGTCTCTTTGCTATGAGGATTAATAGTTTTAATCCTTATAAATTTAGTCCCTCGATCTAAAGTCTTTCCTGATAATGTAATTACTGAGTTTTCAAAATTGGCATTTAGGCCTTTGTGTATTTCTGTGGAAGATGAATCAAAAGAAAATGTGAAATCCTTCCCGAATTTCGCGACTTCAAATGTATAATCAGCGCGTATTTCTGTATTTGAAACGCCTGTAAATTTAATTGTATCCGGAATGTTGTTGTATGTTTTAACGATGGGGCTAAAATATATATAACATCTATCAAGATTCTCCGTTGAACCGCAAGCTTGAGAAATTCCTGTAAGCAATAGGACTACGAGATAGATTGGGCTTCTGCTCATCATAGTTAAGCCGCCGTATATTCTAAATTTGATAGGTGTTTTGATGATAAAATTTGATTAATACTAGTTTGCATCTAGCATAAATATATGGACTTCTTGCTAGAATCCATAATTATTCACAATCACGCGACATGCTTCTTTATCTATTATTTTAATAGCAATAATCGTTGTGTACTGTGTGTTGTCTTGTGTATTGATTGCTGTAAGCCTAAATGACTTGATTCCTACTTCTGCAGTTTTCCCAGATATCGTTATCGTTTTTTTTCTGCTTGTAATTCTTAAACCTTGGTGAATTTTCGTGAACGAGGAATCGAATTGAAACTTCGGATTATTTCGTAGTATTGTGCTATCAAATGAAAAGTCGGCACGTAATTCTTTAGTTGAAACCCCGGTGTACCAAATTGTATCAGGAAAAGTGTTGAAAGTTTTTACGACAGGGGATAAATACTCGCTGCATATGAATTTGTATTCAATTGACACACAAGAATGAACATCCAAAGCAAATGCAATGAACAGGAAAAATATTAATCTATACTTCATCATTACCCCTTGTGCTAGTGTATTCTATTGTTTTATTCATTGATCTTCATTGGGTAAATTTCATTATAGTTGCTTTGTGGATAAATGCCTGCGTATCTAAGGATTCAGTATGCGCTGGATTTATTTTTATCCTTTAGTTAAGACATGGGTATGTATCGTCACCCCATGGAGTGTGCACCTAACAGCCTATTAGTATTTATCAATGGATATTGAATCATTTGTATAGGGGAATCTTTCTTCAGATTCTCTCCCAAACGAATTGATCTCTGGATTGAATGATTCATAGTAGATTGCGCCAATGAATGGGCGATAGAGGATAATTTCATCGGTTGTATTCTCTGGATTATATCCTCCATTTTCCCATCGATCAAATGATGATACTATGCGATCTGATGTAAATGGAAATGATTCGAAGTGAGCAATACGTTTTCCCTTAATTCGTTTCTGGGGTGTGTGTGGTGTTAAGTCAGATAATTCGTCGTACATTGGGATTACACCACTACACATGGAATATCCATAAGATACATTTGAAACAGTATATGGTCGAATATTGTTATCTCCATTCTTCCGAAGAATTATTCGCTTCTGTTTGGCGAAATTGATTATTGATTTTTCTATTATAATGCTATCATTTTTTGTATACTTATCAGCCTTGCAGTTTAAATTCACAATGCTGAATGTGTGCGCAAATTGTGAAATTATTGCGCTGTCATTTTGCTGGCATTCAATTTGATGCGCAATGAAACTGGAAAGATCTGTGCGAAGAATTTCTATTGAATAGTTTTTTGTTTTATAGATAAATCTATTTTCTAGTGTTTTAGAATCGAACGCGCTATTTCCTAATGGGGTAGTGCTTGTTGTGTCATTGTGTTTTTGGTTGTTGCATAGGATTACCTGGTCAATATCTGTATTTATTGTTTGACTGGCATCTCCACATCCAAAAAACATTTGGATTATTGTAGCTGCAATATGTACCATTTTCTATCCCGGATTAGTTGTCGCTTTTGACATTTAGATGTGAAAATATGCGGAAAATGATAATTCAATTGGCTTGCGCTTTGATAATTTGATGCATGTCAGCCCGCGCAGCGTGCACCTAACGCCCCGTGGTCACCGGGCCGAAGCGACGGTATAACAACGAGGAGGTCCCGGTGGACCCGGATTGTTAGCCAACATCAAAACAATGAGTGAACATCGACGGCATCGAGCCGAAGGCTTTTGATAAATATAACATGTCGTAATTTTCATGTTTTGCATTTATTTATCCAATTTTTCCCATATCGCCCAAGCCGATACATTTGCATGCGATTCATCTGGATAATATTTCACTAATCTCAATGAGATTTCTTTAACCATATTTGCCTCTGAAATTAATCCAAATTCATTCAAGTCATCTGAAGAATACGCCAAATCAAAGTGAATGCAATTCGTGATTGCGCTTATCATTGTTTCATTCTCAATCATATCATACCCAATAAACCGAAACCCAAGGAGTATATCTTGTATTTGATTATCGACATCAAACTTCTGAACTGCTAAAATTTGATGATTATGTGTTTTTGAAGGAACTTTTCTATTTATCCACAGTATCGAATCAAATGCATCAAAAAATATATCCGGATATACTTTGTGGGTCCAGTCTTCATCGCTTAATACATCAATTACGCTTGGGCAAAGGCTCGTATCAAGAGAAATTATTCGTTTACATGAACAATTTTTCCATATTATATATTTATCCCAATTTTCACCTTGGTTTTGATCATACTTCTCGCTAATTCTATATGCGATTGGATTTGTATTCATTATTCAAATTTCTTCTCTGAAATTGATTTTGTGAAAATTCCATTACGTAACAATGCTGTCGAATATGCTTTTTCTATTTTTTCTTCCCCAGATTTTGAAAATCTTAAATATCTTCCTTTGTGCTTATACAGCAAAATTCTTGGAATCAAATTTTGATCATGTGCGTGATAACGTAATATTCTTAGGGTTGTTCCAGCTTTGCTTAAATTGCAGTTTATAACTCTTTCTAAAAAGTCAATTTCACCATTTTTCCAACGCTGCAAATTCTCAATTTTTAGATAGCCAAGTTTTACTAAAATATTGATCGGCTCAATGAGATTCGATTCCAAAAGACATTCTGAAGCAGCATTCACAATGCGCGGATATAGTGGATTATTTTTGTATTCAGTTACGCATATTTTCATTCTGGCTATTCCATTTTTTCCGTTATTTTGCTGTACTGCACCCGCCGGGTAGGTCTGGCTAACGCCCCTTGGTCACCGGGCCGAAGGGTCGGTATAACAATGGGGAGGTCCCGGTGGACCAGGCTTGTTAGGCAAAATTTCGTGGTCGCGTTGGCAGTCGCTATATTTAATGATGAAATTGGTCAAATTTGTTCTATAGGAGGCTTAATACACCACTCAATATTTGCGTAAGTTGACCAGAAATTCAAATTGAATTCAGAATCCAAAAATGACAAGCAAATATACGCTTGCGCTTCGGCGTGTTTATTATTTGTAAATTTTATAACGGAATCTAGTAGGCCACGAATTGCATCATGCATAATCATTGCAGCCTGAGTATGCTTATCATTCAATGTGTTATCTCGCAAGACTGTAATTGATAAAATCAAATTTTTGTTCAGAGCAGGAACCTTTGATATATTTCGTAAATTGTTCCCTGCAATTAGCAATGAAAGTATTGACCAGATTATCGATGCTGCAAATAGTATCCGGCTCGAATATTCTGGGTAAGTGGCTTGTGACAACCAATGGATCCCACCGAAAATGGCAATAGATTTCGTCAAGTATATTAATGCATATGCAGTAACTGGAAAAACGGCATCAAGAAAATATTGACTTGAGGATATTGAAAGTGATTCAGCATATTGGAACAAGTTTTCACGTTTCATTTTTAGCCATTCTCTTTGGGGTTAGTTTCACTGGAAAGTAAGTTTTGAATAGAACTGTTAATGTCTGGGCTACTTAAAATTTCATCATCGTGGTGCCCAACGACAAGTGTTATTGTTTCGCTATTGGCATATGATTCCGGTTTAGGAGAGAGTTTTTTCCCAATAAAATCAAAGTTCAAATTCCATTTATGCATTGCTCTATCCAAAGACCCGATTCCATCAACAGCAACCCAATCACCCTTTACATCAACTTTTTCATCAATCAGCAGGATATTTATGATTTCAGAAGTTTCCATTTTGCACCAATCTAATAGGAATAGGTTCAAAAAATCCATCACGGATTTGAGTGCGAAAATGCTATGCTTTATTTGCCATATATCAATATCATATGGTATTTTTAGAATCTTAGTATTGCCATAATCTGCGGCCCAAGTACCCTCACCAATTTTTTCATATTTTTCCCGTTCAACTTTGGGGTGAACGTATTCATTCCGCAATTTAAGTAATTCTTTTATTGCCGCAACTTGCTTGAACCCATAGTCAAATCCTTTTTTGGGGAATCGTTGAGAAAGGAAAAATTCAAATTTTGCAAGTGTCGGTAGTTTTTCAATTTCGATATATAACGACGCCGATAGTTCTAATGAATGAATTAAGCAATTTGCTGCACACTCTGCAATGAGCAATGAACTGAGAGCTGAAGATCGGGCGCATGTATGAATAATATCATCTTTGAAGTCATCAAAATTTAAATCACACGCCAGATACAATAAGTATATTGAATCATATAAAAGTGTTGAAAAGTTTTTCTTATGCCTTTCGCTTGGAATATATTGTTCCATATTGATGTTCATTATTTATTGGCCTCGTTGATGATTGGCAATGATGAAAGCATCAGATCGGCTAACCAAGGAAACTGCTACCACATAGGCTAACGAAATTTCGTTCATTTTGTTGTTCATCTATTGCTGATCCGCCCGGAGGGTCTGCCTAACAGCATATTAGACGTAATTGTGGTTTATGCGAAGGCTGTCTGGAGAGGACACTAGATGTTCCAGAGCTAGGTTTTTCTTGCACACGATATAGGCGAGAAGGCTTCTGTCTGAGGAGATGTTTTGCGTTGGAAGAAATAGTCTTCCATTGCCACCGCCGGCTTTCGAGTGCGGAGGCCCTTGGGAGGAAGGGGACCGTTGAAGCCTTGTCTGTTCGACAAACAGGGCGCAGCGCCATGGCAAGTGGGGGCAAGGCTTTGTTCCAACTGCAATACGGCATGTGTGGGCACCCTTGGGGACAAAGGAAGAAGACTCTAGCCTCCAGAAAAGGTAGCGCGCTCCTTGAGTATTGAGCTGCCCCAATATCTGAAATGATGCTCCCTGTGCGATTGGCACTTCTCGTCGACCCCACTAAGACTCAAGACTTTCGGGAGTTGATCCCGGACCTCCGGGACTTGATCCCCAGACCTCGGGACTTGATCAGTCCTCCGACTTGGGGAATCCGTCCATCCGCGTGAGGTCGGGGAAGAGGCGCATCCAAAGCCCCGTCACCACCAGGGTCGCGATCCCGCCCAGCACCACGCTGCGCACTAGGCCCAAGGCCCCGGCGGCCATGCCCGACTCGAACTCACCCAGCTCGTTGGAGGCCCCGATGAAGACCGCGCTCACGGCGCTCACCCGGCCGCGCACCGCATCGGGGGTCTTGGCCTGCACCAGGATGTGGCGGATGTAGACGCTCACCATGTCTCCCACCCCCAGGAAGAAGAGGCAGGCAAGCGAGAGGGGAAGCGAATGGGAGAGCCCGAAGCCGATGGTGGAGATCCCGAAGAGGGCCACCCCGCCGAACATCCATAGGCCCGTGCGCCGCTTGAGCGGGAAGAAGGCAAGCATCACCGTCAGCACCGCGGCTCCGGCCGCCGGGGCCGCGCGCAACAGGCCCAGCGCCTCGGGACCGGCGTGCAGCACGTCGCGGGCCATGGCCGGGAGCATCGCGGTCGCCCCGCCGAAGAGGACCGCGAAGAGGTCCAGCGAGATGGCGCCCAGGATCACCGGCCGCGAACGCACGAAGCGGAATCCCTCCAGCGTGTTGGAGAGGCTCACCGGTGAGCGTTCCTGCTTCACTTGGCGGCTCTTCACCGTGGCCAACAGGAGCGTGGCCAGCACCAGGCAGGTAGAGACGGTCCCGTGCACCGTGGCCGCCCCGAAACGGTACAGCAGGCCACCCAGCACCGGACCCGCCACCACCGCGACGTGGAAGGCCGTGGAGTTGAAGGCCACCGCCCTTTGGAACTTCGCGTCGTCCACGAGGTTGCGCAGAATCGCCTGGTTGGCCGGCATCGAGAAGGCCCGCGAGGTGCCCAGGAGCGCAAGCACCGCGAAGACGGGAAGGGCCGAGCCCAGCCCCCGCAGCGTGAGCCACAGAAGCAGGAGCGAACCCGCCAGGTAGAGCAGGTTGCACCCCAGCAGGATCCGGTGGCGCTGGAACCGGTCGGCCATCTGTCCGGAAGGCAGGATGAAGAGCAGGAAAGGCAGGAACTGCGCCAGGCCCACGAAACCCAGGTCGGTGACCTTGTGGGTGTGGTCGTAGAGCTGCCATCCCACCGCCACGCTCTGCATCAGGATGGCCGTGGTGGACAGGAAGCGGCTCGCCGCGAAGCGCACGAAATTCCCGTCCGCCAGCACATTCATCGTCTCGGTCTTGCGCCCCATTACGTTCTCCTTCCCCCTAAAGCTAGGCCCCTGCACAACCCGGGACCAATCGGAAACTAAGGACTCCAGCCATAAGCGATCGTGATGCGATCTCGAAGCTGTGACCACCGACTCCCGAAAGAAAAACGGGAGCCGACCGCGATGGCCGACTCCCGTTCCCCGCCCACCCGGGGGACGGAGGGATCTCGAAGAGACAGATTCTGTCTTAGGCTTTCAGCAACGCCAGGGCCGCGTTGAAGGTCCGGCTCGGGCGCATGACCTTCGCAAGCTTCGCAGCGTCGGGGCGGTAGTAGCCGCCCACGTCCACCTTCACGCCCTGGGCTCCGTTCAGCTCGGACACGATCTGGGCTTCCTTGGCGGTGAGCTCGGCGGCAAGCGGCGCGAAATAGGCGGCAAGCGCGGCATCCACGGTCTGGGCGGCCAGCGACTGGGCCCAGTAGAGGGCCAGGTAGAAGTGCGAGCCGCGGTTGTCCAGCTCGCCCACCTTGCGGGCCGGGGAGCGGTTGAACTCCAGCACCTTGCCGTTGGCCTCGTCCAGGGTGTCGGCCAGGACCTTGGCCTTGGCATCATTGGTGACCTGCGAGAGGTGCTCGAAGGAGACGGCCAGGGCCAGGAACTCGCCCAGCGAATCCCAGCGCAGGCAGTTCTCCTCGATGAGCTGCTCGACCTGCTTGGGGGCAGAGCCGCCCGCGCCGGTCTCGAAGAGGCCGCCGCCATTCATCAGCGGGACGATCGAGAGCATCTTGGCAGAGGTGCCCAGTTCCAGGATCGGGAACAGGTCGGTCAGGTAGTCGCGCAGGACGTTTCCGGTCACCGAGATGGTGTCCAGGCCGTCCTTGGCGCGCTTGAGACTCAAGGTGCAGGCGGCGACCGGATCGAGGATCTGGATGTCCAGACCTGCGGTGTCGTGATCCTTGAGGTAGGCTTCGACCTTCTTCTGGATCTCGCGGTCGTGGGCACGCACCGGGTCCAGCCAGAAGACGGTGGGCAGACCCGAGAGGCGGGCGCGGTTCACGGCCAGCTTCACCCAATCGCGGATCGGGGCGTCCTTGGCCTGGCACATGCGGAAGACGTCTCCCGCCTCGACGGCTTGCTCCAGGAGAACTTTGCCGGAAGCGTCCACGGCGCGGATCGTGCCCTTGGCCGAGGCCTGGAAGGTCTTGTCGTGGGAGCCGTATTCTTCCGCACTGCGGGCCATCAGGCCCACGTTGGGCACGCTGCCCATGGTGCGCGGGTCGAAGGCGCCGTTCTCGCGGCAGAAGTCGATGGTCGCGGCATAGATGCCGGCGTAGCTGCGGTCCGGGATCACGCACTTGGCGTCCTGGGCCTTGCCGCTTGCGTTCCACATGCGGCCCGAGGTGCGGATCATGGCCGGCATCGAGGCGTCGATGATGACGTCCGACGGCACGTGCAGGTTGGTGATGCCCTTGTCGGAATTGACCATGGCAAGGGCCGGTCCGGCCTGGATGGCGGCGTCCAGGGCTGCCTTGATCTCGGCTTCCTGGGCGTGACCCGCGATGCGGGCGTAGAGGTCGCCCAGGCCATTGGTGGCGTCGATCCCGAGGGTCTTGAAGAGTTCGCCGTACTTGGCGAACACGTCCTTGAAGAACACGCGCACCACGGCACCGAACAGCACGGGGTCGGAGACCTTCATCATGGTGGCCTTGAGGTGCACCGAGAAGAGCACGCCCTTGGCCTTGGCGTCTTGGATCTGTTCGGCAAGGAAAGCCTCGAGAGCGGACATCGAAATCACCGAGGCGTCGAGGATCTCGCCGGCCTCGAGAGGGGCGGCCTTGCGCAGGAGGCTGACCTGACCCGCTCCGTCCACGAACTCGATGGCAAAGCTCGATGCTTCGGGAAGGGTCAAGGACGTCTCGGTACCGTAGAAGTCGCCGGCCTGCATCGAGGAGACATGGGTCAGGGAGTCGGTGCTCCAGGCGCCCATGCTGTGCGGGTTCTTCTTGGCGAAGTTCTTGACGGCGCGCGGAGCACGGCGGTCGGAGTTGCCCTCGCGCAGGACCGGGTTCACGGCCGAGCCCTTGATCTTGTCGTAGCGGGTCTTGATGGCCTTCTGGGCTTCGTCGGCCGGGGCGTCGGGGTAGTCGGGAAGGGCATAGCCCTTGGACTGGAGCTCCTTGATGGCGGCCTTGAGCTGGGGGATGGAGGCCGAGATGTTGGGCAGCTTGATGATGTTGGCCATCGGGTCCTGGGTCAGGGCGCCCAGGAACGCGAGGTCGTCGGCCTGACGCTGCTCTTCCTTGAGGAACTCCGGGAACAAGGCCAGGATGCGGCCCGAGAGCGAGATGTCGCGCAGCTCCACGTCGATCCCCACCGGGGCCGCGAAGGCCTTCACGATCGGCAGAAGCGACTGGGTCGCGAGCATGGGAGATTCGTCGGTCAGGGTATAGTGGATCGTATGCTTCATACCCGTAGAAGCTAGCAAGAACCAGTCTCAATGGCTTTGTCTGTGGGCACCCATTTGTTGGCCGGTACCCGGAGGCTTTCTTTGGTACGCCCCCTGCGGGCGGCTATTGTTCTGGACCTCCGGCCCAGACCCGGCCTAGGGCCACTGGCGGCCCTAGGAACCGCCACCCAGGGATGGCATCCCTGGGAACCCTGCATTTTCGCAACACGTTCTGCCGACGACCACCACTCGCGGTCAGCAACCTTGTGCGCACATGACCGTGAGCTTGCCCCACGCGATCAGGATCGCAACATGGGGCCCCAAGCAGGGTACTACACGGGCCACTGACGTGGCCATTTCGTAATCCTCATCTTTCGATGCTCTGGCGGAGTATTCAATTATGGCTTCAATGCCAGCGGGAGCGCATCAGCCATCCAAGGAGCGGAACAGTTCCTCGGAGACGATCTGGGCGGGCGGGACCCCGCAGCCGAAGGCGAGGAGGCCCGATGAGCCCCTGGGCACCGATTCCTCGCAAAAAAGGGGCGAGCAGGGCCGGAAACAGGCCCTTGCACCTTCGTTGAGGGAAAAAATCGCCCCAGTTGGTATCTTTGCCGCCACCATGACCAAAGCTCTTCTTCAATCCGAAATCGGCCTGGTTCCTGCCCACCGGGGCAAGGTCCGCGACGTCTACGACCTCGGCGAGCACCTGCTGCTTGTCGCCACCGACCGCATCTCGGCTTTTGATGCCGTGTCGCCGACCGCCATTCCCGGCAAGGGCATCCTGCTGACGCAGATGAGCCTGTTCTGGTTCGAGCTGCTGGGCTACCCCCACCACCTCGTGGCCACTCAGGTCAAGGACTACCCGGAGTTCCTCAAGCCCTACGCCGACCAGTTGGAAGGCCGTTCGATGCTGGTGCGCAAGGCCAAGCGCTTCGACCTGGAGTGCATCGTGCGCGGCTACATCGTCGGTTCGGGCTGGAAGGACTACAAGAAGACCTCCGCCATCTGCGGACACGCCCTGCCTGCCGGACTCCTGGAGTGCCAGCAGCTCCCCAAGACCATCTTCACCCCCTCCACCAAGGCCGATGCCGGCCATGACGAGAACATCTCGGTGGAAGAGGCAAAGAAGATCGTCGGCCCCCAGATCGCCGAGTACCTGGAAGAAGCCTCCATCGCGATCTACGAGAAGGCCCGCACCCACGCGGCCTCGGTGGGCATCATCCTTGCCGACACCAAGCTCGAGTTCGGACTGATCGACGGCAAGGTCTCGCTCATCGACGAGGTCCTGACCCCCGACAGCTCCCGCTTCTGGCCCGCCGACGGCTACGCTCCGGGCAAGGGGCAGCCGTCTTTTGATAAGCAATATGTGCGCGACTACTACGAGTCGTTGGCTTGGGACAAGAACCCGCCCGCACCGGAGCTCCCGGCCGAAGTCGTCGAGAAGACCCTCGAGAAGTACCGTGAAGCCTATTGCCGTCTGACCGGCCGAAAGGACGCCCCCGTATGAGCCGCCTCGCACTGTTGTCAGTTTCTGACAAATCCGGACTCGTCGAGTTCGCCAAGGGCCTGGTGGCCTGCGGATTCCAGCTCGTTTCCACCGGCGGCACGCTGAAGGCCCTCTCCGACGCAGGCCTAAGTCCCACCGCCATCGACGCCCTCACCGGCCACCCCGAGATCCTCGAAGGCCGCGTCAAAACCCTGCACCCCAAGGTGCACGGCGGACTCCTGGGCCGTCCGCACCTGGCGGACCACAAGGCCGCCATGGACGCCAACGGGATCAAGCCCATCGATCTCGTGGTCGTGAACCTCTATCCCTTCGAGGCCACCGTCGCCAAGGGCGCTCCGGTCGAGGATGTCATCGAGAACATCGACATCGGCGGCCCCTCCATGCTGCGCTCGGCCGCCAAGAACCACGAGCGCGTCACCGTGGTCTGCGACCCGGCCGACTACGCCCGTGTGCTGGCCGAGTTCCAGGCCAACGGCGATACCACGCTTGCGACCCGCAAGGCCTTGGCCGTCAAGGTCTACGCGACCACCAGCCGCTACGACTCGGCCATCGAGCGCTACTTCGCCAAGGAGTACCTCTCGGAGTCCCGTCTGGATCTGCGCTTCGAGAAGGGCGAGACCCTGCGCTACGGCGAGAACAACCACCAGAAGGCCACATTCTTCCGCGAAAGCGCCGCCGTGCAGGCCGGGGAGTCCTCCCTGGGCAACTTCGTGCAGCACCACGGCAAGGAGCTCTCCTACAACAACATCGTCGACGCCGACGCCGCCCTGGAAGCCGCTCGTGAGCTGGTCTCCGCGCCCGCCGCCGTGGTCATCAAGCACCTCAACCCTTGCGGTTTCGCCACCGCCGCCACCCAGGCCCAGGCACTTGCGGTTGCTTGGGAAGGGGATCCGGTCTCGGCCTTCGGTTCGGTGATCGCCGTGACCCGCAAGGTGGACCTCGCCACCGCCGAGGTGCTCAAGGGCCGCTTCGTGGAGATCCTCCTCGCACCGGGCTACGATGCCGATGCGCTCGAGTTCCTCAAGGCCAAGAGCAAGGACATCCGCATCCTCGAGATCCCGAACTTCACGGCTGCGGCCGACCGCAAGGTCTACAAGCACGTGATCGGCGGCATGCTCGAGCAGGACCGCGATGCGCTTTCGTGGGAGAAGTTCGAGAGCGTGACCAAGGTCGCGTTCCCCGAGTCCAAGAAGGACCTCGCGGCCTTCACCTGGGCTGCCTGCAAGCACCTCAAGTCCAACGCCATCGCGATCGGCTACGAGTACGCTCCCGGCCAGTACACGCTGGTGGGCGCCGGCATGGGCCAGCCCAACCGCATCGACTCCAACGCCAAGCTCGCCCAGCCGCGCGTGATCGACTGGCTCTCCCGCCAGGCCCCCAACGCGGACGCCAAGGAAGAGATCGGCAAGATGGTGTTCGCCTCGGATGCCTTCTTCCCCTTCCCCGACAACGTGGAATCGGCCGCCGAGTTCGGCATCAAGCTCGTGATCCAGCCGGGCGGCTCGATGCGCGACCCCCTGTCGGTCGAGAAGTGCGACGAGCTGGGCCTGTCCATGGCGCTGACCGGCACGAGGCATTTCAGGCACTAAGTTCTGACAGATTCTGTCAAACCGAAGGGAACCCGCGAGGGTTCCCTTTTTCGTTGGGCGCCCCCTTCGGGCTTCGGCTCCGCTCAGCCCGCAGGGCCGGGCTGCCTGCCAAGCCTCGGCTGCGCCGGGGTCTTGGCCCTGTCGGGCGGCATCCCTGGCGCGGCGCGCCGTTGCCCCGAAGTCCACGCGACGGCGCGAATCGAACCGTGGCCTGCAGCTTCGCACGGTATGTTCGTTTCTCCACCTCCTTCGAGGACGCCCTCCATGATCCGCACCCTCTCCGTCACCCTTGCCTTGGCCGGCCTCGCCTCGGCCGCCACCACACTGGTGCGCCCCGGAAACCCTGCCATCACGCCCTTGGGCCGCACCTGGCTCGGGGACTCGACCACCATGCAATGGGCCTGGTCCGGATCGGGGGCGCGCCTCTCGTTCCAGGGCACGGCGGTCAGCGCCCGCTTGCAGGCGCGGGGCACGGTCTATCGCGTGCTGGTGGACGGCAAGGAAGCGAAGGTCCTCGACCTCTCCAACAGCAGCGATACGGTCCACGTCCTTGCCTCGGGACTTGCCCTGGACAGCCACGAGGTGGTCCTGCGGGTGCGCACCGAGATGAGCCAAGGCACGGCCACCTTCCACGGCTTCGAGATCGACGGCATCGCCCTTGCGCCCGCCGCCGCCCCGAAGCGGCGCCTCGAGTTCTACGGCAATTCGATCACCTGCGGTTACGGCATCCTCGATTCCGTGAACACCAATTCCTTCAAGGTCACCACCCAGGACGAGGGCATGACCTATGCGGCCCACGCCTCGGATTCGCTGGGCGCCGAGCGCCGCACGGTCTGCTGGTCGGGGCGGGGCGTGTACCGCAACATCAACAAGGATACGGTCAATCCGACCATCCCCAAGCTGTTCGCGCAGATCCTGCCGGGGGATGCCCAGCACCTGTGGGATTTCTCGAAATGGATTCCGGATGCCGTGGTGATCGACCTGGGCACCAACGACTACAATCCCGACAATCCCGACTCGACCCGATTCGAGAAGGCCTTCTCGGACTTCGTGGACTCCCTCCACGCGAAGTACCCTGCCGCCAAGGTCGTGCTGCTGGACGGTCCCATGTTCTCGGACACCTACCCGGTGGGCACCAATTCCCTTTCCCATGTGCGCAGGCGCCTGGACAACGTGGTCGCCGCCGCCACGGCGCGCGGCATCGCGGCCAGCCACCTGTCCTTGTCGGCCCAGGGTGATCTTGGATACGGTGCCGACTGGCATCCCAGCCGCGCCCAGGCAAAGCTCAACGGCAAGGAACTGACCGACGCCTTGCGCAGCTTGATGGACTGGAGCGGCTCCACGTCGATCGCATCCCGCGCGAACGCGACGGGAGCGACACTGGTACGTCAAGGCGCTGGCTGGACCGTGCAACTGCCGGCAGGTCTGGCCTCGGCCAAGGCGCGTCTTCTCGATGCGAACGGACGTATGACGCATCGCTTGCACCTGGTCGGCGGAACCGCCAACGGGTTGCCTCGTGGCAGCGGAGCGCGATGGCTTTTGATCGAACTGCCGGAGGGAGTTCAGACCTTGGCGATCCAGCCACACTTTCGCTGAGGTCTCGACGTCAGGCGGATCGGCGACGGCTCAGCGCAGTGGTTCGATGCGCAGCGAATCCAGCGTGAAGATGGCCATCTCGCCCTCGAAGACGCTGGAGGCCTGCTTGGGAGGCGAGAAACGCAGATAGCGCGCATCGGGCAGAGGGATCGGGGAGGTCGGGTCCCAGTCGACCCAGCGACCGCTGACCTTGACGCAGACCCAGGCGTGAGCCCAGAATCCGTCCGGGCGCGCGAGCATGCCTCGCACCACGCGGGAGGGGTATCCGAGAGCGGCGGCGCCTTCGGCGAAGACCTGGGCATAGGCTTTGCAGTCGCCCGAGCCGCGTTCGAGGATCTGGGCCACATCGCCGGGGAAGAAGGTGCGTTCGTAGCGGATGCGGCTGCGCACCAGCGAGTGCAGGTTGTGAAGCCGTTCATTGGGAGAACCTTCGGGAACGCCTGCCGCCAGCGAGGCGGCCGCGACCGAAGGCGTCACGGGAAGTCCCGAGGAGTCGTCGACCGATCGGTCTGCCTGCACTTCGACCACGATGCGGCCCTTCGAGACCTCGATCACCCGTTGCCGTTCCCCCAGGGAGAGGCGAGCCGGATCGAGGCCGTCGCCCGCCTTTCCGTCGAGGGTCCAGCGGGACACCAGGAAGGTCCCTTCCGGAACGGATCCCCTCATGGGCGCCACGAGTCCGGTGGATGGATTCTTCATGCTCAGGCGGGAAAGATTGCGGTACTCCGGCAGGAACTGCATGCCGATGCTCCAGATCGGCAGCACCACCACGGCGATCGCAGCCCAAAGGATTCGTCGACCGCCCTTGGGCAGGAAGGAGAGGGCGCCCATGGCAAAGACCAGGGCAAAGAGGACCTCGCGCAGCAGGGTCAGGATCGCCGAACTGCCCACGGAATTCATCACGAACGCCAGCGGGAAGGTCCAGACCAGCACAAGGCTCGCCCCGCAGGCCAGACGCACCAGTTCCCCGAGGCGGGGGCGTGCTCCGAACAGGCGCAGGATCAGCCATCCCAGCGGCCCGGCACCCAGCCAACCCAGCCACGCGGCCAGCAGCGTGACGGCCTGGTAGCCTGTGGAAAAATCCATCCCGATGCCTTCCGGCATGGGTTCGCACAGCCCCAGAAGGGTGCCGCAAAGCACGGCCCCTGCCGCCATGGCGGGAGAGAAGTGTTTCGGGTCGAGGAACCTCCCTGGTCGGAAGATCCCCAAAGTCAGCGTTGCGGCCTTATCTTTCCAAGTCACACCATAAGCATAGTCACTTGGAGACTTGGGAAATGGCTGCAACCGCAGAGGATGTCGCACACAAGGTTTCGCGCCCGGACGCCGAACTGCTTACGCGCGGCTGGAACCTCCTGTACAATCGCTGTCTCTCGTATTCCTTCCAGCATCCGTTGGTCCAGGAAACGCTGCCGAAGGTCCAAGGGCTGTTCACCCAGGCGCTGAAGAACGCCGGCACCCTCAACATCCTGCTTCAGGAAGCGATGTTCTTCGTCGATTCCATCGACGTGATGTACCAGCCCAACAACCGGCGCATCGCCGACCATCTGCGGCGCTTCGGGCTGGAATCGATCACCTTCCTGCCCTCCATGGCGCCGCGCGATTTCGCCACCTTCATCGATGCCTGCTCGCTCATCCACCCCAATGCCGAGAGCTTTTCCCGCTTCCTGCGCGAGCGCGGCACGACCTGCATCGAGATCAACAAGGTCTCCCTGCGCGCGGTGAAGGAAGGCGAGGAACTGGTCGCGGCCGGATCGGCCGGTCGCGGAGGCAGCACTGCCATGGCAGTGGGTGGCGATGGCGGTTCCTTCCAGGACGTGGTGATGCGCGCCGTGCTCGGCCGCCTCACGGCCCAGGAAATGGAAGGCAACGTCCTCCTGGCCCAGTTGCTGGCCCAGCCCGACAGCCTGGGGCGCGCGGTGGTCTCCGGCCTGGAGACGCGCCGTGGTGGCGGTTCGGGCACGGGCGAGGGCACTGGGATCGGCGTTACGGGAACCGGGGACGTCAGCGACATGCTGATGAACGTGCTCTCCCAGTACGCCCAGTCCTCCCGGGCCTCGGGGCATTCGCTCGACGAGCTCCTCTCGGGTCTCTATTCCATGCGCTCCGAGATGATCGGGCTGCTGCGCAGCCAGAAGGCCTTGGACGAGGCGCTTTCCCAGGAAGACATCCAGGATACCGCGGACGACGCCTTCGACCGCACCGTCTGTCAGATCGCGGCCGACGACTGGGTGAAGTCCGGCGGCAACTCCAAGCGCATGTCCACCGTGCTCACCCGCGTGGTGCCCGGTCGCAAGGATCTCAAGCGGCTCCTGCCCAAGCTCAAGGACACCCTGCTCGCGCGGAACATGACCTTGCAGCAGTGGTACGGGCTCGTTGCGGAGATCTCCAACCTCTTCGGCGTCGAGAAGGCCATGGAGCAGCTGGCCGAGGTCGCGGCCGAGTTCGGCGTGACGGCCGACGAGATCGTGGGCGAGCTCAATCGCGATGCCCGTTCCGCGGCCCGCCTGATCCTGGCCTCGGCCGAGATCCGCAAGGCCGGTGGCGAGAACGCCGAGGAGCACATGATCGAGTCGCTCCTGGAAGCGGTGGACCGCGCCAGCGAGAAGCTGGCCGACAGCGCCGAGCTCAATCCCCGCAACGCCGCGACGCTTGCCATCTCCATCGACAAGCTCAGGTCCGAGGTCGGACAGGAATTGTCGGGCAGGAACATGGATCAGAACCTGCGGCAAGCCGTACTGAAGAAGCTCGAGCACCGCTCCCTGCGCGCCGTGTCCGATCTCAAGGCTCGCGCCTTTGCCACCCAGTTGCGCAACACCGACCTCTCCGTCGAGGAGAAGTCTGGCCTTCTGGAAGAGCTGGCCGTCGGCGAGCAGGAGCTGGACGGCATCATGGAGACCGCCCTTTCGCTGGTGGGCGAGGACGAGATCGCCAAGCAGATCGCCGTGGACATCGTCGGCAAGGTGCGGGAGAAGCTGCGCCTGGAACGCGAGAAGAAGGCCGGGAGCGAGCTGCCGGCCGGCGTCTATCCGCGGGCCGTGGCCGAATTCTTCCTGCGCTACGAGCTGCGTCGCGCCCATCGCTACGACGTGCCCTTCACGGCCATGCTGATCTCCTTCCAGGGCCTCTCCGAGGCTCCCGAGGTGGTCAAGGCGCACGAGAACTCGCTGAGGTCGCTTGCCAACATGCTTGCCAACGACCTGCGCCTGCTGCTGCGCGATGTCGACTTCGTCGGCCATCTGGGCTACAACCGCTTCTTCGTGGTGCTCCCGATGACCTCGTTCGAGAACGCGATGAACGTCCACAAGAAATTCAAGGATCAGCTCTCCCGGCAGGTGGCCCTGCCCACCGGCGAGAAGGCGTGGGTTCGCCCCCGCATCGGCATGGTCCCCGTCCTGGGCGGACAGAAAATGTCCCTCACAGCCATCTACGAAGCCACGTCCCGCAAGTGGCAGGAGGATCTCTGATGTCCGCATTCACCTGGCGCCTCGACCATCCGGCCGCAGGCCTGGTCCGTCTCATCCTCTCGGGGGAGATGTCCCTCTCGGAGCGTGCGCCCATGCGGCAGGCTTTCGATTCCCTGATCGCCGACGACGGGCCGGATTCGGCCATCGACTTCTCGACGGTGCGCATGGTCTCCTCGGCCGCCATCGGCGAGCTGGCCCGCTGCCACCATCAGATCGCCACCACCGGGCGCAAGACCCTGCTGGTCTGCCCTCCCGGCGACGTGCTGGAGATCCTGGAGGTCGCCGACATGCACCGCCTGATCCCGCTCTACCCCGACCTGCCGACCCTGATCGCCGAGCGGGCCCTCAACTGACCCAATCCATCGCTGCGGGAATCCCGATCCCTTCCCAGCCGAACGCCTGCGGCCATGCGCCGCGAAGGGACAATCCGAAATGACGGAATCTGTCGTAAAGACCTGCAAACACTTCGGCCGCTGCGGCGGCTGCCAGTTCCTGAGCGTCCCCTACGTGGAGCAGCTCAAGAACAAGGCCCGCTGGGTCCGTGAGCTCTTCGCCGAGTTCCCCGACGCGCTGGTGAACAAGGTGGTCGAGTGTCCCTCGCCTCACGGCTATCGCCACAAGGTGCAGCTTCCCTTCGGCGTGGTGAAGGAAGGCCCCCGCACGTTCCTGAGCCTGGGCTGCTACGCCGAAGGCTCGCACGCCGTGGTCGACCAGGCCGAGTGCCACATCCAGGACCCGGCCCTGACGGCGGTGGCTCACGCCATCCGCGCCTGGGCCAACCGCGAGAAGCTGGTCCCCTACGACGAGCGCACCGGCGAGGGCGTGATGCGCCATATCCTGCTGCGCAGGAGCCTTTCCACCGGCGAGATCCTGGTGGGCCTGGTGACCAACGCGGCCAAGCCCGCCGGTTCCCGCAACTTGGCCAAGGGCCTGCTTGCGGCCGCCGAGAAGGCGCTGGCGAAGGACCCGCGCAAGAACACCATCGTGGGCATCGTGCAGAACGTGAACGAGCGCGAGACCAACGTGGTGCTGGGGGACAAGGAGGAGATCTGGTGGGGCCGCGACTGGATCAAGGAGACCCTGGGCGATCATTCGCATCGCATCGGCCTCTCGACCTTCTTCCAGGTCAACCCCTACCAGACGCCGCGCCTGTACGACGTGGTCGCCTCCTTCCTGCCCGAGGGCGTGAAGTGCCTGGACGCCTACTCCGGCATGGGCACCATCGCGCTGTGGATCTCCAAGCGCTGCCGCGAGGTGGTGGGCGTGGAGGAGAACCCGGCCTCGGTGAAGGCTGCGCGCCTGGCCTCCATCCATCAGGGGGTGAAGAACGTGCGCTTCCACCAGGGCGACGCGGCGCTGGTGCTGCCGGAGCTGGTGAACGACGGCTTCGAGGCCGCCGTGGTCGATCCCCCGCGCAAGGGCGTGGACGAGCGCGCCCTCCAAGCCATGCTCGATGCCAAGCTTTCGCGACTGGTCTACGTCTCGTGCAACCCTGAGACGCTGCTGCGCGACGCGCAGTTCCTGGCGCCAGGCCTGACGCTGCGGCAGATCACCCCGGTGGACATGTTCCCGCACACCGCCCACGTGGAGTGCGTGGCCCTCTTCACGCGCTGATCCCTCCCGACAGCGATCGTCAAAGGCTGCCCGATGCGGGGCGGCCTTTTCTTTTGCCTGTCGGACGGACCAAGGAAAGGCCGGGAACTACATTTCCCGCCCGTATGATCATCGTAAGTGAACTTTCCAAGCAATTCGGCGACCGCATCCTCTATTCGGGTGTGAACCTCAAGTTCAGGGGCGGCAACCGCTACGGACTGATCGGTGGCAACGGCTCCGGCAAGACCACCTTCATCAAGATCCTCCAGGGCGAAGAGGAACACACCGACGGCTCCATCGAGTTCGAGCCGGGCCGCACCCGCGGATACCTGCGCCAGGACCACAACGCCTTCGACGAGTTCACCATCATGGAGACCGTCATGCAGGGCCACGCCCGGCTGTGGGAAGTCTCCAAGCTGCGCGACGAGCTCTACTCCAAGCCTGAGATGACCGAGGACGAGGGCATGCAGGTGGCCGACCTCGAGGTCGAATTCGCGGAGCTGGACGGCTACACCGCCGAGGCCCGCGCCGGCGAGCTGCTCGAAGGCCTGGGCATCCCCACCGAGTCGCACAACGACGCCCTGACTACGCTGGTGGGCGGCTGGAAGCTGCGCGTTCTTCTCGCGCAGGCGCTCTTTGCCCGTCCCGACATCCTGATGCTCGACGAGCCCACCAACCACCTGGACATCCATACCATCTCGTGGCTGGAGAAGGTGCTCAAGCAGTACGAGGGCATGGTCATCGTGATCTCCCACGACCGTCACTTCCTGGACAATGTCTGTACTCACATCCTCGATGTGGATTACAGGGAGATCAACCAGTTCACGGGCAACTATACCCAGTGGGAGACGGCCGTGGCCATCTCGCGCGAGCGGGCCCAGAACCACAACGACCGCATGGAGAAGAAGAAGGAAGAGCTGCAGGACTTCGTGCGCCGCTTCTCGGCCAACGCCTCCAAGGCCGCTCAGGCCAGCTCGCGCCAGAAGCAGCTGGAGAAGATCAAGGAGGACATGGTCGAGCTGCGTCCCAGCTCCCGCGTCGCCCCGCGTCCCGTGCTGCGCATCGAGAAGCCCTGCGGCCGCCAAGTGGTGGGCCTCAAGGGCCTGACGATGTCCTTCGACGGCGGCACCCCGCTGTACAAGAACCTCGACCTGGACATCACCAACGGCGAGAAGATCGCCATCATCGGCGTGAACGGCGTGGGCAAGTCCACCCTGCTCAAGCTTTTGATGGAGCAGCTCACCCCGATCCACGGCACGCTCACCTGGGGCCAGGCCGCCGTGAAGTCCTACTTCCCGCAGGACCCGTTCGAGCTGCTGGATCCGGAGATGACTGCCTACGACTGGCTCTACCAGTTCCGCCCGACCTGGAGCACCCAGGAGATCCGCGCGCTGCTTGGCCGCATGCTCTTCTCGGGCGAGTCCCAGATGAAGCTGACCAAGGTGCTCTCGGGTGGCGAGAAGGCTCGACTCCTGTTTGCCATGCTCATGGCGCAGCAGTCCAACACCATCATCCTGGACGAGCCCACCAACCACCTGGACCTCGAGGCCATCGACGCCTTCCAGGAGTCGCTGCTGGAGTACGAGGGCACGCTCCTGTTCGTGTCCCACGACCGCACCTTCGTCTCGACGCTTGCCACGCGCATCTTCGAGATCATCGACGGCCAGGTCATCGACTACCAGGGCCCCTACGAGGACTACCTGGGCGGCGCCCGCGAGGACATCATCGCGCGCCTCAAGGGCAAGAAGAAATAAGACAGATTCTGTCTTAGACAGGATTTGTCAAACGAAGGCCGGGGCGAATGCTCCGGCCTTTCTCTTTGGGCGCCCCCGCTGCGCGGGCCGGGCTGCCTGCCAAGCCTCCTGCGCCGAACGCCCCCCTCCCGAGTCGGGAGGGATGGGGAGGGATGGGTCGTCCGCAGGGGGTATCCCTGGCGCGGTCTGGTGTTCCCGACAACTTCCGACAAATTCGGTCCGGCTATTGACTTCGGCCTCCGCACGCGATACGTTCTAGACATGCAGACCTCCCGCCTTCAGACCCGCATGACCGCCGCGAAGCGAATCGCTTTCGCGTCGTTCCGTCGTGCAGCGGTCAAAGCCTGGCATGTCCGGGCGAAGGCGGCGAGGGACCCGTGATCGAATAGTTCGATCGCAAGGGTTTTCGGCCCCGCCTTCCATTCCGGAGGGCGGGGCTTTCTGTTTTGGACAAAATCTGGGAAAAGGAGGATCGCGTGGAACCGCCGACGCGACAGGGAACCGTATTGCCCGTACTGGGCGTGATCATCGCATCCGTGCTGTATTCGCTCAAGGGGCTCTTTGCCAAGAAGCTCCTGTTGCACGGCGCCCGCATCGAGGACGTCATGGCCCTGCGCACCGCCTGGGCCGCGCCGCTCTACCTCGCGGTTCTCTGGTTCCAGCGCCGACATCTTCGCAACCGGTCATGGCCGGAAATCCTGGAACTGTGCGGCTGGAGCTTCTTGGGCTTCTGGGCGGCACCGCGCCTGAACTTCGCAGGGCTTGGCAGCACGAGCGTGGGCCTTGAGCGGATCCTGGTCCAGTCGGCCTCGGCCTGGATCGTGGTACTCTCGTGGGTGCTCTGGAAGGTGCGCGGACAGGGGCGCTCGCCGGTGCGCCTGGTGACCTGGTGCGGACTGGGCGCCTGCTACCTCGGGCTCGCCGTGGCCTGCCTGGGGCGCGACGGCGCCCGTGCCACCGCCTCTCCCCAAGGCGCCCTGCTGATCCTCTCCGGGTGCCTGGTGTGGGCGCTCTTCATCCTGCGCATCGGCAAGGTGCAGGAGCGCTTCGGGCCCTTGGTCACCACCTGCACGGGAATGCTCCTCTCGGCGTTCGCAAGCCTCGGGGAATCGGCCGTGCGCGGGCATCTCGGGACGCTTGTCTCGCCACCCTCGGCCTGGACGCTCTGGCTTGCGGGCCTGGTGGTGCTTGCCACCGTGATCCCCTCCTTCCTGCAGCAGAGCGGACTCCAGCGCCTGGGCGCAGTGCGGATGGGGCTCCTGTCGCTGGTGGGGCCCGCAGTCGTGCCTCTGCTTGCCGCATGGTTCCTGGGCGAGAGCATGAGCCCGCCGCAGATCGCGGGGCTGCTGCTCGTGCTGGCCGCAAGCGTGCCCCTGTCGCTGGGGAAGGGGTAGGGACGGCTCGGGCAGAACGATTGCTGCCCGCAGTGCGGGATCAGGCTCCTTGGATACGCGGCGAAATTCGTGCAGCCCTCCGATGTGGGAGGAGATACCTTGGGTTCCATGACGCGCATGGCGATCGTTCTCGCGTGAAGGACCTTTGATGAAGTGCATATGTTCCTGGGGTGCCATGGCTTGCGTGGGTGTGCTTGGTTTCTCCGCCTTGTCGGCAGCCTCAGGCATCCAGCTTTCCGGCAAGATCCACGGCATCGACGGCAAGCCCCTTTCCGGGGTGAGCGTTTCGCTTACAAACGCTGGTCTGAACACGAACACGGATTCCACAGGAGCATGGCGCTTGGATCTCGCTCCTGGTTCCGGCTGGTTTCTGGCATCATTGGCCTCTCCAGGGAAGGACAGAGTGGGGAGTGTTTCCGGGAGACAGGACACCTTGCGGTTTTCGCTGGGCGGCACCGTACGTCTGCGGGACACCGTGTCGGTCTCGCAGGCTGGGATTGTCCGCGTACTGGATACGACCATCAATGCTGCGGTCGTTCACGGATACCTTAGGGATTCTCGTGACGGACAGATGTACCGTACGGTGAAGATCGGAACCCAGGTCTGGATGGCGGAGAATCTGAACTACCCGGGCGCAGAGGGAGGTCTCGGGCGCTGTTACGACAACCGTGCGGACTCCTGCGCGAAGTATGGGCGGCTGTATGCATGGAAGGAGGCGATGCAGGGTGGGCATCCTGCCTCCGGTTCCGTCGGAGTGAAGGGACTGTGTCCGACCGGCTGGCATGTGCCAAGCGATGCGGAATGGACGACCCTGACGGATCATGCGGATGCTTCGGGTCTCACGGAGAATGCCAAGCTCAAGGCAATCACGGGTTGGAATACGGGAAACGGCTCCGATGACTACGGATTCCACGCCTTGCCAGGCGGCGTTTTCCTCGGGAATTCCTTTGAGGGTGCTGGACGTTATGGGGATTGGTGGAGTGCCACGGAGAGCGATCCTTCCTACCTCCAGTTTCGCTACAGCTCCTTGCGCTGCCTCCAGACCCAGGTCCACGACAGCACGCTTTCCGACCTGTTCGTTCGGTACCCCGACGACTCTACGTACGTCTGGAGCAGGGGGGTGTTGACCCCGCCGTTCTCGAAGTCGATCTTGACCTATGTGGATACGGTGGAGAATGCCGTGGAGAACGCCGCGATAGGCTTCACTGCGATGGACACAACCAATACTGTCACTTGGGGTGACTACGAGAATCAGTCAACGTACGAGGTCTCGGGTTTGGCTGCCGGAGCTGTGACAATGACCCTTGTCAAGGTGACGAACGCGCATGGGAATTCCCTTGTGTACAAGATCGGAGTGTTCCGAAAGCGAGCAAGCATACCCTGGACTCCTGGGATCAGGTACGGGAACTTGAAACACCACGGCCAATCGTACCGGACCGTCCAGATCGGTTCGCAGACATGGATGGCGGAGAATCTGAACGATTCAGGAGCGGAGAGAAAGACGGGTACGTGCTTCCGCAACGACAGGGATTTCTGCATCCAGTATGGACGACTCTACTCCTGGGCCGAAGCGCTGGGTCTGGACGATTCATGCAACGTGAAATCGTGCTCTGCCCAAGTGACGGAGCCCATGCAAGGGATCTGCCCGACAGGTTGGCATGTCCCCAGTGCCGCAGACTGGGCGGGCTTGAATCGCTACGTGCAGGCTTTCGATTTCTGGGAACGCTTAGATCTCAGGGCGGGGGCTGGTTGGGATCGTTGGGAAAGCCGAGGAGACAAGGATTCGTATGGGTTTCGGGCTTTGCCCGGGGGGATCTTCTTCTGGCCGTTCAATCGCTATTCAGGCTACTCCGAAGTCGGAGCCAAGGCCTACTTCTGGGGTACCTCTGAATATGGTTTCAATACCGCTTCCACGATGGCGTTGAGCGGCAGTCGGCGCAGTTTCGGCTCGGGGCCGAACGGAATGCATAAGAATGCGGGTCTTTCGCTCCGCTGCCTCTTGACCACGGCGCCTGTCGCTCACGACAGCACGCTGTCGGCCCTGGTCGTATCGGGCGGAGGAACCTTGAGCCCACCCTTCTCGAAATCGACGTTGGTCTATGCGGACACGGTGGCAAATGCCGTGAGTGCGGTGAGGGTAGACTGCAATGCGTCAGACAGCTCCAGCAAGATTGCGGTTTTGAACAGTGGCTTCCTGGATAAATGCTCGGAGTCGGAATATGGCCTGTCTGCTAGGGATGTGCGGGCGATTCGCGTCAAAGTGACGAATGCAAATGGGAACTCCCTCGTCTACACGGTGAAAGTGTTTCGAAAGGACACGGTCCCTCTCCCGATTCATTGGACTTCCGGGATCACGTATGGTTCATTGAAGCATCGCGGCCAATCGTATCGGACCGTCCAGATCGGTTCGCAGACATGGATGGCGGAGAACCTGAATGACTCGGGAGCAAGCGGAACCCAGGGCAATTGCGTGGATAAGAAGGGCTTTGTCTGCGGGAAATATGGGCGTCTTTATACATGGGCCGAAGCGCTAGGCTTGGACGATTCTTGCAAGATGAAATCGTGCTCTGCCCAAGTGGTGAAACCGATTCAAGGGATTTGCCCGTCGGGCTGGCATGTCCCCAGCGATGCGGAATGGACGATTCTGAAGAACTACGTGGATTCTTTCGAAAGAGCAGAGGACGCCAAGCTCAAGGCCGCTGTGGGTGGAGGAGGCGGAAACGGTGGGGACGAACACAGGTTCCGTACGTTGCCCGGTGGCTTTGCGGCCTTCACCTCTACGGACAGTTGTGCGGGGAGTCGAGAGCGCTGGTGGAGCTCCTCGGAGGAGAAGAAATCGTTCAGTTGGTTTGCGGGCATGTTCAACGGCAATGGTCATCTTGGCCGCAGCTACGATCAAAAGTGGAATCGTTTTTTGTTGCGCTGCTTGGAGGACTGAATCCGATCACGACAAGCCTTGCGTGAAGCGGCGAATCTCCCCCCGACCGTCGCCGCCCCGCGCAGGACCGGCAGGGCCGGAGCGGATTTGGCGGGCGGGACCCCGCAGTGGCCACGGTGGTCGTTGGGGTGTACGTGGCCACGAGGAGGCCCGATGAGCCCCCTTTGCCACGCCGTTGGAGGGGCTGACCTCAGGTCCGCCCTGCATCAATGCAAAGCGAAGGGGGCGAGCAGGGCGGGAAACCGGGCCAAACCTTGGGAAAATCGGCTATTTTTCCAGGTCTATGTCCGAAGCTGCCCAGAATCCGAACTCTACCGCTCCCGGTCTCACCGACCAGGAGCTGGCCCGCCGCGAGAACCTCCGCCGCATCCGCGAACTGGGTGTGGAGCCGTTCCCGTACAAATTCGACTTCACCCACCATGCTGCCGACCTGCGGCTCTTGGGCGAGGGCAAGGATTCCACCGAACTGAAAACACTGGGCACCTTCGCGGTCGCCGGTCGCATCGTGGCGTTCCGAAGCTCGGGCAAGACCGCCTTCCTGAACCTCCAGGACGACCATGAGCGCATCCAGGTCTACCTGCGCAAGGAAGATGACGCGCAGGAGTCCGGCACAGTGGCTGGCATCGGCGAAGCCATTTGGCCGGTCGTGAAGTCCATGGACCTGGGCGATTTCATCGGCGTCAAGGGCGTGCTGATGCGCACCAAGACCGGCGAGCTTACCCTCCAGGCGGTGGGCACCGAAGGCTTCACCTTCCTCTCGAAGTCCGTGAAGCCCCTGCCGTTCCCCAAGGTCGAAGAGACCAAGGACGAGACCGGCAAGGTCACCGGCCGCAAGACTTTCCAGAGCTCGCTCTTCACCGACATCGAGGCCCGCTACCGCCAGCGTTACGCCGACCTTGCCGTGAACCCCGAGGTGGCCAACGTCTTCCGTCTGCGCACCGCCCTCATTCAAGAGGTGCGTTCCTACCTGGTCGAGCGTTCCTTCCTCGAGGTGGAGACTCCCACGTTGCAGGCGATCTACGGCGGCGCTTCGGCCCGTCCGTTCATCACCCACCACAATGCGCTGGACATCCCGCTCTACCTGCGCATCTCCAACGAGCTCTACCTCAAGCGCCTGATCACCGGCGGCTTTGATCGCGTGTTCGAGTTCGTGAAGGACTTCCGCAACGAGGGCATCGACCGCACGCACAACCCCGAGTTCACGCAGGTCGAGTTCTACCAGGCCTACGCCGACTACAACGACATGATGGACCATTTCCAGGCCATCTGGCAGCGCGGTGCCAAGGCCGTGCTCAAGCTCAAGGCCCGCCGCTCCGCCGTCTCGCGCGGACTCACGGCAGACGCGCTTTCCAAGGAGATCGCGGCCATCGAACATGGCGATGTCCCGCTGATCTATCAGGGGCGGGAGCTGACCACGTTCTTCGGAAACTGGGAGCGCCTGCCGGTCAAGACCGCGCTCAAGCGCAAGGGCGTGGACATCGACGCCTCCAGTGACGAGGACCTCAAGCGCCTGATCAAGGAGCGCCACTGGGAGATGGACGGCGTCTACAGCCGCGGCCGCGCCATGATGCTGGCCTTCGAGGAGCTGTGCGAGCCCGAGCTCTGGGAGCCGGCCTTCGTGATGGACCATCCTCTCGAATCGACCCCGCTGTGCAAGGTGCACCGCAACGACCCGACCCTGGTGGAGCGCTTCGAGCCGGCCATCGCGGGCATGGAAGTGGGCAACAGCTACTCCGAGCTCAACGACCCGATCACCCAGCGCCGTCTGCTGGAAGAACAGGTCGAGCGCGGACGCGGCGGCGAGGACGAGACCCATCCGTTGGACGAGGACTTCCTGCGCGCCATGGAGTACGGCATGCCCCCGATGGGCGGCGTGGGCATCGGCATCGACCGCATGACCATGATCCTCACCGACCAGGTCTCGATCCGCGACGTGCTGCTCTTCCCGCTGCAGCGGCCGGAGTAAGATAGGAACTGTCAGGACAGGATTTGTCGAAGGCCATCCCGCACCGGGGTGGCCTTTTCGTTGTGGGCGTCTGCCGCGCACGGTTGCGGCTCCCCGAGTCGGATGGTTGGGGAGGGATGGAGCCTTCCGAAGGGGCACCGGGCTGCCTGCCGGGCCTCCTTGCATCACCCACCTGCCTTCGATACAAATGCCGCGCCCTGAGTGGCGGCCTTCGGACGTCGTATCGAAGGGGCAGCATTCATTCAGGCAACGGCGGGTTCGCTGTGGTGTCCCGGGCCTGTCGGCCGGCACTTGTGCTGAGCCTGCCGAAGTATCCCTGGCGCGTCAGCGCTGGTAGCCTCCTCCCGCCCTGGTAAGGCTGGGCGGGAGGGTCCGGCGCTTGCCTGGAAACGACAAAGGCCCGGCATTGCTGCCGGGCCTTGTCTTCGAGAGCGGGATAAGAGACTCGAACCCTCGACCTTCTCCATGGCAAGGAGACGCTCTACCAACTGAGCTAATCCCGCGTCGTTGGGTGGAGAAGGATACGGCGGAACGAAGAACCTGTCAAGGCTGATTCATCGAATCGCCTGTGGAAACGGCTCGCAGGTGCGCCTGCCTGTCGAAGAATGTCCCGTGCGTGGCCTCCCGATTGCGCATTGCCGGAGGCAAGACTCGGCAATGCGGCAGCCCTGGCGCGTCAGACGTACTGCCCGGCGCACCAGCCCGAGGACCAGGCCCACTGCAGGTTGTAGCCGCCCAGGGCGCCGGTCACGTCCACCACCTCGCCGATGAAGAAGAGGCCCGGCACGCCGCGCGCCTCCATGGTCTTGGAGGAGAGGGCGTCGCAGTCCACGCCTCCCAGGGTGACCTCGGCGGTGCGGTAGCCCTCGGTGCCGGCGGGCTTGATGCGCCAGTCCTGGACGGATTTGACGATTTCCGTCATCTGGGAAGGGATCAGCGTGACCAGCCGTGCGACGGCAAGCGCCTCGGGCAGCACCGCTTCCGCCAGGCGCTTGGGCAGGAGCTCGGCCAGGAGGTTGCGCACCTGCTTGTCGGGATGGCGCACGCGGCCCTTGGCCAGGAGGTTTGACAGATCCTGTCCGGGGAGCAGGTCCACGCAGACCTCCTGGCCCGGGGTCCAGTGATTGGACGCCTGCAGCACGACCGGACCGGAGAGGCCGCGATGGGTGAAGAGCAGGCTCTCCGTGTACTTGAAGTCGCCGACCGAAAGCGTGGCCGGGACCGCGATGCCGGGAAGCTCGGCGAGCCGTTCCTTGAGCCAGGGCTGGAGGGTGAAGGGCACGAGCCCGGCGCTCACCGGCACGATGCCCAGCCCGAACTGCTCGGCGATCCTGTAGCCCAGCGGCGAGGCGCCCACGGTGGGGATGGAGAGGCCGCCGGTGGCCACCACCAGGCTTTCGCCGAGGAAGGCGCCCAGGTTCGTCGTCACCGAGAATCCCAGCTCCTCGCGGGCGACGCCCTCGATCTCGCAGTCGTAGTGGAACTCGACTCCGGCTTCCTGCGCCATCGAGAGCAGCATGTCCAGCAGGTCGCGGGCCTTGTTCCGGCAGAAGAGCTGGCGGTGGCTGCGTTCCTCGAAGGGGATGCCGTGACGGGTCACCAGCTCCAGGAAGTCGCGCGGGGTGAAGCGCGAGAACGCGGACTTGCAGAAGTGGGGATTTCCCGAGACGTAATGCTTGGCCGTCACGTCGAGGTTGGTGAAGTTGCAGCGCCCGCCGCCTGCGATCAGGATCTTGCTCCCCGGGCCGGGACGATGGTCGAGCACCGTCACCTTGCGGCCGCGCTTGCCGGCTTCGATGGCGCACATCAGGCCGGAGGCTCCGGCTCCGATCACAAGGACTTCCGTTTGGATGGACATGCGGGCCAAGGTACTTCGGGCGGGGCGGGGAACGGGCCTCGACGTGCACGCGCCTGCGGGGATTCCGCCGCGAGGCCTCTATATTGGAGGGATGGACCTTGACCTGTTGCGGACGTTCGTGGTGGTGTGCGAAGAGGGAAGCCTGACGCGGGCGGCCGTGAAGCTGTTCCGGACCCAGCCGGCCCTGACCCAGCAGATCCACGTGCTGGAGCGCGAGTTCGGCCACGTCCTGCTGGAGCGCACCGCGCGCGGCGTGCGTCCCACGGCCCAGGGGCAGGCGCTGCGCGAGCGGGCCGGGCGGCTGTTCCGCGAATGGGCTGGCCTGGAGGAGGAGATGCGCGACCTCTCCCAAGGGGTGCGCGGCGACTTGCGCATCGCCTGCAGCGACACGGTGGCGCGCTACTTCCTTCCGGAGATCCTGGCCGGTTTCGTGCGGGCCCACCCCATGGTGCGCCTGGAGCTGCGGCACGCCTCCAGCGCGGGGATCGCCCGCATGGTCGAGGACGGCGCCTGCGAGGTGGGCTTCGTGTTGCAGCCGCTGTCGCGCGCGGGCCTGGATCTGATTCCGGTCCTCCAATACCGTCATTGCGCCGCCTTCTGTCCTGACGCCGACCTTGGCGACCGCACCGAGATCTCGGCGGCGGAGCTGGTCAAGGAACGGTTGGTCCTGCTGCCGCGTGAAACCCGCACCCGCCAGCACATCGAGGAGGGCTTCCATCGCCAGGGAGTGGTCTGCGACGAGGTTCTCGAGGTGGGGAACGTCTCGGTCCAGAAGGCCATGGTGCGCGCGGGCTTGGGGGTTGGGATCCTTCCCGACTATGCGCTCACGCCTGCGGATGGCCTTCGCTTCCTGCCCATCGGGCAGTCCCATGTGCGCACCATCGCGGCGTGCACGGCCAACGGATTCGCGCCTTCCGGAGCGGCCCAGGCCTTCCTGGGGATGGTCTCCCTGGCTTCGCGCCTGAACGAAGCGCCTTAAGAGGAGGCTTTCTTGATGGGCCAGAAGCGGCCGTGGCTGAGCTTGCGCAGGCGTTTGGCCTGCAGCAGGGGGATCCACAGGCGGGTGCCGTCGGGAGTGATCACGTCGATCCCGTCCAGGATCCAGAGATGGGCGCGTTGGACGAATCGCAGGCCTTCCCACGGGAGCAGGATCGGAGGGTGTCCGATGCGCAGGAAGAACCACGGCGCCAGGCGCAAGCCCTGTTCATGGGGGCTCCAGACGATGCAGTGGTTGTAGCGGCTGAAGATGCCGGTCTGGAGCGAACCCCAAAGCAACCGTCCCAAGCGAGGACCGGGATCGCGGTCAGCCGGATAGCGTTTGGCCAACGAGCGCCATCCCGAGATGGTGCCGATGAACCAAAGGCCGATGGCATAGAAGAAGGGAAAGAGAAGGGGCAGGACCTTGCTGACCTGCTCGGGACCGATCATGCGAGCAGGTCCCTGGTCCAGGCGGCTTCGTCGAAGCCCGTCAGTACGCCCTTGGGGTGCAGCAGGAAGGGCCGTTTCACCAGGTTGCCATGGGTTGCCAGCAGCTCGATGGCCTCGAGGTCGGAGAGGGTCGGCAGGCGATCCTTCATGCCCATCTCCTTGTAGTCGCCCCCGGAGGTGTTGAAGAGCTTGCGGACGGAATCGACGCAGCTCAGGGCGCGGGTCAGTTCCTTGCGGCTGGGCGGGGTTTCGCGGATGGGGAGGGTGGTGGCGGAAAGGCCGTTCGCCTCGAGCCACTTGCTTGCCTTGCGGCAGGTTCCGCAGCCGGAATACGCATACATCTTGAGATCCATGGCAGCCAAGATACTGTGCAGCGATGCGCTTGGCTGTGATCCAGCGCACACAAAAAAAACCGCCCCTTTGCAGGGGCGGCTTCGTGTCGAGCGGTCAGGCTCAGGCTGCGGGCTTCTCGTCCTCGATCTGGACGTCGTCCAGATTGGGGCGGGCCTTGGGCAGCAGGCGACGGCCGTGGCGGATGGGAGCCTCGGGGGCTTCCTGAGCCAGGCTGGTGGCGGCCAGGACGTCGACGGCGGGAGCCGATGCGGCGACCTCGGCGGTGGGCTGGGCGTTGGTGGGGTTCAGGGGGCGGCGTCCACCGACGTTGGCCTGGGCGGGAGCCTGAGCTGCGGTCTCGACGGCAGCGGAAGCCACGACGGCGGGAGCCGACTCGGCAGCGGGAGCGGTCTCGGCGGTCGGACGGGCTTCGCGGTTCTCGCGGGGTCCTTCACGGCGTCCATCGCGGTCGTTGCGGCCTTCACGGCGTCCATCGCGGTCGGGGCGTCCATCGCGACGTCCTTCACGGTCGGGGCGTCCATCGCGACGTCCATCGCGGTCAGGGCGGCCTTCACGGCGTCCATCGCGGTCGGAGCGGGGTTCGCGGGGGGCGTCGCGACGCTCGCCACCGGGGGCGGGCTGCGGACGGGCTTCGGAGCGGGGTGCCGGGGCGCCGGCCTCGGGGCGGGACACGTTCTTCAGGCGAGCCTTGAGGTCGGGAAGATCGTTGACGCGCTTGATGGTGGGAATGCGGACTTCCTTCAGCACCTCATCCTGACGCTTGTAGATCAAGACGAGGAGAGCAAGGATGGCCACGCAAAGGGCCAGGATTGCATAGATCATGTGTGGAACCTCTATGGGATTTCTTTTTCAGTTTTTGGCGCTCTTTCCCATTGGCGGGACGCCGAGCGCAAGAGGGCGAGGTAGGGTTCCAGGGAGCATTCATTCCATCCATCCGAAGTCGCGACATCGAAGGAGACCACGTCACCGCGAGGCGAATTGCGGCGTTGCAGCCATCCGACTTCGACAAGATCTCCCACGGCCGACTCGACGTCGCGCACCGAGCGGCTCAAGGAGCGACAGAGGCCGTCGAACTCCATGCGGAAGCCGGGATTGCGCAGACTGAATGCGAAGAGGTCCTGGTGGACAGGGGTGCGCAGGATCACGGGCAGCAGGGTGCTGGGATCCGTCGTCACGCCTTGGCCTGGACTTTCTGGATGAGACGCTCCAAATGCTCGTCGATTTCCACGCAACGGGCCGACACGGCACTCAAGTGCGCTGCGAAAACGAGCAGAGGGGCTGCAATCAGCAGCGCCAGGAGCCATACCATGCATGGGAAGATAGATAAAAATGGATTATTTGCACGACACAAGATGTTGATCTTGAAATGGTTTTGTAAAAAGATGGACCTGGGAAGAGGTCGGGCGGTTTCCGATCAGTAAACCTTTTATTAAACTATTATGCAGGTGTTCGAAACACGCCCGCAGTTCGCGGCATCACTGGAGTGGACCTCATGATCTACAGCAAGCCTTGCATGCATGGACTTCGCGCCGTCATTTTCATTGCGGCGCGCAATTCGGAGTCTCCCGTGCGCGGCGAGGACATCGCGACGGAAGAAGACCTGCCGCAGCCGTTCCTGTCCAAGATCCTGAAGGTCCTGGCCAGTCGTGCCATCCTGCATTCTGTCCGCGGTCCCGGCGGTGGCTTCAAGCTTGCCCGTCCCTCCAACCAGATCCGCCTGTTGGACATCGTGGAGGCCATCGACGGCCTTTCCATGTTCGAGGAGTGCGCCTTGGGCTGGAAGAGCTGCCGCGACGAGCAGCCCTGCCCTCTGCACAACAGCTGGAAGCCCATGCGCGAGAGCCTGCGCAACTACCTCTCTGAGACCAGCGTCGCCGACCTGGTGACCCTCGAGACCAACGGATCCGTGCTCGGATCGCGCCGCCGCTGACATGACGGACCTTGTCGAACTGGCGGCGCGTCTCGCGCGCCAGACCCGGGAGGCGGCACGCCTCCTGTCCGCCGTGCCGTCCCCTGTCCGCGTGCGCGCCATCGAGGCTGCCGCCGACCTTCTCGAAGCGCGTTCCGCCGACGTGGTGGCCGCCAATGCCCTGGATCTCGAGGCCGGCCGCGCCGCGGGTCTGGCTGCGGCCATGCTCGATCGCCTCAAGCTCGATCCCAAGCGGGTTTCCGCCATCGCCCAGGCGATGCGCGAGATCGCGGCCCAGCCCGATCCGGTCGGACGCGTGCTCTCCGAGCAGCGTCGTCCCGATGGTCTTCAGATCGCCAAGATCGCGGTGCCTTTGGGCGCCGTGTTCATCATCTACGAGTCCAGGCCCAACGTGACCTGCGACGCGGCCGCCCTGTGCCTCAAGAGCGGCAACGCCACGCTGCTGCGCGGCGGCAAGGAGGCGCGGCACTCCAACGCGATCCTCGCGGACATCCTCTCCGAGGCGTTCGTGGCTGCCGGTCTTCCCGAGCACACCATGCAGCTGGTGCGCGAGACCGATCGCCAGCTGGTCAACGAGCTGCTCCAGCGCGATCGCGACCTGGACCTGGTCGTTCCCCGCGGCGGTGAGGGCCTGATCCGCGCGGTGGCCGAGACGACCCGCATCCCGATGGTCAAGCACTACAAGGGCGTCTGCCATGTCTATCTGCACGCCGATGCCGATATCGACAAGGCACGGGTCATCGCCCTCAATGCCAAGGTCCAGCGCCCCAGCGCCTGCAATGCGGTGGAGACGTTGCTCTTGGATCGAGCCCTTCCTGAAGCGGTCGGCCGTCACGTGCTCTCTGAGCTGGCCCAGGCCGGTGTCGAGCTGCGCGTCTGCGCCGCGACCAAGGAAGCCTGGCCGGACCTGCCCCTTCAGCTGGCTGCCGAGTCCGACTGGGACGAGGAGTACCTCGCTCTGATCCTGTCCGTCCGTCAGGTGGACGGCCTGGCGGGTGCCTTGGACCACATCGCCCTCCATGCCTCGGGCCACACCGAAGCCATCGTCACCGAGGATTCCGCCGTGGCGGAGGCCTTCGTGCTGGGATGCGACAGCGCCTCGGTCATGGTCAACGCCTCCACCCGCTTTGCCGACGGCGGCGAGTACGGGCTGGGTGCCGAGATCGGCATCTCCACCGACAAGCTGCATGCGCGCGGTCCGATGGGCGCCTTCGACCTCACGACCTACAAGTGGGTGGTGCGCGGCCAAGGGCATGTGCGCCGATGAAGACGCTCGTGGTTCCGGCCGACAAGGTCTCCGAGCTTCTCAAGGAAGTGCGCTTCGACGACAAGGGCTTGGTTCTGGCCTTGGCCTGCGATCATGCCACCGGCGAGGTGCTGATGGCGGCTTGGATGAATGCCGAAAGCCTTGAGATGACGCTCACGAGCGGGCAGATGACCTACTGGTCGCGCTCGCGCAAGGAACTTTGGACCAAGGGATTGACTTCGGGGAATACCCAAGCGGTCCTGGGGGTCGAGATCGATTGCGATGGCGATGCCCTGCGCTTCCGGGTGCTGCAGACCGGTCATGCCGCCTGCCACACCAACCGCCGCAGTTGCTTCTACCGCAGTCTGCAGGACGGACGCTGGGTGATCGTGGACGAGCCGGTCCGCGCCCACTGACGTTCCTTTTCCTCGAGAGATTCAAGCCGGACGGGAGATTCCCTGTCCGGCTTTTTTCATGTCCCGTCGAGCAGATGCAGCGAAGGACCGCGTTCCGGTCTGGCGAGCAAGGTGGTCGGCAGATCGGGGATCTCCTGGTCGGCGATCAGGACGCTGGCGCCTTGGCGGCATGCCAGCAGCGAGGCCAGGAAAGGCAGCCTCTCGGGGCGGGGTAGGGCCGACAGCGGCTCGTCCAGCAGCCAGAGCTGTCCGGGCTGGCAGGCCATGGCCCACAGACGCAGGCGGATGCGCTGTCCGCGCGACAGGAGGCTCCCTCCCGCGGGGATGGGGGCGTTCCAGTCCAGGTCGGGCAGGTAGGGCTGGATATGCCTCTCGAAGAAGGCGATGACGGCGGGCGTTTGCGGGGGGGCGGGGAGCCCTGTCCAGCGATGCAGCGAGAGCGGAGGCAGGACCGTCTCTTGATCGACCCAATGGATGCGCCCTTCCGGAAGCGTGATGCGGCCGTGGGAGGGAACGAGCTGGCCGGTGCAAAGCCGCAGCAAGGTGGTCTTGCCGCTGCCGTTGGGGCCGTGGAGCAGGGCGACCGCATCGGGCGGAAGCACAAACGAGATGCCCTCGAGCAGCGCTTCGGTCCCGAAGGCGAAACGGACCTCTGCGACCTGCAGCTGGGGGCCGCGTGGCGATGGGGAAGAGGGGGACGCGGGTGGAGGAATCTGCTCGGCACGGGCGCAGGCCGGCAGGGCGCGCCCCGCCTCGCGGACCGGTCGGTAGGCCAGCAGGGCCAGGGCCAGAAAGGCCAGGAACTGTCCGATGGGGAGGCTGCCGTTGTGCCACAGCAGGAAGGCTTGGGTACACAGGAGCAGGGACGAGGCGTGGGCGGCGACTTCCATGAAGCTCTGGTACTTCTGCCAGTGCAGGGCGATCTCCAGGCGTTGCCGAAGCAGATGGAGGCCCTGGGTCGTCCGCAGTCGGGCCACCTTGGCGGCGACTCCTCCCGCCTGGGCTTCGGGGAGGCTGCGCCGAGCCCACAGCTCCTGGGTCTCGAAGTTCGATTGGACCTGGAGATCCTGCGCCGTCAGGGGACGCAAGGCCTGGCTGCGCCGGCGCGATGCCAGGCCCAGCAGAAGGGCGCAACCCAGGGCACCCAGGGCAAGGGAGGGGGCGAGGACGGCCATGGTGGGAAGGAGCAAGGCCAGTGACACGATGCCGGTGCGCAACTGCAGCGCGGCGCGAGTGCCTGTCTCGAGGGTCTGGAGGTGCTCCTGGGGAGCCGGGTGCCAAGACTGCCAAGAGGTCGCGTGCAAGGCGGTGCGCGCCCGCAGGGCCAGCTGTTCTCCGGACAGGTCGCGCCAGGCGGACAGGGCCAGTCGGGCCAGCAGGAGAAGGCCCAGAATCCAGAGCCAATGCGCCTGGGTGTCTCCCGAGAAGCGGCGCAGCCACAGTCCCACGGCGCTTTCGCTGGCGGCCGTGAGCAGGGAGGCCAGGCCACAGAGCCACCAGAGCCGAGAGAGCCGTGCCGACTTCAGCCAGATCGGAGGGGAAATCACGGCAGGGAGATGCGACGGCCTGCCGTGACGGGCAGGAGCTTGCAGCAGCGGAAGGTCAGGTTCTTGCCGAGGCTGGTGCGTGGGCGCGGGACCTTGGTGCTGTCGGTGCCGGTCACAAGGTAGACGGAGTCGCTCCAGGCGGGATAGTTGCGGTAGCGGCAGGCGGCACTGGCCTTGGCTGCCGTCGTGTTGAAGGGAGTCAGCCACGATCCGCCCTTGAGGACGTGGACATCGACGAAGGCCGCATTGCTGCTGTAGCTGCCCGAGACGACTTCCTGGAGGGGGCCGGCCAGGCCGCGGATTCCCCAGGGGCCGAGGCAGCGCGGATCGCGGCGGTTCAGCCAGGAGGAATCGCCGGAGAAGAGGCCGCAGCGGTCGGTGAGCAGACTGATGCTGTCGGAGGCGGCGGGAAGCCCCGTCACGCCGTAATGCAGGCCAGTGGAGTCGCCGACGCCTTCGCAGGCGTGCTGCCATTGCGGTTCGCTGCAGACCAAGGCCTGATCCTCGGCACAGGCCTGGGCGGCTGCGTCCCAGGTGGTCTGGTCGAGGAAACGGCCGTTGGAGGCGCGAGGCCAAGTCTCCATGCAGTAGGCGGGGACTGGCACGGTGTCGGTTCCGACCAAGGTCCATCCCTTGCCGACCGGCGTGTAGCCGGAGGGGCAGGAGAGACCGCTCACGGAGGGATCGCGCGGCATCGTGAAGGTCGTGGCGGGTGTCGGGAGGCGCTGCGGATTGCCGGAAAGGTCCGAGACCTCGAAGCGGACCGAGTCGGTGCTGCCAGGATCCATGCTTCCCCAGGTCCAGGTCCAGGTCGTGCCGTCCCAGCTCCAGTTCTCGCTTTCCCAAGAAGTGCCGGAGCCGAGGGTGGAGTCGCCGGCGATCTTCACGGAATCGACGCGTTGGTTGTTCAGGATCGCGGTGATCCACTGGATTCCCCGATTGGGGTACGACGATGCCAAGGCGTTGCCGCTGCGATCGAAGGTGTCGCAGGGAGCGCTGAAGCGGATCTTGGCAAGGGTGGGCGCGACCGGAGTGGCCTGGATGCCTGACACGCCTTCCGGCGGCAGGGAGTCGCGGGTGGTGAAGGTCTGGGCGATGCTGGTCGAGGTCTTGCCGAAGCGATCCACGTACTGGACCAGCAGGGTGTAGGTGCGGAAGGGACGCAGTCCCGAGAGGTGCAGGCGGAAGTTCGGCTGGTTGATCGCGGCACTGTCGGCCAGGGAGTCGATCCATACGCCGGAATCGGCGGCGCTGCGGACCAGATCGACCTCGGCGCGGGCCCAGGCATCGCCGGCCTGGTGGCGGAGCGAGGTGAGCTTGACGCTGGCGCTGTCGCGCTGGAAGAGGCCGCGCCAAAGCTGCCAGCGGACCGCGTGCAGTTGGCCGAACTGATGAGGGTTGAAGCGGCTGGTCTGGTCGAAGACCGAGTCCCAGGCGAAGAGCGCCGTGTCGGAGCCGATGGTGCGGCGGATGGCGGGAAGCGTCGGAGGATATTCGTCCCCCAGGAACAGACGGTAGCGGACGGGCTGGCCGATGCTGCCGTCGGCGTATTGGGCCCAGACGGTGAACCAGAAGGCGCGGGAGGTTGGTGCCTTGGTGCCTTGGCAGCCGCTCTTGCAGTCGAGGGTGTCGGTGAAGACGCTGGTGGGAATGTCGAAGAAGTGGATGGAATCGGGGACAGTGGCAAAACGCGTGTGGAAGTCCTGGGCAAGCTCACCGCCGTTGACGAGCTTGTTGACCTCATCATTGGGGAGCGTGTCGTAGAAGATGTAGGTGCGCTGCCATTTCTCGGGGCTGAGCGGAGGCGTCCAAGTCAGTTGCCAGCCGGACGTCTCGGCGGGCAGGGTCTTGAGACGGACCGTGTCCAGGGCCGGGATGTTGAGGCCGGTGACGTTGCGATCCGAGACGAAGACGTCGGTCACGTCGGTCGTGGAGCAGTTCGCCAGAAACAAAAGAACTCCCAAGGCCACAAAGAGCCTTGGGAGTCTCAAGAAGAATACGTGAAGGCGCGAAGCCCTCACGAGATCACTCTGCTGCTGCAGGAACGACAGACACCTTCTGGCGCTGACGATCCACGCGCTCGAACTTCACGACACCGTCCGCAAGAGCGAAGATGGTGTAGTCCTTGCCCAGACCGACGTTGCGGCCCGGGTGGAAGTGGGTGCCGAGCTGGCGGATGATGATGTTGCCGGCGATGACCTTCTCGCCGCCGAACTTCTTCACGCCACGGTACTGTGCATTGGAGTCGCGACCGTTGGAGGTCGAACCGAGACCTTTTTTGTGTGCCATTTTTCTGGGTTCCTTTTAGACGGCCTGGGCCTTGGCGATCTTTTCCTTGCGGGTCAGACGCGGGGTGGTGCCGGTAGCGACGCGGGCCAGGAAGGCCTTGGCGCGACGGCGGGCGGACTCGACGGAAGCACCGGGGGCGCTCTGGTCGACGGAGCCGCAGCTGAAGCGGGTGATGACCACTTCGGTGAAGGGCTGGCGGTGGCCGTTCAGACGACGCATGCCCTTGCGGCGCTTGCGACGGAAGACCAGAACCTTGTCGCCCTTGCCGTGGCAGAGGACTTCGGCTTCGACCTTGGCGCCGGCGACTTCAGGCAGACCCACGATGGAGGTCTGACCGTCGTTGAACAAGAGCACGTTTTCGAAAGCGACGGTCGTGCCGACCTGGACGTCCAGGGTGGGCAGACGCAGGACTTCGCCGAGCGAGACCTTGTTCTGAAAACCTTTGGCTTGGATGATGGAGTACATGCGTTGATTCCCTCAAAAGAGATCGGATACAGAGAGGGCGCAACATAGAAAAACCTGGATTCCTGTCAACGCTTTTTCTCTGGCTGGACAATTCCGCGATGCGACAAAGGTACATTGAATGCCCGATGATCGAACGAACTTTCTTGCCTGTCTCCTTTGAGCCCACTTCCGACGACCTCTCGCTGCGCGAGGTCCAACGCCAGACCGACGAATGGATCCGTTCCGTGGGGGTGCGCTACTTCAATGAACTCACCAACTTCGCGCAACTGGTCGAGGAGGTGGGCGAACTGGGCCGCTTGATGGCCCGCACCTACGGCGAGCAGTCCTTCAAGGAATCCGACAAGGGGCGCGACCTCGGGGACGAAATGGCCGACATCCTCTGGGTGCTCACGTGCCTGGCCAACCAGACCGGCGTGGATCTGACGGAGGCCTTCCGCAAGACCATCGAGAAGAAGACCGGGCGCGACTTCGACCGCCACCGCAACAACCCCAAGCTCACCGCTCCGCCAAGCGCTCTCTGAATCCCTTCCCGACTTGGAAGGGGATCGGCTTGCGACGCGCCGACGTGCGCCAGGGATGCCGGCCGACAGGCCCAAGACCCCGCAGGTTTGCCGTGGTGAACAACGTTGGAGGGGCGGACCTAAGGTCCGCCCTGAGGGGCAAAGGCAAGCCGAGGAGGCTTGGCAGGCAGCCCGGTCCTGGCGAAGCCGGGGAGGCGCCCCCTCGTTCGCGGATCGGGCAAAAAACAAGAAAGCCTTCCGTTGCCGGAAGGCTTTCTGTCTATCGGGACGGCGGGATTCGAACCCACGACCTCTTGAACCCCATTCAAGTACGCTACCAGCTGCGCTACGTCCCGTTGGTAGGTGAGCAAAGATACTCGAATGCAGGAATCTGTCAAAGGAAAAGTGAGAAAAGCCGTGCCGGTGTGGTCAGAGGGTCAGCAGAAGCCGCAGGAGGCTGCGTTCCACCGCCAGACAGGCTTCCAGCCGCTCCTGCACCAGCTTGGGATCCTCAAGGGTCAGATCGATCTCCATGGGATCGAACACGAACTTGACGACGGCGTGCCCGACATCGAGCTCGTGGCACGGGCGGCACAGGAGGGCGCTGTCCTGGTCCACGGCATGGGCGCCGTAGCCGTGGCCCGACTCCTGCTTGTGGCTGGGTGTGACGCAGGGAACCGCAGTGGTGAGGAACTTGCCCGGATGGACCTGTCCTTCCAGGGCGCGGGAGACGGCGGCCAGCGACAGGGCGCGGGTCGGACGGGGCGTATGGGGCCCCCGACCCGGATCGAGGACTTCGTTGGCGTAGTAGCCGAAGCCGGTGGGCATGCCGGGTTGCAGGGCTCCGCAGGGACCGCTGACGAGAATTTCCCGGGGGGGGGTGTCTTCTTGCAGGAAGGTACGCAGTTGGCTTTCGCCCAGCGCGCCTGGATCGACCCACAGCAGGTCCCAGGAGGGGAGACCGCGGGCAGAAGGCACATTGGGGGAATGCCAAACCGTTCCATCAGGGCGATGGATGGCGGTGTGGCTCCAAAGGCGGCCTCGGGAGCTTTCCGGTCGCGGGCGTACGCAGACGCACAGGCGCTCAAGCATGCATCAAAAGTAGCCTAATTGTGTCGTGTACCTATGCGCTTCCCGATGCATTTCAGGAAAACCGGAAACGCAAGCCTGGGCTCAGGGCGTCCAGTTCGCGAAGTTGCGCAAGAGCTGCAGACCGGCTTCGCCGCTTTTCTCGGGATGGAACTGGGTCGCCACGAGGTTGGCGCGCGCATAGGCTGCCGTGAACTCCAGGCCGCCGTACTCGCTGCTGGCCAAGGTCAGTTCGGACTGGGTGGGCGCCGGAAAGTAGCTGTGGACGTAGTAGAACATGGTGCCGGAGGGGATTCCCTCGGCGATGGGGTGTCCCATGCGCCATTCCACCGGATTCCAGCCCATGTGCGGGATCTTGGGGGCACCGGGAGCGCGAGGGAACGGGAAGCGCTTGACCGCTCCCGGAACCAGCCCCAGGCAAGGGGTGCCACCGTCCTCTTCGCTGGAGTCCAGCAAGAGCTGGCAACCGATGCAGATGCCCAGCACCGGCTTGCCGGCGTCCAGGGCCTCGCGCAACGACGCATCCAGGCCGGACCGACGCAGGTTCTCCATGCTGGCCGCGGCGGCGCCCACGCCGGGGAACAGCACGCGCTCGGCGTTGCGGACCGTGGCAGGATCGTCCGTGACCACATGGGCCAAGCCCAGGTGCTCGAGCACTGCCGAGACCGAGGCGAGGTTGCCCCCCTTGTAGTCCAGGACCGCGATCATGCCTTGCTCTTGGCCTTGGCCGGAGCCTTGGGTGCGGGCTTGGGTGCCGCCGCAACCGTCTTGACGGCTTTGGCCGCAGGCTTGGTGGCCGTCTTGGCGGCGGCCTTGGCCTTGGTGTCCTTGGGCTCGGCCTTGGGCTTCTTGGCCGGAGCCAGGGCCTGCTTGAGCTCCTCGGAGTCCATGCGGATCCGCAGGGCCTGGGCGTGGTGGTGGAAGCCTTCGGCGTCGGCCAAGGCGATGCCGTGCGGGGCGTCGATGGCAAACGACGGGGCGTCGTAGTGCAGGATGCTGGTGCGCTTGAGGAAGTCGCTCACGCCCAGGGGCGAAGCGAAGCGCGCCGTGCCGTGGGTGGGAAGCACGTGGTTCGGGCCGGCCACGTAGTCGCCGAGGGGCTCCGAGGACCATTGGCCCACGAAGATGGCGCCGGCGTTGGTGAGGCCTTCGACCAGCGGACCGGGATCGGCGACCATGATCTGGGCGTGCTCGGGGGAGAGGGCGTTGGCGATCTCCAGGGCGGTTGCCCAGTCCTTGCAGGCCATCACGGCGCCGTAGCGGGTCAGGACCTTCTCCAGGATCTCGCGCTTGGGCGAGGCGGCGACCATCTTCTCGACCACGGTGCGCAGGCGGCGCGCGGCCTCGAGGCTGGTGGTGATGGCGATGGTGGCTTCGTAGCCCGAGCCGTGCTCGGCCTGGGAGAGCATGTCGGCGGCGACCCACTCGGGATTGGAGGTCTCGTCGAACATCACCAGGATCTCGGAGGGACCGGCGATGTTGTCGATGGCGACCTCGCCGAAGACCTCGCGCTTGGCGTGGGCGGCCCAGACGTTGGAGGGGCCGACGATCTTGTCCACGCGCTTGAACTTGTCGTCGCCGTAGGCCAGGAGGCCGATGGCCTGGGCGCCGCCGATCCGCCAGACCTCATGGAGCCCGAGGGCGTCCAGGGCGTAGGCCAGGGCAGGGGTGAGTCCACGCGGGCAGGGCGTGGTGACGATCATCTCCTTGACACCGGCGACCTTGGCGGGCACGGCGTTCATGATCACGGAACTGGGGTAGGCGGTGGCGCCGCCCGGCACGTAGAGACCCACGCGGGCCAAGGGCTGCACGCGCAGTCCCAGCCATTGGCCGGACTTGCCCTGGGACATCCACGACTCTTCCATCTGGAGGGTATGGAAGGTGGTGACCTGTTCGATGGCGTGCTCGATGGCCTTGCGCACGTCCTCGGGGCACTTGCGGGCGGCTTCCGTGATTTCGCGCGGGGAGAGGCGCAGCGGCTTGCCCTTGGGCAAGCCGTCGAGCTTCTCCGCGAGCTTGCGGGCGGCTTCCAGGCCTCCCTCGCGCACTTGTGTCAAGATCTGGCGAACCTTGGGCTCAAGCTCAGGATCGCGCCCGGCGCCACGCCGCAAGATGGTCTTGACGGCGCCGCTCTGGGCTGTGGCATTTGGAAAAAGTGGCAGAATCATGGAACCGCAGTGGTAGCGCCACGCCAGCAAACGAACGCGTTTCGATGGCTGTGGCCGTGAAATCGGTAATGTGAATACGGAAAAATAACCGTAGCGCACGACATTTCCCAATCCTGTACTGGGAAATCCTTGGGGTACGCTCTTTGCTTTTCCGCATCCAGTCCCGTTTGCGGCCCGATTCCGACCTATGTGGCCGGGCTGGGCTGGAATCAGTTCAGCATTTCCAGGAAGTACTTGGCGCTCTGCATGCGAGGCTCGCTGCCATTGATCCAATTCCTGAGGTTCGTGTCGTTGGACAGGCCCAACTTCGCCCAATCCTCGCCGGAGGGGGCGCCTAGCGGGGTGGAGGGCAGGTCGTGATAGCTCATGGAGCAGGCAAGGAGGTTGGCTGACTGCAGGATGGCGGTCAGACCCCGGTGTTCCTTGCACGAGGGGGGGCGCTCCCGCCAGCGGATGGCTTCGCGCAGGCTCTCGGGGAACTTCCACTTCTCGGCAAGCAGAGCGCCGATGTCCTCGTCGCGAAAGCCCAGGATGTGCTGGAGCAGGTCGCCGAACGGGATATGCTTGTTCATGCTCAAGGTCACGGCAGTCCGGAAGAAGTCCGGTTCGGCGGTCCAGAGCACCACTTTTCCGATGTCGTGCAGGAGGCCGGTCACGAAGGCCTCGTCGGGATCGGCGAGCTTGGTGGCTTCGGCCAGGTTCTTGGCGGCGGCGGAGGTGGCGGCCGAATGGACCCAGAGATCCTCGATCTTGAAGCCGTCGCCCGACTTCACGCCCTTGAACGCCTCGAGGACGCTGGTGGACAGGACCAGGTTCTTCACGGCGTTGAAGCCCAGGATCATGATGCCCTGCTGGATCGAGTGGATCTTGCCGGCATACCCGTAGAAAGGGCTGTTGACGAGCTTGAGCACCTTGCTCGAGATCGACTGGTCCTTCTGGATGACCTGGGCCAGCTCCTCGGAAGAGGTCTTGGAGTCCTCGAGCCGCCTGGACAGCTCTCCCAGCACGGCAGGGAGGGTCGGGATGTTCCGGACCTGCTCGGTCATCGATTCGATGGTGGGTTTCTCAGCCATTGAGGTGCTCCAGGAGGATGCGTTGCAGCTGCTGGAGCTCGGGGGTCTTGGGGGACATGGCGAACATCTCCACGACCTGGAGCCGAGCCTTGCCGCGTTCGTCCTCGAGGTTTGCGGCATCCTCGCTGGAGACGATGTCCACCAGCGCCACGCCCCGACTGAACAAGGTGCTGATCATGCTGGCGGAGAGGACGGTCCCTGCAGGCAGCAGCACCTGATCGCGGCTGTCCAGGACAGGCGTTCTCGAGACGGCACCGGGTTCGAGATTGGAGATGGCGACGAACATACCCAAGCATTCTACCACTGGCCGGGGGCAGGGCGCAAGCAGGGAAAGCGCATTTGCCTCCCCCCGACCGTCGCCCCCGCCGCGCTGCTTGCGCGGGTCTTCGGGGGACAAGACCCCGCAGGCCCGCAAGCTCACGAGCAGGGGCCGAGGAGGCTTGGCGAGGCCTCCGGGCACCGGGGCCGAACAGGGCGGGAAGAGGGGCCTGGAAATCTTCATTTGCACAAACGCTTGGGGGAGAGTAGATTTCCACCGCACCATATGAAGACAAGGTGCTTGAATACCATGCGCAATAGTGTCGCAGTCGGCGATTCAGGCATCCGTGCGATCAAGGAGGCCAGCTGATGCCCGCTCCCGTCATTTCTGAAACCCTGACGTTCGACGACGTGCTGCTGGTTCCGCAGTACAGCGAAGTGCTGCCCAACCAGGTCTCCGTGGCGACCGAACTGTGCCCGGGCTTTGTCCTGAATGTGCCCATCCTCAGTGCCCCGATGGACACCGTGACCACCTCGGAGCTGGCCATCGCGCTGGCCTGCCAGGGTGGCTTGGGCATCATCCACAAGAACTTCACCCCGGCCGAACAGGCCGCCGAGATCCTGCGCGTCAAGCGTTGGCAGTCGGGCGTGGTGGACCATCCGATCACGCTGTCCCCGGACGAGCCGGTGGAGCATGCCTTCCGCATCATGGCCGAGAAGAAGGTCTCGGGCTTCCCCGTCTGCGACGAGAACGGCGTGCTGGTGGGAATGCTCACCAATCGCGACCTGCGCATGTCCAAGAAGGTCGGCGCCAAGGTCAAGGACATCATGACCTCCGAGAACTTGATCACCGCCGCTCCCGGAGTGGCTCTGACCAAGGCGCGCGAGATCCTCCAGACCCACCGCATCGAGAAGCTGCCGCTGGTCGACAAGAAGGGCGTCCTCAAGGGACTCATCACCTTCAACGACATCACCAAGCGTGCCGACTTCCCCCATTCGCTACTGGACTCCAAGGGACGCCTGCGTGTGGGTGCCGCCTTGGGTGCGGGACCCGAGAACATCGAACGCGCCGCGCTCCTGGTCGAGGCGGGCGTGGACATCGTGACGATCGATACTGCCCACGGCCACAGCAAGGGCGTGATCGAGCAGATCAAGGCGATCAAGAAGCGCTGGCCCAATCTCCCGGTGATCGCCGGCAACATCGTGACCCCCGAGGCGGTCGTGGCCCTGGCCAAGGCCGGTGCGGACGTCGTGAAGGTGGGCATCGGCCCCGGCTCCATCTGCACGACCCGTGTGGTGGCCGGTGTGGGCTCGGCCCAGTTCTCGGCCGTGCTGGAATGCGCCGTGGCCGCCAAGAAGGTCGGCGTGGGTCTGATCGCCGACGGCGGCATCAAGTACTCGGGCGACATTGCCAAGGCGTTGGCCGCCGGAGCGACCGCCTGCATGATGGGTTCGCTCTTTGCCGGTACCGACGAGAGCCCGGGCGAGGTCATCCTGTTCGAGGGACGCTCCTACAAGGCGTACCGCGGCATGGGTTCGCAGGGCGCGATGCAGGCCGGTTCCAAGGACCGTTATTTCCAGGCCGAGGTCTCGGAAAGCCGCAAGCTCGTGCCGGAAGGCATCGAAGGTCAGGTCCCGTACCGCGGACCGCTCAAGGATACGGTCCACCAGATGATCGGTGGTTTGCGCGCTTCGATGCACTATACGGGCGCCGCGACAATTCCGGAGCTCTACAAGAAGGCCAAGTTCGTGCGCATCACCTCTTCGGGCCTGCGCGAGAGCCATCCTCACGACGTGACCATCACCAAGGAAGCGCCGAACTACCACCCCTAGCCGGGAGTGCGATCGGCGGAAGATCATGGAACCTCCCGACAGAGCCTTGTCGGGAGGTTCTCTTTTTCCGGTCGCGGCGGCGTGGGAATCTAGGTTTGTGACATGGCAGAGACGAACGCCCAGACAGAAAACGCTCGTGTGGTCCTGCAGGCGGTGAAGCTTGCGGGATGCCCCTTGCATCGGGTCGGCGACCAGGTCTGGGTGGAACCCCCGCAGGTGTTCTCCAACGGGGGAAGCCAGTGCGTGATTCCGCTCCAGAAGGCCTGCTCGCCCCGCCTTGGCGGCGAGGAATCTGCGGTGCTGTGCCATTGGAAAGGCTGCGAGGGACGATGGACCGTGACGGCGGCCCTCGACGAGGAGACCTTCGATCTCCAGGCGCTGCGCGACGACGATGGACGGCCCTTCCTGCTGCAGATGCCACAGGCCGTGGCCGCGGCGCTGATCCAGTCCGGTCAGGAGAGGATCCTGCCGGTCGGGACCCGCATCCTGGAGTCGGGAGCCCAGAACGACGAGCTCTTCCTGATGCGCGAAGGCGAGGTCGAGGTGCTCGAGGAAAACGAGAATGCTGCGGTCCGGGTGGCCACCATCCGGCGCGGCGACTGCTTCGGCGAGATGTCCCTGTTGGCACCGCATCCCAGTTCCAACACGATCCGGGCCATCACCGAGGTCAAGCTGATCGCCATTCCCAAGGCGCGCTTCTACGAGCTGCTTGGGCGCTTCTCGATCCTGGGCGTGCTCTTCAACCGTCTGCTGGCCCGCCGCCTGCGCGCCTCCAACCGCCAGCTCGAACGCATCCTGCGTCCGGGACTGTGGGGCAAGCTTGAGCTGTTTCCCTTCACCTCGGTGGTGGAATCGATCCACCAGGGGCGCATGACCGGTGTGCTCACCATCACCCGTCCGCGCGGGCGCGCCGTGTTCGGCTTCGCCGACGGCCACCTGCGCCACGCCACCACCGGCACGCTGACGGGGGAGGACGTGCTGGTGGACGTGCTGGACTGGACCGACGGGGTGTTCCGCTTCCAGGACGAGCCGCTGCGCCTGACGCAGAACGTGGTGGGCGACACCATGGCGATCCTGTTCGACGCCGTGCGCCGCCAGGACGAGCAGAGCTACAGCGCCATGCTCAGCGAAAGCGCCGAGACCGCCTACGAGGCGACGGATGCGATCGGGGCGTGCGGCGAAGACGATTTGCTCACGGATTCCGTGCAGACCCTGGCCGACGATGCGCAGGACGAGTTCGAGGAGGACGCATGATGCTGAAGAACCTGTCCATGGCCGCGCTGCTGGTCGCCACCTGTGCCCTGGCCTCGGAGCCGATCTCGTGGGGAACCTACGGGGACAAGGTGGAGAAGGGCTACCTCCATTCCTGGGGAGCGGAGTGGATGGACTATTCCCCCGACTCGCTGGCGATCCAGGTCAAGACCGAGCCGGTGCGCTACCGTCGCCTGGCCTGGCTGACGCTCAAGGGCGACACGCTCAAGGCGCCTGTCAACTGGACCCGACTGGACTCGATGGCGCTGGCCCTGGGCGTGCCGCTGCCGCCGCGCGAGGTGCCGCGCCCCAAGCCTGCGGTCGAGAAGGCCCCGGCCGACCCGGACATCCTGCCCAAGGGAATCGCGGCGACCCTGGGCGGAGCCATCCTGATCGGGGTGGGAGGGCAGTACGCCTACCATTGCAACGAGAGCCTGTGTGCGGAGTCGATCTCCAAGCAGGCCGTCTCGGGGACAGCGGTCGTGAGTGGCGCCGCGCTCCTTGGCGTGGGCATCTGGTGGATCGTGGACGCGGTCCGCAGCGCGAAGTGAACGAAGCCTCCGAGGACGTTTCGCAGCAGGCAGCCCCGGAGCTGCCTGTGCTGTTTCAGGACGACTGCATGGCGGTGGTGCACAAGCCCTCCGGGATGCTGGTGCATCGCGGCATGGGTGCCGACCGGGACGAATTGTTCATGCTGCAGGCGGTGCGCGCCCAGCTGGGACGCTTCGTGCATCCGATCCATCGGCTGGACCGGCCCACCTCGGGACTGGTGACCTTCGCCTTCGATCCCGTGACGGCCCGCGAGCTGCAAAGGATCTGGCAGGCCGGGGCGGTGGGCAAGACCTACCACGCCATCGTGCGCGGCTGGATGCCCGAGCCTGAGGGCGTGCGGGATGAGGCGCTGGACGATCCCGATTCGGGGATCCTGCAGGAGGCGCAGACCCGCTGGAAGGAGACCGCACGGCTGGAAGTTCCCTGGCCCCAAGGGACGCACGCGACGCGGCGGCTGGCCCGGCTGGAGCTGGAGCCGGTGACGGGGCGCTTCCATCAGCTGCGGCGGCACCTCACGCGCATGGCGCATCCGGTGGCGGGGGATACCACCCACGGCTGTCGCCACCTCAACCACGAGCTGGAGAGTCGGCTGGGCTGGTGGCGGCTGCAGCTCTTCGCGCAAGGCTTGCGCTTTCCTCATCCGCACACCGGGAGGATGCTTGCCTTCGAGGACGCCCCGGAACGGGGCATCGGGCCGTGGTGGGAACGGTTGGAGGCGATCGCCGCCACGATTTGACGGAAACTGTCAAATCAAGGGGCCGTGAGGTCCGTCTACTCCCCTTGGCCGCCGGGTTCGTGGTCGAAGGTGATGGTCGGGTCCTTCTTCCCGATCTTGATCAGCAGCGTGTCGATGGCAAGGCGCAGGGGATGGGCTGCGGGCAGGCGCTTCTGCGAGGCCTTGAGTCCCTTGGTTTCCTTGGCGCGCGATCCGCAGGCCTGGTGGTACCGGGAGAAGGTCGTGTCGAGGTCGCGCAGGCGGGGGCGGATGAACCAGCCGTAGCGGTCGGCATGGCCTTTCAGGTAGCCTTCGAAGGCCAGGTATCCGTCCACCACGGCGGGGTCGCCGATGCGGTCGCACCAGCAGACGTCGCAGTCCTGCTGGTTCCAGATCCAGGCATCCTTGCGGTAGAACCACTTGGAGATCAGGTGGAGGAACTGCGTGTCGTCGGGGGTGCCGCGCAGGCGGGCCAGCTCCTGGTACTTCTCGATGCTGGGCTCCGAGAACTCCTGTTCCTCCCGGGTGATGTCCTCCAGCGTGAGCAGGGTCTGCAGCTGCTGGTAAACGGTGTCGCTGTACTGGGACAGGTGGCATTCGATCTCGTAACGGGCCGAGTCGGCGACCTTCCAAAGGGTCTCGAGGGATTCCTTGCTCCGGCCGGCTTGGATGTCCTGGGCGAGCTTGGCATAGCGCTGGGCGACGGGAGGGACGGCGTCCTTCTCGAGCTCGCCGCAGGCGGGGCGAGGGGTGACGGGTTTTGCCGTGTCGGAGCTGGCCTTGGCGGCGGTGTCGACGCGTGCGGCCGCCGTGTCCTGGGCAGGGGCGGCTTTCGCGGGCTCGGGGTCGTGCTTGCAGGCAAGCAAAGCCGCGAACAGGAAGAGGGCGGGGATACGTTTCATGGCGGACTCCGGGAGGATGAGGCTCTCGATGGGTAAGGCCAAAGGATAAGCACTTCGGGGTTATTTTCGATGTCCTCGAAGACCTTTCAAACTGGTTTGCAGGCGCTCTGCCCTTTTGATTTCTGCCCTGCGTGCGGCTGTTGCTCTGGGACTCCGCCCCAGCCCGGACTTTGATTCCTGCACTGCGTGCCCGATGTTCTGGGGCTCCACCCCAGACCCGGCCAAGGGCCACTGGCGGCCCTTGGAACCGCCACGGGGGGATTGCCATCCCCCTCGACCCTCGGATAGAGACACTCCGTGGGGCGGCTCACTGTGAACTTCCGCTGGCAGCCATCGATACCTTACCGTAGGCGTTTGCCTGGGCGGGGAGTTTGGGCTTTGCCGCGGTGCGGCAAAGGGCACTCGTCCCCGACGCCTCGCCTCGTCAAGCCGCAGAACAACGGACAACCGGGTGAGGCGTGTCCTGCGATGGCGCGTCCTTGCGACGACGAGGAATTGCCCGTTGCGAGACGAGGGCGTAGCCCGAGCTCCTGGCATTCCCCGTTGGTGGGGCCCCATGTTGCGATCCTGATCGCGTGGGGCAAGCTGAGGGTCATGCACGCACGAGGTTGCTGACCGCAAGTGGTGGCGCGAGGAGTGAAGTAGCTGCGGAAATCCGTGGGGTCCAGGGCGGCGGAACGCCCTGGTGGCGGTTCCTAGGGCCGCCAGTGGCCCTAGGCCGGGGTTTGGGGCAGGAGGCCCCAAGCAACGACCGCACGCCAGTGCATGAACAAGGCTCCGGGTGCAGGGCGGAGCGCCTGTAAGACGGCTTGAAGACAATTCCTGTCAAAGACCACGGAGCGTCCGCAGGACAGAAACCGTCAAACTTCCCCCCGACAGTTCGGCAGGCTCATTGCATCGCCGTCGCCCCCGCCGCGCAGGCAAAGGGCTGGGCGTCGCCAATGCATCTGTTGTCGGGACCATTGCCTTGCCGCACCCCGTCTTACCTTTGTCGATGGCTCTTTGACCCGTCCCCCTGCTGACGGACGTCACGATCAGGTAGGTTTGACGTATGACAGAGACTCCCAAGTCCACTCGTAGGACACATGACGCCGCCTTCAAGGAACGTGCGGTCCAGATGGCCCAAGA